>Ga0307514_10002879_pt1 | contig 17164 bp, 19 predicted proteins | sample 16_EM_MG_FD_203088 | JGI IMG/M metagenome (GOLD analysis project Ga0307514, IMG submission 203088) | Populus trichocarpa ectomycorrhiza microbial communities from riparian zone in the Pacific Northwest, United States - 16_EM | ecosystem: Host-associated > Plants > Roots > Unclassified | place...
AGCCCAGAGTTCGAGTCCCAACTGCGCCGCCAAGTTCTGTAATTTCCTTATCGTTTCTTTCAGGGGTCAGGGGTCATGTAGTTAGGATTTTCATAGGTTTGGAAGGCAGGGCGTTTATGCAGCGTGTTGGTCCTACGTATAGACTTCAAAAAAAAAAAAAAAAAAAAAATTGATGGAGTATGGTACTATTACATAACTCGAATAAGTACTTATTCTAGAGCAGTTCAAGGTGCCCAATATGTATATACGTCTTTTGTTCAAAAGCTCGATAGTAGACAAGGGTCTTCACTGACGGCTGACTAATCGGGAGATAATTCGATATTCTGATATTTCGAAAATAATTTGGCTCCCAGGTTTCAAAATTATTGTCAAGATGATAAGTAGTACCTAAGTACAATGTACAGGAATGTACTCGGGGTAAGTTGCACTTGACCTGGCAGGTGTGCAAAGACCAGTTCCCAACGCTGATCTTGATGAAGCATGAGCTACTTACCCTGTACCATGTCGTGCAGTGTGTAGAAAGTCCTGCCCTTCATAATGTACAAATTATACAGGATCACATCCCTAATTTTTAGTCTAGTACTACATGTAGGTACACTGTTTACTGTACTTTTTTTTTTTGACCCGCAAAACTTGATGTATGTAGGTATTTTGTCTACTTCCGGATTGGGTAGTCCACCTACTTAGGGGTCATGTCTTGGTCTACAAGCTTTAATTGAGTCTCAACTCCTCATAAAGCAAGCATCCTCCATCTTGTTAGACAGAGTACCTCACTTCAGCTACCTCACCCCAGCCCTAGGCCTCTTGAATTAATTATATGATACAGCTAGGTGGCAAAAGTTTTGTACCTGCATAAGAGTTCCGCAAATGCCTTCTCTTTTACCCATACATATCCGGACAAAGCCCTCAAATATATGAAACAGCGTTTGGGCCTCTTTATGCAGGCGGAGGTACGAAGCTCTTTGCCACCTAGCTGCATGCATACCTAGGTACCGTACCAGCTGTGGCCTCTCTTATTGCTCTGCCAAACTGCTCTGGTACTGTCGGATCACATAAATGCAATGCTCGTATTCTGGTCTGGCAGGTTGACAGAAGACGTATGGTTTTCCGAACGGACCAGTGCGGATGCATCTATGCGGCAAATTACTTGCAATGTAACACAGTCACGAGAGGGCAGCACAGTTGTCTCTGCATCATTTGAGTCTTTTGAAGCTGTTACAGAATCTACCGGCTGCAAGGAACCGCCGCCACGAAGCTGACATTCCTTTTTTTTCCCTTTGTTGACCCTCACTGGGCCGATGCCTGAGCTTGAGTCAGCATTGCGCTTTGGGAAATTGCGAAAGTATGATATTACAATAAATACATTTTGCTGATACATATACCACAGTGTCGCCTCATAGCCCAAGGCACCCCTCGGGGGAAAGGCGTATAGACTCTAAAAAAAAAATACCACAGTGTACCTACGGGTTCTTTTTCTTTTGGGGGTCGACCGCTCCCAATGAAGGCCCGGTCAAATGGATCATGGCTGTCTCATCGCCCAAGGCCCATAGACGTATAAACTAAAGAAAATTTGAAAAAAAACATACCTACGGGCTTCCTGATTGTGGGGTCTCTTTTATTGATGCCGGTTTTCTCCCAGGTGTGTCGCTAATGACAGAATCTAGCTCTCCAGATACATATGTTGACATCAGAACCTTGAAGTCATGCATTGCCGGTGGTGTGTGTAGGTACCAACCCCCCGCTATAGCACCCTTGGCGTTTCGGCTTTTCGGGGCTGTCGTGTGAGTATAGATCAGATGGACCTGCAGCACGTAATATATGCTTGACCGGAATATTAATGCTCTGCTAAGTCCCCTTAAGGCTCCACAGACGTATAGACTCCAAAAAAAAAGGTAAAAGACCTTCTTGTTGTGTATATAAGCGCAATTAGTGTTACATATGACGGTTATAGACATAGGCTTGTGTTATTTTTTCGCTCTGAAGCGTAGCGAAAAGGTTACTATTGCTAGACTGCTGAGACTAGTGGAAAATTACCCAATTAGGCCTGGTTACCAAGATATTAGTTGATCCGGGAGACGTGAGTGTCAGGGGTACCGTAAGGCACGTGAAAATGGATCGCATCACGTGAGAGTACAACTATTTATATATTGTCCAACGCCAAAGCTTAACGTCTATGGAGTAGTCTGGTTGCACGACCCCCCGTAGGGGTCCATGTCGTAATCGACCAGTGAGGTGTTTCGATCCAACTCCTCAAGCCTGTTCATCTCATCCTCAAGTGCGGCATCCGGCTTTGTAAAAAATGTTGCCTGCGGAAATGCTCGAAGAAATTATTACCCCTTAGCGACTGGCATCTTGCGGTGGCCCCCTGCTATCTTGGTAGGTGACTCAAGGTCCAAAATTATATCACTGTAAGTTTTTCCCTGGGACGTGTAATCTGTTATGGCAAACCCTGCACAACACGGTAGCTGCCAGCGCCTAATGGAAATACGTTTCTGTCGATTTGTAGTCATGCTGGGGATGGGGACTTGCACTGCAAAACTTGAAGGAAATATTGGCAGTATCCCCTCTGGCAGACCTTGCATTTGGCGGAGAATCAACAATCCATACATTGTGACCTACTGAGTAGACTTTCACAGATTCATCGATAACAACATCTACTCCTAATGCCTCTTTGCCGTTGACAACACCCAACGAGGTGTATAAATTTTGATTTATGACAATAGGCATGTCCTTTGTGAAAAGGCCTGGCGATTCACCCCCGTGATCAACGACTGTCAGTGATCAATATGAACGGTAGGGTCAGTTGAATGATGGGACGTCATTGATCTCGTTCCCAGACTCTTAGATTATCTGCGCTTAAGCTATCTTAGCCGCAGGACGTCATGAAAATATAGGCTGGTTGTTTTCGGGGTTGTGCAAACAAGTAGCATTTAAGCGTTGACGGATTGATTTGAACATACGACTCCGCCCTCACAAGCCGGGATATACCATCTCCTACTTTACTGATAAGTGCCTATATATATAATCATCCACTGTTGTATGCCCTGTACGAAATCTTCTTAGCAATGAACAATAAGCAATATCATCATGCTGGCGCATCTGCTCATCCAAAAGAACTACGTGAGTGAAAATATGCCAGAGGCCTCATTATTAAGCTCTGAATCAGTTGAATCTAGAACAAACGCTCCAATCAGTTGGATTCAAAGCCCAAAAATGACATTCCGATTCCTCGGCGAGCAGCGCACAAATTCCACATGTGTGGATTGGTAAACCGCGGTGAGCATCATAAAAACTAAGGCTCCATAGAAAAAATGATATACTAGAAGATGTGTAAGGAAAGACTTTTGGGCACACTAAGACTCGGGAAATGACTCACCCTGCAATCAAACCCAGGTTTACACACCGGATGGGAGCTGAAAATATGCATGATTGTTCAGTTTACTATCTGGCTACAGTGGGCGTAAGCTGCGGTACGTCGTATATGTTTCTATAATCTGGCTCATGCTGTATAGTGCACACCGATGCTCAACATGAGTATGTACTCCCCGAGTCTAGCAATTGCCCTCCTATCATAGCTGAGTATAACCCAATTCAAAAAGAAAAAGACCAAAGCTCATAATTACTCGCTGATATCAGTATGTACTCCACCCGGTCATGTATCTCATCATAATATACAATTGCACTAAATCCACATCAACATCCCCATTCTTCGGTCAACACCCCCTCGCTCCCACCACTACTCCATCACCACATCCCCATCCTCATCCGTCTTCTCCCTCCTCTGTCTCTCAGTCTTCTCCCGCTCTCTCTCCCTCTCCCTCCTCTCCCTCCTCTCTTTCTCCTTCCTCCTCTCCCGTTCCCGCTCCCGCTCCTTCCTCCGTTCCCTATCCGCCTCTTTCTCCCGTTCCCTCTGTTTTTCCTTCTCCCTCTCTTTATCCTTCTTCCCCTTCCTAGTCGAAATCTCGTAGTACGTATTGAAGTTAAGCTGTATCCCCAACATCCTCATCTCCATATCACTCTGATAGGCCAATTCCTCCAGTAGCCCTTTGCAAAGTAACTTAAAGTCATCCTCTACCGTTTTGAGTCTGAGGCGAATCGCGGGAAGAAGTTCCTCATTATCCAACGTGCCTGGTTTAAATAAACTGCTAGCACTTTCGGGCCGAGTGGGGACACCGCGGCGAAAGCCAAGAGATGGGGTACTTGCCCTACTCTCAGCATCAGTGTTGTCGTGGTGGTCTGGCTCGGTTAATCCCCACCGACCTTCCTTCGTTCGGGTTTCCACCCGTGCAGAGTGTTCTTGGCGCCGCGAATACTCCGCAACGGAGTATCCATATAGGCCATCTACGGCTTCCTTGTACCTGAGCATGATTTTTAGGATGGCGTGGAGCATACCAAGAAATATCGATTCCTCTTCAGAGGCATTAGGCTCGGATTTATACCTTGAGCCGGTATCGGGGGAGAGGAGACCTTTGGTGGTGATTTGGTTAAGGTAGGTGGCGTGTGCAGAGATGAGATCATCAAGAGTGCAATTGGGCTTTGAGATTGCTGCTTGTAGCTCGTTCCAGGCTTTCTCTATGACCTATTGCGAACCATTATCAGTTGGGAAAATGGGGGAGGAAAAGGGGCTTTGTTGGATAAAGCTCACCTGATACAAGAGATAGTATTGTAATTGGCAAACAAAATGTATCATCTCTGCACAAACACACCTGGCAACCTTCCAATCTTTTCCAACCTTGTCCTCAATTTGCCCAAGCACACCTCTTGCACCAGTCATATATTTCCGCCAAACTTGCCCCATGTGAAACTCTACCCTCTTGATTCTCCACAACATGTTAAACACCTTGAGATACTGCCTGGTTGCGTATGTTGTGATGACTACATCTACAGGAGGATCAACTCGGTACTCCAGGGTGAAGACATCCCAACCAATATCACCATGGACCGGGTCAAGCATGCGAGCATCTAGCCGCCTTAAGACGTCCTGGGATTCATGCTGAGCATTGGAATTGCGAATAGCATGCTCTAGTTGAGCAGTAAGGTTGTGCCGGTAAATCGAGTTTGCAGGTCGTTCAAGGTTAGGGGACAGCCCCTCCATAAGGAGTGCCACAAAGTCACCCTGCCCGAGGAACAGGTAGCGTTTCAGCGCTGTGAGATGCTCAAACAAGTGGAACTTCTCTGACATGAGTTTGATCAATCTGGCCATAGTTGTCTTGTATGCCTCGTCAATAGAGCTCTCCAAAGTCGCCGTGTCACCATATCTCAGCTCCTTACTCGCATCCCGGGAATATTCATTCACCCAATCCGAGTCTCCACAGCCATAGCGAATGAAGTTGAGGGATTTGCCGATTAAAAAAACCTTGTTGGCAAAAGAGGCATCCACAATTGAGGGTATCATTACATCGTCGAGTTTATATTTATCCTGCCAAACGCTGGAAGCCCCTTTTCTCCCTTCGCTATGACCCACTTCTGAAGGATCCCGTTCCGAAACAAAGAATTCCCGGTAGGGATCGGAAAGTTCTCCGTCATAGATCCACCGTCGAAGCATGTCGTAAAATGGGCGGGTTACATGGGAGAGGAGACGCTCGGCAAAATGATAAACGAAAGGGTCACCATGTGATGTGGAAAACCGATGTATGGTGGATATTAGTTGCCCACCCTTTTTATCTAATTGATTTGTAGATTTAGCCTCTCTCCAGAGTTTCGGTATAATGAAATGGGGCGAGGGAATCGAACCTTTTGCTTGTTCTACAATCGTGCTCATCAATCGTAACCCCATTGTTGCCTCCTTGGTCCAAACCACACACCTTTTTAACGTCACTCCCACCTTGCCAATCCCTCTAGTATCGGCTGGGTCGGTTGTAGCAAGTGCCCTCCGAATTTCATTCTCTAGACCCCCGATAAGGGTCAAGTACCCCCGTAATTCTTGCCCTATTGCAGCCCGTAGACTTTGCCCAATCAACCCACCACCATCGTCATCTTCGGACTGTACAAAGGTGTTAAGGGATTGATATAAAAGGGATGGCTCAGCAAGGGTGTGTAGCAAAGAAACGACCGGAAGTGGCAGGGTTGTGGGCAGCGTTAGTTTTGTTGTTGGGATATATACAGGTTGTGGCGTGGTAACACTCTTGGAGGCGGAGCCTTGAGGGTCTATTGGGGTTTGGGGATTTTCTGCTGAGGTTAGTGCGGGAGGAGCAGTGTAGCCGGTTGGCAAGAATGGAAGTGAACCAGAAGAGAGGCCAAGAAGTGTGTATGGCAATGCCGATAGTAATGTATCCTCACTTGGGTCTACCGAGAGTCAGAAATTAGCGGTAGCAGAGTTTCAACACCATGGGAACAAACCAACCCAGAATTGCACCACTCTCCTCCAACAAGAGTGCTTTTGTTTTTCTCTCATCACCTTGGCCTTCCAATGCTCCACCCCACTGCCCAGTGGTGTCTCCATAGCCGATGCCCCCCGAAGGGTCGCCCCTCCGCCTCTCAGGTAGTCGGTGTAGACCTATGAAATTTCCATTTTCTATTGTCTCCTCATTACTAACTGCCTCCACCGCTGGCATCGATCCGTTATAAATGTTGTTCGATACCGACGCTGTAGGTGGGCTATCCGAGAGTAGGTAGAGAAAGTAAAGGACTTCCCATCTCCGATCGAGAACCGAGAGTGTGCTGAGTCGAGAAAAGAGTGTGGAGTACCGTAGGGCGGGGTCAGGACCAGGGTTATCGTGGACAACTAGTTACATTGAAGGGGGAGTCAACAAAAAACAAACAAACCACCTTTGAAGAGCACATACGTTTCCTCCTGATGAGATCCGATATGTGTGGGCCTAACTCAGTCTCTGGGCCCTGGTTTAAGGAAGAGCTACATCCCATCTCCATTGGTCTGCGGGTCAGCTATTATCTCTCCTCTCGTAGTCAACTCGCTAGAGGGGATTGCCCACAGAACCCCATCCTTTAGAGCTTCTACGGTTCTTTCCCTTCGTTCATCTTTATCTTCGCCTGGGAGCTCCGGGAGTGATGCAGCGACAACCCTTCGAAGAGCTTCTTCCAAACCACGACTTCTGCGTTCGTCACTCATGACAGTTGTTAAGTAGAAACACGTTGTAGCTGCAAGAGTCACCTTTACTGGGTGGTGAGAGTGTTTGTACTGTTGGTCGCGTTTTTGACGTGGAGGGGTGTTTCTTGGCAACAATAGATCCTGTACGTCATCAGAGTGGATGGACAGTGCAAAAGATATAGGGAGGTACAGTATGTATTCCGTATCAATGATTACAGTCTGGGACAGAACAACACATGATAGCCTGACCCACATGTTTGTATCATTCAAAAACAGACAAGTCAACCATTGTGGGTAGTTGAGTGGCAGGTCTCCTAGTACACGAAGCACGGCTCATTATATGGCTTCGAGATTGCTGATATATCTGAAGTCCTTAACGGTATTGGTATCGATCCGGTTATCTATGGAATTGGTGAGGGCAGTGGGGGGAATCTTACATGCTTTCAGTTCATGATCAGCCCAACCAGTTGAAGATATGTAGTATGTACTTGTACTCCTGATGATTTCCCTCCACTTGTTCAGGGACATGATGGTACATGTAGAGTACAGTGCATCTGCCTGCTAGTAACACACAAACTTTACCTTGCAATTGATATGGCCGGCCATCATGTGGCTAGTCGGGACTGAGTCTATTATAATATAGGTAGCTTCCAACTCCTTTGGCGTTGTGCTGGAGGCCATTCATATCGATACTTATGTACAGTACATACAGTACATACAATACATAGTATGCATGCACTGCAGCTAAAGCCACTCCATACTCCATCCCAAGAATATTAATTAGTACGGTATCTACAGAGTACCGTACCTCGCTTTCGAATGTCAGATCGATCTAGAAGCGCTAAATTTACAGTCTGTGGTGATCACATCTTTCTCCGTGCACCCCAAATCTCAAATCCCTTACAGTATCCCGGCCCAGCACCATGGGTCCCTGTGTCGATCCGGATTGTGCCGTTGGTCTCGTGTGTTGTGTAGAGTGCTGTACTCTATATATCTGCGTTGTCGCCCACCATCCGCCTCCAAACCAATGATGCTTGCCCTCCCTTGTTGTTATTGGCAGGCTGCCCAGCCTACTTAGATCAGCATCTTCACCCAACGACTTGATGATCCCGCATTGGCAAATCCGCCCGCCAACTCCTATCGTGTATCGTAGCTTGGCTACCACAATAGCCCATATAGTACGCTGCCATAGCAGCACTCCCAACTATCTCGCCTGGTGTGTTGCCTGGTGTGTTGCCTGTGTTATTGGAATTTCAGCTGTGATACTTAACTTTTTCAAGATACCTAACAACACGACAACCTATCACAGCCCGAGTCATCGTAACGTAAAAAATATACACTATGCACACCGCAGCAGAGACCTACATATAAGCACTGGAATACACCCCCCCCTGCTACAGCCATATATCGAAGGAATCTGATTTGCTGCAACTCTGGATATCACAGCCCTCACCAACCTGCAGGAATCTCTGCCACCCATCGCTGCACTTTCCTGGTGGGTCTACTGGAATCCATCTCCTCAGGCCATCAAGCTTATGATGCAGGTGCCAATCCAGTCTTCACACCAGCGGCAAAGTTTCTTCCTGTCGCAGTTCGTACATGGCTCAAGTTTATCCGCGACCACGCAGCCGACTAATAGTTGCTCTACACCACCACACTCTACACACTCTACTATCCCACCACAACTAACCACCTCACAAACATTCTATCAGTCATTACCCCCAAACCCATACCCTGTACCGTGTGTATATAGTTCCGGGGCTATACAGAACCTGACTGTTCCTGTTTCAACGACCATGTATGGAAATCACCAGCCGTACCATTCTACGGATGAGAGACCAAACCCAGGTGCACCATCATTCCAGCCTCGGCCACCTATGTACCAAAATCCCCATATGCCGTTGCAATATCCTACGGTGGTATCCAGTGCGGTGCAGAGGGCAATCCCCGGTGGACCTCCACCTCCACAGCCCTGGCAGGCAGATGTTTATGCCCCAGCTTTCGTTCCTTCGTTTTATATGGTAATGGCGCGTTAAAAGCTTAAGCTGTAGGTCAAGGACCGCTAACGTTTGGAGATAGGATATAAATACTATGCCTGCTATCCCTGTTAGGTCAACACCACCACCATCCATGAATTATCCTACCTATATTGCATCATTCGCTGGAGCATCATTTTTAAGTGCTTTACCGCCGTATCCCTCATTACAAGCTCCAGGCACCCGAGACGAGCATTCTCTTACGCCAGCGACGTATCTCCGCTATTTCTCCGACTTGCTTCTGAAGGAATTATCATCACAACACGAAAACATGCGCCAATATGACATGTATAATGTACCACTGTATGTGCACGATTTGGGAAAATATCACTTCAAGCTGATGGTGCCAGGAATACGGGAGGACTGCCCAATGGTTGCCGTTGGGGATATGGTACACTTAAGACAGATTAAGACCAATGGGTACAACATTTTCCCACCTGCTGGATTCACAGGTGCTATTACCCTCACTTGGATTGACCGAAGAAGGGAGGCTAATGTTTACTTGCTCTAAGGCCTGCAATACGAAGCTTACATATATGGAATTGATCGCCAAGCTGGATTCCTCATTTTGAGGATTGATAATTTGATTTTGGAGAGTGGGTTCTTCAATGTTTCGTTCTTGGTCCAAGAGCAGCTCTTGGGGCCCCACACTCGGGCAATACTTGATATGAGTAAACTGTTGGTCGACACTTCTGAGAATAATGATAGTACGGGAGGTGATACACAGGCGAAGTCATCATTGGGCACAGGCAAATCTCTCGAGTCTCATCGTTTATCCACCCTCACTTCTAGTTATGCAAGGAAGATGCTTTTTCCGGAAAAGTCAGATGGAATCTTACAAACAACCCTTAGTAAGGGTATGTTTAACCATAGGTGGTTTGATATGGAGCTGAATTATGAGCAACAGGTAAGTGCTCCCTCTGGTGCTCTATATATTACCGAGTGTAGTTACTGAGAGACAATTCTAGAAAGCCGTGGATGCCTTGCTTGAACAAGATTATGGCACAGTACCTTACCTCATATCAGGGCCACCCGGAACTGGGAAGACAAAGACCATTGTTGAAGCCGGTATTTATTTGGTTGTATTCTTCTAAAAACTGCTCTTAGCTAACTCGGCTATCTAGTCTTGCAACTCATATTCGCTTCTGCTGCTCAGAAGCATCGTATCATACTATGTGCACCTTCAAACCAGGCAGCAGACACACTCACCCAACGTCTTATTCGCCATTTAGCCCCACGGGTTCTTTTCAGAATGAATTCCTCGTCAAGGAGTTTTGCAGAGGTACCCATCGAGCTTCTGACATACTGTTCCGTCCAAAATGACTCGTTTGGTCTCCCTGATTGGAGAAAATTGATGGCCTATAGAGTGATAGTCACAACGTGCACAGACTGCTCTATGCTGGTAGAGGCACGGTGTACGAATCGTGATTTGGCGAGATGGCAAAGGGCTGTCACTGCTGGATTGGAAGGAGACGAACTCCCAGGACTAATTGATGGCATGGATGTCGGGGAATGGGCCCCCTCCTCTTCTATCACTAGGAGTGAGATTAAGCTTCACTGGTGAGTATATTCTTTCAGTGTACCAGTGTAATTGCTAACGCATGGTTAGGACTGCCCTCTTGGTAGACGAAGCTGCACAGGGCACCGAGCCTGATATCTTGATACCTCTCTCTGTTGTGGCTCCACCTGAAGAGTGCTCACATGAAAGTCCGATGTTCGTCATGGCAGGTGATCAAAAGCAGCTCGGCCCTAGAACTGCTAGTAGATTAGCACTTCTGGAAACCAGTTTACTTGAGAGGCTGTTCTCCAGGCCATTATATTCTGAGCATCCATTGTCGCGGCAAGGAATTGCGAAACTAGGGGGCGGTAATGCCCCAGATTGGTTTACCACAACTACCGCAACATTGTTGGTGTGTATATTCAGTCAAAATCATTAATATACCGAATTATGTACTGACCAGACTCATGTAGCCATATATTCGACCACCGTTCACCAATCTTATTCGAAATTATAGATCGCACCATGCAATTTTATCAGTCCCCAGTGCGTTGTTTTATCATGACACTTTGGTACCTGAGGCTACAGATATCAACGGCGCTATGGGTTGGATCGGGTGGAAAGGGCGGAAATGGCCTGTCCTATTTAAGGCCAACGGCGGCCCAGATGAAGCTCAAGAGGACGGCGCCTCATTCTACAACCTTCGGGAAATGCACATGGCATGTAGAACCGCACAAAGCCTTGTTACTAGTGGATTACTGCAACCGCATGAAATTGCAATAATGTCACCCTTCTGGGAGCAAGTCCGCCGAATCCGAAACAACCTTCGTACTCCGGGCTACAAACTAAGAAGCGTTAATGTTGGACCTATCGAAGTCTACCAGGGGTCTGAACACAAGTTTGTGATTATATGTACCACACGCAGCCGAGAGCGGTTCCTGGAAGGTGACCTAAAAAAAGGGCTGGGGATTATATTTGAGAGTAAGAAATTCAATGTGGCAATGACAAGGGCAAAGCAAGGCTTGGTAGTTATTGGAAATCCCTGGATATTGCAGAAAGACCCATATTGGTTAGCATTCATGAGCTTTTGTTGGAGGAATGGCGCCATCGAGAAGGATCCGCAAGAGCCAGAGACCCCCTCTGGTTGTAGCTCGAATGGATCAACCGCCATGGCATCACCCAGTGTCAGTATGGTCACTTTCGACACGAAAGGTAGCTCAAGCAACACCCCTACCGCTTGGAGTGGGGGATGTTATCCGCTATCCAATCCCACTAGCCTTGGTGGGGAGAACGTCAACCTATGGAAGCCTTCACAGGAGGAACAAGATATACCGCAGTATCTCAGCAGACTTGAACAGAGCCTCTTACACAAGGATAAGCTCGCGGGGTGTGATGGGTGCATACCAAAGCCTCTCTTTGGGGGGGTTGATGGGGATGATCCAATGTGGACAGCCGGAATTGCAGCAGAGGAGGCCCTGAGGGCCGTGGATCTTGATTTGATCAGCCCTGTTTAGGGGTGTAATCATGATGAAAATGACAGGAAAAAATGAGAAAAAGAGAAAAGGAAAAAAGAAAAGAAAAAAAAACAAGGGAAAATATCAGAAACAGAAGGAAATGGTTGAGTAAATCTGTGTCTTTCTTCATGTACGGATACCACATCTCGTTGTTTGGGTTTTACCACCTTCATCGGAAAACTATGGCTGTTGTCTAGCTAGACCCGGGTTGCTTGCCAGATATTTGTGTTTGCTATGCAAGCAGTAATTCCGGTTTCACTTCGTAGCCAATTTTTTTGCTTATTGCTTAAGGATCCTGCTCGCATTGGCTCTCTTCTATTTTTGCTCTTTTCCTACACCCCCGGCCGCTTTTTGTTATACAGGTTATGTATGATGGCGTTTCTGTTATGTCTCATTTTTCTCGAGTTTTGCATTTATAGCAGCATACAATAAGCACTTACATTAGTGAAATTTCAGCACTATCTCCCACGCTTGGAATTAGAATTAGAATAATACTTTACTCGAGTAGAGAGTACTTCTAGATTCATCTTTAGCATTCTTGCTTTAATGTGATGTATTGTATCTAAAGTAGGACCTGTTTTGCAATATATTTACAAACAAGTATAAAGTAGAAAACAGTTTGCTAGATAAAATATGATATAAAATATGAGCGTTGAGAAAAATAAAAATGAGACAGAATAATATGCAAGTGCTATAAATAACTATAAAAAAAAAATGTATCTATAATTCCAAAAGCTCCAAACATGAAAATTATTCTATACTACTTAGGGTTGCAGCGGTAGGTACCGGTAAGTGACCAAACCCGAGCGGGACACGGCAATTCAATTCAAAACCATATATTTTTGTAGCGCTCAACGTTATTCTTTATTAGCATTCTAACCTCTCTTTAAACCATATATGTATAACCTTATACTTACGAAGTATAGTACTTTTCTAGTTTCTACTTTAATTATACTGTAACTCCTATCGCTAATTATAGAGTTGATGGAGATTGTCTAGATTAAATAATTATAGTAAATAAAGTAGGTTGTCCAATATATATAAAATTTGTTTTCCATATTTGCTACTCAACACAGGTTGTCAGGATTATTTTGGCTTGATAGAGCATCCTTCTACCTACATACTACGGTATAATACCACTCATACCGTATATTCTGGTTCTTTATGACCCGGCGCTACTGCGCGTTCTCTCATACAAAATCCACGCTCTTGAAAATCCCGTTAGATTCTTGCTAGCGCCGGGTCAAAAAGAACTAAAAAATATGGGTATTTATCTCGTCCATCAATACTTGGTTAGGTATAGCGCGGCATGCCTGCTTACCGATGACTTCAGGGTAATCAAATCCTTTTTTGAGTTGCTCACATATACAAAATTCCATACACCAAACCCAAAACACTGCAACACTAGCACAAACAACTAACACCTATCAGATCTAATAAAAGGTTAAGAATGCTTCATTCTCATAGCAATTCGGCATAATACATGTATAACATGTACTCGACTCACAAGCACAACAGCAGTAGCAGCAGTAACACTACAACACTACAACAGGAAACCATCTTCCAAGCCAGCTGCTATTCAAGACTGTTGTGAGCAGAGCCGAAAAAAATAGTCACAAAATAGAAAATGGTACCTTTAGCGAGGCAAGGAGACGGAGATTCAGATCCAAGAAGACAAGCAAGTAAGGTAGATGGGATAGGGAGACAAAAGGAACTGAAAAAAGACTACCAACTGAAAAGCAGTGGCCACCCAAACAGATAAACCTCCAAAAGAAAAGAAATCGCATAAAAGATATAACTGGAAAAGAAAAAAGAGTTCAACCCGCAAGGTTGCTATCCCTCCCCAGGCAATCGAGGTGAAAAAAATAAGGTGGCAAACCTGCGTCTGCCAGATATATGTATACGCGCGCACTTTTCGCTCCTTGCATTTGTTCCAAAACCTTCTTCCCCTGCTCCCTCACCGTCATACCGGCATCTAACCTTCTGATATCCCCCCCACCCCCGCTGTGTAACGTCCTTCCCATTCTTGTATACACTCACGATCCAAGCCGCTATATTAGGTACACCGCTCACAGGATCTTTCCTATGATATCAAGAGAACTCGTAAAGTCATGATAGAAACGAAAGATGAAAATGAATGAAAAAGACGCCGTAGATTGACAGAATGATGGAAGAAAGTTTTAATCCTCTTTATATATGATGCTTTCGTTGAAGTCGTGACTGCCCCCACGTACAAGTAGCTGTTAGCCACATAATGAAAGTAGACGACCCAGAGCCAAGTAGGAAAGAAGCGTTATAAAGAAAGCCCGTAATGCCTTTCTATACGGGAGTTGCCCCAATGAAATTAACTGCTCTGTTCATCAGGAGGGATGTTGCCACGCTACGAATATCTCCTGGGGTGCCCATGAACGGCTGGTTGTGCTATCACGCCCATATTTGAATAACTGGCGTGATTCGTGTATTCAGTTGGGCCAGAAGCAAGGGCAGAGTGGATAGTATCCATTCCCATATTGGTGGCTCTAGCTATGGGGCAGTCCTTGTGTGCAAGCAAGAGGGTTTTCAAAGCAACTATTTCCTCTCGAAGACTAGCTACCTGAGAGGTGAGAGCATCGTTTTCTTGAGAGTAATATTCGACTTTGGACTGAAGATTTTGTAACCATTGCTTTTTCCTTTGACGGCACTTGAGGGCAGCAACACTGTTGAAAAATTATTAGCAAAAGTAACAGACGGAGGATGCTGTAAGGTAACAAACCGATTTCGCTCAAGGAAGTTCTTCCGTTTTTCTTCATCTGTCATTTTCTTTCCATTCTCGTTCATCATGTTATCGTTATCCTGATCATCTCCACTCCCATTTGCACTTCCTTGGTTAACTTTCGTCCTTTTATTGGATTTTGGGTCGTTTTTCCGTGTTCGGCCCGCTGCTCTCTTCCCCCCTTTACCATCCCCACTTCCACGCTTGTCATCATCGCTTTCATCTGAATCACTAGCCATGTCCTCACTCATTTCACTGACACCTCTAACATTTCCAGTCATCGTAGCTCCTGTAGCACGTGTCATTGATGCGTTGGTAACCAGAGCCCTTTTCTTAGAATTTGGCGAAGTATCAACCTGTGCCGAACTCAATTTAGGTTGACCAGAAATTGCACCCGTGTTAGTAGGAGCAGTGACAGTAGAGTTCGAGTACTGGTCATTTTGTTGGTGTGCCTGAGCAAGCATGTAAAGGCCATTTGCGGCATTATGGGCAGGATCTGCGTCAAAGGCATTGGAAAGTTGTCTTGGCTTTGCGGTTGGGGGGTTGTGGTCACGAGCATCGGGTGCAGTCACCGAAAATTCAGGTTTGCTCAACGGAGGAGGAATGGAAGTGAGAGTAGGCTGCTTCCTCAGAGCTGATGCTGCCGATAAGGCAGTCCTTTGGAATTCCATAGTACTAGGTGTTGAGGTCCCGAGTTGAAAAAGACCGCTGGCTGAGGGGCTGGGGACAGGGAACATAGAACCTGATCCACCAGGTGTCAATCCACTGCGAATACCCGATTCGTTGGGTGTCAGTCCTGTGCGGAGGTGATGCGTATCGAACCCTAGCGGACCGTTTGATATTGGGCCTTGAAGCATAGCGGGAGACAATGGCCCTGATCGGAGTGAATTCATGAAATTGTAGGTGTTTGGGCCGCCGATCAGTGGTGCGGGTGACGTTATGGCGGAAGCAGGTGGTAGGATCGCCTTTGGTGTGCTGTCCCCATTGCCCACTGAGAATGATTGCTCGAACGGATTTGGCTCTTGGTCGAGCCTGTTCTTGTGGAAGTTGAAGTAGTCGTCCCCAGGTTTCTCAATAATATCCGCAGGTGGCGGTGGAGGGAGTAAGGGAGGGGCGACATGGTTAGCGTTGGATGGGCGGCCTTCAGTGGTAGAGCTCGATTGATTTTCTGTGTTTCCTGTTGTGTCTGGTGGTTGGTCAACAGTGATATTGGAAGGATGTGAGGTTCCTGAGGTATTACGTCGGTGTGAAGATTTTGGTGATAATCTTCTGGAGTCTCTGTTGCTGGTAGTTTGTGTTGGTGATCGAGTAGACTTGTCTAAGTTATTGGCTGAGTCGGATGACATGCAATAATTAGCAGTCTCCTGTAAGATGTTGATCATTTATTTGGTGATGATGGAAGGTGATGGTGGCGGTGACATTACCGAACGACAACATGAGGTTGCCAAACGCAATGCAGTAGGTAGTATAAAGAGAACAGGGGGGAAGTATTATCGCGAGCGTACCTTCTGCCTTAATGGCCACCCTCTTTTCCACCGGCGAATTTGTTCCCATCCTTGAACCTGTATTCGAATTTGCACCATGGCCCGACTGTTGCTGCTGTCTAGCTACCGCCGCTGACATAGTTGCTCTGATATGATGATGGCCCAGGCAGAGATAGAAGGCAGGAGGACCAAGAATAAAGTATTATGGACTAATGATGATGCTGCTGATGATGATGATGATCGTGATGATGATGATGGAAAGTTAGGTTCTGCTAGTCACAAGCGATGGATCAAGATGCTTGGGTGCCTGATGTCAGTACGGTGACGAAGTTTGACGTTCTTGTTGGTAATGGGGGTAGGGTTAAGGTAAAATTGGGGGGTGGGAAGGGGTGGAAATGCTCGATGATGTCGTGATGGGTCGGAAAAGGTGACTGCCGTCAGAGATATAATATGGTGGCCGGTGGCTAAAGGCTCTAAACCGATCCAACGCCCAACAACCTTAAACACTCTCCACCTGGCGTGTATGCGCGAAAGGCCCAATTCTCTGTCGGCACGGTCTTGATTTGAATTGCTGCCCTCGAGACCGACAAAGGCGGCTGTCTTTTTTTTCTGATACCCAGCGCCGCTATCGATGGGCTTCTGGCAACAGCGAAGGGAGGCAAAGCACGACGGTGAAAGGGCGACGAGATTTCAAGTAGTATGACTGCACTGGTAGCACCTTTTTCTTGTGCCAAATCTTGATTAGCAATTGGTCTCCACACACCCAATTTGCTAGACACTCTGGCTTAGAGAAGGGGATCTTTGCGATCAGACAAAGCTTCGATCTACCGGT
>Ga0307514_10002880_pt1 | contig 17157 bp, 19 predicted proteins | sample 16_EM_MG_FD_203088 | JGI IMG/M metagenome (GOLD analysis project Ga0307514, IMG submission 203088) | Populus trichocarpa ectomycorrhiza microbial communities from riparian zone in the Pacific Northwest, United States - 16_EM | ecosystem: Host-associated > Plants > Roots > Unclassified | place...
CCTCTACAAGCACAAGATCGCCCGAATAAGGTCGAGTTGAATTCGACTCGCCCCAACACCAGTGTCCTAGCACAAAGCGTGTGGGAGGAACCTAACGGTCCGACCTCAGGAGGTTTCTTTTCCGGACGCTCACCGCAGGCGCAGGTCCATAGGCGCGGAGGCGATACGACGGCAGAAGGCAGGTAAGAACAGTTGGGTGCCAGGTAAATGTGAGATCTCCGTTCCGACTGTAACCCGCTCACTCCGCATACAATCATTCCGGCTGTTGTTCGTTCATGCTCCTAGTACACTTTGTGCTAGTATGTACACGGTTTCATTTGCACTTGAGCGGGTGACGCGGGCGGAGCAGATGACTTGGGGGATCAATCAACCACCGGCACCCCAACTGATGGACATCCCGACGAATGTCTTTGGGTGGAAATCTGCTTTGGTCATCTGCAGACACCCGACAGTCCGGGTAGTCGAGAAGTTGTCCCCAGACATTCAAGGATGTTCGGCCCGACCGCCGGAGACATCCGCCGAGGAAGGTGTCCACCTGGTGGGATATGTAATTTCGTTTGTACGAAACATGCACTTGGGCGAAAACGTGGTGCCTTGTTCTCCTCCTCTCACCTGTCCTCTAGGCCGTGTTGCACCGCATCGATATCCTTCCCCTCGTGTATGAAGGCGATGACGACGGGAGCAGACTCTCGTTGATCAGTGATCCTACTACCCTCACAGCCAATCCGACTTCAGTACTGAAATGGCGAACTCGGTACGAATGTACTGATGTCTCGCCCAGTCTAGACACAGAACTTGCACCGATCTGGTCATGCCGACCTGGTAATTTCGAATGCTGTACAAGGTGATTTCGTTTGCGTTGTATACGTTCCACACTACTAAGGCTTATCGCAAGCGTCCATCAATTTCCAGCATTCGACATGCTTTACAAATATTTCAATATGTTTCACCTCACTTTTTCAGGGTAACGCAGTAGCCACGTGGACACCTAGGGGTAAAACTAGGCAGCAGGATGATATCGTATCCGTGGCCAAGAGGTGAGCAAATCGTGATTGCTAAGAAAAGCAGTGATCACTGCTGATAAAAGGTTTCATTCGGTGGACCGTTTTCCAGAGTCCCTGGGAATAGCTCGTTGCCAAACAACGAGTATTCTGTGGAAAACGGTCCGTCGAAATGAGACCCATTTCGCATCAGAAAACGGGGAGGGTACTATTTTCTCGATACCTGAGCATAAATGCATCATATAATTAACGCATCCGTCTTTATACGGTTTACCAGGGCACGCGAAGACTTGAACACCACGTTGATCTATGTGAGGTTTTCTTTCGTGTTTGTGTTGGTCATAGTGCTCATTTAATTTCTCGGGGGGTGCAGGGCGGTTTTTTCTCCGTAGTTGCGTCTATTTTCATTGTCAAGGTCCAGAGTGAACTCGCACCGGATTTCCAACAAATGAGCTATGACCTCCTCAAGATTATTGCCAATTCCTCGCTGGGAAACACTCAAACCGTCACTTTCCCTCAATGGAATGGCCCAGATCCCACCGTCGTCCACGTCCAAGCCATCCTTTACTCGAGTTTGTCTGCCTCCCTCCTCGCCACGTTCTTCGCCACGTTAGGAAGGCAATGGCTAAACCGATACGCTCGGGTTGAGGTGCATGGATCCATTATCGACCGTAGTCGGCATCGGCAACGTAAGATGAATGGAATGGTAACCTGGCACTTCAGCCTCGTCATGGAATGTCTACCCCTCATACTTCAAGTCGCTCTACTTCTCCTCGGCTATGCTCTTTCCAACTACCTCTACTTCGTCAACAAAACCGTCGCCGCTGCTGTCATCGGTTTGACTACATTCGGCATTCTCTTCTACTTCCTTATCGTGTCCGCCGCCGCTCTTTCCTACGACTGTCCATTCCAAACGCCGCTTTCCTTAGTCCTCCGTACCTTGATCCGTTTTGACGACGAGCACAAGAAGCGCCTCAAGAGATTTAGGAAATGGTTTAACATCTTCTCATGGGGGAAAAAGATACGGGTGAGACCTAAACCTGGTGATCCTCATGGATTGGGCAGGTCCGGAGCGTTCGATGGCGGTAATCATACCGAGTTGTCGATGGCCAGCCCGCCCAACCAGCCACCCCCACTTTTCAATAAGGAGACTGACTGGAGTGGCTGCGTGCTGGACTCGCACTGTATCGCGTGGATGTTCAGCATGTCGATGGACCCGGACGTTATCGTGGCCATCATGAAGTTCGTCCCCGAGATCGTTTGGCACGCCGAAATCCGGACTACTCCATTGGAACGACTCTACGACACGGTACTCGAGTGTTTTGATCGTTCAATCGGTCACCCCGTGGTTATCCCCAGACTCAGGAACAAGGCTTACCTTAGCGCCAAGGCCCTCCTCCACCTCGCAATCCAACGCAAGTGCGTTGGCCATGAATTCGACGAGGAAGTGTTCAGATCCATCTCCAGCCGACACATCGTCATGGGCTCCAAGCACTACGAGGGAGATTCTGACCTGGAATCCACTCTCGGCATCATCGATCGCGTCTTTGGTGATTTCGAGCCGATGCACTGGCAGAAATTCTCACTCACCGTTCCACACCATGCTTGGATGGGACACATTCTCCTCTACCGCGCTTGGGATATCCTCAGGAATACCTATCCTTTGCCTGATGATATCAGAGAATTCGTCTTTTACTCACTTCGATTGGAACCTCCCCCTCCACGTCAGAGGATGTGAACGTCGAGCACCTGCTTGATGTCTTCACGACGATCGATGCGGACTCAGCAGGCGTCTGGGAAGCCTGTATAAATTTCATGCATCACCTCTATTGGCACAAAGAGCGACTCGTCATTCTGAAGCCAAAGATTGAAGGTCTCCCGGATGATCACCCCTCCAAGCCAGATTGCTTATGGAAGCTTGGACGTTTATTTGGATTAGTTGGAAATCGAGTGGAGCAAAAGCGACTCCTCACTTATGCCTTGACATTTTCGAGGGGGCAGGGGAGCAATGCCTGGGCTGCTGGGGTATTGAGTGACCTATCTAATTCGAATCGGATGATGGGTCTCTACGACGAAGGGATACAACGTGGGAGAGAGGCCTTGAAGATTTGGGAATCGCTCAACGACACGGTGGGACTGGTACAGTGTTTGATCAACCTTACTCAGTTGTTGTGCGAGGACGGCCAGCTCGACGCGGCAGAAGAGACGGCGTCCCGTGCAATCAATCTCCTCTCAGAGAAAGACGATCAGTTCCTGGTCTGCAAATCTCATCATGCTCTCGGCGATGTATATGGATCCAAGGGCGAGATCGAGAAGGTCATTCACCAGTACGAGCTAGTTCTCGGAATCGCATCCTCTTTCGACTGGCCCGGTGAGCTGTTCTGGGCTCATTACAGCCTGGCGACACTCTTTCGTGGCGAAGAAAGGTTCGACGACGCAAATGCTCACGCTGAACACGCCAAGTCATACACAGACAGTAGCGCATACCACCTGGGTCGCGCGATTGAGCTGCAGGCTGGGGTTTGGTACCGCCAGGACAGGCTTGAAGAGGCGAGGTCCGAGGCTCTGCGGGCCGCCGATGTTTATGAGAAGCTCGGGCCTGGGAAGGATATGTGTTGGAAACTAAACAAACGTCTAGTTGAACTGATCCTCAGTAGAGTAAGAGCGACTGCGACTAAGGAGCGACGTAGCGATTGTCCGAAAGATAAGTAAAACCCATGGTGGGAATAAACTACCATAAAAGGTAACAATGACGATGAAGCGTGAAATGCTACATATTCTAACAATATGGAGGACTGCAGAGAACTCCTCCGGTGGATTGAGGAGGGAACGAATAAGTCAGACGACCCCGAACCCAAGGACCGTGAGCTACCGTAAATTGTATAATTTCCTGCACATACTGACTTTCCATTCCATTACTAAGCTGAAGGAACCGAATGAAAGCATCGACGCTCGCGTCGAGTCCCACAAATTCATCCACACGCAAGCTCGTCCTCTCTGCCCGTCTACCGTGGTGTTCTTCAACACGACTGTGTACCACCCCCATCCCTTCAATTTGTTAATACCCTCTGCTCACGCCCGTCATTTTAGATTTGTTTCCCCCGCTAGCTAGAATCTGTATACTCTCTGTACCTCTTCCGGCTTCCCACACCACGTTTGTTTCGCATTTATGTATCCCATAGGCTACCTGTGGAATTCTATGGTTTTGTTCAGAAAATAACGCACGCACGAGTCGTACGCTCCTATCGAAATTCAACTTTGTGAGCCGGGCGATTGTTGGCTGAAATAATTGTGTACCCGATTTGCCCTCTGTGTTGACGATTCCTACAACGTTCAACTCCACGAGGCTAAGAGGGGTTTGGACGGTGAGGTCTTCTGGTACGATCTCGTCCCGTCGCTATCGATGAGTGACACTGGCATGGCACCGGAATTTGCCAATCGAATCTACATTTCGTATTTCAGTTTGAGCCAACGGGATTAAAAAAACGGTGCAAGTACCATCCAGTACGCACCTAGTGCATCTGGTCCCACCAGTCTTCCAGCAAGGTGCGGAAAACTCGACAACGCTTTGCTCAGTGCGACGTTGAACTTTTCGACATCCGAGATCCCCGAGATTATGTGGGTGGTCGGGACCAGGGGGGGCGCGGCAGCGCACCCAGCGACACCCAACTGTCAAAACCCCGATGGACCCCGGAAGTAGCCCTTCACTGGCCTAATTCGGGACGTGTCCTTGCATACTCCCATATTTAGTAGTACATAACAAACAAACAATAACAAGAATGAGTGTCTGACGAATAACCAGAGTAAGACGGCAACAGGGGAAGGCTGCTGGTTGGCTGCTGGTATCGACAACTCTTCCTTGCCCCGCCAACGGAGGAAGCCGATGAAGCACGTGCACATTTGCTAACGGTTATTGCCTCAAGGTCATGTGATCACGCCAGCCAATCGGCGAACACGGATGACGGGTGATTCAACTTCACAGAGTGAACCTGATTGGTAGAAACGAAGCATCCGTTTTCGGTAACATGTATTTCACGGTTCCACCGAGAATCGTCCGCCGTGTAACGTTGAGATATGGGGACAAAATGTTCTTTGCGAGTATTACTATAACTTCGTATGCGAATGTTTTGCCACAAAGTACACTGGGTGTTCTATGGCCGTACCCCCTGCGTTTTTTGTTCGATCACCCAGATTGGGACCCCGGACACCGGGGAGGGACCCCCACCCTAGGGACAGTTGCGTGTCGCCGGGTGCGCTCCCGCGCCCCCCCTGGTCGGGACCTATACCAGAACCGGGAGTTAGTGTAGCTACGGGCTGACAACAACAGATTCTTTGATGATATTTCATGGTATTCCATATGACTCAGAACGGTGGGTTCCTTGGACTTGACGAAGTAGTTCGGCATTTTGAAGCTCAGTGTAGCCTTACATATAGACTGCCCGTCAACGTCCTTGAGCCGGTGAACGTGTGCTCCACCATCGACGAAAACCGGAAAGATCCACAAACCTATCCTCGCTTTAACTCATCCGCCCACGATCCACCTCCGGTGTACCCTGCATCCTGAAACCCCGTCACCACGGGAACTGGCCTGTCCTACCACACCACCATGTGCTACGATTGACACATACTTGAGTGGGCGGTGTCTCTTCGAACATTTGGAAAAGGCCGTGGCTGGAGTCCTCACGAACACGTCTCCACTCTCACGTTCCGCCAAGCCTTTGTGAATTTAATGAAATGGGGTCCGGTAATGTGAGCACCCTGTTGTCACCGGTGGGGCTCATGGAGTGTTTGGACGAATTTTTGGGGGGTTGGAGCCCAGAACCCCAGTTATGGGTGACTCGCGTCCGTCGATATCTTCGCCGAATCTCCTCACACATTCCCTGGCCAGTCTTACTTGAGTCGAGCCAGCATGTCGAAGCACCCCACCAGGTCCCTCTTTCCAACCTCCACATACTAAAACCGCGCCTATCTGTCATTCCCGTAGAGAACTATCAAAGCTTCACAGCGAACCGTACAGCCAGATCCACCCACAGTTCGGTTGCGGTGCTCGCGAGCGAACCTGTGCGATCCACCGAGGCTACCATGATCATCAAACGACCATGTGTGTGGATATCAGACGCTCGAATGCTCCACGAGTAACTTATAAACAACCCACTCAACTTTCGTTCTTGTCCTCCTTCCTCCGTCGTTTCTTGGGTCCCCACTCTCTCGCGTAAAATTCGTACGTCCTTGTGCATGTTTCTCGTTTGATGTGTTCGCTGAAGAGCCCACCAGTTATTTGTATATGGTCAAGTCTACGAGATACAACTCGCGTCCAGCCGCCTTGGGTACGCTGCTGACGTACGGGGTACTGTGTTTCTTGCCATCCGTCCAGGCGGCCAACGCTGTCTGCAAGTCTGATTGGGGATGGGTGCGTACTTTTTTCCTATTCGAGTTTCCTTCGGACAGTCATAAACTAACCCTCCTGTAGTCTTACAACTCGAAGGGTCAGAATCCGTGCGAAATCGCGGCATCACTTCAGGGTCCCTGCTTGGGACAAGGTGCACATGGGTTTTACTCGACGCTCATTCATCGATATATTGATGGTTATTCTGTATAGCCAACTTCGAACTTCTACCATTAGAACCGGGGAACCTCTATGCCAACCCGAAGAAAAACACCCCACTACGCAAGAAGTGCGGTTGCAATACCGTCATTTTCAGTTTGTTTATGGCCTGCACACTTTGCCAAGGTTCTGTTAACACTCAAACGTGAGTGCTTTCAGGCTCTTTCTCGGATGTTTCTCAAATCGATGTCGCTGATTTCAGATGGACGGGATGGTCGCAATTCTGTGATGGCGTTTATGTGACACAGTAAGTACCGTTCGAGCGTACATTCCAGGCGTGGAACTCATCACTCCGCTGCTCAGGTACCCCATCGGCATCCCACCGAATGCTACGGTACCTCACTGGGCTTATCTCGATTACACGGTGGGTAAAAAGTCGTACATTCAACATTATTTCCAGCATCTGAACTCGTTGAATTAGAAAGAGGACAGATTCAATCCCACGTTTGCACAATCGGTCGGAAGGGATCCAGAAACTACTGCTACCGCCACGTCCACCTACCGTCCGCCAACTTTGACAGCATCCAACGAGGGCGGTGAACAAGAGAGCGGGTCCAAGACTAACGTCGGCGCCATCGCTGGTAGCGTTATTGGAGGTGTTGCTGGGCTCGTGGCCATCGCCGCACTGGTCCTCCTCTTCAGGAAGAGGAGGCAGAAGACACAACAGGCCCACATCATCGACTTGAATCGTGCCACCGGAGCGGAATGGGAAACAACGGCGATGAAAAGCACACATAAACTTCAACGTTTGTACGATCCCTCGGACCCTTCCACGTTCCCTGATCCCGTCTTGGTCAACGGGGAGAATTCCACGCCCTCACAGGCCAACAATACACCCGTCTATCTTGGGAAATACACTGGGAGTGCAGAAGTCTGAGCGGTGCTGAGGGAGCCCGGTGGTTACGATCTGGTGTATCCATATTTTCTCGAATTGTCGTGTTTTACATTAGCATGTATCCTAATGGATGTCGCATAGATTATAGCAGCGAACTGATTGATCTTTGAAAAGAGTGAGGCTGGACAATTGGCTTTGCGACTATTTGAACGTTCTTTCACTGAGTGCTGGGCGGAGCACTAACCATGCACCTGAGGAACAACATTTCATCGGGTATTTGGAACACACCCGCCACTTCTCGCATCGAGTTGGATTGGTTTTGTTTTTTCTATCTCGCAGCCATTACTCATGTTGTGCTTTGGACCTGCGGGCCAGGGGCCCCCACAGGAGATGTCGATTTATGATTGTATACCTACAGAAAATAAACCAAAAACATTGTACAGCCAACTCTACACTTACAATGGCCACTAACCCCATTTAAACGCTACAAGAGGTTTGAGAACGCGATCCAAGGGTCGAAAAAGTAACCCGAGAAGTACAAACAAAAGTGGGGAAACGAAATGTAGCCGAGACGAAGAGAGACGGGTACAAATACATTCGTGGGGACCAGATATATATCGGGTCATATGTGGTAATGGGAAGGGTGGTGAGGTAGGATGGTGGCAACCTTGAGGGTCGAATTGACCCTCGATCATCATCCTCTAACCCCCAATTGACCGGTACCACACTAGGGAGGGGGACTGAAACTCGTCGCGTACCACTGGCGCTAGATGTAGTGTGATCTTATTCCCCAATCTATACCCTCACTACCGCAAGTACACCGGGCTCCTGGGCGAAATCACCACCGCATCGAGTTCCGTATCTTCAACGTCTTCCACATCCGGAAATCGGATCGTCGTCGTGTGTGTCAGAGGTGGTACTTCAAATCCCGCAGCCACATGGGGGATCTGTAGCTGCCGAGGTGGAACTTGAAAGGTCCAAACGAACCGATTGTACCACCCGTCCGGGTAAAAACTGGACTCTGAACCGAGCCCTGACCCTAGCCCCTCCTCCACCTCCATGAGGAACCGATCTGCCCCGGAATCATCGTCCATGGTGTTAGAGGTGGAGACCGGTGCGACAGAGGACTGTGGGGGTGGAGTCTCTGTGATTGGTATGCCAGTGAAAGGGTTGATGAAAGTCGACCATGGGAGAAAACCTGGCGATTGGGCCGTCCCTCGATCAAATGGATTGAAGGAAGGTGCGTGGGGACCGGAAGACGGAAGGGAAGGGGGACCTTGGGAAGGCGTGACTGCGCTTACATGTTGGTATCCCTCCCCACCCGCAATGTGACCCTGGTACGGACTCGGCCATTCGCCAGCGTCGACCCCGTAGTAACTTGCCGGGGTGGACGGTTCCGACCGAAACGAAACGCGATCCTCGTCAAAGTCCGAGTCGACGTCGGACTCGAACGAATCGTAGTCCTCATCCTCGTCAAAATCTTCATCTCCCTCGAAACACCAGCCCCCTACCTCGACGTCGGTACTTGTGGAACCCAAATTGGAACCCACAAATTCCAACAACGGGGCCGTGTTGAGAGGCGATGGACATTGGATGACGCGGTCAGACTGGGGTTCGACTTGAACCATCATGGGAAAAGTTGAGGTCGAAGGGGAGGAATCCTTCGAAGGGGGGCAGAACTCGGTGAGGAGCTCTTCCTCGTGGTCTTCGAAGTGGGTCAGCCATGTCGGAAGGGGATGCACGGCTTTGGGAACGGCCAGGGAAGGTTCCCTCCTAGCATGGAACGGGCGCTGGGACCGAAAAGGTCGGGGTCCGACAACTCGCGACACCGTGGTGGGGGCGACCTTGATGGGAACTGGAATTCGTGATTGACCAGCGGGTGACCGGTGGGTGGTGCATTTGATCCGGTTCTGTGCGAACGCAAATCGGGACCTCTGCGATACGGTCTATTAGCATTCGATTTGTGATCGCCCATGGGTGGATATGGACCTACTTCTTGGGGGAAGTTACGCGTCATGTCCACCTCCGAGGATCCGTAGCCGCGATCAAAACGGCTGTCCACGTCCATACCTTCCTCAGGGCAGAATCCATCCCTAGTTCGAGGATGAATTGGGATTCCTGGGTTGGCGTACAAAGTGGGAGCGAAGGGTTCAGGACCGAACGGGTCGAAGGTGTTGTTAACGACCCAGTCATCGTATGAGGGAATAGACTGAGGATCAAATCGCGAACCGAAGGAGTTGAAGGCCATCATCCTCTCGATAGTGTTATCGGTGTAGAAAGGCATCGTTGGAGATGAGAGTTGGGAAGAGGTGGTGGTGGCAACGGTGATTGGTGAAAGAAGTGGGGAAGTCGTTGTATGCGGGGACCAATAAGTTGTAAAGTCAAGGCGGGGGACACTGCAGTGAGAGGTGAAGGTGCAAGCCAAGCTGAGGAAAGGAGAGTCGGGGGAGTGGACGCATTATAAACACCTTGAGCATGGCCTAGAAATTGCCGAGCGGCAATACGCGTCAAAAGGGCCTGGGACGGACAAAGAAAAATCATGTCCTAGCCACTTGGCCATGCGCATTCATAGCCCTAAGAGCCATGGCCATGGTCACGTTCAATGAATGTGGGACGAGGGTTCAGAAGGGGCGCCCGGGGGATGCGGCGGCGAAAGTGGTCATCCCACAACTTGAACGGTACGATAAAGATAAGAATCAAACGATATGTTTAGTTGATGAAAGAAAGGGAGGAGGAGAATTTGTCGATGTGGCTTTGGCTCGAGTTCCGTCTGGTCGGAGTGGCTCACGTCCTTGGGGCACGTTGGTCATGCCATGGCCGATCAGCAACGTCCTGCACAGGGTCCAACCCAACCGTGGCAACGGTCTTCAAAGTATAACTTGGAGTGTTTCTTTGGTGAGTTCGCGTGCCTTCGGAAATTTATCGCCGCTGGGTGAACACGACGGGGGCAGAGTGAGAAAGTGGTTCGGAAGAGGAATTGCGAGCGAGAGGGCTTCCGATCAGACCGGGCCTGGAACCCACCTGATCCGTACCTCCGGAAACAATTCTGGCCATGCATGGCCGAGTGGCCCTTGGAGCCTGACCTCCCCCCAGCCGAGCAGGAGACCGCTGAAAGAATGACGATCCTATAGTTCCTTTCAAAAAAGGCGCGAAAGGAAACAAGGTGATGAAAGAGACTGGAACCGTTCTCATTGGCTGGTGTGCGGACTTAACCTAACCTCCATCGTCCGGATACTGATACAAACTGCACGATAAATTCAAGATATCTTCAACGGGTAAATCTTCCGCTGCCCCCGGTATTTGGGAGACAACGGGGACGACTTAGTGCGAACATCCTTGCGAACACCGCCGTGCCTGAGTGGGCTTACTTACCTGAACTATATCGTAGGTGCGTGATACCGGTGGTTGGGCATCAACACCCATTCAAAACTGGTTTCTCCGACCATCTCGACTAGCCCAACTGACTTGCCAGCCTGCCGTGGTCAGCAGAACAGCACCTAGGCGCAGATATCATTCAAGGTGATTGCCATCGTTGGAGACGTCCTCGGTTGCCTGGTGTTTTGGCTGTGGTCGGTTTCGTCTACTCCGTTTACACAAAGCATTCAGAGGGATCGAAGAAGATTATCCGGACTACCCCGGGCACGGTATAGGACTCCTCGGGGTGACCTTATGTGCGTTGTTTTGTTTTTTCATCTAGCTTAATTCCTGAACGACTTTAGTAGAAGCTGTCCGACCCCCACCCCCCGGCCAAATCGGTTATGGGACGCAATCCTATAGATCACTTCGGCGCCGCGCACCTGTGATTAAATGGGCAGGTTTTTTTTTCCACCTTGGGGCACCCACTTCCTGGCCTGGCTGTAGAATTGATTATTTTGTCTTCCCCCTCCTCGTGTACTCATATTCATCAACGTTGACTTCTGTTTCGTATCCTCCCTGTGTGTACCGGACCTGAGGGTCGCTATCGGATTATCGTCAATACAGATAACCCCGCCCTTCAGCTGGTATGGGATTTCTACTCCGGCTTTGGTTCCGAGTTGGATCGCTTCGACGGTCTAGGCTGTAAACTTCTCGGCTCTGGGGCTCAAGGACGTCCCTAGCTGGTCAGGGTGCGTTGGCAAGGGTGTGTTCCGGGTGAGACACCTATCCAAACCAATTTCTGAGCGGCTACCAGGGATACAGGAATCTACTCTTGATCGTATCGTTGATCGTGGCAGCCAGCGCTGTGCAGATCATTTCTGAACGCTCGACAGGCTGTTTCAGCACCAACATTGGTTCCAACGTTTATCCCCTTGCTTCCTCGGCAACTTGTCGTCACGCCGGTTAGCTAAGGGCAAGCTTGAGTTTCCCGGTTCGAGTACTTACCAAAAGAGCATGGACGATCGATCTAATGCTTCTAAGCCAAACCCCTTATACACACGAACCGCCTGTAGATGCATATATGAGGAACAAAAATCGAGATCTCTTCGTTTCTGAACGTAAAAGTCTGCAAAAAAAATCCCCCCGACCGCGTAAGTGAAAACCTATGCAGCTTTTGGCTTTAGCGCCGTCCAGTTAGGGTCGAAAAAGCTCGGGTTGCGTAGTTCGAGGTGGGGGATTTTGCTGATGTCAAGCCACAATCATCATCTGGAAGAGCTTGCTACCATCGTTACGACCGTTACCACAGATGATTGATGTCTGTTTAATAGCCTCGTTGTGCGGACCTTTTTTTGCCCCCGGTGATCGAGTTTCATCATCATCCCTAGCCCTCAACGTATCAATGGCCGCCACGCGGAACAAGGCCATCGATGTTCTCCATTGATGCTGCATTTTCCCAGTTTCACCTGGGTAAACCTCAGAACGAGGCTCGTTCAGTGGCTGATGACGAACAGCCCGGAAACCCATCAAGTCTTGGTTATCACCTGTAGAAGAGGACGCACAACTCATGTTCGACCTCATTCAGTCCTTCGACAGGTGGTAACCAATGACGCTCAGATTGCATACGAAGCACTGGTTCGTGGGATTGTTCGTTGATCCGATTCGAGAATACCAAACGAACCTGCATGGGTATAGACATTGTTTTTCGTCTCTTCTTCACCTGACCGACACCCCTCCCGAGATAGAGGGCAATCCAGGGCTGCACCCCGGAGATTTTTTCTCGTTCAACTTCGAAGGGGAGACCTATGCCTTCGTCGACAATGAGCTTTTTAGCACCGCCGCTGGTTTGGCAGCTCTTGTTTGTTTTCCTGGCTTTCGCACGTACAGGGTGGGCTGCCACCGCCGAGTGTGTACCAGGTTGGGAGTGGGTGAGTCTATTTCGTTTTCGTGGGGTGTTCCATCCCTCGCTGATCCAACCAATGCTTCGTTTACACCATTCTTCGGCCGTATTTCGTGTGACAACAGTCAGACAACTCGAAGAAACAAAACCCATGCGAAGTCGCCGGGTACCTACAAGGGGCATGCATGGGGTATAGTAAGCACTGGGACGATCAGTTTTCTGCTTGAGATACGTTTGTTGAGCCGCGCTGGCAGGTGCCTATGAATTAGAGCCGCTCGACCCCGGTTCCTTGTACACTGAACCTCAAAAAGGAGACACGGAGGACCTCAAGTGTGGTTGTAACACTATAATATATAGGTTAGCGCAACCGATTCTTCCCTTCTGCACCCCAGACGGTTGATGCATCCCGCCTAGTTTATATTCTGCGTGCGCGTCTTGTCAAAACGCCTCGACGCAGGCGTGGAGCGAATGGAACCAACATTGTGATTCTGTCTACGTGACTCAGTAAGTCCTCGTGTAGCTATCCCTAGTCGACTTTCAATGACCGACGTACGGTCAGATACCCGTTTGATATCCCAGGTTCAACAGCTGTTCCTCGGTGGGCCTTCATCGACGTCACAGTACGTAGTCCCTACCGCCGTTCGCCCATGATTGCAGCTAACCTCGTCTAGAAAACGGACAATTTCGACGAAACCGCAGCTAAAGACGTTGGCCGGGACCCTGAAGCCCTTGGGAAGGTTCCAGTTACCTTGGTTCGTTCATCGACCTCGCCTTCCGGAAAGATTTCCACCAGTGATCCTCCTCTGTCGACGTCGCCCACCTCCAGCCTTTCGCCTTCAACTCTTCCCTCCGGAAGCACATCAAGCGCCATCGGTCCTTTGTCCACAGACGGGGGGAGTGATTCCGGTGAGGATACCTCAGACCGTAAGGATAATCCAGCAATCATCGGGGGTCAGTGTCTCAGTCGTTCGTCATGGGAGTTTTTGGAAATTCACAGACCGTATAATCTAGGTGTTATCGGTGGTATCGTCGGCTTCACTGCCCTCTCGTTACTGGTCTGGTTATCTCTTCGCCATCATCCTCGCAAGGCCACGGTTTACGCCGCTAGTCTCCCATTCGCTAACCGCACGCTTTCCACTCACCGGTCGTATTACCCGTCTTCGGAGTCTCCGTACACCCATGAACCTGAGATGGATGAAAGTGGTACTCAAGGTCCAGGAATATATGTGTGTTACTTTCTCTCCCTCGCGTTGTAACCATTGTTTAAGGCTCTCGTTTCATATACGCAGAGCCGAGTGAACCCCGCCTCACTTCGTGAGTCCGCGCACAACCCCGGCAGTCCGCGTTCGATCACTAGCTCCGCCGAATCCGACATGCAGACCACCGACTCCTTCTACGGGGGCGGGAGGGAATACAATGCGCGTGTGTAGTCCTGAAAAGGACTCGGGCGCCCTCCTCAATCTCTGATTTTTATTTATATATCTACATCCAGTCCGCATGGTCTCCCAAATCTGCATCCATTTCTCCTTTCCCCCCCCCTCATTTTACTGTCCTGTATTTTTAGTTCCCACGGGCGGTAACGATCCTTGCAATCCCCGGGCATTTTATCCTTCCCTCCTCTCTCACGATCTGGTAGTTGCTATCGAGGACTTGTGATATGCGTTGCGGTCGAAAGGCTGATATTATCTGACAGTCATTGGTGACTACAGACGAGGCTATGATAACGTAGGAATATATGCGAACCGGGGGAGTTAGAGCGATAGACAAGACCCCGAAAATTCGAAAGGTGGGAGAAAAAAGAACCCAAAGCGAACGAAACGCTTCAAAGCTTGGCACCGTTGACGGACTGTGGCTCTCCAAGCGCATACAGAGCATCCAGCTCCTTCTGGTACTTCGCAGCCGCATCCTTCCGTTTGATCTTGAACGTGGGAGTCAAGGTACCGTCTTCCATCGAGAACAGATCGTTCGAGACGTGGATCCGCCTGATGTGTTCGTACCCCTTCGACCCACTCTTCGTACTCTCCTTGGTCAGGATATCAAGAATTGCCTTCACGACCCTCTCGTCTCTCACGGCCTCATCCAACGCGGCGGTGTCCGTGCTATCGATCTCCTTTCCAATGATGGGAGAAGCAAGTCTCGCGAGGTTCACAGGGTCGGGGATGACGACGGCGATGAGGTAAGATTGGAGGGATTGACCATAGACGAGGACCTGGGCGATGATCGGCGCCGCAGATAATATGTTCTCGATACGTTCCAAGGCAACGTACTCTCCTTGGGATAATTTCATGATGTTCTGCGGAGTCCGGAGTTGAGTATCAAAATGTGCCACGGTCGCCCTTCGAAGACTCACCTTGACACGGTCAATGATCTGGAATCTTCCACACTCATCAATGGTGGCAACATCTCCGGTGTGAACCCAACCTTCATCATCCTTTGCCTCTGCAGTACCCTTAGGATCTATGGGTAACGGGGAAACACCTCAGCTTCCCTGATCTGGAACTCATGGGTGAAGGTTGAAGGCTCACTCTTATGGTACCTCGTGAAAGTGTTATCGCCCCGAATCAACAACTCACCCCTGGGGCACGGCTTGTCCTCCACGTTATACCCCATGCTCGGCACATCAATCAGCTTAGCTTCGTTGCAAACCGGAGGAACCCCAACACGACCAGCACCAGTTCGATCAGCAGGAACCAAACGTAAACACGTCGCGCAGGTCTCCGTTGCCCCGTAACCCTCAATTACGGCGCAAGAGAAAGCGATGCGCAGGAAGTTTAACACCTTTGGATTCAGAGGGGCCGAACCGGAGACGATGAGCTTGAGCTCTCCACCGAGAAGTTGTCGAATCTTTGACATCCCATGTTATCATTGAAGTGTGAAGACTGGGCATCACGTACCTTCTTGAAGACGAGACGATCCCAGAGAGGATGGGTATCGATGCCGGTGGTTTCGAGCCTCTCAAGCTTAGTGTGAATTGCCCGCCTGAGCAACGCTCCCTTGAGACCAGGTGTGTTGGCGGTGGCCATGACCGTCTGGTAGATCTTGTTCAACAACCTGGGGACAGATGGGAAAAAGTTTGGCTTGAGGACTCCCAAATCTTCGACGATTCGAAGAGGGGACCCAGAGTAGTAGCCAATCCGTCCTCCCCTACCCAATGCAACCAATTCGGCGGATCGCTGAGATGCAATGAACACTGGAAAGTTGCAAATGGAGGACCAAATGTTACCTCATAAATATGGGCGAGAGGCAGATAGGACAGGAAGGTAGCAGTTTCTGTGAGTGGAAGATCGAATCCGGCCAGGGATCCATACGTGCTGACGGCCAAGGCTCCTTGAGTGATAACAGCCCCTTTCGGAGTTCCGGTCGTTCCCTTTCAACTGAAATTAATGGTATGGTATGGAGATGCGGGATATTGAACCCACGGATGTGTAGCAGATTGTGGCAACAGTGTCTGGAGTGACAGTTGGGGGTGGCAGTGGATTCTTCGCACCAATTTCCTCGACTTGGAAGGTTTCGATTTGTCAGTTTCCCTGTTTTTTTTTTGAAGCGGGAAGTGCATCGACATACGCTCGGCCAATTCAAACACCTTGATGTTGTTTTGCTTGGACCACAACTTAAGGATGCCCTTCGTCTCAGGATAGAGAGGTCCAATTGTGACAATGGTTTTGAGGGCTGGGAGTTTGTGGGCGACACCCAGGACGGTTCCGAGTCCACTGGATTGAAGGAAGATGAGGGAGATGTCCGCATGGCCAAGGCTGGGCAGATCCCACGTTGTCAGCAAACCGAAGCAGACGTGCTGGACACGGCTTACATGTATTCTACGTGATATAATGGTTCAGTGTTCGGAAGCCAGAAGAAGAGACAGCATCGAACGCACCAATCGAATCTAGCCCAAAGTTGTCGTACAAAGGCACGAGCGCCTTCCCGTACAGGCTTGTCGCGAGGTCAACGATCCGCCATTCTAAGTTGCATCGCAGAGGCGTCAGATTTCAAAGAACTTTCTTTCGCATCCGTACGAGCGCTGGTGATAAAACCAGTGGGGAAGCTGTGCACTCACCTGGAATGTTCATACTCCAGATCGCAACCGTCTCCAACCCGTCCGCAGCTAGAGCATCACCAGAATTGAAGAGACCTTGAATCGCGCTGCCGAGGTTCTTGCGCCTGACGTCGACTTCGCCGTAGGTTTGCCACACGAAGTGGTCTGCGAACTTCAAGGGCTCATCGGAGACTTTGGGACGGTGGCCGATACATTGCGCGTCCTTGCCAGCGGTTTGAAGACCTTGTTCGAAGACTTCGATCGTGGTTTGGAAACAGTCGGGATCCTGAAGAGAAGTCTGCTTCAAGAAGGCTGGTGGTGCAGAAACGAATCAATACACCCGAACGCGACGAGAATCAGACTTTCGGATATTGCGAGACCTACCGTTGCGGTATGCAGCTATCCGGGTCGAATGCGCGTAAAACGGCG
>Ga0307514_10002881_pt1 | contig 17157 bp, 19 predicted proteins | sample 16_EM_MG_FD_203088 | JGI IMG/M metagenome (GOLD analysis project Ga0307514, IMG submission 203088) | Populus trichocarpa ectomycorrhiza microbial communities from riparian zone in the Pacific Northwest, United States - 16_EM | ecosystem: Host-associated > Plants > Roots > Unclassified | place...
CCATACTCGCGGGGGGCCCGGCTATTCCGCAGTCTCCCGGGTGGACCGGGCCACCCACGAATCGTGTGGGCTCGCGGGGGGCCCGGGCCTCTCGCGAATCTGAATTTCTCGCCGGGGGCCCGGAACATATCTCTATGGGCTTTACCATAGCCCTTCCGTGATCGAACGGGCTCAATGAAGTATTGGTTGTTGTGTGCCGTTTAACAGTCGCACGTTTAGCGGCGTGAGCTTGTCCAGGGCCGTAGGAATGTTGGGAATGTTTCCATCCAGCCTACTGTTGATGTCTGCTATGGTTGCCGGGGTGTAGTGGGCCCCATCGTCACCATCATCCGACACCTCAATGTCACTAGCAGTGGTCATGTGAGCGGCGTCCATGTTCGCTATGTTCGGCAGAGACTGTGGAAGTGTGTATGTGTTAGCCGGCTGCATTGATGGTATGTAACCCCATGCATTTTTCAGATACGTATGCTTGGGCTGACACGGGGGGGTTGGTGGTTCACAGAGTGGATAGTTCATAGATTGGTGATGTAGGACGGAAACCTAGACAGAAATATCTGCTATCGGTATGAGGTGGCTAAGGTGGGGCAAGCCGTGGTGATAGGCCTTGATACTCCCCGCTGAACTGGTAAGGGAGGCTCGAATCCTGTGACTTTCTCACCTCCATCCGCCATATTACCTCCATTTACAAATAATTTCTCCTCTACAGCTCTAGAGAGAGAATTTCTAACAAAGCGACGTCGTTTAGAGGAGGGCTGGGCAGATTACACAGCAACGGATGACCAATCCGTTGATATGCCGCCCTCTTTAATCCACATGTTGAATGACAACAAATTCGTATCCGAACCACGGTCCAACTTCCTGAATACCCTGCAAAACGCGCAACCCGGTCAACTGATTACCATGCCAGGTCTTGGTGCATGTCCTAAAGGATTTGGTGAAGGCTACCCTCAAAACTCCATCCTTGTTACTGAGCAGATGATTGAAATGTGGCAGGTGCTGTCAGGGAATCAACAGCGGTCCATCAAGCGCGTGCTCTCAGGTCCAATCGGTGTGGGAAAGTCATATTTGGCACTTTTCCTTGTTGCCAAGGCATTCCTGAGAATTGGCCCGTGTTTTATATTGCAGATGCCTGCGTACTTAACATCCCATCGCTTTTCGTCGGTCAACAGAGATATTCTTGCAGCTCTCAAAACTGGTGAATCACGAAGACAGATCTAAGCCGCTCGTGTCTCCTGTGCCTCAACAACCTTTCATTATTCGCTAAAGGATACAATTCGAAATCCCTCTTAGTGATCGATGAGGATGGTGTACTATTTATGAATGAGCCCCCTGCACCTGCTCGGTTGTCTGTCTTGAATCCCGAGGAAGCTTACCTTTCGGAGAGAAAGGGATGTGGGGTCATGTGTAGGCTTTGTTGAATCCTAGTACGGTTAGGCCTTGCTGTACCGGACTGCATAAATCTCGGGTGCGGCACCTGATTCCATGCCGAGATACTTGTGCTGCAGAGCAGCTGGCCGACCTATAATTTACGCTCACGATATCTTCCGGCTCCATGGAGTCCCAGCAACTATTTTCTCGGACTGAGAGACCCGGTCCACAGCTAAACTTTCGCGAACCCTATGCAAAACTCTCAAGATCGAAACCCTACTTTGCACCTATTCGTTGCCAACTACATATGCTCAATACCCCCTCTGCCAATTCAATCTCACAAGCATTGGGAAGCAACCAGAAGAGCAGAGTGCTGCACAATTAGCCAGCAAATTTAAAGATATCTCGGAGCATCTACAAGCGGAACTGTCTGGGGCGCAAATGGTGCATCAGGAGCAAGTGTAGGCCTGGGCACAAGCCGAGCCACGGGCGGAAAAGTCTCGAGCGTCGGCTCGAGCCTGAGACATGCCAAGGCCTGATCAAGTCGTCAATCGCCGCCCATATCCAGTGAACAACATCCTGATGAACATTAGTGGGCGTGAAAAAAAGTGGATGGGGATAGACAAAGTCAACGAGTTGATTGTGTGGAAAGTGAAGAGCCAATACAATCCCCGGGGGAATTGGCAGAGCAAAAAGTTCTTCATGGAATCCGTTTCCCAGAATATATTTTTATTCAAAAATATCCGGAATGCGGTGGTTTCGAGCGCTCGAGCCGAAGCTCGAGACTTGACATATACCAGGAACCCCCGACACCATCAGGATTATCCTCTCGGTATTTACCAGCTATGCCTACTCACGAGCCAGGTATGTACAGTATCTGTGGTTATTTTATTCAATCGTGTGTCAAATTCTAATAAGTATCCAGGCATGTTAGATATGTGCATTATGTGCATGAATGGGTCAGGTAGCGGAAATAATAGACGGCGCGGGCGTGGCGAAATCCCGTGTATGTACATAGGTCAGAGTGGGGAGACCGAATCCGTCCCACCCCGATCATCACGAGAATACACGGAACGCAGGTTCCATCAGGTTATGAGCCCGGTTTGTTGCTGGGCAGAGCACTGCGTTCTGTCAATATTTGTTGTCTTCATAGATCAATGTCGGCACCATGATTGGGATACCAGCGCCAGAAAGAATCAACACCCAGCACGCTTCAGTCTGGCACAAATAGGTACGTAGAGATTTGATACACAGTACCTCAAACTGACTTGTGACAGACTCAATTCCCAATAGCCTGACAAAAACGCACAGGAGGACGCAAGGAGAAAAAGCATGAGACCTTGTGGTCAAAAAACCCGGAATGCAGTGAGGCACTGGTAGCAATTCTTGATGATGAAGCTACCGTAGAATCTCGCCCATAAGAGGGCACTCACGATACAGAAAGTACTCAAGCATAAGAAATGACATGGTACCAGCCCCTTGCACTTATCTAGATCCCGAAAGTAAGAAACAGAGCGGATTTTCCTAGCGCATATGGGAAGATGTAGAAGTATTGAGGGGAAATGTCAATGGAGATCGGTACATCCAATCTCGACAGAATTTCATCCGAGCGTTCAATAGTGAATACAACCTGACCCGACCTGGTCGACTAAGCAAGCCATTGACTATGGAACCACGACCGATTCCAGCAGCGCGGATCAAAGCAGCAAAGATAACCGCAAATGGGGAGTGGGAGGATGTTCGAGGAGATATCCAGAAGGGTATTCGGGAGGATATACTAAGTACATCATCAACAGCTGCATCAGAGCCTTCGTTAGGTCTACTTTCCTATCCACAGCGGTTTGCTGCGTTAAGAGGGCAGAATATTAAGGCTGGCATTCACCGATATCAATGTGATCGAGAGTTCAAATTATCCGCAATTTCCTTTGCAAAGTAATATGCTTTACCGCGGTTATTTGCTGACGGTACTACGGGTAAGCGAGCTATCCTATGATCAGATAACTAGCTAATATGAAATAGGTGCACCACGCATGAGTGAATATAGAAAGCAGCAAGGGCTATTGGAATTACCGGAAAAATGTTGCTACATTGGGAGGGTAGTGAGAATCTTATTCTGCAGCTACGAGTTGGAGACAGGAAAGATTCTAGAGGTAGGCCTGCAAGGCTGTTGGACCTTGGAAGGAAGTTGCATGAAGGATTTTTATAGTTGTGGAAGCTGGGGAAAAAAATCCGTAAAGGCTGGTAGGACGGAAGTTATATCGAAATCTTTACCCCTGATCAGGTATATTCTGATCCAGTTACTCAAATCAATGGGTATAATTGCACCTCTCTTTCCTAGTAATAAAACTAGTAGTCATTGAATTCTCATGCATGTGGTTCACCAGATTCCAACATCGGTATTGAATTAGCTTACGTCCTAAAACCAATATTTCACAACATACTCCTGATACCTATGAACAAGAAACCAAAGCCCTTCATGCCTATGCTCGGCGAGCATGTGAACTACAACCAGGAGGTACCCAACCAACCAATTACAGGCACACCAATAGGGCAGTTCCATATAGATCAAACTCTTATTCCATTTGACAAACTTTGATTGGTTTTTCATGGAAAAGGAGTGAGAATTGCACCAACAGAGAAGGCACAGTGGGACAAGGGGGTTGTAGTTGATTTTCAAACAAATGCATGGGTTGGTGAGACTGTTTTGTTTGAATTTGTTGAAACAGCAATGGAGTTCTGCATCAGTTCGTCAAAAAATTAAAAAAAAAAGTCCTGCATCAGTCTACGGAATTTATCTGTGGTGGATATCCATCGAGCACAGAAAACTGAGAAAGTTAAATCAACTTTACGAACTGTGCATACAGCAATAGCTACGATGAAGACGTACATACCTCACTTGTTCAGCCTCTTGATATCGTTGTCAATGCCCCCTTTAAGCGCAAGATAGAAGAGTATGCACAACAGCATTTTGAAGCAAATATCACCACCGTGACAAAATAGGTTGCACACGCATGGACTCATAGATGTACTACTCAAACTGATGTGATTGTACATATCCCCGGTATTTTCTTTGAGAGGTAGGTGCCTATCAGACTATCCCTATTTATACTACAAGGGAATATTATATACCAAGTTCTCTAGATTCGATCTTTTGAGAAATGCAGGATTGCTGTAGCTCCTGATGGCTCCGAAGATTCAAAGGTTAATACCGCTGGCCCCCCGAACTATAGGGGTCCTCATGTATATAGTATCAGACCATTCGCGAAAAGGCCAGTTCCCGGGTAGTTCCCGGGTAGACTGGCCTGTCAGGGAGTGTTGTAAATTACATGTATCTTGCCACAACTGAATTTTTGCCATCGCTGAATATTGTAAGGCACACATGTGAAGGTAAGGTTGGTTAGGTCGGTGGTGACAATATACCCGTTGCAAAGCAGAGCGCACGAGTGAACAGGTATGAGAGAATGAGAAGGGATGTGAAGCAGTGGCGGAGTTCATTATGTAGGTATAGATATACGGGGGGAGCAGGGGCTGGCCCGGGTGGGACTCCTAGGAGCTGCAGTCCATCGCCATACTCTAGATAGGATGAATGCGATTAATGATTCTTAAAAAGAAAAATATACCCGCTGCACCAGACAAACAAAGGAGGAAAGAAAAAAAATTGGCTCAGCTGGGAATTGAACCCAGATCATCTCCCCTCTGCCTGTAACCAGCAAGACCTACATGGGAGAAGTCATACCATTAGACCACTGCGCCTTATTGGTGTACAGGGGCGCAGCGCGTGCTCATGTGCCAGCATATTTCTTTTTAAAGGTTTTTTTTAAAGGTCGGTATTCCAATTCTATGTAGGCTACGACGGGAGGCCGCACAATTGCCGGGAAGGTCTTTGCCCCTTTCCCCCTTTGTTTTTTTTTCTAAGAAGAGGAAAACTAAACACTACAAACACCAAACACAACACATAGAACCTCGCGCCGGTGACCCAACTAAACATCGTGCTGGTGACAAAATACAACCCTATCCATCACAAAAGTGTTTCCGAACAGCGGAGATAAATCACACACAAAACCATCCAAAAAACCTGCAAAAAAAACATCCGCAGGCTCGTTTCCTTTGCCGGATTGCTCAAGTAGATGACGAGGGAGGATGCCGCCTCCCTTCGGAGGTCCTCCTTCAACAGCTATCCCATCCCTACTATCCTCACCACCTTGTTATCCTCCTCGATCTACCTTCGCATGGTGCCGGGCTTATACCTAAGTGGTGCCCCATGCATGACCTATTCTCGTGTGAGTGTTGGGTCCCGTGGGTGTGGGTGAGGTTTGGGAGGTCCCGCCGGTAATCGAGTTTTGCTCGGCAGACGGCGGGGGGTCGCTTCAAGAGGGGGGTATGTATTCAGGAGCATATTGATGATTTATCTGCGGAGTTCGTGGAAGAGCAATTCCCCAGAGCCCCGAAAAAACTCACTACCAGCGAGGTCGCCACCACCCAACAGGAAGCAGAAGCCGAGTCAGCGCGGGAAGGCAAAAAAGGGAGGGGCACCACCAGAGATAAAGGGAGTTCGGTAGCCACCGGTATCCCCCAAAGCGGCCCTGCGTCGACCTACTAGAGCATGACGGCCGCGGACGGATCAACGTATTGATGGCCTCTATGAATTCTGCACAATCCGGCTCCATTTCCAATGCCCATTCCGGGGCACGCTTCGGGTTTCGGCACTTCCGAGGTCTTCCCCGGTTGTACATTTGAATAGCTGTGGGACGGTGGCGTGACTGTGGATGGGACGGCGATGTCACCAGACTACGAAATAAGACTGGGATAGGAGCGGGTGGTACACCGTAGTATTGAAGACGGGGCGCTGAGTTTTACGCCTGGGCACGAGTCGAGCCGGCTCGTGCCCAGGCGTACTGAGTTTTGACGAATACTTGAGGGTTATAAGAAAGCAGGAGGCCGGCTACACGTCGTTGGACTCGGGGTATATTGTTTGGGTGGGGGGGTTGGTCGAAGTCGTTCCCACATGCGAGGGTTTTGTCAGGGGATATGTTTGGAAATGTTGATTTGCGCAGACACCGGAGTGTATGTGTAGAGGGGGTGGGTGCGGGGACTCCTCCGGGGAGGTTGAATGTTTGTGCGGGAGGTGAGGGGTTTCAAGTTGTTTGAGTGAGCGAAAGCACCTGAGAGGGATAAGGGGCTGGTAGCTGAGGATTGGACACATGACGCTCCTACATGTGAGGATTTTTCCAGGGATAGCGGGATTTGGTACAGGCACCAGCGCGAGTGTGTAGATGGATCGGATGGGGTTGACACCGGTAACTTGTGTGTTGTTCATTTTCTTTTCTGTAGTACTTTTCCCCCCGTGGTGCAGGGATCGGCCCAGTGGCTGTGACAATCCTTTCACTCGGTCCATCGCCATAGTCTACATAGGCTGAATGCGATCAATGACTACTTAACAAAGGGTACGTACAGCAAGTCAATATTGGACAGCTTGTGGTAAGGTAGTTCCTTGCACCAGAGAAAGAGGGAAAAAAAATATTGGCTCAGCTGGGAATTGAACCCAGATCACCCCCCCTCTGCCTGTAACCACTTGGGAGAAGTCATACCATTAGACCACTGTGCCTTGTTGATCTACCAAAGCATAGCGCGTGTTCATGTGCCAGCTTACCACACTAGTGGGTAGGGATAAGCAAAGGGTAGGTGGGTAACTATATGTGTACTGCAGGGTAGGTACTGTCCTTTGGCTCCGCTACAAACGCGGTGATTGTATTCACATTTGCTAACTACAACTTTGGGGTGTGTAAAGCTAGTTACGGAAAGTCCATGCTAGACAGCTTGTTGTAAGGTAATTCCTTGCACCAGACATAGAAGGGAAAAAAATATTGGCTCAGCCGGGAATCGAACCCAGATCACGTCCCCTCTGCCTGTAACCAGCAGGGCCTACATGGGAGATGTCTTACCATTAGACCACTGTGCCTTATTGATGGTACAAAGCGTAGCGCGGGTTCATGTACCAGCCTCTCACTATTTCTGGCAGGGCACCAGTTAACTCTCCATTCAGCATCCTCCCGGTAGGTAGCTCTGGAGGATGCTGTCTTTTGACCTCGGAGTAGGTGCTTTCCTTGACCTCGGAGTGAGCGCTCCATTACAAGTGCGGTGATTGCATTCATAACGGCTAGCTATCTCACTTAAGCCTGGGCATGAGACGTCCTGAGGCCAGAAAAGTCTCGCGATAGTCTCGTATGGCTCGTTTCGTACCCAGGCCTACACACACCCCAAGGTTGAACTGGAAGTCAGGACTACACAGCTTGTGCGAAATGGATAAGGGAGGGGGTCACGAATAGAGGGGAGTGTGTCATAGCCTTCAGGATTTCCAAAGGAGAAAAAAAGTTCTCTGCACCAGACGAATGGGGAGGAAAAAATATTGGCTCAGCTGGGAATTGAACCCAGATCACCTCCCCTCTGCCTAGCAGGACCTACATGGGAGGGGTCTTACCGTTAGACCACTGCGCCTTATTGATGTACCAACCTGTAGCGCATGTTCATGTGCCAGCTGCTCGCTATTTCTGGATTACACTATCTAGCTCCGTCTCGTAGTAGGTACGTTCTCATAGGTAACTAGGTGCATGTATGTGCTGGAGGCAGTCTCGCCACAGACGTTTGTTGCTGGAGGGAGCTTTTTATTGATCTTGCAGTGGTACACCATCACAAGCGGAGTCATTGTGTTCTGGCCAGCCCAGGAATATTCCTGGGTGAGCTGGCCTCTCCGGGAATGTTGTAAATTGCATGTAACTGAATTTCCGCCATCGCTGAATATACGTCAGCTGAATATATGGACTGTATCTTGCCATCGTTGAATATATCTATCTTGCCATCCCTGGGTATGCGCCACCGCTAAATATACTGTACGTACCTTATATCCGTATCTTGCCACAGTTGAATATTCGCCATTGCTGAATATTGTATCTTGTCATAGCTAAATATGCGCATGAGTGCACACACGGAACACATCGACTATGCGGAAATTCCAATTTGGTCGGTATATATAATATATTGAGCAACTTCTTCCATCTGCTTTTCCGCATCCAACATCAACTTGAACCTTAATTATGCTGCCTCGCATTTTTATGATGGCTTCATCGAATTTCTCAACGCCCCACATTTTCTCCAGCTACACGCAATGCTTTTGAGGAATATCTTGCAACTTGTTCTAATCGTTTCCCGCTTTCTTACCAAAAATGGCGAGATATTCGGAGACTCAACAGGCAGATGCGACAGATGCGACATCAAAAACAAAATGGACCGCATTGAGTGACTACCTGATTAGCGATGTTGGTGCACTCGTAAAGAAACCCAGCATGACGCAACAGGCTGAAGGAGTAGGTTGGTTTAGAGCATGAGGTCTATGATATAATTGTAAATACACATTTACCATTGCTTCATATTCGACAGTGTAGTTGGGTTAAATACGATTTACATTGCAGTAGCAGTTGTCATCCATCACATAACTGCCATAATACTACGAGGGAGATGGAGATGGAGGATGCAGGAGAACTGGGGGACAGGCACGCCGATATTTCACTGTTTAGTACAATTCATGTCCGTGAGCGGTAATGTATATGCGGTCCCTCGTTTTGGGGTATAGATTTTCAAAAAAAAATGTTCACGTATGTGTTAATATTTCTATGTATTCACACCATAATCATGAGTTCCGAAATTCCCACATTTGGTAACCACATTCCCGGGGAGGCGGCATATGCCAGAACTGCGGGAGATAGCGGAACCCATATTGAGGATGGCAATAGGCGAGGAGGTAGAATTGAGATGGATGAAAGAAGCAGGGAGTGGGAAGCGCCAGATACGGATAGAGGAGTTGGCGGAAGAAAGAGTTGAGGAGTGGTCCGATGGCAGCAGAATGGAAGGGAGAGCAGCAGGAGCGAGCAGGCGCGAGGGACTGTATCTTGGGGAGTGGGCCACAGTGGCGGATGCAGAGGAAGTGGGGGTGATGTTGAGTTGGGAAAACAGCGACGTCGTGGCTCTTGACAGCCAAGGGGTGATACAACGCATCGCGAACTTACAATACAACGAACCGAGATCCTGGATAGAGGAGAAATTAGCTCGGCAAATGCAGACACGCCCTAGGTCATTGATGTGGGTGAAAGGACACACGGGGGTAAGGGGAAATGAGGAAGCAGAGAGGAGGGCGAGAGCAGAGGTGATGGCAGGTGAATGGCGAAGTGCAGCGGGGATTGCAACACCCTGGGGTATTAAACAAGAGTTCCCAATATACCCAAAAGCACCAGCTCATATAACCTAGACGGCGGCGGCGTTGAGGGGGTTAGTATACGTGGTGACTGATAAGGGCCCACAGCAACAGTGGCTGTGGGAGATCGGAAAGGCGGATACGCAGTGGTGTGTGTGTGATGGGTGGACGCCACAAAATGCGGCGCATCTGATGGGGTGCTTCTGGGTGGGAGACGGGAGGGGGCGAACGCAGGAGAAGATATGGGATGATGAGGAGTGGTGCGAGGCGGTGTTTGATTTCATTAGACAATGAGGGTCATGTAAATAGCGTGGAGAGGGCAGAGACTGGCCCGTGTGGGGGAGAGAAGCCACCTGGACAGCCAGGAGCTGCAGTCTATCGCCATACTCTAGATAGGGTGAATGCGATTAATGATTCCTTAAAAAAAAAAAAAATTCCCGGGGAGGCCAGAACGATTGTACTTTACTCACAATTACTACCATACATAACGGGGATACGGTTCATCACGGGGAAACGGCGCACCTGGGCCTTTGGCGGGTTTTCTGAATAGCCAGCCATCCATGGGCCAAATAGGCTCAAAATTGGGGGAAGTATTACCCCTACAATATATAGTATTTGCTTGAGACAAGTAGCAAAGGGCCCTCGTAAGTGATGTTTGAACTAAGTAAAAAAAATCATATATAAAGGAAATCTTGGTTCTGAGGGATGCTGCATAGAACGCAGAGGATATGGGCGTATACGATAGGCCAAAATCATTGTTTAGATCTCGTGCATGAGGTTTAGGACACTTTGTACCGGGACTATAGTAGGGCCCTATTTCCCTGATGTCGTTTCGAGGGGGGGGGTTAAGTGAGACATTTCCCAACCTACCTCCGTCAATAAATGCCTAAATCTTGCATACAATGGCTTAAAGCGTTCACATGGCAATACCCCCGCGGTACCCGGCCTAAGCAATCGGTGACTAAATTGTGCTCCGGACTGCCTCAGGTAGGTGCGACTCACCCAAAAATTCTCTTCTTTCCAAGCTCCATGTCTGTTCTCCACCCCTGACTTTCACGGTGATGCCGGTGGCTGCCGTGCTCTTCCTTTCCCCTTCCTGCTCTGCCTCTGCTCTTGCTTTGGTGGTGCCGCTTGAATGACGATCTCTGCGTATGTACGTGTCGGAGGTGAGAGGGGGGGGGGGGGCGCAGTGGCTGCATTAAAGGTGGGCGGTCGTGCGGTCTGTGTTGTGGCGGTGGCGGTAATGGCGGTGCTGTCTGGGTTATCGCACTGTTGGCTGCTGGCTCTGGTAGGTTTCTCCAATCTCTCTGCTGCCGACCCCTGCGAGGCTGGGTCTTACGAGGTTTTGGAGATAGCGGAGGTTTTTGATCTGAGTTGATTTTGGTTCCACCTGCGCGATGTTATTTTGTGGTCAGTTGGAGCTGGGGATGAGTGACACCTGCGCGAGTTTGTAGTAATTTTGTCTTCTTGGGGGGGGTTTTAGGGGCTGGATCGGCCCAGCGGTTGAGAGAGTCCTTTGCCGGGTTTCCACTCGGGGGATGCGGACCCTCGCCATAGTCTAAACAGGCTATGCGAGTAATGATTCCCCCCCCCAAAAAAAAAGGTGTACCTCTAAGTGATTCCGTATCCCTTGGTGAGTGTTGGATAGGTGTTGCGTTGACACTCTGGCACCGTGGTTGCCCCGCAAATCCCCCGCGCCGATCACCGTGGGGGCTGATCCACATGCACGTGATGATCCGCTAGCCCGTGCAGTATGGTACCTAGCAGCCGAACCAGTACTTACCTGACACCTGCTGGATAATCGATTGCCCGTGTCTCTCCAAGTCCATCGCACACGTAACCACTGTTTGGTCTGTCCGTGGTACCACTTGATCCCCCCTCCCCCGCCCTGTCTACCCCGCCGTCGTGCACATGCATACCTTGCCGTCCTACCTAGTACCTACCCTGCCCCCCTGCCCGCTCTGCCTCGCAAATTACGTTGGATTGATCTGGCTAACTGGTAGGACTTCCCATGGACCCCTGTACCAGCCCTTCCGAGCGCCCCCTTGGGCGCCCGATTTCAGGATTGTGGAGCCCCTCCAACTTCAACCGCCTTCATGCCTATCGCCGGGAAATCTTCAACATTTTCGAAGGAACCAATGCCACTGGGGCTGAACTCAGTGGGGACTTGAGTTTTTTCTTCCTTGGGAATCATTACTTCTATTCAGTCGACCTAGACTATGATGAGGGGGCTTAAGCCTGGCCCAGGCAGGGCAAGGGTTCTATCGGCCAATGATCAAATCACCCTCTTACGAGAGAAGCTCAGCCACGGAAAATCCATCGTTCAAGCCCCATTCGTCCCCCGCTCACCATGGCTCCGGCAGATATCCCAACCCCAGCTCAGCATTGGACGCAGGATGTCCCCGTCCTGCCAAAGCTCGGTGGTGAGAGATCCCTTAGGGCCGGGAAAACCTCCGTCCATATGAAGCTCAACGCCGACGCGGCCAAATTCCTACATGCACAACACCAACTGGCCTATCTCTCAGTACTGCAGTTCAAAATAGGTGAAACACCAGCTGGAATACAGTAATATGTGAGAGGAAAGGTATGTGTCAACGATATATATGCAACAAATTAGAACATAATAGCGGTGAATCAGTACGCAGAACTAATAACACAACAGATAAACGAGGGTGTGGTGGATGCCTAATGCTCCAACACAAAGAAAAGGAGGAGTCAACTTTGCGACGCAGGATACGAAGAGGGAGGCAACCGCTGCCACAGAGCCACCGAGAGCATCGAAGGAAAAGGGAGCGGTCGATTTGGTGACCCTGGGTTGCGATACACCAACGCCAAAACTGAGCGCAATGCATCCACGACTGGAGTCCGCGGAGCTGGCATTACAGGGGGGAAGGAGCGCCAATGGAGCCAGGAGACTGCGAAATTTGCGATAGGACAACCACCAGACGGAGAGATACTGGAAAGCAGGAAAGAATGCAGGACGTGAAGCCACGGAGAAGCCAGAGGTACCACCCGTAGTGTCTGGCCAACACGTAAGAGCAGAAGGGGCAAGGCCGCCATTTCTCCCCTGGCCCGCCTGCCCCGTGATGCCTCCCCAAGGCCAAGGTGCGCTTCTTCCTCTCATTCTGCCCCAGCCCAGAAATCCACCTGCTTAAAGCACTACATCTGTAGCCTCCGGACCTTCTCCACCGCCTCCTTCACGTCCTTCCTCCGCTCCCTCCTCAACTTCTCGTCTTTCTAGTTGCTGCTCCCCAGCCTCTCTCCTCCCCTCCTCCCTCCTCTCCCTTGTCTCCCAGTCGTCCTTCTGGTCCGGCTCCTCAGTCTCCCTAACCCTCTCCTCCCTCCTCTCCCTTCCCTGTCTCTCCTCCCTCCGGTCCTTCTCCTCTGCATCCCTCCTCTCCTCCTTCTCCCTCTCTGCCTTTGCACCGCCCCCCTCCCACGCCCACTGCACCGCCCATCCAAGCTTCCAACTGAGGATGGCCATCCCACCTCGATTTCTACTTCTCTCTACAGCCTGTTTTGTTCGTCAAACAGAATACATACTTTTGCCTTTGGCTTCCTCTTCGCGGTGTGGTTGCAAGCACCGCCGCATCGTACGCTCCCACGTTAGCCACAGCCCCTACTTCCGAGGCCATCTCAATTGAGCTGCTAACGACCTGAAAGTCGTCGTTGTTTGTGGGTTGGAGCGCCATGAAACATCGTTCCGATCATCTCGGTCTTGGAGTCTCGTCTTTCGTTCAAGATTTCCGTTAAGATTTCAAACAGATTGTCTCGGACTTGAAGTCTCGTCTTTCCTTGAAAACCCCCGAAGATTTTCACGGGAGGGAGCCTGTTTGAAAATCTTCACCCAAATCTTCAAGGAAAGACGAGACTCTAAGTCCGAGACGATGGGAACGATGAATGTGGCGTATATCATGGCCACGACGGCGGAAGGCAGTGTTTGAGTCCCCTTCGCAGCCAAGACATCGGTTTGCTCATTGCAGGACATCCGGGACGAACCCTCCTGTTTCACTTTGACCTTTCGCACCATCTCAGGTTTCTTGTTTCTTGCTTAGCCTCTCGAGCCTTCTGGTGACTCACGCAGATAGGGTATCAGCGCAGCACATCTACTAGGATGTCCATGGATTGGGGGTGGGAAAGGGCGAGAGTGAGATGATCTGGGAAGATGAACAGTGGTGTGAAGCGCTGGCGCTGGTAGAGTTTGTTATGTAGACGTAGATAGCACAGGAGGGCAGGGGCTGGCCCGCGTGGAAGAGAGAGGCCATCTGGGATGCACCAGGAGCCGCAGTCCGTAGCCATATTCTAGATAGGATGAATGCGATTAATGATTCTTTTAATAAAAAAACAAAGATAGGGTATCAGGTGGGACCGACAGGCCGGCGGAAGGAGGGCGCTTACGCTCCAGTCCTGATAGTCACCCCGCGCCCTCTGGACTGTGTGTGCACGAGAGGTCCCTTGTCACCCTAGCCAGCACTTGCACAGATAGGCTGGGTCGTCACCCCAGTACCTACGGCGTCGGTTAGTTTTTAGGAGGAAACCGGGTAGTACTTCCCTTTTCCTCTGCGAGTTACCTACCCCTCGCACTGCATCTCGCCAAGGAGGGGGCAGCCCTTCGGTCGCACCCACCCTCCGTCCCCTACCCCCGGGCAACACTGTAGATGCGCAGCGTTCTGTGGTGCAGATTATAGTAAACTTTGCAGACTTTAGCCGGCAAGGAGGCCGTGGCGCCGACACTCCTGTTGCCGTCGTCTCCTTCTCGATTTTCCCCTCGCCTTGGGGGGCTCTGGTCGTCGGGTTCTGCGATAAAATGCTCCTGTGGCAGGCCGCTCTGTTGAGGGAAGATTCGTAGTACTGGTGTCTAGGCGTAGCACTTGGACAGCTTGCTCAGGCAGGTCCCGTAGTGTAATTACCTCCCCCCTAGAGGTAGCGAAAAGGTGGTGCATACAGGCGTTATGGTTTGGTTTCTCAACAAGGCACAGTGGTCTAATGGTGGGACCCCTCCCATGTATGTCCTCCTTGTTACAGGCAGAGGGCAGGATGGGAGATCGGTATGGGATGGAGACTGCAGAAAACTACGATTGCCACGCCAGCGGGTATAGAGCAAGAGTTCCTGTTGCGTTCTGTGCCCTTCTTGTGTTACTTTTCTCCCTTATCTTTCACGTAATAGCTTATCGCTTTTACGTTTTTCCATTCCTTTTGCTATTCGTCCACAGGATATCACCATGCATCATGCACATGCTCTTGTTTCCATCCTGTTGTTTATTCCCACACTGTCTCATACATCGTCTGACATGCGTCTTCGTTAGTTTATTCTATTACGCTGTCCAGCCGTCCTTTCATGTATTTATACAGTGGCATCTCCCACATAGCTAGGAATATTATCATCATCGCTCTCGACATCTTCGCTCGCCTACCACGCTTCACTCCGCTGGTTCGCTATCCCACCTATACCTACGTATATTATTCACCTAGGTATTCATGCTGTCCCAACACATATCCTACTTTCTTAATAGTTCCCAATATACCCCTGGGCACCGGCGCATTTGAAGTGGTCGGTAAGGGCGGTGAAATGGCTAGTATACATGTGAGGGCCCGCAGCAGCAATAGCTATGAGAAATAGGAAGCCGAAAGAGCCCTGGTGCATATGTGATGGACGGAGATAGTCATGCAGGAGAGCGGTGTAGCCACTTGGCGGGGTGGTAGATCGTAGTATTGGGAAGCAGGGTGGACGGAAGGGCAGCGGGAGCCACCAGAACGCAAGGATGGTACCTAGGGGAGTAGGCAACTGTGGCTGATACGGAGGCAGTAGGGGTCCTCCTGGCGTGGGAGAACAGCCATGTGGTAACGCTTGACAGTCAGGGGATGATACAGCGAACAAGCAACCTGAAATACACCCCGCCGCGGTCCTGGATAGAGGAAGAATTGGTGGCTAGAATGCGGGAACGCCCCAGAACACTGATGTGGGTCAAAGGACATAGCGGGGTGGCGGGGAATGAGATGGCAGACAGGAGAGCAAGGAAGGCGATGAAAATGGGACGGCGGACGCAGGGGAGAGCAATTGCCACGCCCTTGGGTATCAAGCAAGAATTCCCGATATACCCGAAGGCACCGGCGCATATGACGTGGTCACCAAGGGCGGTGAGGGGTCTGGTCTATATGGTCACAGACAAGGGGCCGTAGCGGCAGTGGCTCTGGGAGATTGGAAAGGCGGAGGAGCGGTGGTGTGTTTATGATGGTTGGACAGCGCAAAATGCAGCGCACTTGATGGGATGCATGTGGGTGGGAGATGGCAAGGGAAGAACGTTTGAGATGCTGTGGAAGGATGAGAAGTGGTGTGAGGCGGTAGCCGAGTTCATCATGTAAACATTTGTAGATAGAGGGGAGGGCAGGGACTGACCCGTGGGGAAGAGAGAGGCCACCCGGCACGCCGGGAGCTGCAGTCCATCGCCATATTCTATATGGGATGAATGCGATTAATGATTCCTTAAAATAAAAAAAAAACATGTGATGGACGGACACCGCAGAATGCAGCGCATCTACTAGGCTGCCCGTGGGTGGGCGATGGCAAAGGACATACAGGTGAGCAAGTGTGGGAGGATGAGAGGTGGTGCGAGGCGGTGGCGGAGTTCTCATGTAAACATATATTGTGCGGGGAGGGCAGGGCCTGGCTCGCGTGGTGGAGAGAGGCCACGTGGACCCCAAGAGCTGCAGTCCATCACCACATTCTCGATAGGACAAATGCGATTAATGATTCGTTAAAAAAAGCTGGAGGATGTTGTTCTCGTGCCCAGACCGATTTATTTTTGTGTGGTAGCTAAAATCGAGGATGTCTAGTTATCCCTGCCCACTAGTGTAAGTATCAGAAATAGCTAAAAGCTGGCATATGAACATGTGCTATGCTCTGGTACATCAACAAGGCACAGTAGTCTAATGGTATGACTTCTCTCATGTAGGTCCTGCTGGTTACAGGCAGAGGGGAGGTGGTCTGGGTTCAATTCCCAGCTGAGCTAATATTTTTTTTTCCCCTTTCTCTGGTGCAAGAAACTACCGATTTTAAATCATCATTAACGCATACATCCTATCTTGAATATGGCAATGGACTGCCGCTCTTAGGAATTCCCAGGTGGCCTCTCTCTTCCGCACAGTCCAGTCCCTGCCCTTCCCGTAGTACCTACAGTGTAAGGACAAGAAAAGAAACCCGGAACCTCCCCACTGCCACTCCCCTTGGTCTTCCTGTCCCGAATCGCAGTACCCATTCACCAATCATCCAATAATTCACCAAGATTCCGAAAAAAACAGTAACGTATTCAAATTGATATGGTTGGTACAACACCCTCACCCTCGCAGAGGTAAAATGAGTACACAGCAAGGCACAGAGTAAATAAATGCTAGAGGAAATAAAGAATGGAGTGAATAAATTCCAACCCTCTAACCTCCAACCCGCAAACCCTCCAACCCGCAAACCCGCAAACCCGCAAACCCGCAAACCCGCAAACCCGCAAACCCGCAAACCCGCAAACCCGCAAACCCGCAAACCCGCAAAC
>Ga0307514_10002882_pt1 | contig 17144 bp, 17 predicted proteins | sample 16_EM_MG_FD_203088 | JGI IMG/M metagenome (GOLD analysis project Ga0307514, IMG submission 203088) | Populus trichocarpa ectomycorrhiza microbial communities from riparian zone in the Pacific Northwest, United States - 16_EM | ecosystem: Host-associated > Plants > Roots > Unclassified | place...
GTGAATCACATGTAAAGTATATAGGGAGCTCCGAGATTGATAATGTAGAACATGCACAGGGTGTATCTAGGCAGAATATCACTAAACATACTGCATGTTGTTCGGCCGAGTCCCCCATTTAGTCCGCTTCTGCGGCAAGAGTTGTGAGTCAAATGTTGATCGTCGAAGTGGGTTGTGAAGGTACAAGTAGTTTTTACTTCAGGCCCAATGCCGTAAGTTTATTGGTTCATTTGCAAGGTAAGTTAGACCAAGCCTGCAATGACCACTTGGCTGGTCAATGCCAGTTGTGTGTCCAGGCCCGGGCACACAAGCGAGGTATGAGTAAGGTCTAGTACCCGCCCCAAGCCAGAGCTTGAGTATATGGGTGTGGCGCCCTGGGACTACTGTCTTGGAGGAACAAATACCTACCTACCGATCGATTGATTACCTTACACTTGTGTAGGCAATGTTCAAATGGCTTTCCCACCCCACCTGCTGCTTATCCCTTCAAGTTACGAAGTTGGTGCTCTATCCATCCCATGCATGCCACACACGGGGATTACGTGACTCTTAAATATCATAAAAAAGGTACTCTGTTCTTACTGGGGCATATCTAGCTAGTCAACTTCCTAGTGAAGATGAATCGGTTCAATTGAAGGTTGAATTCAAGTGGGCTACTTAGTTCGATACCAGTACTACATACCGGTACATACCACTATGCTTGGGGCTCAGCCATTAAGCCATGACATGGGTGTGGGCGGATCTAGATGCACCACACTGGAGAAAGGAGGGGTGCGAGCGAGAACAATGGGACAACTTCGAGGAGTTTTTCCACTAAATGTATCGGGAACTGGCAGGACGCTGGAGGGGCCAATGTAGCTAGGAGAACCCCACTATGTAGCAGGGCACTAGATCAGGGAGTACATGTATCTAACGCATCCTGTTACCCCCCCTGAATCCGCTCGGGCTTCCGAGTGGCTCGTCATCATATCCTTCCTATCAGGGAGGCATACGAGTAGTGGGTTTTTTTTTTAAAGGAAAACCGTGACAGGGGTGTATGTTTCTATGTTATGTACATAGGCATGGGATAGCTTCTTATAGCCCCGGCTGCAATGGCCTTAGAACTGTAACTTAGTTTAAAGCCCATTTGCAAGAAAAATGGCCTTGTGCAGGTGCTGTAACAGTGCATTTTTCTTTTTTTCTTTTTTTCTTTTTTCTGGGGGGGGGGCAAATCATTACTCGTATTCATATTATGTGCATTTTGACATGATAAGATAACGATGTCTGATTCTGGTGCTGTCACGTACTGCATATTCTGTGTTCGTTATAGAAGTTGGTAAAACATCAGGGCTTGTGTCCGGCTAGTTATGGTGGCAAAGTTTAAGCAGTCAGCAAGATAGCTAACATTATAACTATGAGATATCGATCAATAGAACTGACCATTTTGGCACCAGTCAACTCAGGGTGAATTGCGCCAGCATCTTTCCATGTGTAACCCATATCCCCCCACTTCTGATGACCATCAATGTAACCAGGGATCTCGAATTGAAAATAATGCTGAATTGGGTGTCGCCGCAGTTTTCCAAGTTGTACTTCGCATAGTAACAGGAGTACCTACAATCATTCGCTAGATCAGCGTACCTACATTAACGTACTAACTGATACTCTTGATAATGCAATGGGGCTTGGGCACACAGCGCTTAAGGATAAAGTATGTAAACTTACCGTATTCCCTTTGGCTATTTCTCGGGTGTACTGCAGACTGTATCACGATTAGCATTAGCTGTTCTTGAACCTGCAGAAATTTGCAAGAAGCGCGTAGGCGGCATGGCCATCTCCTCTACCTTGTTTCACTCGTATCTGAAAAAAAAACATCTAAGCATTTATTAGGGATCGGTTTCAGGCCGTTTTTCAAAATGGAGCAGAAATTCGAGGACGGTGATCCGTGCCAGAGCATGCGCCGGTTATCATGTTCTCCAGTTTGTCTATGCCAGCCCTTTAACCTGAATTGTTTGTCCTCGTTCTTGCGTTTAATGCGGAAAATGTATATTGGTTTGAAGCTGCATGTGTACATGAATCGTCATACTTAGTACTGTTACAATAATAGTATGATATTTCCCCGGGGACTACTTACGCGGCGTGGGGATGGTATTCTTTTTTTCTTTTTTGACTTTGTAGGAAGTAGTTGGATATGTGTGCATACTCGGTTGTAGTTTTGGCCAAACTTTCCACCTCTTCTAAACCGAGTTCATTTTGGAGTTGTGCCCAGCCATTACATATATGGTGTGGTGGCCCGAGATGCTTCCACATTTCTTCAGGATAGTTCGCGAGCCAGGAATCAATCTTCGCTTCCTCAGCTGTGTGAATGAGCTCGGTTGTTAGAGAAGGGAATCCTGATTTATTCAATTGTCGTGGCACTAGGCTGAAGTAGTGAGATGCTAGATCTACTTCCTTCGGAGTTTTGTCATGAGAACGAAGGTGTTCCTTATTTTCTTTTATGCAATGGCCTAGTAGAGACAAGATTTCTTTTGCCTTCATTAAGGTTGTCCTATTCAGGGCGCCAAATGGAAGGAGGGAATTTATTGGCTTTTTGGGCTCTGCCGTGGGTTTAATACCGATCCTGGTCATCAAATACTTGAAAGCAGCACAGTCGTGTTCCTTTGGCAGGCTTCCGTAACCCGAATAATCTCTGTCCACTTTTACATATCCTTTCTTCAGCAAATGTTCACGCAATATACTCAACGCTGTATCCCTTGCTTTTGCTTCAGTGAGGGAAGAGGTCAAGCTGGATGATGGCGAGCTGACTCCACTGGGTGAAATACGGCCCCAAGCTTGCCATACAGCATAAGACTCTCCCCGCCTGTCCGATATAATCTAGGATAGCCTTGTATTAGCAGACTTCCACAGCGTTACAAACGATTATGCTTTGGAATACAATATGGCCAGCTTCAGCCGATTGCACATATCCATTTAGCATTATTTAACGTACCTGTAAGTGATGATAATCGTTGATATCACTCCCTGCTCGAGCCTCGGCCTTGACTAATAGGATATCTACTTTCACTTTGTGTGTGTCTGCTTGCACAATCGACTGCAAATCAGTACTAGTATCTAACTTGGCTTGCTGGCCAGGGTTTTGTTGTTGAAACTCTTTGTATTTTGAGGGTAATTAAACTGGGTTGAACCTCAAGACCCACCATTCAGGCCAGTTTTAGCATTCACCCTCAGTTGAAAACCAGAGAGCTGGGTCTCAGATTCTTCTAAGCTATCTCTAGCAACCTTTTTTTCGGCGTCATCCACAGTACCCACTTCGGTGACCCGCACTGCCGGCTGTACTGCGACCGCCACCGCCGGCGGCTCCGGGAGCGTAGCTGGCACTTTCATCAATAGATAGCCATCTTCGGATAACAACCTACCTTCATCGGTACTATCGAGCACCCAAGAATGCTTGACTATGCTGAGGCGGGGGCTTTTGGTCTTTAGTGCCTGAGTAACTAGATATCATAGGTACATGGTTAAGCTTCACATCTTCACGTGCGCAGCATTCTCTATGCTATGTATAGGGACAAATATCGATATGGAAGTCCGTTGGCAGGGCTGTGTGAAACCAGCAGTCTCAGGCTCGGGGTTGTATAAGGGCTCACATACATTTTTCCGACAGTATCTTCTTCCCCACTTCCTTCGGTGTGGTAAGCAAATGCGTGATAACTACCTCTCCTTCAACGTAATCTAAGGATATCCATGTGCCCCCGTGCTTTTCCACTACCTCCTGTATCCAGTCTGTTGCCATGATGTTAAAATCTTCACACTAGTAGGTGGGCAGGGAATCCAAACAGTGAGGGTAATGACTCCCAAATGAGCCAACCGCTGCAAAGACAAGATCATGAAATAGATTTGGCGTTCCTGTGGATAATTTGGTCATTTTTTTGTTTCTCGAGATGGAATTTTAGAGACTCGAAAGAAAGTCGGGGTGCCCTATAAATGTTTTGGATTATACTCTGAAATTCTCACAGTTCTTCGAATAGGTAGTCTTCTGGGTGCATATATGGATACTTGCAACATTTGCGCATGATCTATTTATTTTCACCTCGATTCTTTTTATGCCTATGTGAATAAAACTCGAATTTAGGCTGAAGCTTCTAGGTAATATTGTTTTACTCCATTCCAGGGCCTCAGGCGTCCAAGAACTTTCTCGATCCCTAATACCTATAGCAGTAATTGATACCTGCTTCGAATGAACTACCTTTGTTAAGTTAAATACTTCTTAACAGGTGAGCAGATGTTCTACAAAGCTTGGTTTTCAGGGGCTTGAGGGTATATTGACACCATCCCGCCTACCTGATTCTAGGTGGCATTCTAGGCATTGTAGATAGCACTTATTACTGCCTAGCTGGGAATGAGCCCTGATGATGCTTCTGGTACCTACCTGATTTGGCATATAATTCAGAGCCTAAACCATACCGTTTCAGCTGGACACACCTTACTTACATGATAATTATGGTTATATTAGTCTCAAGAACAGATCCGTGCCAATAGTGACTGCACCCTGGTAATTTCGCACCACAATTGATGAAACTTCCAAAAATATATATCTGTGATTTTCATACAGTTTTGTACGACAACGTTTTGGGCTCATGCCCTTGTTTGTTCACTTTTGGGGCTTGCCCCAGGGCTCTTAAGGAGATATAAGAACTGGAACTATAGTTAGTGAAGAGCTTCAATAGGTGGTGCTTGTCTCTTGGAGCACTTGATAATCCGGGGTTATGGTGCATTTTGACAATTTTATCAATGGGTCAGGTAACGGGCCAAGAAAGTGCATATTATCACGTATACAAATGTTATACCCCTCTTTCTACATACTAGTGACAAAGCCTCTAGTACATTTCGAACGTAGGGTGGCCTAAAGTGGGAATACTTCCTAAGTACCCACAGACGAACCTCTATTATTAGCATACTCTATATATGCATAACCTCCCTATTAGCATTGAGCATGCCGGCCCGAATTTGGGACTATGGCTAGACAAAACCTCTATAAACGCATAACCTCTCTAATAGCATCGGATCTTCTGGTCCCGACGCTAGGCTAATATAGAGGTTCGACTGTATTGACATCTTGGGTACCAGGGGATCGGGTACAGAACCCGAAAACGTAGCACAATTCGGCTTCTATGGGACAAGGAGCGCAGTCGGTACTTACCCCCAGCCCACAGGGGCATGCACGAAATTGAGTAAATAAAAGTTCTTGAATTGAAAGTACTCTGGGCTGGATTAAAAATTATTTCAAATGCTCTATGTATTGCCACATTTTGTTGGGGGGCGGTTTGAAGCTGCATGTATCGTTATTTCTGTGTTATAGGTATAAGTTAGGCAATCAATTCGACTGCGTTGTCTACAATAATTAAGGAATTATATAAATATCCCGCGGGGGGTATGCCCGCCATGGGAGGCATGTACGACCCGCTCAGAACATATACGTATACTATAATCAAGTAGAATATTGATAGGTATACCTACTAAGCAAGACCCAGTATCGCAATTGATCCTATAACCATCCAACCCACGCAGGCCCCTCTCCGATACCATCTGCACCTGCCTTTATTCTCGCAACCTCCTCCCACCCCTTAACCCTCCATACCACCACCTCCGCACTCCCTTGACAAGCTACTGTGACAAACTCCTCTTCTACCTGGCCTAGTATTCCCGTACTTAAATCGAAATGCTTTGGCCCCCTTCCTCCACAAGGATACATATCCTTAGGACTGAGAACATTTTCTCCTTTCTGGGGATTGATGCCGAAAGTGGAAATACTGTCGGATGCCGGTGCCTGAAAAGTGACATCTCCACGGTTGGATACATAAAGAGTGTTCGTAGCGTAGGAGATGGAGATTTCAGCTGCCTTAGCCTTGGCTGGAACCTTACCCATTTTGGAATAAATGGAGATAATTTGCCGGAGTTGAAGTTCAAGCCAGTCATATGTAAAACTGTCAGACTGTAAGGTTTGGGAGCGGTGATAAATGCACTCGTAGGCAACAATATCGTTGCTAAGTTCCCCTACAAGGAAATAGTAATCCGCCTCTGGACTATTTTTTCCTCGAGCGGTGTAAAAGATTCCATGCCGAGGACCCATTCCAGGGGGTGTTTTTAGATCTCCAGGATTTGCCATGCCCTCGCACCCGTCCCTTACTGACACATGCCCTGGTTTACCCATCTCTGTGCCTATACCAGGTGGTACTGACATAGGTACTACGGTGCAGCTTTCTTGATTCATGCGATAGATCCGTACAAGGTCAGCCCCGAGGTCTGGGACTGTCAGGAAGGATCCAGTAGGGTCTATGAGGGCCTGGTGAGGGTGGGAAGACTTCTGGCGCTTTGGGTTAGGTCCCGGTGCCGGAATTGCATAGGTTATAGACTGATTAGGACCACTAATAAATGGAGCACTCTCATGAATAGTGTAGGTATTAATATTGTGGCCCCAACTTAGTGAAGACCTTTATCAGCTTCAGTTGACCCCAAGTCAAAGAGACCCTGCAGACGAATATATATGTTTACTTCCAAGAGGACTCACTATGCCGCACTAACCAACACCCTCCCAACATCATCCAGGCCTACCGGCTCCCACCCACTGGCCACATGTCCTACTTTCACATCACTCCCCGTGAGCCCACGGGTTAAATCATCCAACTTGTAAATATCAATTCCCCCACCTGCCTCTTCCGTTCCCGCTGTCACCACATACAATATTTTCTTGTCTCTCGAAGGCCGTAGCCATGATGAAGCAGGTGCAGGGCTAGATATGCGGTTGATGAGGTTGAATTCCCGACTTTTATGGAAGGAGTGTAGAGTAATAGTCCCAGACTTTGGCGCTCCAGTGAGGAGAATTCTGGAATTTTCAGGTGTGGAGGTAGTCATTCTTACTGGCTGCAGGGAAAAATAATCACTGAACCTGTCAAGTACTTGTAATTAGAATGGAAACACTATCGGAATTATATAGGGAAATCTGCGGTGCAGGCTGAGAAACTCCATTTTTTGTTTAGAAAAAGAAAAAGTCAATAGTTGCATATTGCTTCTGCTCATGGTTCCAGAAACCGCGCTACCTACTGTAGAGTACCGTAGTTGTTGTACAGTACATACAGGACATAAATAACTTCTTGCTGAGCTGCACATTCTCGACAAGAGGCTGGTGCCCGGCAGACTAACCCCGCATTCCCCGCAATACATCTAACAATTTTAATTACCTCTTTTACCTGAGCCACGTCCAATGTGTGACGACCTTATCACACAACATTATCTGACCTTGACTCCCCCACCACATAACAAACCTCAAATTTGGTTCGCCACCCAAACAACTCAGCATGCAGGGAGTGACTATAAGGGAGTGGCGGAGGCTGAAGTGACAATGTTTACACATTATGGTTCTGATATCAAGGAGCAAATAACTTGGCTCATTGTGCCTTCTGAATATGCGTGGGTCTCCTTCTGTCAGAGCAAGTCGCAGATAAGCTCGTGGTATAATATAACAAACGGCGGTAAAAATAAATGGACAATCAATTGCTACTCCAAGCGTATTTTATCGGACAGGCTGCAGTTTGGGGATGCGGGTGTGCCGCTACAATCATTTACCTTCAGTGAGATAGCAACAGACATCAATATGCTATATGAGATGAAACTTCAGCCAACCCCTGGAGAAGCTAGTAGCAGCAATTTTCTTCGCTCAGAATTTACCTATGACACTCCCTCAGAAGCTTCTATGTGGTACCAGGCCGCCCATCCGGCTGAGGCAACATCACTTCTCGGCGAAAAAACCGGGAAAGAATTCGTCGTTTCCCTGATTCCCACTGGTTCTGCAACAACGGCTGCCTCAGCAGACCGCGTGGGATTTGCAACCGTTTTAGTAGGCCCAGAAGGTGGGCATGGAAAACAGAGATTCTATGTTTCAAACCTATGGGTGGACAAGCGATGGAGGCGCAGAGGGGCAGGGAAGATGCTGATGGATGGAGTCAGAAGAAGAGTATGGGAGTATGGGCACCCCAGCGGCCGTGAGGGGGATCTGGAGACACTGGAGAAGGAAATTTGGTTGACAGTACTCACAGAAAATACGGGAGCAGTTGCAATGTATTTTCGTTTAGGGTATCAGGTGGAGCGAACCATGTGGGTTGTGACTGGGGGCAAAAGTAACACCCAATGTCAATAAGAAAGATCTTGCATGCACGGCTTGTACACCGGCTGAGCTAAGCCCAAATTTTAAATCAGCTTTTCAAGAGCTAGTGGGCCTCTATACTAGACATGTGTATTAATAAAATATCGATAGCCCTGGACTTTTAATATGTTACCTAGTTCAGGTGTGTTCTATAATACAAGTAGGCTCATACACACCACCAATATGTACACGCTGGTCAGATGTTCCAAGATTCATATAATGAGTATAGCGAGCAAATAAAGGCTGAGTGTGGGAAGTATGAATTGGAGGTAATTCTTTTGTGGGAGGTGAATCAACAAATATTAAAAATAATGAGTTGAGGGTAACTATAATTGGGTGGAGTAGTAGAGTGCAGATTGCATAGATCACCACTCTCACCACACCTGGAGCCGGACTCATTTGTTTCTCTTCAGAGCCTTGGCCTTTATTTTTTATTACTGATTGCCTGTTCTTTTATTAATTTTAAAATACTTATTACTAGCGTGCACCCCTGTTAGAGGGTATCAACAACTAGCTCGGAAGCTTGAGTGAGGTCTGCGGACCCCATGCGAAACAAAAGGGAACCTTATATATGTACATTTTAAGGAATTCACCAACGCTGTCCCACTGGTTATTCAGATATGGTACTATACTACTCCCTGAAACTTTGCACCAAATGTTGGCGAGACCATGCGGCCTTGCCAGTGGTGCTTGGGCGTAACAATAGGTATATACATAGGCCTCGCCCATGCAGTCCAAGTCATATGTAGCCACAACCCGAAATCAGGTCCGACCTCCACTCGCTGGTCGTCGGACTCACCTGTGCCAGGTATCTCTGACACTCTACATTAGTGCCGGCCTCCAGAGACCCAAGAGTCCTCTCCTTTGTTTCCATTCTAGAAAGTGAGTGTCTCACGAAGTAAGCATTCTGTACCTTAAAACATTTTTTATTCCATTCAACCATGGAGAAAACCTATCTAAAAGCCCAAGCACAGGAGGTGTCGGCACCAGCTCTCTCAAGCCCAAGAAAATTCAGTCAACGAACACCCTTCCAAATATCCAGATAAAAGACCCTCTTGCAGTAAATGCCGAAAATGGCGTGAAGAGAAAAAATTAGAATAGAATACACCAAAACTACCCTGACTGATATCGAGCAAACTATAAGGGAGCAGCAACAGCCACGACAGAAAAATTCTTTGCCCACCTCTAAATTCCCTAAGCCAAAAACCCTAACCCCCACCACAAATAACCTAATCCATTAATGATGTAATAACTCCCCCGTCGGTCCTCCAATTCCAATACTGGCCTCAGCGTACAACCTCGCATACACTGCTCTCTCCTCTGTTATCGGCAACTTCATCCTTGGGTCCGAATTCTCATGCCTCCAACCACCATATGTATGACTCCCAGGCTCACTCCACCTTCCTGTATTCGGTGGGCTAGCTGTACCACCCCATGTCCGCGATGCCCCTCCCCACGACGACGATGATGCTGAAGATGATGCTCTGTATCCGTAATTACTCCCGCTACTGCTTGCGGGTGTCGGGGCAACTGTTCGGTGATCGTCCAGAAAGTTATTCCAATACTGATTTCCCCCACCAGAGGTTGGCCCTGCCTCCACGGTTGCGGACGGGTGACTGAAGGAAGCGATGGCACCACTGTATGGAGGGGTAGGTGGCCCCGCCTGGCGTGGCCATGCATTGCCACTTCTATCCTGGCTAGGTTGGTTCATGTGGGAACGGTCAACTTCCTTACCTGTATCACGGAAGCTATTCCTCCTGGTGTTGTTACCAGGGGTAGGGGTATTAACGCCCAAGCCACCAGTAGCCGACATGACTGGCTGCACGTCCTCCACCTCTGCCACTTCCTCTTGCAGGTTATTCTCCTGTGCGTTGTCCTCCACGGCATCATCATCATCATCACCACCCTCATCCCCCTTCGCAAGTACCTCCACCAACTTCCGTAATCGTTTTTCAAGGTGAGCGACTTTTTTTTCATACCCCTTGCGCTCCTCATCCCATATGGATCTCTCAAGCGCGAATGATTCCCTTTCACGAGTCAAAAGCTCGCGGTACTTATTCGCCAATGAGCCACCTTTGATAGATTTACATGTCTTGCACGGTTTTCCTTTGGCTTCTTCAGAGGGTGAAGATGCGGTTATGGATATAGGCAATGAAGGAATCACTACCTCGGGTGCCACATGTGAGAACCGTAATCTATTGCGGGTATTCGATCGAGATAGACTGGCAGAAATCTTTGGTGTGGCACCAGGCTTCTTGAGTATGGTGCGTTTCCGCCCCACAGTGGGGGAATTTGCTGCGGATGTTGGGTTGGAGTGGGTTTTCGTGGCGATGGAGACGCTCGGCTCCCTGGGCGTGGTGTGCTGGGATTGTCGGATGCTTGTAGTGGGGAGGCTAGCTTTTCGATCTTCAAGCTTGCCAACAGTCCCTGTATCCTCCATCGGGGATCTTCGCTCATTTTGGTTCTCAACTCCAGCCCGATCAGATGGGATTGCTGTCATTGGTGGCCTCTTCGTCCGCGGATCCGAATTCTCATGGGAACCATTCTCCATGACTTCCTCCCCTTCTCCTGCATTAAGTGACTCGACGGTCTCTTCCTGAAGTGTTGACTGTCTGGAGAGCGGAGCTCCCGATAAACCTCTCCCATGCATCATCCTTTCTCGCATAAGCATCACCTTCTCATCCTCCCACATTCCCGGATCCTCGCCCCTTCCATTCACCATCATGCTCATCCTTGCTACATACGGTGGGGGCGGCGCATCTCCATCCCCTGGACCCTCCCGATCTAAGTCTTCCCACTCTTCATCGATGAGTTTCTTCTTCCGCTCGACTACATATTGTGCGGAAATCGGTGAATCTGGGAGTGGACTGCGAGGTGGTGGAGGAAGCTCGACTTGGCTTACTTCCATCCGCAATTGGTGCCCCCCCCATGCGGTTGGGACTGCAGTTTCACTGGAGTTATTGGTTAATGGAGAGGCGATGGCCTTGCTAATAGGATTATTATTCGGAAGAGTTGGAGCAGCGGACGTGGTGATGATCGGCGGTGGAGGAAGAGGTGCTTGAGGTGGCGGTGTCAGTGGCTTGCTAGTATCGGGTTCTGCGACAGATGGGAGAGGGGTGGGGGGAGTGCTTGATCCTGCTTGGGTTGTCGCTGGGGAAAATGATGCCGTGACGGGAGATGGCTTTCGCCTAACCTGGCTCATTGTAGACGAAGAGCTTGGGCTCCGTTTCACTGGATCCGCCTCAGATGTCGTAACAGCGAGGCCTTCCCCCGCTGATGCCTGTGAGCTGGGTGGAGATGGTGGTACCTGCATGGAGGTTGGCCGTAGTGGGGATATTGGGTCTCGGTCTTCAACCTCCAAGAATTGTTTTTTAATTGGTAACAATGGGAAATTATCGGTTGGCCATATCGGACCTCGTATTGATTCTATCGATCCTATAGTCATAGCACTCCCAGGCCCGTTCAGGCGCACAAGCTTACCATCCACATAGACCACATCGCCCAGCATTGTGCTCTCACCAGTCGCAATCCCAGTCCCCTCGAGCTCCTTTCTATTCCGCTGGAAGAGACTTGGTGTTATAGACGTCGGTGTACAACCTTCTGCATCTGAATCTTCAGCATCAGATTCCACTGGAGAATGCGCGCCAATCAAATCTTCCATTCGTGACATGTCCACATCTTGGTCATAAACGATGTGTGTGTCATCGGCGCGTGCAGTACTTAAACTGCCACTCCGACGGGTTCCTGCTGCCTCATCCTCGGTCCATGTTTTCAAGCTCGACCCTACCACAGATGCCAACCCCTTCCGTATGTCATCCGGAGAAGTCGGTGTCCTTCTCCCTGTTTCGGAATATACTGAATTCACACTCCGCCTTCTAATACTATTTCGATCTGATTGGTCTATCCATTCCCTCTCTCTCTGCGCCGGGGATGTAGGTGGCGGTAACGGTGGGAGCGGCGCATCTTCTTGTTGCAGCCGCACCTCCTCTTGTAGGAGGTGTTGTAGATACTGCTGCTGCTGCATCTGATTGGCGTGTTGCTGGCTCCCAACTGACGTCTGCCTCCCATGCCCTTTATCCTTATCACTTCCACCACCAATCAAGGTAGAGAAAGTGAATCGGCTACGGATCGAAGACGCCGACGATTTCTGCTTCTTTCCCCCATGTGCTGCCCCCTGTCCGGATGCTGACCCCACCGTACCACCAGAGGAAAAAAGCCCATTTAAGGATATCGGCGTGGAGCTCCTAGATGTAGGCCCCCGATCGGACATTATCGACTGCTGGCTCCCACTGTGAACATGGCCTCTTGGGGTACCTACAGGGCTCGCAACCCGTATTGATGCCGGCGGGGTTGGAGGGAAATATGACGAGTCTCTCATTCCATTTCCTGCCACACTATCCCGACCTGAGGGGTGAGTCTGCGCCCTGCTGTTGACTGTCGACAGAGTCGTTGTAGATGACATTGGTGTCAAGATGGTTTCTGGCTGTTGGTTCAACGACTCGGCGCTCTGGCTAAATTCCCCATGCGATAGGAGATGCTGGTGCCGCTCCTTGTACTTTTGCTTCTCTTGTTGAAGCTTTGCCTGTTGCGCCGCCGGTGTAGTCTGTGTCAAAGGAGGGGTTGTGCCATAGCTAAAGCCCCCTCCACCTGAGGTGCTATCTCTTCCTATGGCCCCCGCAAGCCGATCAAGGGAGTGATTCCGTTTATGCATCTTGTCTGTGTTCATGTGCCCCGTTTTTCTTTTTCTTTTTTGCACACGTAGACGTCGCCTCCAGCCTGCGTGTCAAATGTCCTGTGGAAGAATCAAATGCAAGCGCAACTCCCAATAGCAAAAAGGCAAAGAGGGTTTTGATTTTTTTGTCTCCAGATCTCTCAATCACTCATCCATCCGTAGTGTAAGTAGCTTGCTACTGGCCCCCTGTGAGTTCGCGATCCCCCAACGTAATTAATGGGCAGGTAATTAGCCGTGGTTTTCCTCCTCTAGGTAAGATAGCCTCGCAGGTCAATGAATAAATTAGTTGCCAGTTGTCCCCTGTCACCGCTGAGGTAACCAAACGGATATATTAGAATACACCGTTACCTGCCCGTACAACACACTTCGACCAACTCTTGCCTCGAACAATGGGGGGTAAAAACTGAATTAGTTATCAAGGGATGCTCGGGTAACAAGCACCTTGGAAGTACAATGGGATAGCTTGGAAACTTGAGTTAAGCAAACGATTAAATCGCAATAGATTCTCTGTGCATGGTTCTCGAAACCTGAACGAAGGAATCTGATACCCGCACCGGCGCTTGCGTGAGCGAGGGAACTGGAGGAGGCAACAACGTGGGCCTAATCGTGGCGTAGTGCAACCAACGGGTATGAACAGCAAAGCAATGTAAAGGTGACAAGAGTTCGAAACACAAAGAATAAAATAAAGCAAGCAACGGTATGTGAAGAATTACGCGCCAATCAAAGCAGGAGGGGACAAGTACTCAACTGGAGGGGCGGGGAAATCAACTTTGTGGATGTCTTATCTAGGCCCAGAACAGCCCTCACAAGATGCCAGGGCAGGGGTGTGGGTGAAAGGCAGACAAGGTTTAAACATTGCCGTGCGGCGACTAGCATTTGTGACGCTGGAGTCCTCATAGGCATGATAAAAAAAGATCCCATAGCCCCAGGCCAGGTACCGGTAAGTAGGTACTGTAGAGTTCCATATCCAGTTCCCGCCGAGATCGGATAATGCAGGTTGCTGTATCGATAAGCTCATCGCCTAATGTCTTGTGGCTTCACGGGCGCCTGTAAAATATATCGCTGCCAGGCCAGTGGAGGGCGGCGGGTTTCAGTGAAAGGAATGATTGAAGCATGGCTACAGAAAGCCCAGGACGACCCACCACACCCAGTGTAGCTGCTGCGATACGTAACTTCCTCATGAATGCGAGATTCAGTTGAAAAGCAGATGATCATGAGGTACCAATCTCTGTCTTCGCTGATCCTGTCGATTATGCGGAGAGGAGGGCTAGGTCCTGCTGAAGATATTATGTGGGGGCCCAGCCTTACAGAGCCAGACTACGTTGGAGCATGTTGCGTGTATTCCTGTCAGCAATATACTTATACATAGCATCAAACCTGTGAGGATACCCTGGTCACGCTAGAGTACCAGTATGTACCATACAGTGCGTGCTCTCTATTTGCAGATCACAGGTGTGATACGGAGTACCACTTTTTCAGCTGCTGATATTAATACCGTCCGAGAGGATCTGGATACTGGATCTAAAGGACGGAGAGTCTACCTATGTACGTATCTACTAACTACGGTAGGTTTTCAAATGGTTTTGGGTGTAAGGAGACTCATTCTTGGTTGCCAAGCCTCTGCTAATAAGATTACAAGCCCACCTGCAGTGGCCAGTGGAGCCAAGAATCACGCCACTCTTCGCAAAAAAAAAAAAAATCAATGAATTCGACTGGGAGAAGGCAGGGTGAGGGTATGTATTTAAATGCTGTGGTACCAGTGGGCATAATGCGGGGCCGACAACCTCATCAGTAACTGATATCCCTAATTAGTCTGGCTGCACTGCCCCTCGTAGAGGATCCCTAATGATATTGATGCCGCCTTTCGAGGAAAAAAGAAAGGAAACCTCAAAGGCCAGTTAATTAGGGATGAGATTTCACCCCAGGAAAGGCAGTAAACAAGTTTTAGCGCCAATGGTCCTGTTGGCGCAAAGGTGTATATAAATTAAATTAACTGCAAGGCAGAAACACCGTACCTACATGAATTCCCAGTCAGCCCCTTTTACGGAGAACTGCAAAGCTTGTGCCTTCATAACCTTCCTAGATTTCCATTCTAAAGCTTCGAAAACCTGGCGCATGTCCGCCACATCGCTTTCTGGAAAGAATCAATCCCTTCACTCGGCATTGTAGTCTCAATTGCATATCAAAATTTGCATCGGTGCTGGAGTATTTTTTATGATAAAGGAAAACACCCATCACACCTTGCGGGCTCTGTGAGGACCAAATTGTTATAGTCAAGATCCTGCCTTGCTACAGTCGCTAGATCTACAAGCTAGTAAACAGTTGGTCAAACATAAACATATCATGTCTTTTCTGGATAGGACACAAAACCATTGCATTCTGGTGCCGAGGCATGTTGGAGTTGAGTGTTATAGGGCTTTTAACTGTTCCATCCACACCGGCACAGCCCCAACCAACCAAAACAACATGCAGTGGAGAGTCTCCATCGGGTCTATAAACCATAATATTCATTTCTCGTATCTCACCATGTACGTATCCATGGTTATGTAGCTTGGTTATTGCATCTTTTACTTTGTCCCTAATATACGTATCAGCCCAAATTCAACTTACATTTTATCACTAGTCATGTACTCCAAACCACCATGTACCATCCACCAGCCAAAGAGTCAAACTCGTATAGCTTGGGTGTTATATCTAAATCCGTACATATTTTGTGAATTTCTGCGGGGTACTGGGGAGAAAATTTCTTATTTTCATCAAGGAATATGAGGGGATTCGAATTCAAAGCCTTATAATGTGAGAACGTAATTTTGGCACTATTGGTATCAGTCGTAGCTTTGCCACCATTGGCATCAGTTGTTATCATATTGAACGAATTGGGGTATGGAAATTTTCGTACGAATCTACCGTTATCTTGTCAGCAAGAATCACAGTATAAATACTTAGACCTGTTCCATGGACTTGGACAAGAAGGCAAGGGATCTGGAAAAATACCTCCATATGTGGGTTACCACAGCTATCAGACCCATTTTTTATTTTGATATTTAATCCAATAAATCCCTCGGTTGAGTTGGGATACAAAGCACCGTTTGTCAATAAGCCCTCAATCACGACACAATGAAGTGAGGAGAAAAGGCTGCTACCGCTGCCCTCTCAGCCACCATAAAAATATAATCTTTGGAAGTGGGCTCGGATCCAATCCGCATTCCCTAGTCTCATCACATGATCCTTTCGGCTGTCGCACTCCGCACTCCTAGCGCTCCCATTTCTGTGCTGCATGATTACTAATTCTACATCAAAGAGTAGTTTCAGTCGTCGCGGCGCTTGGCCCAGAAGGGTCTTGGCATGAGACTACGCTAGAGTTGGTTTGTCAGGGTCTTGTTTTGTGAGAACAAACTTTCTTCGTCGTCCGAGGTGTCAGCCTTTCTTCTTTGTGCCATTAACGGAGAGACTGAATGTTAGAAGGAATGCAAATACATTGAAATAAGTGCTACTTACCAACATCAGGCTCGACAATACAGTTAATAAATCCGCCTCATATGCTAAGGCTCCCTTCGGGCCTTCGGGGGAAAGGCGTATAGACTCAAAAAAAAAATAAGTTAGTAAATATGCATAGTTGAAAACGAAGTGAGTCTCACTTACCAGGTGCAGGGGCAGAATTTTCTTAGTGGAGGAAAGGAACTTGCTCGAAAACTTCATGAGCTCAACCTCAGGATCGAGCACTTCTTGCATTTTTAGGATCTGTATCGTCATTGTATGTGGGCTTGATGGTGAAGTTGGAAGCTTCCAACTCAGGTTCCATTAGCTTGCTGATTGCTTGCTTGGGGTCGCCCACATCTTCAATCCCTTCCAGTGACACTTTACTCCAGTTGCTTTCTGAGTCGACGATTTTGATAGAACTAATGGGACGTAGAGCTCATCCGTGTGTTCACTGTCTTGATTACTGACCCGGAGTTGATCAGGACGAGAGGTCTCCTGGACGAGGTCTATGTACAAGCCCGCTCATGTGGTACTATCAAGGTTGTGACGAGTGTGGTATATTCCGGAAGTTAGCCAGAATCTGCCACTTTATTTTTTGGTCACTAATGTCTTCCCCCAGATATTTGAGATCCATAGCTGCCGTAACCACTTCATTGATGAAGGATAAGACATGTTGTTTGATACGTTGGTGTAGGCTGTTGAATGTAGTCGTAAGCTGGAAGATGTTGGCAGTAGAGAAAGACTGGAAAATATTCT
>Ga0307514_10002883_pt1 | contig 17135 bp, 23 predicted proteins | sample 16_EM_MG_FD_203088 | JGI IMG/M metagenome (GOLD analysis project Ga0307514, IMG submission 203088) | Populus trichocarpa ectomycorrhiza microbial communities from riparian zone in the Pacific Northwest, United States - 16_EM | ecosystem: Host-associated > Plants > Roots > Unclassified | place...
TGTTTAGGCATGGAAGTTTGCCAGGGAATATCTGTATCCCATCGACATCAACAATCCGAACCCCAAGGTGTGCGGTACGGTGTTTCCGATCAACCCTCGTCCACAGGTACAGCGCGCTGATTTTGATTTGATTTCTCTGTTGAATTGCACTGGGTTTTGTGATGCAGCTCCTCAGGAAGTCAGAGCTGCGTTTGAGGTTTTAGGGAACGCGAGGAGGTTGGCCGCGATCTTTGAGGCCTTCATCGGTAAGTGGTGTCATGACGCCTCTAACGCTTGAAGGAAGCCGACCCATACTACAGAAGACATGCGAATGCAACAAAACTTGGTCACTCATGACGTTAACCTTCATATGTCTCGATACGAGGTATGCGATTTCAGAGGGATCGGGTCGATGTTAATTCTTAGGGTTTGATGGTTTTAGTAGGAGACTTCCGATCCTCGAGCCGTGGCTGATCTCGTGTTTCGCCTGATGCAATGGCATACAGCGTGGGCACCCGGACAAGAGTGAGTACAAAGGATTTCCGCGCAGTTTTCGTCACCGATCAAGCCGCTCTCCGTGGTTCTGAATAGATTCGGTCATCAAGTTCTCTCGGCGTTCAACCACGCCTTTCAAACACACGTATTCTCCGTCTTGCCTGCTTCCTTCTCTTCGGGATACAAATCTTTGATTGAGGTGACACTCGAGCCTTACCTTGATACCGAAGAATCGAAAAGTAGAAGTAAGGAACATCCGGCGGACCTTCGACTGTGGGCTGGGTTCGAGTGTCTAGGGATGCTCGAACGGTTCGAATCGTTGATCTCCTCGGTTTGCTATGAGGCCATCGAGAAGCATGTTTGGGATAAGTGCGCCAAGTCGTGGGAGGAGCCGGAACTCGCAAACTTAAGGGAGTGGATGACAGATTGCATTGTGCCGTGGATGCTGTTGCCATACGCACGTGGCGCGCGAAATTGTACGAGGCCTTTTCCACTCCGTCTACTTCCTGGCTGACTCCCCTCCCCCAGCGGAGGAAGCGAAGATTATGCTTCAGGGTGTCGGGGCTAGGTTTGATTTTCACATGTGCAAGACGCTGTGTGATTTGAGGTCCGTGGGTGGTTTGTAACCTGCGGAGCCGACAATTGACTGGAATCTTTTTAAGGGTTGGAGAGATTTTCGATATCATAGTAGATTATCCGGATTCGAAGGGGGCCCTGCAAGATCTCAAGGTGGGTTATGACCTTGTGACTTTCGAAAGGCAAAATGACGAGCTCTCATTTAGGAATGTTTACAAAGGGTGGATCAACGATCGCAGCTCGTCCTAGCTTTGCGAAAGGCGTAAGCATCAACGACGTCCCCTTTTTGCTTTGCCAACCGCCTTGAACCCCAGCAATACACGGAGGTTACTCCATCCCGGAGCGGATACCAAGGATATCCTTGCTCAATATGTATCGATCATGCGGTGTCTACGGTTCATTGACCCTCCTGGAGTTCTCTTACACAAGGTCGCGGATCCCATTCGAAAATACCTGAGGTAACGTCCCGGACTTGTGGCCTTTTGCGGGTCTGACTCTGGTGGTCAGAGGTCGGCCAGACACGATCCGATGTATTGTCGCCAATCTTGTGGGAGACAAGGAAAGTGGTGATTCGTTGGCGGATGTCGATGAACCCGTTCAACCCCTCTCGCAAGTCCAGATGGAGGACTATTCCGACCCGAATTGGGAACCAGAACCAATCGATGCAGGCCCGGACTTTCGAACGAACAAACCGGCGGATACGATCAGTACCCTCGTCAGTATCTATGACTCGAAGGATCTGTTTATCAAAGAGTTGCAAGTTTTGTTGGCGCAGAGATTGTTGGCGATTCAGGATGGGAATTTTGATAACGAGGTGAGATCCTCTATTTTCGTCCCGCCCCTGGCTTCCTTGGTTGATATCTCTTTGGGCGGTTACTCGTAGCGGAGAAACATCGAGATCCTCAAAGTCCGGTTCGGAGAGGCGCCGCTGCAGGTGTGCGAAGTCATGCTGAAGGACATGACGGACTCGAAGCGGATTGACCAGCATATCCAAGCACAAAGCGAGGTTTTATCTTTCCTTCGTTGTCTTATGCCTTGGCTGAGCAACGAACCTAGTGTGTATTACATTCTACGATCATTTCGAGGCATTTCTGGCCGCCTCTTCAAGGGAATAAGCTAGACATGCCGGCGCAATTCAAAGAGTCGGGTTATTTTCCTTTTCTTCGGAACGATTGGCGCTGACGCAGGCTCTTAGGGTGCAGGATCGATACGCGGATGGCTTCACGGAATTCAAGCCGGATAAGAAATTACATTGGTTACCTCAACTCGGGACGATCAGTTTGGAGCTCGAGCTGCAAGATCGTACTATTGAGGCGGAGGTTACGCCACTTGAAGCTGCTGTGATTGGTCTATTCGAGGAGAAGGGTGCGTTACTATCTCTCTTCGGATGATTGGTGTGGGTTCGAGGGTATTTTACAGAAAAGTGGACCGCAGATACTTTGATATCAAGCGTTGGAGGAGCTGTCGAGAGTTCTGTTATGATGAAAGCGTTGAACAAATGGGTGGGTCTTGGGGTAATCAAGGAGGAACAGGCAGGGGAATTCGTGTTGTTGGAGGTGCAAGAGGAAGGAGCCGTAAAACCCTCTACATCTCGACAAGGTACACTTATCGCTTATCTTCTTCCGAATCGGCTCGCTTACAATCGGTTAGCTGTGGTCGAGGAAGCACCATCTGTGATGACGGTGGAGCAACAGCAAGCAGAGCAGATGAAGGTGTACTGGAGGGTACGTGCTAACTCTCACTTTTCTCGTACTTGTCTGATGAGGTCTTCCGTAGTTCATTGAGGGAATGTTGACAAACTTGGGAACACTTCCTCTAGATCGCATCCAAACCATGCTTCGGATTGCTCCCGGCTATGACAAGACCGTTGAACAACTCGCAGCGTTTATGGAGGCGGCTCGCCGAGAAGGTCTTGTTACGGTCCAGGGAGGACTTTGGAAACTCAACCGGTGAACGTGGTTGTTGTTGTATGCTCTGTTGTATGTACGACTATTGCTCCCCAGGTCTTTGACTCTGGAATGTATTCAAACGCTGCTTTTTCAAACCTCCGTCAGGGTAAGTCCCGCTGTGGCTGTGCAGACTTGACTTCCTCAAGAAATCGGAAACGATAGGATTTTTTCCCACGATCGGAACCCTTCGAGTGGTCACTAACCCAAGGCCGGACGGGACGCACAACTGGCGTACTGCTGGATAGGGTTCGTTTACAGCTGTTTACGAAAACCTTGTCCCTCTCGTTTTTTTTTCTTAACGATCGATCGGCGGACAAGCGAACAAGTGACGCCCAACTCCAGCCGAGGGAGGGTAAGCCTGAGCAAAATCGTGCAGGCATCTACTCGCGTGCCTTCGTGCACCATTTTTTCGTGTTTTTGGCTGGGTGATCGAAAACAGCTGTAAGTCGAATTGTCTCTTAGTAATTAGTAAGCACAGTTTCTGTTTGGCGTGAACGGTAGCTCGGTTTGTCATGATTGCCGACGCAGAAAGCTAGGCCCGGCGGGAGGGTTGGTGGGCTGTCATTTTCCCCGGTCGCGCTCTGGAACTTCTCGGTGTTCAACCGCCAATCAGTAATCCCTAGAACACTTGAAGCAAAATGATATCTTGTGAGGGTTCCCCTCATGGTTCGGACGCCGAGCGCATTCTGAGCTTTTGGCAAACGTGTGGGTGGCCAGCACCCGGGACAGGACGCCAGTAGTGTGGACGCGGAACAGTGTATTCCCGCATAACACTTCCACATTCCCGTCCTCGAGGTAGAAAGTTCCGTGGAGAGCAGCGGTCCCATGATCAATGAGGACCTCGTCGTCAGAAGCATCTATGGTTGTGAAGTTCCGGAAATTGTATCTGTATTTTGGGTGATGGCTGACTCGAGCGGAGGGACCCGAACGACCTGAAGTTCTATATTTTTGTTCTGAGAAGCTGGGGATGCTGCAACAGGGGTTGAGCCTGGGCCATTCTCACTCGCGAGGGCCGATCTCGGTTTGACGGTTGCGAATGCGGGAGGAGGAAGGCCCTCCAAGTTACGCTCCCGTAACTCAATCACTTCCTGGAACCTTCACCTCAGCCCCAATATTATCCTCTTTGCAGAGAACGCTCACCTATATCAGCTTCCCTCTCGGTGAATCACGATTAAAGTGATAGGTACAAAGCATTGGTCGAACACTGCAGGATCAGCATATGCTACGAACGTGGCCCCGCTATTTTGAACAGGATGGAGAGCGCACACACTTGGTGGTCGAACGATGTGGGGTGGAACATGAGGGACTGGAGGATGTAATTATGCACGGATCGCATGTTCCTCCACATATCCGAGATTGGCCCAATGTGCGAGAAGATGAGTTTCTGCGTGAAATAGCTCGCGTGAAAGCTTCGTTCGCTCGACGCGAGTGTTAGATTATCGGCATAGAACTCCTCTTGGATCAGTGTGCAGAGGCGGCTTTGGAGTCCCAGCGCCCCGGCGCCGCCGGCCGTCCGGGGAATATGTTAGCACACTTGAAATATCTATTACAACGCACTGGAACAGATGGGCATATCTACTTGCCAGCCTGTATTGTAATTGGGAGGACGAGTGCGGGCTGTCCGCCTCCCAGAAATCACCAACGGTTCATGGAGGAAGTAACCTAATCCCCCCCTCTCCTTCTCCTTCTTCACAAAGCGCTCCAGCATTATCATGGAACCCTTCGCCTCGCAATTAAAAATGTCCGCGCAAAACACCAACCGAAAGTCCCGTACCTTATGCATTTCGCGGAACACCTCGAATTGCTGTTGATGGCTCTGAGGAATTTCAGCGAGCCAGTGAGGCGATGTTGGGCTTTTACATGGCGAATGGACGCAAAGGTCGTACTCCTTATAGACGATGATGATATCTAAGAGTGCAGAATGTGTGATGGAGGAGAGCACATTTCCAAAGAACTCGGATGCGGTGGCGTGCACGGGAACAATTGATTCCGCTGTGGTCTCGAGTACCCGAATGGATTTGTTCCGTGATAGGTTGAAATGTCCACCTATGGAATGACCCGCTTAAGCTTCGTCTCTTCTCCTATCGAGAAATCCCTCACCGTATTTATCAGTCGGGTACAGCCTCAATGTCTCCAGGGTCTCTGCACATGCGTCCAATAGGAGCTGCACACACTTCACCCTGAAGACGTCCATGCGACTAAAGCGAAGTCCCCCAAAAAGTGCGATCATGTCCCTCACAAGCTTCTCCCTCGTGAAACATGTCAGTGTTAACCGTCCTCGCAGTGGGGGTATAGAGAGTGGGACGAGCGTTGCGTCAGTCGTGCTCTCCTCTTCATCCTTGGGCAAGTGGTAGTGGAGCTTGAGGTCCTGGAGATTTGGGAAGAGACCGATGAAATACAAGATCTGTCGGGAAGAGCCCTTGGGCTCTTTGAGGGCGAGGGATCGGAGCGTTGGTGAGAAATGCCCGAAGAACTGTTTGATATTCGGCATGAATTTGTATACTAGGAGATGATCTATTCCGAGTTCCTGGAGGTTCGTGAGGGCGGAAAAGTAACGCAGGGTACGGATCCCGAGCCATCCGGGAGTGAATTCATCGTTGATCCCCATGCGGATCCGAAATCGCTTGACGAACGGAAGCAGACCGAGATCGTATGATTTCTGGAGTGGTGTAGGCCATGTGTATTTCTTGTGCCGTTGCCAGCACTTATGGTTGTCGGTCGTGAGGGAGTAATGAAGGTGGGGGATGGTAGCGATGTACCATGAGTGGCATGTCATGGAACACGCCAAGAGGCTGCGCGTGTCGTAAATGAAGTAGAAGATGATCATTTCAATAAGCTCCAGCGGGAGTTTAAATGTTTGGGACGGACGTGTGGGGGACACCTCAGGGGTATCTCCCCAGAAAAACGACTTGATTTTTGCGATGGTTTGGTACCAAATTCGCCACACTATCACAGCGTCAGTACAATACAACAATCGGGTGAGGTGGTAAGAAGTGGCACCTATTAACAAGTATGCGAGCATCTTCACCACTGACTTGGTGCGAGTTCCAAGAAAGAATGGAGGGGCTACCTGTCAGCCTCAGTCCCGGGCTCTGCCGCTTATCGGCCCTATTCCATGTTTAGTTGGGTCAATATCAGGTATTTGCGGCCTGCCGGCCGCTTGGCGCTTACGGTGCTTTTCGCCGCCAATTCCCGCTTTTTTCGCTTATTTAAGCAGGAAAAGCAGAATTGCAGGGTCACGCTCTGGAACTTCTCCGTGTTCGACCAGTAATCTCTAGAACACTTGAAGCATAAGAACCGTTATGGGCGACTGAACAGTCCTCCTTTATTCTCCTTCCCTTGGATCCCATATTCTACCAACTCCTCACCCGGTAACCGTCTGCGCTATGACTACGGTCCAAGAACAACCTTCTTCTCCCATCCTCAAGGACTTTAATGCTCTTGTTATAAACCTGCACAGTGTCATCGACACCATCGCCTCTCAAGTTGTCAGCAACGTTGAGGCTCGCGACCCTTCACTCGTCTCGGACAAACAATCTCCATCAGCATCCTCCGAACTCCTCAACGCGTTCCGAAGGTTCACAAAGTTGTCGGACGAGCTTTCATCCTACGCCACGTCCCCTTCGGAGCATCTGACTATGATCGCTGGAGCGTTTTACGAGTCGACGGCATTGAATGTCGTGTCGGAGTTGGGGATCGCGGATTTGATTGGGAAGGAGAGTGTCGCTATCAGTGAGCTGGCGAAGGAGGTTAATGTTGATGAGAGCCGGTTGCGTGAGTTTGTCATGTCTTGTGTAGGGTTGGTTATGAGCTCACATCGACTTAGGACACGTTATGAGGATGCTTGCGAACCGACAAGTTTTCCGTGAAACTGAGTACGGGTCAGATGTTTTCGTGAATAATAGGATGTCGTCGATCCTGCTTAGCTCCCACGAGAAAAACTTGAGGGGTTTCATTGGGCATTGGTACGAACGTGACCTATCACCATCGCAATCTACAAGCTCAACGCTGTGTCCACGCAGGTCCGATGATGGTTATCGCTCAGCTGACTCTACTCTCAAAGCGTTCCAGCCCGAGAACGCCAACAAATCGATCTTTGAGGTCCATCACGGGATATCTCTGTGGGATCACTTCGGTCGCCCCGAGGGGGCGGTGGCTCGCGAGAGAGGGAATAGAGCCATGGTCGGTGCTGAACCGATTCTGCATGGAGGACTGATCTACGATTACGATTGGACAAAACATGGAGAGTCGGCCACGATCGTCGATGTTGGTGCCGGGATGGGTGGGGCCGCGATTGAGCTGACGAGGAGGTTCCCAGAGCTGAGAATTATCATGCAAGATAAGCCGGAAGTTATCGAGTCGGCGAGAAAGGTATGTCTGCTTCGAAGCTTGAGAATGGTCAACACAAAAGTACTGAGTACCGCGTTTTAGTTCTGGGAAACCAACGCACCAGAGTGCTTGCCTCGAGTGACGATGGTCCCACACGACTTCTTCTCCCCCCAACCACAACTCCCCATCCTTCCAAAAGTCTACTTCCTCCGCTTCGTCTTACATGACTGGTTCGAAGACGACTGTGTTAGGATCCTGAAGAATATCCGGGACGTGATTCCCAGCGCAGCGGACGGAGGACGATTATACATCGCTGAGATCCTGTTGGACAAGAACAGCGATAGGTTCAAATACATGGTTTCGACACATATGATGAACATGACCGGCGCGTTGGAGAGGACGGAAGGAGAGTTCGCTGAGATCTTGAAGAAGAGCGGGTTCAAGATTGAGAATGTGCATAGGAACAAAGGATTTATTTCGTTGATTGAGGCTGTTGCTGTGCCAAAGTAATCAAGTTGTAAACTCCTTCCCGGTTAGTGTTGTATCTGTAATCTGCGGTTTTCTGTCTCGTGTAACTTTGCCCGCCGAGCAAGGCGATACTACGACATTAATTTAGAGGTTGGTTCCGATTGACCTGTTATTCGTCTGACTTGCATACACACCTTTCCCTCCAGCTACCCTGTAGCCTGCCTCGTTTTCAGGAGTGTCCGTTCCCATCTCCGGCGCCATCGTTTCATGCAAGCGCTTCTTACTCCATCTCACACTGTGGGTCCACTCCCGCCACACTTTTCGTCGCTTCGTAACCATGTCCATGGTGGCCGGCTTTCACAATCGCCAAGATCCCATTTCATCCAAGATTCGTTCCCTGCTCATCGGTCTTACCGGCGACTCATCGAAATATGATCGGATCGCACAGAACCTCGAGTACTGGATCGAGTACGTCCTCAATGAAGATCTCTCAACGGTTGATGAGCTTGTGGAGGGAGTGTCATATGTGGCGTGGAAGGATGGGGGATCCTTTGCAAGTGTTGGACGGTTCCTCAAGGAGTTCCGCGATGCGCCCCACCGTTCTGAGCGGGCGAGGTTCTTCGTTACCCAGTTGTGTTCTCGCGTTCTCCGGTGGTTCGCGGTTGCTTCGATGGAGCCCCATTCAGATCCAAATAGCGTTCACGATTACAACATGGTTGCGAGTCGTGGAGGGAAGGGTTTCATTCGCGCGGCATCGTTCATTGGTCACCTCATCGCGTCCGGCTTGTTGAGCGACGACCTCGTGCGGCAGCATCTCATCAAACCACTGACCGACCACTATTACGGAGATAACGAGACTTTTAAGTGGCAACCTGTCCGGGCCAACGCCATCTACCAATTATTCATCGCTGCAGGAAACACCTTACTCCAGGGTATCTTCGAAGCTGAAGATGCCTGGGTCTGCTTTGAAACGTTGGATGCCCAGAGTAGGAGGGGAGGAGTAGTGGAGTACGATGCGGGGAGGGTAAAGGTGTGGTCTATCATTCTTGCTAAGGCCTCGCAACAGACTAACTTGGAGACCAGGAACTTCGCAAGGTTCACGAGGATTGGTTGCAGCGGAAAGAAGAGGAAGGGCGAAGGAACGCCACGAAGACCGACGAATGTCAGGAGGAAGAAGAGAATGCGATGGATCCCGATGCCCCTGCAGAGGTCGAAACTCCCATCGCTTTCGCCGTTCAGGATCTTCCTGCCATTAATACCGACGCTATGATTCCATCCTCGACCTTGCAAGATATAGAACCTCCCTCCACCCCCCGCAGTGTAGAGTCCTTGTCCGAGACCTTCGTCAACGTACCAGCTGGCACAATTTCCTCCCCCACACTAAGCATCTCCACCGTTCCCAACTTGACTCCAACAGGGTTCGGCGAGGAGATCGAGCATGGCGAGATTGCCCGCCACGATACATTCTACTTCGAAGATGGAAACGTAGAGATCGTGTGTGGATCCACCTTATTCCGGATTCATCCCGCGGTCATCTCATTTTCCTCCTCCAAACCACGAGACATCCTTTCTCCATCGGCAATCCTCCATGCTCCGACTCCTGAAGGACGTCCTCGGATCACTATCTCAGAGAACGCTGAAGATTTCGGGATCCTCCTGAAGATGATCTACACGCCAGGGTAGGCTTTCCTTTTCTGTGAGTTCTGAAAATTTACCGTTTAACTTGCGATAAGATTCCCCGCAAGACACGAGGTTCCAGAGTTCACCGTATTCGCGTCGCTCCTTCGGATGACAACAAAATACGGCTTCGACGACGTCCGCGATCAGCTCCTCAAGGACCTCAGGCGAGCATATCCTACCAAATGGGAGGATATCCAGACTTCCAAGGTTCTCGGCGAGAACGTTTTCGAATCACCAAAGCCTCACCCCAATGCAGTGTTAAATTTGTTTAAAGCGCAGAACGTCAGATTTGCGATCCCTTTCGCCGCATATCGCGCTGCCACCGGTGGTTTCTCATCCCTAATAAGCGCCAAATCCGGTACGGCGCTCTCGCGTCGCGCGCTTGCTTTCATCATCCATAGCATGCACTTGATACAAGCCTCGGCGTCCAATGCCGCACGACTAACTACCTATGGGAGATACCTTCGGGTGTGTCCTGACGAGAAATGCGTCTTAAACGTTGGTATCAACCCCATTGAAAAGAGACTGGAAGCTCTGGAGAAGTTATATCAGTCGTTGCTCGACGAGAGGGAAGGTGGTATGCTGACACCCCCTTCATTGGGGCATCTCCTCTGTGTGAAGTGTACGGAAGATATCGGTCCGACTCATACTTTATGGGGTCCGAAATTTTGGGAGAAACTTACACAAGCGTTTGGTATCTTGTACCCGGACGAGTCGTAATTGGTGATTTGTGTCAGTAATTTTCGGTGTTTTATCCTTGTAATGTGTAGATAATCGATGCAAGTGTATTTCTTTTCATACCTCAGCAAGGCTATTACATCTGAACTGAAGATCGTCGCAACATTTCTGAAGGAATACCCGGGCCCGGTTTCCATGGGATTGAGCCCTAGTGATACCCGGCGAATCACGGAACCTCCGTAGGAGTGGATTCAACACCGCCCCCGCAGCCAATAGAAATTTGAAGCAGGATTGCAGTTCAAAGTGGTTTCGAGCTTGGATCAAGCCTCGAGCTTATCTCGAAGTGAGTCGGGCGAGGTGCTTGAGAAACACAATTCATGATAGCAAGGTGGACAAAGCACAAACAACAGAGTCAATGGACTACAACGCCGAGCGAATGGCTCCAGGAATGCAGAAATATCACTTCTTTGTCTTCTTCATACCCCTCCTTGTCTTCTTGTCTCCCTTTACCTTCCGTTTCTTCTCATCACCACCATCGATCGAGACCTCATCAAGTTTCCGCTTCTTCTTATCACCCGAACTCTTGACGCTGACGACCGTCGAAGTTCCATTTCCCGCCTTGGCGATCCGGTCCTCGGCCACCGTCCAATCTGTGGAATCGGTATTGATCGCATACCTACAATGTAATCAATAATGACGAGGGGGGAACGTGGGCGTGAAGAGGGCAGAGGGTCATATCGTCAGCTGACGCGTTGTTTAACAGGACCCGGTCGTCTGGACTATTGGAACGTACTTTGACAAATCCAAAGAGTTTATCATCTCCCTCTGCTTTTCCTTCAACCCACGGGTGACCTCGTTGCCCGCTTCCCGAAGCTCGTCGTCAATCGTCACATCAACGGGTTTCATCTTCTCGAGAGTTTCTGCCGCTTTGAGAGTCCTCTGGTCTCCGGTCCCGTCCGCGGTGGGTAGTGACGGGAGCTCAGCTTCGAAGGCTGATTTTTTAATGTCCATCAACCGTTTGGTGATCTTTCGTATCGACTTTACGAATAATGCGAGCGCTTGGTTGACGGGAAGGCTCAATTCCTCCTACAAAGGGTCAATAAAATTCCTAAGGAGACATTGCCGACTTACCTCGACTTGTTCAATGGTTTTCCTCTGCAACCCAAGAGCAAGAAGAATCGAGCTTTGCACAGCGCCTAACTTTACCTCCCCGCCGAGTCTCTTCTCAAAATAGAGCGACGAGACAATGGGAAGGAGGTCCATGATGACATGATAGTCGACCACGTTGTTGGCGTACGATTCAAGTCGTTTAAGATCAAACGGTCCGAGGTAGATATTCAACTCAGCAGCACCGAGATCTGGGAATCGTTAATCTACACATGAAACTTTGGAAATCAGAGTTAGCTGACCTCGTTTCGATTGATCTTGCTCTGCACCTTTGGCACCAGCGTTGGAAGCTTCGATGACACTCAGTGCGGTGACGCTACCGAACTCCCTGAAGTTGTAGGAAAGTAAGGTGAGGAAGCGACGACGGAAATCTTGGAAGGACTCCCTTAGTGTGATCGGTAGGGACATCAATAGAACTACATACCCTTTGCGAACTCGAAAAACCACTCCATTTCACTTTCCGTGGAGCTGTTCAGCCCACGAACCATGATGCAAGAATGCTCGCCGGTGAGTTCACTCGTCGTTTGGCGGATATACAGCGGGACGTAACCCGCCCTCTTCCAAAACCTGCACGGAGAATGTCAACGAAAAACGAGGTTTGATGGAAGATAAACCTGCCTCAATAGTTGCGGTGTAAGACCGTACGAAACACCAAGGTAATCTAGGGTCTCCGGTTTCCTTTCTGACAGCCGGAGCAATAGTGGTGGCATATCCGATGGCGCACGAACAGAAGGTTCGTCCGTAAGCAAATTCGTCGACTATCGCCGGTCGTAAGGAAAAATAAACCTGTCTGCGAGTTGAATAGAACGTGCCTTATCCACTTTGCCGGGGAAAGGATACTCGGGTTCTGCACGGGTTTCCTCCTCGACGTTCATGATTTCCCCACTGTAATATGCATTCAAGGCTTTTAAAGCCCTCGACCCGTAACCCATCTGCGAATGTTCAAAGGGGGGAATAGAAATGATCCCGAGATAGACGTACACTAGCATAATCCGGATGTGTCGCGATCCTGATGACCCTCGCCCCAGATAGGTAAGCGAATTTGTTTTCCTGGAACTGTTGCGAGATGGTCCAGGGTATCATATCTCCACCGGCACGTATACCCCTATTCAAACTCTCCATGATCACTTGTTTGCTGATATTGCCTTCCAATGCGACTTGCAACACGACGAGAGGTTCGGGTAAATGCGTCTCGTCATCTTTGATGGGTGGAAGGAGGACGAATAAGTGGTGTGCAGGAGCATCGGACATGAGTTGGAGGTCATTTGGCTGGTTTTTGTAGTGACTCGCGACGTAGAGGGCCATCATCCGTTGTAGGAAAACTTCAGAAGCGGGGTGGTAACTGAAAAGAGTATCCCGCGAGACATAATAGAGTTCGCATTGAGAAGGGTGGGGACAACCTTGAGCAGATCCCTTTGGCACGATCGTTGCATCCAAGCAAAGGAGACCATTCAACCACTTTTCGACCTTGTCATCGGCCGAGTAACGGATCGGAGTTTCGAGCTTGATCTCACGAAGGGTGCGAGCCTTCGGAGCGGCCTTGTGTACAGGTTTTTTGGAGACGGAAGTTGAAGCGGTAGCCTGTTCGGCTGGCGCCTCCTTTGTAAGGGAGGGACGGGTGGATTCTCGGAGTTGTTGGATGAGTTTCAGGGATAAAGAACGACCAGTGCCCTCGTAACCATTGATCGTAGAAGCCATGAATACGAGATAAGGGCCGATGAGGTTACGAACAAGGGGTAGCGGTATTGCGGCGGCTTCGTCGATAATCACAAGTTCGGCCTGCCCGAGCACATGGGCATCTTGTGGTTGAATGTACTGTCAGACCATTAGAAGCCGTAGAAACTCCGGTCAGTGTCGGGAACACACCTGAATAGTCTGTCGGTGATCACGAAAAATGTTCACCCGAACGATCGCCTTGTTAAACTCTGGGTTGGTGCTCTGGACAATGTCGTAATCCAGATGTTCCTCATACCCCAGAGCGTCCATGCCCTTGAATATGAATTCAAAGAGAGTCTTCAAGTTCTCGGGGCTTGGACTCGTGACAAAAATGTTGGAGTAACCATGAGCGAGCGCGGCGGCGATAGCAAGTCCAAGAGCAGCGGATTTTCCTCGTCCTCGCGCAGCAGTCAAGGTGACGGTAGAAGAAAGCGTCTTCTCGGAGATAGCATCGACGAAGGTGAGGATAGCCTGGGCTTGATCGAGGGTCTTGGCCAACTTGACGAGTTCCCCGACATACTTTGTATCGAGGAGCGTTTCTTTCAGATCGGCCAGTTCTGATTGCTCTTTCGTCTTTCCTGGTTTATCCTCCAGAGGCTTGATGTCCTTCCCACGTGAGATGGGTAAAACATTGAGTTCGTCATCGAGGACGAGGCAATCGTCACAAGAGCCCAGAGAGAGGATAAATCGTTCGTTAAATCGCGCGACGACTTGGTCATGGGCAGAGGTCCGGTATCTCGTATGAACATCCTGTTGAATCTTCAGCCTGTTTATTTGGCGGGTTGAAACGCATACAGACCATCGCCGTTGTATAAAGCTGCCGCAGGGAAGTCATAGTCTTGAGCAATAAAATGACAAGGCCACCCCCTTCCACAGTTTCAATCGTGCGAGCGAGAAGGTTGGGAGTGATCGCCTCGAAGTCTTGCAGAATACACATTCCAAACGTATTGCCGAGAATCTTATGACTCTCTTTGTAATACCTGTCCAAAAAGATTCAGTAGTAATGACGAGGGTATGTTTCAGGGCTGGCGTACGCGTATCTGATGTCCGTTACCGTGACAAAAATTTCGAATGGGTCTTGCTCATTTGGCTCGCGTATACCTCGCTTTACTTCACGCTTGATTTTCGCTTCCCGTTGCTTGCGATGACTGTTATAGTGGAGGACGTCTTGTATCAGTTGGACAAGGTTCGCGGGGGCGGAGGCAAGTCTTCTCACCTGCTGAAACCAAGTTCCTTCTTGTAGCACCAAAGCACGGATGGTCGCGCAGACACGCGAGCTTGTGAGAGTAGATAATGGAGATTGACAACCTATATGCGATCACACAAGTCAGCGACTTGAGAAATTATGGACACCAGAGGTGAGTGCTCGCCTGATCACGACCCTTGTCCCCGACTAAGACGATGAATGACCGGTGATTTTTCTTGACTCCATTGTTGATCAGCGTAGGTATACGCGGGTCGAGCTGCTTCCGCATCTCACTCTCTAGGATAGAAAGGATACCGGCCCAGGGCAAGGTCGGACGGGGTGAAAAATAAAGTGCTCGGAAGGAGCCGAGCGATCGACGGGTACAACCGGACCTTGATCCGAAACACACCTGAGCAGAGCCCCGCTAAGAAACCCTGTCGAGATTATCCCAACCGCAGGTAAATTTTTTGCATCGCAAGGCAGAAATAGTCTCAACAGGGTTCACAGCAAAAATGACTTTACCAGAGCAACAAAACGCCTTGAAACACTTCGGAGAGACCACCTCCAATCCGGAAACACCTTCGGATCTCTTGGACGGAACCAACGCGGGGCTCCACATCCCGATTTCGAGCGATAGTGGATTCTACGGATATAACGATGAGAAGCACCTTCAGCACGTAAGTGTGTCTACCCCCACTTTCCCCCTCGCCTCAAACGGATATCGTCGAAACAGATGGGAGAGAAGTTACTCGTCCAACGCAGAGGATCGACCAATTCCGACGGTGGAAGGGCCACGTTCAAGTCGGGACTGACAATGACATCGGTAACTTCGGTCAGCGAACCAAACATCTCCACCACGGCGCCTTCTCCGTTCATAAAGGAGGAAGAGTTGAAGCCTGAGGTTGAAGCTCCGGGTAACCTTCCAGATACAAGCCCATTCACTCAAGAACATCTCAACATCTACCAGTCATTCGACAAGTGTCTCTCTCTCCGTGACAAGTACATGCGAGTGTCGCTCCAACGACTCGGTGACAACCCCCGCGATCACGATGGTTATTTCCAAGGACTCGATCCCAAGATCACCGATGTGTCAGGCGTGCGCCCAGACGCAGACATCTCCACATACACTTCTCCAGGTTCTGATGACAAATTACCGAAGTCCCCATACAAGCCTTGGCGAATATACCCAAAACCGCCACCCCCACACTGGCACTGGACCCGCGAAACGGAGCCGGAACCTGTTCATGGAGGTGACGTGGCTGAAGCAGGCAAGGAGGAGTTTGTGTTCAAGAAATGCGAAATTCCCGGTGGCCATGATGGCTGGGGTTTTAGTCTCGACGAGACCGGCGTGTACCAGGTCTATAATACCGATGGTTCGTTAGGAGTCCTCCCCCGCTTTCTCTAACCGAGACGGTTCATGTTTTCAGGAGACGACAGGAAGCCGGTGTTCAAAATCCCAACCATCAAGGAGTATTTCCTGGACCTCGAGTTTGTTCTCGGCGTAATCTCGCACGGACCTACCAAAAGTCTCGCGTATCGACGATTGCAATACCTGGCGAGCAAATTCGACATGTACTACCTCTTAAGCGAGTACCAGGAGGTTGCCGACATGAAGGTGGGGTGTATGTTTTCGTGGTCATTATTGTGGGCTGACGAGAGTTGTAACAGAATGTCCCTCATAGGTATCTCGATCCCTTTAACGGCGACGTGTGCATTTTTGTGGATAATTCGTGTTCTAGGGACTTTTACAATGTCCGGAAAGTCGATACCCATGTTCATCATTCCAGCAGCATGAACCAAAAGCATCTGTTGCGATTCATCAAGTCTAAAATGAAGCGTACCCCTGATGTTTGTCTCCCCCCTCAATCTGTGCGCTCATTCTCAGCGCGCAATAGGATGTTGTCATCTTCCGAGACGGGAAACACCTAACCCTCGCAGAGGTGTTCGAGTCACTGGGTCTCAGCGCGTACGAACTTTCGATCGACACCCTAGACATGCACGCACATCAAGATACCTTCCACCGGTTCGACAAATTCAACTTGAAGTACAATCCTATCGGAGAGTCTAGGTTGAGAGAGATCTTCTTGAAGACGGACAATCTAATAGAAGGGAGATACCTCGCGGAGTTGACTAAAGGTTCATTGTCTGCTCCGCCCCCCGCCATATCTGATCCATCGATCCTTAGAGGTTATGATGGATCTGGAACAGAGCAAATACCAGGTGAGCCACGAATTTCCAAAACAAATGGAGCGTGATCGCTGACGTCGTCCGCAGAATTGTGAGTGGCGAATCAGTATTTATGGTCGCAAGGAGGACGAGTGGGACAAACTCGCGAAGTGGATCGTCGACAACAAACTGTTTTCGCACAATGTCCGTTGGTTGGTTCAGGTCCCCCGGCTGTACGATGTCTACAAGCTAAATGGATCGATTGACACGTTTGAGGACATTGTTCGGAGTAGGTGACTAATTCATCTCGCTTGGTCCTGTTCTGACGTCACTATCCCCTTCCAAACTTAGACGTGTTCAAGCCGTTGTTCGAAGTCACGAAAGACCCTTCGACACACCCTGAACTCCACGTATTCCTCCGACGAGTTATCGGGTTCGATACGGTCGATGATGAGTCCAAGACGGAGAGGCGTTACTACAAAAAGTTCCCTTACCCGAGGTTATGGAACACAACTCAGTCCCCGCCATATAGCTACTGGTTAGTCGCGGATGTTGCGTCACAGGTGACGTTGGAATTGACAGAAGATAGGGTTTACTACATGTTTGCCAACATCGCCAATTTGAACAACTGGCGTCGGGAACGGGGATTCAGTGAGTCCGCTAGCAGCGGGAGCCGGTGGATCGACGCTGATCTCGGATGAAATGCTAGATACCTTCGTCCTCCGTCCACACGCGGGTGAAGCGGG
>Ga0307514_10002884_pt1 | contig 17130 bp, 20 predicted proteins | sample 16_EM_MG_FD_203088 | JGI IMG/M metagenome (GOLD analysis project Ga0307514, IMG submission 203088) | Populus trichocarpa ectomycorrhiza microbial communities from riparian zone in the Pacific Northwest, United States - 16_EM | ecosystem: Host-associated > Plants > Roots > Unclassified | place...
AAGAGGAATCCGATGCTTTCTCAAATAACACGGTTCCGGTCGCTGGGGGGGGGGGAATATCAGCCTCAAACCAGCCCACGTTGCAATAAGGTACGCGATAAGGGAGGCATCCAGGAGATCATGTTACTCACCGGTTGCCAGGGAGGTTTTCCCCGGGACAGTCGTAATTCCGGTCCAAGAATGTGCGTTTGGTGTATGCCGTGCTTGTCACATGAAACCGTTTGTGTTCATACTCCGTGCACGACCGTTTCTCATGGCGTTACGACAATGAAGCTGAAGAACATCTTTATCGCGATCCTGAACCTTCCCACCCCTCTGCCCCCGTTTGCCATGGCATCAGCTTCACTTCCGACGTATTGGACGAGAAGACTCACCAGCTGAATCAAACACCCGTCACCCAGGAGTTTCAATGTACGGCCGTTCCTCCATCGTTATGGCGATAGATCTTGGAAAGGTCGACAGTGAGATTCGAGCCGAGAACACCCAAATGCTTTGGCGAATCGAACCACCTCCCAGTTTGGGTTTTGTAACTGATATGGCCTGTGCTCCGCCAGAGGCTACACTTGCTTGGGTACAGATGTTGGGGAGAACCCGATCCGAATCGTCAACCATACAAACTACAGCATGTAAACATACGGCGTAGTGAACGCTCCTAGAGAGATGTCTCTGGAAGCACCTCCAGTTCCTCGTCTTCCACAACAACGCAACCCGGGGGGGCGAGTTGTACGATCTTCCACCTCAAGACCTTGTGGTCCTCCGAAGGGCTATCCTTAAGAATGCTGACGAGCCCTCCCTTGCAAGTTCTTCGCGCCTTTTCCAGGACCACTTTAGGCACATTTCGATTTTCGGAAAGATTGACATCAACGATAGCGAGATATTTCAACTGCCGTAGACATTCGATGTGCTCAATTATCCCAGACTGCAGCGAAGTGGCAAACACACCATCCTTTGCGGACTCTGGCAGAATGCTCACTTGAGGCCTACCGAAGATGCCGATCTCTCGAAGGTTCGGGCAGCTCGTAACAATCGCTGCGGTGCAAGGCTTTTTAGAGATTGTTCAGGCTGTGTGATTTGTTCACAAGCTCACCGTGTAGATATGGCAGGCCCGAGGCATACACTCCCGCAATACGCTTCAGCTCTTCACCATACAAACGAACAGTACCGAGTGCACGGGTGCACAGACCAGTCGTGAACGTCAGATCCTCCAGGTTTGGGCAGTTCCTGATGAAAGGACGACACGTGCGGGTGATACACAGTGCGCGGGTACTCGGGAGGATGGTATCCACGCTCTCGAACACCTTTGAAATGGGGACTTGGGAGTCAACCTTCAAGATCTCTAGCGTCTTCAGGTTTGGCAACCGAACCAGACAATCAAAAAAAATTGTCATCAAATCTTCAGGAGCCTGTGATAAACACAGTTCAACGGAAAAGGTCCTGCATGGTCGGCGTTCATGAGCCACAATCAAGCAGGAGAAGAGACGGTACAAACTGGACGTAGGCAGCGATTGTCGGGTTCGACACCAGATAGACGCATTGAGCGTACAAACTATAGCCCGAGCCTCCTGTTCTGGTCTCGCGGTCGTAACAAGTGTGCGAGATCCAACCCTCAGTATGGGCCCAAAGGAGCGGAAGGAGCAGGTTACGCAGCGGTCAACAGGTCATTGTCAGCCTTCGGATGACGATTGACCGTCCTGCATGTTCCCTCCTGACGGACGTAAACAACTCTCTGCCATAGAAGTTTTCGCGGATGAAGCGTCGATGATCGGAAAGGTAGGAGAGAATCTCAAGCAATAGCTCAAGAGGAATACTGAAAACTGTACAAAGGTCAAAAGAGGCCGATGAGAGCGAGTTCGGAAACCTGAAACCTACTTCCACTTGTCTGGATTCTCATGCTTCTCTCCTGCACCACATGCGTCCCAGGAATCACCGCCGTTGGTCTATGTTCAAGTTTCGGCGACATTACTGTCGTGGAGAGCGTGTGTGCGAAAGCGTTCGAGGGGAAAGGGTTAATGACAAGGTGGTCGCCGTGGCGAGGATATGAAGGCATTCCAGTAAAGGTCCGCTAGAGGGTACCAACAACGTGCAGATTACCCACGCGCCCTAAATTTCACAAATGAAAGCAGCGTCAGAATCGTCCTCGCGTATTCACTCCCGCTCGCAGCCCGGAGTCCAAATCAAATGGCGAGGAGAGTAAACCGGTGAGGATACCCCAGAGGCATAACAGGGGGTGTGTCGACTTGTAGCTGTAAGTCGCCGGGCTGCACACCATGATATCGATCAAGGTGGCTCATCAAAACACGTTCAGATGAGTCAATGCGAGAGCGATGGCGCCCTCGCGTTCGTCGACACCTGTCGTATATATGTGCAGCGACCGGCGTTTGGAGATTCACAATGACCTCTGTGGCATAATCTGCCAACATTGCGTTCCTTTACCAGAGACCGCTTTGTCTGGGATGTGGACTGATCGTTCACGGTTTTCATTTGGTGGAATACAGGTTACAACTTTAAAGATGAGAGTAGCTGGGACATCCGTTCCTATGTTTCGGGGGGTATCTCCAATTCTCCAATCTCCCTAACGACAACATCCTGCCCGGTAACACCACGGCGGATTTGGTACTCGGTGGCCTTCCATCTCAGAAACTTGCGTTCCCGGGAAGGGCTGTCTTTAAGGACTTGGATCAGATACCTTTTCCACACCCTCAACTCCGGCTTCGCCTCGGTTCTGCAAAGTTCGACTTTCGCCTCATTTACTATATCCACGAAAACCAGGAGTTCTGGAAAATCCAATTCCACGACGGCGAGGCGTTTCAATGATCGCAGGTGTCCCACGATTCTTGAAACTTCAACTTCGGTCTGATCAAAAGCAATGCACATGTGAGCCCCGGAAGCTCTCAGTACAGGGACTTACGACAGGTTTGTTGCGGATCCCAATTTCACCACGGATCCCAATCTCCTGAAGATCTGGGCAGCCCTGTACAACTTCAGTAAAGCGCCGTCAATGAGCTGGTGTCTCCAATAAGAAGGCGTCGCTCGGCTCACCCTGACCAACATAAAACATGTCCACCCCTACCAGACGCTTTAACTTCCCTAACTCCCTCGCGTGTGAGAACAAAGTTTGGGTACTAGCACCCCAAGAGAACCCATCTGGGGTAATTATACTTTCAACATTCGGGCAGCTTCCTATGAACTTCGCCGTCTTGTTGCTGATCCGCAGTTCACGAACACCGGTAAATCGAGCACATTTCCGCTTGAGCCCTTTATTGATGGGGCCGGTGTGGCTAGTGTTGAAAACCTCCAATGTCCTGAGGTTGGGCAATCGAACCAAGCAGTTGACAAACTTCGTCATCAGATCTTTCGGAGCGTTCCTAAATTGTAAATCCACAGATAGAGTTCTATAGAGCGGCACTTCGTGAATTTTTTTTCGTGGATAAAAGAGCACACGCACTGGACATAGGCACTGATGGTCGGATTGAGAACCAAATAGGTGCACTGAGCATACAATCCGTTTCCACCCCATTCAGACCTTTGTTGCATATGACGGTAAGAGACATTGCATCCCTCCACATATTTCCAAAGAAGTGGAAACAGCATGTTACGCAAATGCCAACAAGTCATGGTTAATATCCGGATGACCGTTAACCGTTCCACATCATCCGGGTCTAGGATTGAATGTGCCCCCCGAGTCTTTTTTGCGAATATGACATTGTGGTGAGGATCTCCAAAGTAGGCCAATGTTTCGACGATGAGCTCAGCCGGAAGTCTGAAAACTGTGTGACCCACGTCAAACGGGGACCGGGACAAGTGCCTATTGGAAACGAGAGGGCTCACTTCCGCTTGTCTGCACACACCTAGGTTGCACATCGTATGTTTGGGTCGCCGCTGGAATAATTGCTTTCCTCGGTTTCGGTGGCATCGTCGTGTATGAAAGACGGTGGCTGACTCTAGAGGGAGAGTACTGTGCTCGGGAAAACCCGAATGAACTTTGATCGAGACGCCCAGTGCGTGCACCAGGGTCCAGATATCTGTATAGATGATACCAATGCCACCAAAAACAGAGAAAGTCAAACGTTCCAATGAAACTCCTAACCGACGCGGATCGCAGTTTTCAGGCTTCCGGTCGAGCTCGTCGCCGATATCTCATCTCACTTCGGGCAGTCACACAGTCTTTCGACGGCTCTCGGTGTGGGTAACATCGTTTGGGCTGCTAGTGATGCAGAGTATTGTCGTTTTAGGAATGGGTAAGGAGTGTGAGATTGTCCATAGTCAGTTTCCCCGACTTCAGATACATGGTAAATTATGTGCAGGCGTAGTTAAGTGTGTAAGCACGTCATGGATAAACGTGAAAAGTCCCAGAAGAAATAGGAAGTCCGTAATATTTAACTGATGAATAGACCAGAGTAAAATAAAAGATTGTCCGTGGTGAAATCGTAAATTCAAACATAACCTACTGTGTACGTCCGTGCAAACGGGAATGCAAACGCCGCCTCCTATTTAGAGCTTGGCGTTTATGTGGATGGCGACGGCGTTCCTCTTCCCGACGTTGAACGTGAACTTGCCGTTCGAAGCAACAGTGACAGTCGATCCGGAGCATTTCCCGGTTCCCTTGACACCGTCGATAACATTACAATACTTCCCAGCTGGGAGGCTCGTCTGGAAACTCGAGTTCCAATCCTGATCCGAGTTGTTGATCGCCACGAACCCAGCATTTCCACGTCCGAACGCGACGCGTTGGGAAGTAGACGAGAACCAGTTGGTCATTCCGTTCGTCTGAACGGCGTTCCTGAATCCGACCATTCCGGAGATGGGGGTCCAACGGTGTTGGCAGTGCCATCCGTTAGTTCCACCGTTTCCGCTGCAAGTGCCAGAGTTTCCGTTCGGGGCCCCTTGATCGTTGTTACTGAACTGGTAACTGGATAAGATGGTGGGAGTGCCCCATGGATGAGCCAGGATCCAGATGTGGGCGAGGGTGTACATGTTGTTCGGAGAGTTCACGGTCAGACTTTTGCCGTTACGTTCCGTATCGTGGTTGACAACGAATGTGTTGGAAGCACCGCTGGAGTTTGGAGAGTAACCTAAGGACTCGGGGTTCTGAAGAGAGGCGATTCCGTTCCGTTCGAATGCAGGCTTGAGGGCGAATGCGTATTGGAAAGCCCCAACCTGTCCGATGGGCACGTATTCCGCAGGAGTGACCTGTCCACCTCCTTCGTAATAAACCTTCAACGATATGCGGTAAGTAATCCCAAAACGTGGGGTGCAATGGAAAAAGTTCGCACTTCCTGAGTGACGTAACTGGGCTTCCTCGAGAACTTGCTGAAGATGGCCTGTAGGTCCGTTATGGGCATATCTGAAAAGGGGCCGCGGTCAGACACAGCCAGCAAAAACGTTTCTTCTCACGTTTGGCGGCATCAATGCGGAATCCGTCGGTACCCAAACTCAAAAGCTCGTTAGCGTGATCCGCGATCTTTCCCCGAACGTAATTACTCTCCGTCGCTAAACTAAAGTAAGAGGGGGAGATGTTATTACAGTGTACCCAGCCTTCATAAAAGATGGGACGTACTCGGCGAGGTTAAAAAGCTCGCAGTTCTGGAGTTGCTGACGGCTGTTCCAGTCGTTGATGTCATCTCCGGAAGAACCGCAGTGATGGAAATCTTGGTACTGATAGATTCCAGGGTAATTGTAGTGCGAGAAACCTGAGTGGCAATGGTCAAGATGCAGACAAGTGGCTTCTTCCGAAATTGGGACGTACTGGACCCTGCGACACCGACGCCGTTGTCAGTGCCGGTCATGTGGTTGAAGACGACATCTGGCGAGCGGGAAAATCCGATTAATCTCCGTCTCGAATGAGGGGGAAGAATCATCGCCCCAATATCGGAACGCACCAGCAATGACCTTGACACCGGCGGTGTGACAAGTGTCCACCATGTTCTTGTATTGTTCTTTGCTACCACGCTTCGACTGAAGCTTATAACTGGTGATCTGGTAATCGGTCCACCATTGGCCACCCTGAATATGCTCATTGACGGGGTTCACTTGGACGTAACCATATCCTAGGTGGCGGGTCAACACCAATGGGTCTGGCCGGGAGGAGGTGAGGTCAGCGTGCTTACCAGCTGGACCGATGAAGTTCTTGCACTCGTTGGCAATCGAGTCCCAGTTCCACTGAAAGAGCTGGATGATGACCTCTGGAGGAAAACTTTAGAGCGACCGTATGCTCCGGGATGCTGCGGAGACGCACCTTTCCCAGAATTTTGCCTTGGAGATGGCGCAGCTGTTGTGAGGGCGAGGAGAGATAAAAGAGTGAATAATCCGTGCATGACGGGGATAGGTAGTAGGTAGTTAGACGGGAGTGTGGTGGAAAGAGGGGGATGAACGAGGGAAACAATACATACGGCCATTTATACTTACATATTGTCCGTTGCACCTTCTCTCCCCCCTGGCACTTCCTGATCATCATCGGCAAGAGGGACGGTCATTTAGCCGATTGGCTCAATCGATAATCCTGAATCCAGTCCCCATATTTTCAACCCCGAGCCGGATACTTCTGAACTAAGTAAATGTAATGGGGAATAATACGGCAGTATTAGAAGTGACCGTACCTTGTTAACCCGCCTCGATCATGCTGTGATCTAAGTAAGACCCTTCCGGAATCTGATGCACGGAAATGTCTGGAGTAGGCGCGTACCCACATCTTTTGTGGGACGAGCTTCGACAGACTCGAGGGCCCTCAGACCTACTGGTGAACGCATCGTAACAGAAGTCCACGTGGCCGTGCGTGCTTCTCAACCGCGCAATAATGCTTTGCGGCCTCCACGATGCGTACCTATCGAATTTGGGAGTATTTGGTGAGGATTTATTTTCCCTGGATGAGCGTCATTGTGCGTGGTGACGGCTTTTTGCATTCGAGATGGAGGGCGGAAAGCCGGAGCGTTGTGTGTTCCCCCCTTCTGCCAAGTAACATATTTTCTACCATGGTGGTCATCCTGGCTTCCACAGCCACTTCCACCCCCGTTCTGCTGCACCACAAGATCCGAGATCGCTATAACTCCTAGGAAACCCCGTTGTCATAGGCACACACTTGTCGATCTCAGTGTCCCCCTTTGTCTCCCTCCACCCGGGGATTGCCGCGCACTGTCCATTCCTATTTCCCAATTTGGGAACCACACGCGCCATCCGTGGACAGGACGCTACCGGAAAATGACGTGTATTGGTTGTCTGTGAACCACCAAACGCGACATACGATGTCAAGGAGGCAAACATCGATGCTGCTCGTCACTGTCCTCGTTGCCCTCATCGTTCTCGCGAATGCTGAACGGAAGAAACTGATTATTGACACCGACATCTTTTCTGCTGTGGACGACGTTGGGGCCCTCACTATCGCCAACTTTTTTCATAACGCTGGGGATGCGGAGATTGTGGGGGTGATGGTCAATACTCCGTCGAAGTGGGGTCCTCTCGCCGTCAGCGTACGCCTTTTGCCGACACGTTCACCGTTCCCGAGCCTAACCTATACTACAGGCAATCAATACCTATTACGGAAACGGTGAAATTCCCGTGGCTGCGATGAAACCAGCCACAGAAAATACCTTCTTCGACGACGCTCTTTTTTCGTCAGTTTCTCCCTTGCTAATACAATCCCGTGGCTCTTTGACCCATATACAATAGCCGGGGAGAATATGCAAGTAAACTTGCATACCACTTTCCCCACGTGTTACAAGATACCCTACGAACCCCCGATCCTGTCGACCTGTATCGAGGAATCCTTGGAAAGGCACAAGACAGCTCAATCACGATCGTTTCGATTGGTTTCCTCGACAACCTCGCTGCCTTACTCGACTCGGGATCCGATGCGCACTCTAACCTGACCGGCAGAGAGTTGATCGCTGCCAAAGTTAAGGATTTAGTCGTAATGGGAGGGGATTATCCTAGGTACTGACACGTTGTCTCCCTTGTTGGATACTCATACTAATCGTTCACACAGTGGAAAGGAGTATAATTTCGCAGCTGTTTCCCCGCTCTTTACATCTCATGTCGTAAACAATTGGCCGGGGTCCATGACATTCTCCGGCGCATCGCTCGGGGGTAACATCACATCCGGACCCCGACTCTCCGATTCCTCGGATACCTCCCCTATCCGAGCGGCGTACAGGTGGAGCACTGGATGCGATACCAAGAGCGGTTCGTGGGACCAAGTAACCATCCTTTACGCGGTCATTGGGCTAGGCCAAACGTTCAGGTTCGGGAACCACTACGGCTATAACCGGGTTTACCGAGATGGCTCAAACTCGTGGGTCCTCGATCCCAAAGTTGAGAACCAGAAGTGGATAGAACTTGCCGATGGGGTGTCTAATGCGACTGTTGCGGTAATCTTGGATGAGCTCTACTCTGTTGCCCCGGACACTCGTGTGGCGGCGGCCTTTGCAAAGCAGGCCTTAGAGGTTTGGGGTACATGAGGTGAGCCAAGTTGTCCGAGCTTGCACTCAGCCGTCTGCAAGGTAAACGCTGATCAGTAGAGTAAAATGATTGGTATTCGATCTCAAGAGCAATAGAAATATAGACACGTTTATAATCCCCGGAACGCTGCAAAATGTACTCAAGAGGTGGCGTCCTGCGCAAGGATCTATCGCAGGGAGCACGTTGAGCACCGCGGGGAGTGTTTATAATCACGCGAAGTGACACCTCCCCTTGCGATACGATCGATCAAAGTGAGGTGTAATTATCAAGCGTGCTGGAAATCTGCGGCACCGGGAGAGAAGGTGGAAGTTTGCCCAGAACCCGCAAGTTGCGAACGGAGGTCGTGCCGAGATCAACCGTTTACGTGACGTGTTAGATGCAGACGCACGCCCGGCTTCGACTTCGTGAACTGACGTGGGCCGCTGTGTGTTGGGCTTCGTGGGATCAAGTCTGTACGCTTTTCGTCCCCGAGCGGTCGAATTTGAGCGGTTGACGATGGAGGAACAAGTCAGACAGTTGCATGCTCAACTTCTTCATTGCCAATCAATCAGCCGGTCACATGTCTTATATACGAAGGTATCTGCGCGGAGGGCTCGAAGGTCCATCCGTCTACTCCATAAGTTTCCTGAAGTGAAAGTAGCATGGAGCTCCAAGAGGACGAGCCTAGATGGAGAGAGACGATTGAGCGTTTCGGTGGAATGCCCCGGTGATAATAATCCCACACACCTGGTGAATGTCATTTCTGTTCGGGACAGGCAGAGTTTTCGGGAACTTCCCGTCCTCATCAACAAGGTCGAATTCATACCTCATCAAAAACATTGCCAATATCAACTTCATCTCCAGTTTGGCCACTTTCTCTCCAGTACAAGGGTGCCTGCCAGCTCCCCAACCGAGGAATGGATATGCAGCGTCCGGGACCAGGTCAGGTCGTAACCACCGACCGGGGTCGTATTTGTACGGCTCCGGGTAGTAATCGGGGTTCAGGTGGACATCCCCAATACAATACGCGAGGAAATCTCCCCGTTTGACCACCATTCCGCCAATTTTGATATCCTCGTGAATGTTTCTTCGGAGGGTGATCCCAGTGATGGCCATCCGCAGTGACTCCCGGGTGCAGGCTTCGACGATGGGGAGCTCGTTTTCCCACACTGAGATGGGGATAGTCCCAAGCTGTTCGCATAGCGTTGCAGGAGAATCGCCGAGGTGGCGGGAAAGCAAGTCTTGTATCTCGTTCTTGCACTTCTCTTTCCACTCTGGATGAACCGCGAGGTCGATGAGCATCCAGCACGCTTGTTAGGATAATTAATCGGTAGCTCTCAATCTGCGTCAGTCATTGAGACTCACAGACGATACCGGTGTCAAGGATACCAGCAAAAAGCGCCTCCATGACGAACTAGAAAGGTTGGTCAGATTCCACAAATCCTCACGTAGCCTCCAGAGCGAGACTGACCTTGACAATATTTCGGGTTGTCTCTCCCTCGGCGATCAAAAGATCAGTGGGATCGCTAGTGAGTTCTGCGTGCCTCCTGGTCTCGACATATGTGTAAATCGTGGTGTATAGTTTGGTGGCAGCTGCCATTCCTGCCATCCTCGCCGGGCTGGGGAACCAAGGCAAGAGTAAGGAGGTGGGGGTAGCGCTCTTCTGGAGGGTTAGGAACAGTTCTCCAATCTTCTTGAGATCGGAGTCGTTCTTTGTCAGGTCACGACAGGTGGTCATACGAGCGGTCATGACGAATACGAGCTGATAGGGAAATGTTAGCATCTGACTCAAAGGATGTCTACGGCTACAGAAACTCACATTATATATCTCGGTGAACGGGTCGATTCTACCGCTTTTACCGCCGTCCCCCCACTTGTCGGCCCTCTCGGTGATATCTTGCGCCAACACGGGGAAGACTAATCGGAAATAAGACCGATAGTCAAGGTCTACCATTGGATATTACACGTACCGTCTTGTATGCGAGCCTTGCTCAAGAGCACACTCAGCTTCTTGTTGAAGAGGGTAACGTTCCCTTCCTCACTCTCTTCTTTCACCGTGTCCGAGTCACTAATTAGGGGAGCCTACGACCGTCAGGATCAGCGGAATGTTCTGTTACCTGTGAGAGGAACGCGCACTCCACCCATCAAGATTTTGTAGCCCTCGTAGACGCTGAGGCGGGGGTCAGAGTAGAAAGCCTGCCGAGCGTATTCCCCAGTCAAAGCGATGACATTATGATGGAGCACGCTGAAAGAGAAGCTCTTTCCGGGGTTTCGCTTGAAGTTCGACTGGAGGAAGTCGTATCTCTGTTGGAAGAAATTCCAAGCATGGTAAAGCTGAATCCCCTGCAACTTGGGGAATCCAGGCTCCTCATCCTTGGAGTTGAAACCATAATAGGAAGCGGTCGTCGCGAGGATTGCCGCCACGGCCATAAGACCAGCGGCGAGCTGGTGGTCTGGCCCGTCGGTAAAATAGCCTAGGATGGTAGGGTTGAGAGTGGACATGGACATGAGGTTGGTGAGGAATGCAGGGCAGGACGACGTGGGCTTTTATGTCAGTTCTCGATAAACTATCAGAGATATTGGCTGCCATCCCCGCAAATGTACACTTGAGGAACCCAGGGCGGGAGTGACACGATATGATGGCACACGTTTAATCATCGGCTGGAGTAATTTCTTCTCTCGCTCCCGCGTTCAGTTGATGATCAAATCCGATGTTGTGTTGGTATGAGTAGAATGAAGAACGAATATTATAATGGCAAAAACGCGTGCTGTCACGTGAGACGCTCTCAGACTGTGTCAGTGTGATGGGCCAATCGTATTACATAATGGAGGGTTTGCATAACATCGATGAGTTGGATTTGCCCTCGGAAGTTCGCAGGTACCATGTGGTGGTGACCCCCAAAGATATTTCCCCAAAGATAACAGCTCCCCTGGAGTATTTTGGCGCAAACCTGATGAGGCATTTCCTGTATTTCACTGCCCCGTCTTGAGGGAGGGACTGTTCCCGGTAGATTGTCTAAATAGCTTATTCTCAGCAGCCGAAAATGATCGTATTTTGTGGCACTGTTTCCTCTCCGGATACATACTTGTTTACATCTCATCACGCTCTCATCGCGTTTCATTCTGAACGATAAGTTTGCGACTCGGATTTCTGGCTGAGACTCCCACCCCAATTCAATCCTCCCGCCCATAGACTTGACAATATTCCTCCGTCTATTCTGTTCTACACCCTAAACTTTCTCTCAAATGTTCAAAAGTATATGCGGACGCTGAGACCATACCATTGGTCTGGACCGAATATTACTTGCTCTGTCAGACGGTAGCCGAGGCGGTTGTCTTCTATCGTGAACATGAACAAATCTAGCTGAACTCCAATTTTCGATGAATGTGCACCACCCTCGATGAACACCACCCGTAAACGTTGAACGTTTGAACACTTGCGCGCGATCCGCTGCGCGCAACTCAGAAGCAGGGTGTTCATGTCACAGTCCTACACGCTATCTTCCATTCTCAGTGGAATCTCCGTGTTGTTTAGTACTTGTGTCGTTTTTGTGAAACTGAAACATGTGTTGAAATCATTATCCTTACCCACATCCCGGGTCCTGCCGCTTGCCGACCCCATTGTTTGTACATTAGACGTAAAATCTCCGAGGTTGGCAAGGGGAGTGCGGATGTTGTGGTGTGAACTAAGACCATGGAGAGAACGACCGATATAATCGGTTTAATCGTCAGCTGGAGGCGGGTGTGGAGGGAAGAAATTACTCCAGCCGACGATGCCAATATGGTTTTAGCAGTCTGTGGCCTAGAATCGAGCGCGTGCCCGCACCAATGGAGCAACTCGAAGAAAACTCCCAGTTCGCTGTTCTGAGAAATGATCACAAGCCCCCCCACGAGACGGAAGGGGAAAGAACAACCCCTCACGTAGCGTTTAGCAGGTGAGTGATGTACTGATCGGTTCAAGTTCTGAACCCTACACACGGGCCGGAGTTGCAATCGTGGGAATCCTTCAAACGGTCACTCGAAGAGGCCAAATATCTGGTACATTAAACAAATGTCCAGTTGGACTGATCCTCAGTGGAGTAGGAGAAGTGGCGGTCATCAGAAAGATAAGGAAAAAAACGCGGTGGGAATAAACTACGGTCAAAGTTAACAATCGACGAAGAAGCGTGATCTAAAACGGATGAGAATGTGCTCGGTAAATGAGTGGAGGTGGATCCAAGTGATAAGTTCGGAGCTAGTAGACTCTAGATAACGCCTGGCAACGCGCAACGGGATACTTTACAGCCGAACAAACAAATAAACGGTTGATAGGGGCACCTGTAGTATAGTGATCGCCGTGTACAACCAGGTAGAATGAGCGCGGTGCCGAGGAACACAGCACTCGCGTGTGGAGCTGTCCATCGAAAGTCTTCATTTCGGTGCATTTTCCACATGCTGCAATGGAGGTTAAGCTGCTGGTAGGCGATATCGCGGTTGTGAACACGTCCCTCGCAGCGCGGGTTTCCACGACCTTGGAACAAGCTGCGAGAATATTTCCCACCCTTCACGGTTCACCAGTCATCTCAGGTCAAGCCCACGTGCCTGTGCCCGTGACGCCTAGTTTCACGGGATGAGGTTCTTTATGACCGGAGGTTAGAGGTGTGAATTAATCTCACCGATCGGTGCAGAATGGCGGTCCATCAATGTGGGATAGAGCTAGACCCAACGGTCCCAGTGGGTTTCTATGCCGTTCAAAGTGCACAAAAAATAACTACCTCGCACGCGGGTAAGTCACGCGCGCGCACACCACTTCACACGTCACACGCACGGGTCCCACTCATCACACGGATGCCCAGATTTCCCCTGGGAGGGTTTCCTGCCTAGTACTGGACAGGAACTGTAGTAGGGAGTTCTTTTCTATATTTTCTACACTATTTAGAGGCATCTTCGAGGCAATGTAGCCGTTTTTCTGGCGGTCGGAGGGTCGACGGGATTATCCGGGGTTCCGTGATCCGATCATCCCGATCAGTTTCCCGCCGAAGGAGGACCAGTGACAACGTCAACGCGAAGGGCACAACCGCTGCCCAGGCGTCCAACGAGAGTACAAGGTTATATTCAGCCGCCTAGAGTGATATTCTACGTGTTCGGTAGTCACACATACAGTACCACCCAGCTAAGATTCAATAGGCATACTATTTACCCGCAGAATCAATAACCATAAGCTAGTCATAAGTACCCTCACCGAAAGAGACTTGGAGCGTTCCGATGTCCGACCACAACCTAACACGTACTCGAAGAGTTGAAGGTGGGTTCGGCGGGTCCAATTGTACTTAAGCGCCCATTCCGGATAATACCGCGACCCCCTCCGACCACCAGAAAAACGGCTACATTGCCTCGAAGATGCGTCTAAATAGTGTAAAAAATATAGAAAAGAACTCCCTACTACAGTTCCTGTCCAGTACTAGGCAGGAAAACCCTCCCAGGGGAAATCTGGGCATCCGTGTGATGAGTGGGACCCGTGCGCGCGACGTGTGAAGTGGTGTGCGCGCGCAACTTGCCCGCGTGTGAGGTGATTATTTTTTGTGCACTTTGAACGGCATAGGACCCCACGACACTTCGATACACCTCAAATTGGCAGTTTCACAATGACCTCGAAGAGTACTTCTGAGGCAGCCAAGGACCACGCAAGCGTGATCAGCATCTGTTCGAGCGACAGTCAGGCTTTTCCACCATTCGTTGTCGCACCTTAGTACTGACTCGTATTTCCCTTGGACAGATATAACATCACCGATTACGCGAAGTCGGCGTTATACATAGCCCAATACCACTAATTACATGGAGGCGGGAACCGTAGTCTCGCGCAAAAGTACCTTGAGTAGCTCTTGGCCAGCAATTCGGAAGACGTCAATGCAGCACAAGAGCCGCTGAAGCAGGTCATGTCAACCATCCAGGTGAAGGAGAGCCAGGCAAGGGCCAAGGGAGTGGCCCGTGCCACTGGTGCAGGAACGGGGGCGGAAAGTATTTCTATGGAGTCGTGACACTCCGTTTTTATTAGCAAGTTCGCCATACCAAATTACATGAAATCTCACTTGGTGGTAACCTCCGTGGGAAAAAGTGTGATCGCCATCCTCTTTCTGTCCCCATGAACCCACCCTCCGAGTCTAAGATGTAGTTGACAGCGCCATCGATTCCGTGGTTAGTGATGACCATCGTACGCTTCGAAACTGTTTAGTGGCGGCTACTTAATTGGGTGCGTTACGGTCAGGGTCGCGTTTTTTGAACAATCGAGTGGATGTGAACTCTACGACTGTGAGCCCGAGGAGAGATGAGCTGTTGTCACACACCTTGAAACTCTGCCTCCTTGATTTTGCAGATTCTGAAGGTGAGGCCTTTGAGTTGTGCACTTAGACCACTCACCGGAAAGTTGTTCATGTGCCTACCTTGGCCACACGTCGATCATTGTCCAACTTCCGATCCTACCGTTTCGTTTAACTCTCTCTGGAAACATTTTGTGTTTCAAACCCTTCCCTCCACACTATCCCCCTGTAGCGTTATCCGCGATAGCTAGGGCCACACTCTGCCCTCATGCTCGCTTACACGTAAATGGGCATGCGTTGCGTTGCATACTCACTATGCTGGAAATCTGCGGCACCCAGGGAGAGCAGTTGGAAGTTTCGCAAGCTGCGAATGGAGGTCGTGCCGAGATCAACGGTCTGTGCGACGTGTTAGATACAGACGCACGCTCGACTTCGACTTTTCGAACCGACGTGGGCCGCTGTGTGTTGGCCTTCGCAGGATCAAATCTGTACGCGTTGTTGCTGAAACTTTTCTACGGTTTCAAACAAGCCCAAACCGCCACGAAACCTCGTGTACACTTCATAAAGTAGGGTATATCGACATGGTCCGAAAGTGAAGAAAGGGCCCTCGAACGCTCCCAGAACCATATCCATATCCATGCAGAAAGGAATGTAAGATCTACCGTACTTGACGCGCCACAAAGATGAAAGGGCGGTGGAGTCGCGAACTTAAACGGTACACGATAAAGCAAGCTGTTCGGATCGGCGTTTGCATGCGAAGAACACGATGGGGTTCCTGCGGGTAGCGTCCCGAGCATGGACACCCAACGCCACAATGCGCGTGGTATCCAACGAGACAAGTGATCTACGACCACCAAGCTAGAGGTAATGTTGAGCGTCAGCACGGCACATCCAGTGCAAAGCTCGAGGCTCCGCGTCCTCATCCCCCGCCGACCACTGGGAGTGATTTGGGTAACCGAAAGAAGATAAGTGATCACCGACAGAGGCAACGGTCACCGGACCCCTACCGTGAGTCAGCGCGTGTTCGGAGGGTGGCTTGCGGGGTCTAGGTCTGGGTCCATAGTGCGTTGGATCGCGCGAACGATCCGCAGTATCTAAGGAACGAGGACAAACAACCTACGGAAATGGGTATTTGCTTCTTCGACGTTCCCCAACGGCGTTCATTACGCTAATCCGAACAACATTCATGTTAGCCACCCCAGACTACAATCCGATCATTCGAATGATCCAGGTCACCGCGCCACTTGATGAACGCGACGATTTCCCCCTGAGCTGCACTCTGTTCGGTTGGCCAGAACGAAGAGTGCGATGCTGCTGTCAGGGGAGGCCACCTAACGTTCTAATCAAAAGGGTGCGATCCGCAGAGGCATCAGGATCGTAAGTATCAGGTGAAGTACAACGTCGAAATTTGGACGGCCATCAAAACATGAGCGGAAACTGATTCATCGTCCCGTGAGGATGGCTGCGGTTCCACACAAGGAGGTTCCCAGGGTCTCCGCTCAATGGTTCCTTCATGGTCAAAGTTTACAATGCGCCTATTGTGCGGTACACATGAGGCCATCTACAAGACGAACGGGCGGCTCTTGTATCGCATCTCGCTCCTCGCACCCGTCGTCCCTGGCCTTTACATAAAGAGGTCGAGAAATCGCTCTCCTATGAACCCACAACCCGGAAATCGTGTGACAGGTAGAATCCCAAAGTTCCTATCTGTTACACGATCGACTTTTCGACTTTCAGATTCCGTATCGCATCGTCAAGCCTTGCACGGATTCCAGATATCTCAGACTCATCCAAACTCCCAGCGTTCTGCAAACCTTTATGGCTTCCGAAACCAGAGTCACTGCCACGGATGTGGACCTCACTGCGAGGGGACCGGTGGCAACCCAATCCGCGACTGAACAGCTGGTGTACGCTCTCCTCTCCTCTGCACCTCCGATGTTCCTCTCTGATAGGAGGACTTTTGTAGTGACCGCCACCTTGAAGAATTCAAAGGTAATCACCATCTCGATATTAGGCCTCGATGTTTTCACTGTTTCCGTTATGCAATCTTTACTGACACGGGTTCCCGCAGAAGCACTCACGAATCACGTCACCGCACAATATCAGTACCAGAGCCAACTTCTGGAGGAGGCGAAGCGCGATCTAGAAGAGACGAAACGCGAATTGGCAGTGTACAAGGCCAAGGCGGAACGTGGTAGGCACGACCTTGAAGAGAGGTTCGAGCGGGAGAAGCAGGCTCTCAGCGATGAGATTCGCCAACTCAGAGGGCGTAACATGCACGATCGCGAGGAAATTCTCGAACAGGGAAGACGAACTCTGGATGAAGTTCATCAGTAAACGTGTCACCATCTTATTTACTTATTTCGCTTATTTCGTCTTATTCTTACCAAACCCCTGCCATTCG
>Ga0307514_10002885_pt1 | contig 17129 bp, 14 predicted proteins | sample 16_EM_MG_FD_203088 | JGI IMG/M metagenome (GOLD analysis project Ga0307514, IMG submission 203088) | Populus trichocarpa ectomycorrhiza microbial communities from riparian zone in the Pacific Northwest, United States - 16_EM | ecosystem: Host-associated > Plants > Roots > Unclassified | place...
TAGCTGGGTTACATTCTCAGGCGGTCTTCATAACTTATTATGCTTGAAGACTTGAAAGCCATTAGGAAGCTTGGCTTCCGTCATGTACGTTGCCGTAACAACTGGACGATTTCCATGACTGAAACTGTTCAGGTCCTCCTCCAAATTCTCAATTTTGCGTCTGTGATAGCTTCAGGTCTTATGATTTGGAAGGGTCTTGGGATTGTCACGAATACCGAATCACCTATCGTCGTAGTACTGAGGTATACAGATCACTCTACTTGTTCGGAATTTGAGCATTAACAAAAAACCTCGACAGCGGGTCCATGGAACCAGCATTCTACCGTGGTGACATCCTCTTCCTTGCCAATCCCCCTGGCATACGTTACCAGACTGGCGATATCACGGTTTACAAAATCCCTGGCGCAGACATCCCGATTGTGCATCGCGTATTAGAAACGCACGATGTCATGCTAAAAAAGAAACAGATAGATCCTTCGAAGTTGCCTTTAAAGCAGCTTATATTGACGAAAGGAGACAACAACTTTGTAGACGACATCGACCTCTATGACGGACTGGAATGGCTAGAACGAAAGCATATGGTGGGCACAGTTCGAGGGTTAGTGGTTTTCATATTCATTCGACCTTCTTCTCTTGTGCCTTACTCATACTTAGGTTCTTACCGTATGTTGGCTATGTAACAATTGCCATGGTATGGAGAAAAGCTTTGTTTTTTTTTGTATTTGTTGACACCATCCGCAGAATGACTTTCCCCAATTGAAATACGCACTTCTGGGAACTCTCGGTTTTCTCGCACTGATACAAAGAGAATAATATTGATCTTCCTTCTGCATACGCATATACATTGTGTTATCTGTAACTATGGCCATCAGTGATGATTCATGACGACCCCAAGTCCACAATTCTGTAATCAAGCCAATTTCGTGTGATCAAATTAACTGTAGAATCGGGTGGATTATTCTTATAGCCGTGGATGAACGAACATTCAAAAACTGGCTCGGTACGGGTGTCTGTTGCAGAAATACAAATTAATTAAAAATAAATCCCAAAAAAAAAGGGGGGAAAGCAGAGGAATGCGAGGGAGCTCCTGTCAATCACTGTTTGCGACACTTGATAAGTAGCGCTCAGTGGACCTGGCTGAAAACTTTAGATTCTAGAAGACTTGCAATTGACAGCTAACGACAGAATTGTAGCGCGTCCAAGAAAAAATGATACCTGCGTGATCTAGCCAAAAAAGGACACCTCACACTCCACCGTCGACCAAAGCAATATTATTATGTAGCCTGAGTGGGGCACAGGTGGTGCTCAATTCCTTTTAAGTAAAAAGACGTCATTTTACCTTGATTTTACCACCTCTTTTTTTCTTGGACACGCTACAATTTTGTCGTTAGCTGTAAGCCGCCCGGCTTAATGGGATATAATCCCAACAATAAGATGTAAGAGGAATAAGAATATGTGCAGTGTTGTAATGTTTCCGCTATTGTCACGTTTACCGTTCAGAGAAAAATAAATACATATCATTAAACATTTGACCCCACGAGTTACTCATACTCCGTGTAAGCTTCTCTTCCATCTGTATCTTAAAAAATGTACGACGAAATGAGTCGTTCTAGTCTTTCGCCGTTCTCTTGCCTGCAAGGATACGACACACTAAGCCTTAGCAACAACTAAACATAATCACTCACGACCATGATAATGAAGTCGAAACACATCTCGCGCTAAACTAATTGTCGATCTGAATAGAAGCTTTAAAGTTTTTGAGCATCGAGAGCTAGTTCATGCTTACCTGTATGTCGTGATCTGATGTGGCTCACCAATTGGCTGTTCATTTCGAATGCCATTGAACATTTATTGCACGCATAGCCTGTTGGATGGGAGGTTTTTAGCAGCTAATACATCGGGGAAAAAAGAATGATCACGTCTTGGTCTAGCTTTGAAACCATATAGGTCACACCAAAGCAATCCTGCAATCAACAACAGATAAACTTTCAGGGATACCACTCACACTTTCCCATATGAACCTCATCGACGTGTTTTTTCCGGTTTTTTGGAAAGAGATTCTCCCGACAACCTTGATAACCACATAAAACTGAACAGGAAATTTTTGAGCATCAAAAAAGGGGGCACAGGTCATAATGTTCACCACGTGCTCTGGGTGGCTTCGCCTGTCCTTCGCCTGCTTAAAGTGTCGTATATTCCACGTGCGAGGAATTTGTAATTTTGCGCATTGAAGTACCCGAAAAAAAGGAGGTGCCATGAACAGCCGGAGCATCAATGTATATTCACAAAACAGTTGGCATGAACAAAGTTCACATTTTTTTCCTCCAGTCGCCCCATGTTCTGCGGATCGAGCTGAGGTCATGGGATCTGTTCACTAGCATCGATATATATGAGTTCACCTTTTTGTTCTACAGCTGCCTCAAGTCCTGGAGGGTGAGGTGGGGCGTTGTGATGATGAGTCCCTTCAAGGGCATGTGGCTCACCGCCAACAGCTATCCCGGTTTATGATCAGTATGTTTTAATAGGTCATAAGACAGACTCAAAACCATTTCGCAGATGAACCCCGATCATGTGGTTGCTCCAATCGTCTTCAACATGTGTCTTACAAATGACACAGTGAAAATCTGTGGCGACAACATAGACGACAAACAAGAAAAAAAAGCTTAACATAGAGAAGTAAGATTTCATGATGGAAAGAGGAAACACTGTGACTCAGTCATTGATGAATATTTATTACTATTAGATGCCCATTTCAAAACGGATCAAAATCTCGTATCACTGAGCAACACCAGCCCGGTGCGCGTGGCACCTCAGGCCTCACGGAACGTATCACAACGAGGTAGGTTAGGGAATGGGTCACGGTCGTCGCGCCCGTTGCCCACGAAGTTTTTTCCTTCCGATTATTGTGTTAGATTGACTTTTTACTCATATGACCTCCCGTCCCATCGTCATAACCACGGTGCGCGTGGCACATCAGGTTCGACGACATCGAAGTGATGGGTAAGCGTTTCTAACATCCACCAGCACAACCCCAGCACAACGGACGACTGCAACAACACATCGATATGGGTAGACAAGGTCGAGAAGGGGTATGGGCCGTCGTGCCTATCCGGTGCGTTTTATTGGCCATCACTTACGTCAAGACTAACTAAGTTATATTTCACAATAGAAAATGCATGTTGAGCACGATCTCGGCGCCTGTCCTCGACCACGGATTCATGCCGAATGCCGAACACGAAAAGACATTGGTGTCTTTTCGTGCTCGGCGCCTTTTCTACCCCACGCCCTACATCTCTGATGCACACCATAAACGAATACACATCAGTGTCACGAACACTGCTGTGTTTTCGTTCGGCGCCTTTACTCGAAAAAAAATCTACTTCTTTCTCACTTATTATGCGAAGGTCAACTCCTACGACCGATTGACCCACATATGGTATCGACCCAACATTTTACACTGTACAGCTGTTTTCCTCATTCAACGGTAGTAAGTTTTTGGGACTTGGGGCGAAAATTTCACATCACTTGCCAGTGTGGACTCACGGCTGCTACAGGGGAGAGTCCTGTCCCAACAATTTAATCGATAGTGACAAAATGTAAGAAGAATAATGTTTTCCGCTATTGTCATGAATCCGCGTTCACCGTTCACAGAAAAATACATATCAGTTGACCCCATGGGTTACTCATACATGAAATGAACACACACTCCGTCTGTAATCTTCTCTTCCATCTGTATCTTTCAAAATGTAAGACGAGCGACTTCACACTCTCGTTCTCTTGCCTCTAGCAACAACCAAACATAATCACTCACGACCATGATAAATGAAGTCGAAACACATCTCGCGCTTAACTCATTGTCGATCTGAATAGAAGCTTTTTGGGCATCGAGAGACAGGAAAAAGAACAAAGGAGGCATTCACTGGCACATGCTTATTTACCTGTTGGATGGAAGCTTTTTAGCAGCTGATACATCGAAAAAAAAAGAATGATCACTTTTTTGTCTAGCTTTGAAACCATGTAGGTTACACCAAATGCAATCAGCAACAGCTAAACGTTCAGAAATTTCACTCACATTCTCCCATATGAACCACTCTGATGTGTGTATCCAAATTTTCTACGTAGACTTCTGCTGGACAACCTTGATATTCACATAAAACTGAATAGGAAAATTTTGAGTTTCAAAAAAAGGGGGTGCATGTCATAACGGTGTTCACCACGTTGCCTGGAGGGTGGATTGGCTTCAGCTGCTCAAAGTGTCGTCAATATATTCCATGTGTAATACCATGAAGACGAAGACGCACGATCGTGCTTATCCTTCCAATGCAAGTCTCGCTTCGCTGGTCTAGAGTAAGTTTTATCACATCCTGGATACGGACAAGGAACTATCGAATAGGAATTTGTAATTTTGCGTATTGAAGAAAAAAGGAGATGCCATGAACAGCGTTCTCATTTTCAGCCTCGAAGTTTTTATATAAAGCAACCACTTACAAGGAGCAGGCTTCTTCGTATGCGACCTGACGTGTGTATTCATGTTTGATAATCGCGTGAAGCCTTTATGACAAGTAGGACAAAAAACTGTTCAACAGGAGCATCAATAATATATTCAAAAAATAGTTGGCATGCACGGAGTTCACAATTTTTTTCTCCATCTGCCCTACGTTCTGGCGGGATCTTGGGATCTGTTCAATAGGAGCATCGATATATATGAGTTCACCTTTTTGTTCTACAACTGCCTCAAGTGCTGGAGAGTGAGGTGGGGCGTTCTGCTGAGGAGTCCCTGCTATCCCTGTTCATGATCAGTATGTTTAAATAGGTAATATTATAGACAGACTCAAAACCATTTTGCAGATGAAACCCGATCATGTGGCTGCTCCAGTCTCCTTCAACATGTATCTTACATATGTCACAAGGAAAATATGTGGCGACAACATAGACGACAAAGAAGAAAAAAAAGCTTAAGGAAGATTTCATGATGGAAAGAGGAACACTCGTAACTCAGACTTGCACATGATGAATATATATACTGCCAGTGGATGGGAGAATGATCAACCAGTCATACTAGTAGCACGCTGACACTCTTTGATACTTATATTAATAACTCAAAATCTCGTCGCTTATCTTAATACCAGGTTGTCTCGTACCCATCCGTACACGGAGCAGTGATCGGAAGCGTGCTCGCGCAAAAAACGACCGGAAAAGGAACGGATGGGTACGAGACAAATACCAGGTACCTCTGCACGGTGACTTTTTTTATTTCTTTCCGTAGCCAGACAGAGCCAGACGCTTGAAATCCTGTAGAAAGACCATGCACGTGGCACCTCAGGTACGAGGTAGGTCAGGGATTGCGTCGCCCCATTGCCCACGAAAGTGTGTTTTTTTTTTCCGATTATTGTATTAGATTGACTTTTACTCAGATGACCTCCCGCCGTCCCATCGCCATAACCACGGTGCGCGACGCGCGTGGCACATCGGGTTCGACGACATCGAAGTGATAGCGTTTCTGACATCCACCAGCACAACGGACCGTGGCGCGATGGTTACCTCGGAGAGTCGGAGAGACGGCACTCTCGCCTAGTACACGTCCCTTCGTCTGTAAGCACTCGCCCTCCCTTCTAAAATTACTTACGAGAGCGAAATGAAGAAGGAAAAATGGTCCTTTGAGGACTTTGAACGAGAGCCTGAGCTTTATCAATATCAGTTGTCAAACTTTCGTTGTACTAAGTACTCAGAAAAAAAAAATTCAATCCTTTCTCACTCATTCTGCGAAGGCCAATTCCTGCCCAAAATTGTATCTGATAGATTTTTCCAATAAGGAAAACATGTAAGAGGAATAAGAATCCTATCGTCACGAAACCGTGTTTTACCATTCAGAGAAAGATACATCAACGGTAAATTGAGCTGGATAACTCTACATATCAATTAACTGGGTTACTGGTACATAATACACAAGTCCTTCGAGATAGTTTCATATACAAGTCCTTTGAGATAGACTATTCAATGTACGATACGACGCACTAAAGCAATTCCAGCCTCAGCAGCAACTAAGCATGTTCGGTCACTCACGACCATGGTAGTGAAGTCAAAACAATTTCCGTGCTAATCTGATTATCTGAAACCGTGTTGACCTCAATGGAAGCGTTCTGAGCATCGAGAGACAGGAAAAAAGAAAAGACATTTCTATTTGGATGTATTGATTGGATGTGCAATTTCAAATGGGCTCCGTCTGTGAATATCAATGAACATTCTTTGCACACATCATCTGTTGAATGGGGAGCTTTTTAGCGGCCAACACATTGAAAAAGAAAAGATGACAATCACTCTTTTTTCTACCTTTGAAACCACCAAAGCAATCCTGGGATCAGCGACAGATAAACTTTCAGAGATTTTCACTCACGATGAACATTGTCGAAGTGGCGATTCCGGTCTTCTGGGTAGATTTTTACTTGACAATCTTTATAACCACATAAAACTGAATAGGAAAGTGAGTTTTTGAATATCATAACGGTGTTCACCACGTGGTCTGGCCATGGGGCTTCAGCTGCTCGTCAATATATTCCATGTGTAATACCATGAAGACGCACGATCGTGCTTATCCTGCCAATGCAAGTCTAGCCTCGCTGCTCTAGAATAAGTTTTATCACATCCTGGATATGGACAAGAAACTATCGAATAGAATAAATCTATTCTGTTTCGGTGAACCGCCCTCGCGTAAAAGAGATAAAATACTACATGGCAATCAATCCACAACAAAACAGTGCACAAAAGTCCTCACCGCTAATATCGGGGAAAGTTTGCATGGTCAGTTCTGAAAAAAAAAAGCCAACTTCGTATAAATTGTTTTTCTGTAACTATCTAAATTTAAAAGGATGATACAAGAATATGCGCTCCATCTGCGCGATGGTTTTCTCAATCAGCAACTAGCCATCTATGTGAGCATGCAAAGATCGTGTGTGCACATAAGTATATGAAAAAAATGGGGATATGATACAAGGAACACATGCATGAAGACAACAACAATAAGAGCAGCATAATAACAAAGATAGCCTGATAATCAAGGAGTGGAATTGGAGACAGTACAAGCGCCCTGATTTTCATGGATAGAATTTGAATTCAGAACCATTTTCCCAGTATGTCTGGGATTGTGATGCAAGCCAAGGGCTGACGGGTACACCGGGAGCTATTTGCTGACCTTGAGTGGACATATTTGGTGTGCTATAAAAACCCGAATCCATGGGCTGGTCCTGCAGCTGGTGTTGTCGAAGCGCCTGGTGATGCTCAGGATAATTCTCTACCCGGTGATATGAAGACTTATCGTACACAGGACTACCCGGAACAGACGCCATTCCGGGCTCCATTCCAGAAGCACTCGTCAATGAAAGATGGGGGTGTTGAGTACCCATACCCGACGAAACCGGTGATGCCGTAAATATGGGTGGCCTATATGCGGAACTTTGGGAAGGGAAGTAGGGGATCGACTGATCACCAGGTCGCAGGGGAGCTGGGGGGTGAGGGCTGAAAATCTGAGGCGTTGAATCAAGTTTTGGGCTTGCTACAGATCCAAACGAGCTGGCGTTTGAGAATGGGCTTAATGTTGTGACACCATAAGTCATCCCATCCATAGGTGGACCGGAGGAATGGGCCCCATCAAATGGACCTGGCTGAACTATTTGATTATACGCCAAATGCTGCCGTTGTCCTTCGTCGAAGACATGCTGAGCGAAGGGCGGCGACTGGGAGGATAATTGCTGTTCTTGGCGATTTCGGTATTGAATTTGTTCTCGGATATCGTGCAAATTCTGTCGTTTCTTTGGAGGTATCTCGAATTTATCCCGGGATTGTGATTTGGAAGGCTCAAAAATTAAGCACGCCCCAGACTGAGCGTGATTTATCGATGATGACCGCGATCTATGATCAACGCCGAACTCCAGCTCAACAGGAGACATTACCTCTGAAGGTACATTTTGTGTTCGATCCGGATACGAAGGGGGTTGCTCTGCTTTTTGCTGTGATTTCCGAGCGAAGTTTAAGACGTCGTGGGCTATGGACTGCGACCGAGACTTGGGGGTCACTATACCTGATGGTGCTGATATATCACTTTGAAGTCGATTGGGCAGTTTGCCTTGGCGAATGCGAACAGAACGAGCAGGGTATCCTTGTTTTTTTGCAGTTTTTTTGTCTTTCTGTCGCCGTTCCGTGCATGTCGCTGTTGTTGTTGAAGTCGAAATGGATTGTGGACTAGGATGAACGGAATCACGAGTCGAAAGTGTGGAAGACATAGTACCGTCTGTGACATTTGATCCTTGTTGGGTGATCAGACCGGTATGATGGAAATGGTCCAACTGGATAAGGCGACTTTCAGCGTCAACCTCGGTAGCAAGCGTATCAGTATCGGATGGGCTTGGAGCTGATAGGGATAAATAATTTGATGTAAGTATCTACCCATCAATCGAGGTCGAGTTCGGACGAACCTCGAAAAGGTGGCAGGTCAATATGGTCGTGTTTCCGCTTCGTAACTGACTTTCGGTGAGAAAGCCGATCCTGGAGCATGTCCATGACTTTCTTCATCTCGCTACAGGGAAATCTCGGCCCCGTCACGCTGGTGCTCAGAAATGACAATACGTCCAATCCGACTGCAACGTCTTGCGCCATTGTCGCCGCATTGAAAGAGAATGACAAATTCTTCCTCGCAAAAGCCGCATGGGCACATGCAACAACGGCAGTAAACACAAGCTTGTCAAGCGGATAGAAATCGAACATCATCGGCAATGTCGGAACCACTGTACCAGCAGAAGTGAGGAAAGATTGAAGTTCTTTCGACAGGTGGATAATGGCTTGAGCAGCAAGGGTGCAAGAGGATGTGGCGGGGAAATTCTGAGGTACCGAATTGCAGGAATCCCTACCAGCACGGTCCAAGAATGGCATATACACATTCATTATCAGAAAATTCCCGATAATCGCGAGCTCGAAACCGTGCAACCCCTTCGTCTTTGTTTCATTCGCCATATGCGGAGTGGTTTGCGTTAGGTCGTCGTCTAGAGGTATTTGAAGGGCAGGTGGCAATTCCTGTAACCAAGACCTGATCTCACTCTCAAGAGCAGCGGCCTGATCAAGTGTGTAGCTGCAGCAATCAGGAAGACTATTACGCCTCTTAATAGCCTGTGCCAACTGAGCCAACCTGTTCGACGAATACGGAGTTGTTATAGAGAACACTTTTCAAGCTAGCATGACCGACTTACCGAAACCGGGCATCAAGATACGCATCATCAATCACTACTCCACCCGTCGAAGAGACACCTGAAGGAGGTGATTGCGAAGGAGGTGATTTCGGCAGCACATTCTGCATTTCCAATCGGTTGATTTTCATCGTTTCATCACTGTCCAGGGCTTTCGATCGCAAAATCTCTGCAGAAGCAGGAACATTCGTTCTATATAAAGCCATGGACAGTTGCGATTGACGACCGAGCACATCCGCAACGAACCTATGAACCAGCAATCAGGAAATGACACTCATGAGAAGCAACAACCTCATACAAATCATAAAACATGACCTCCAACCAAATTGTCCGTTTCCACTCTTCTCTAGTTCGCCCCTTTTCAATATCTTTGAACTTTTGGCTTCGTCCCAGAGAAACCGACTCGGATCCCACAACTTCTGAAACGTCCCCACTGTTGTTGGATCGCCGGTTGCCTGTACTCTTCTTCTTCTCCTTGCAGGCTCTCTCTCTATCGAGATGCATGGCGCGAGCAACATTGACCATCTTGCTAACCTAAAAACAAATTTGGGATATCCAACGCTGAGCCTACAATTCATCCTTCACGAAGTTAGCACACATACCAAGGTGGATACTAGTCTTGAATCCTCATCTTCCCCACTCTCCTCTACATTGTTCTGGCTGCTATCAGCGGCAGACGCAACAGTGCCGGAAAGTAGAAAATAGACCACACCCAACAAGGAGGCAAACAGGTATTCCAATTCTTCCTCAATGTCTCCAGTTGTTGTCGTTGTCGGAGAGGAAGAATTATAAGTATCCCACACTCCCAATGCTTGTTGTGAGAGTGCATAGAAGAACGCAGGGCTTTCTGTCGTTGGAGTATTTTCACCACCAGCAATCTCCGACGATTTTGCGCCAATAGCAAGCACTGCACATATTTGAGCAAAGAATGTCAAGGAAACGGGGCCTTCGATATCAACCCCACCGGAACCTGACTCAGCATCAGCACCTAGGTGTTGTTGCCCACCAAAATAAATTTCCTTAGCCCGTTTTGCAGATAAAGATTTCTCCTTTCTCTTTCCTGTGCCGTCCTCCCCTCCACCTAGAGCCTGCAAACACTTAATCTCGAATCCCTTCCATCCGTGGTCAGGACCATATGAAGGATCGAACCACAACGGCCGAATACGAAAGACTTCACCTGCAAACCGCAGGAGTCGTTGGCAGGTCGGCAGAGAAGGTAAGGAGGAAAGCAGCGCCGGGGTCGCTTGTGGTTTGTTGTTTCGAGACAATAGCTCTGATTGTAGAGGGACAGCAGAATCGGAAATTGACGCTCGTTGAGTGATAGTATTCGAGGGCCCAGACAAGAAGTAAATGGTCATGGGCGGAAGAGCAATATGAGCGGCGTTCCGTTGGCTTTTGAGACGTGGTTTCAGCTGTGACCTGGGAATTGTCTGGGGAGCACCATCGCAAGAGGACGAAGATACGTGAGCATCAGGATGACGACGTTCATAGTCAAAAGAGGTTGATTCTACTTTCATGGGTGTATCGCAACTTTTGCCAAAAGATGCAAACTTCGAGGTGCTAATTTCCAAGTCTTTAAGCCATACCGACGTCAGAGATTGTGGTGTTATCAAGAAGAAGTTCTCAACATCGTTTCGATGGAAAGGCGATGTGTGATGGTGAAAAATGTCGGATGAGGAAGCACAAGGTATCGCGTTTGTTGAATCGCCAGTCAGACCCGATGATGGGTAACTGGATTGGAATCGACCACATGTATGCAGCGCCAAAAAAGATTCAACATGGGTCAAGCGGTTGTTCAGTGAGTGCGTATCTCTATGTGGCAATCAGAGGAAAAGTATATAGAAGCATTGAAGAATACGTACACTTTTTCCGTAGCAGCGGGCGTGTATTGACATTTTAAAACAGTGTCTCGTTTCAGGCAGCTTCCGCAGGGATTAAGTCTGTCACACCTGAGCTTCAGACGCTTGCACTGCGAACGTGATCAGCGGTGATACCAAAATTGGGTAAACAAAAACAGACCTCAGCGCATACGACGGTGACTCTGGATCGAACTTGACTAAAATGAGAGCGGTGTTCGACGCTGTGAGCGGAAAAAAAAGGTATTTCGAGACTTACGGTCCTGTCGAAGTGGACGGCTGCTGCCGATTTGCAGAAGCAGCCTGTCCGGTCTGAATCGAAGCCCCTGCGGCAGAAGCAACCATAAGAATACCAGGAAGGATGGGAACAGCGACGGGGAAGATTGATGATTGTGAAAGGAGATTAAGAAAGGTTGGGGGAGAGCTGGCTGTTGAGTCCAGGCCAATAGGTATCCCTCAAGCCAGGGTCAGAGTGACATAATAGTCACATCGCGGCAAACAAGACCGAATGCGGAAGACAGAAACATGCAGGCACCAAAAAATCCGTGAGAAATTCAAAAAGACGCCTCATTTTACCCTCTTTTACCAACTCATTTCGTTTCAATGAAACGTTTATCACCTTCATACATAAACATAGCCATAAGTCGTTGAATTCCATGCACGAACTTTCGTGAATTCCCTGTACCGAACTCATTTTGATCATGTTCCATTGCATCACTGCGCCAAGTGTACGGATCATTCACGCTGTTGAACCGCAAATAGAGATCAGATATACTTCCGGCTTTTTCTTTGAGTGTTATGTCTTACATTTTAAAATCTTTGGAAGTGTTTTCTTAATCTAGCTCACATGACGAGTCAAGAACATTCGCTACTATTGACTGGCACTCAAGTTGGGCCTCGCTTTATGGCTCATTTAAAGTTTGTGCCCAACACATCTTTCAAAGCCACTGCGGCAAAATACAGGAAGACGACGAAGACAGTGATTCTCTTTATAACTGCTGATGATCAATTCACATGACTTTCCGCAATTGGAACGGCAATCGATTGACAATCAGATCTTTAAAAGCAAGCTTGAACTTTAGATTCACGAATGGATACTATCGTAAAAAATATAGATGTTCGTTGGGAAGCTCTTCCTGCTACATCGAAAGCATACGTGTTGTAATTCATCACGATTCAATTATGTATCCCGAAACATACTAACATTCAGATTTCCAGCCATATGGAGCTGCCGAGCGCGCTCACTTTTTCAATAAAAGCCAGTATAATCCATCAGCTCCGCCTTGACAAGGTAATGAGTGTAGGGGAAATAGTTTTCTTTAGGAATTGCAATAAAATGAAGCAAATATTCTGGGCATTCTCTTACTACATTTTTTTTCATTCTTAGCTTCCCCCTCCCCCCTACCATAGCCCAGCCCCCGGCTGTCCACTGAGTGGCATGGTATCGTCCCAGACGTCGCAGAGCCATCCACATTAAGTATGTCAATGATAGAGAGTTGCGATTAACTTCGTGACGGTCTCTGGGAAGATCGAGATTCAAATGGTTATTCTGATGTTTCGACGTCATTCATGGAATTTTTCCTTGAAGGCGTTTCCATATGCATTGGATCGTCAACTTCCCTTTATTCAAAGCAATACAAGAATTTACACAAAGCTGCTTTTTTGTCCGGCCAAAAAAGAATTTTGCTATTTTCAAACATAAAGTATCAGCTCCAGATGGACTCGCAGCACATTGCAAATAATTGGCGTAAGTGTCACTGGAGCACATTGGGAATGCGTACGTTATTGAAACGTAGACTTTGGCTAAATTTCGGTCCCGATCATCGGCCTCAAGGCCAGATTCCCAAGCTCTTGGGAGAATCAGAACACAATTGAATCTCAGAATCTGTATGTCAGCATGCATGCAAGCCTGAGTCCTGACAGCACGGCATCAGCTCAACGTGTATACAGTCCAGTGAGACCTTTGAATTCAATGATAAGGATGTTGTTTCTAGCACAGCGTGTAACGGAATTTGTTCGAAACGAATATTTTTATAGAGTTTTTAGATCGCCTGACACACTGCTGATCGGGTGTAACTGCTTGGTAACTGCGAGTGCACTTTTGCTGCCTGCAGGGTATTGAATGTCCCAAAAACGTCGTCGAATTTCTCCGAACTGGTTACGTACTTCAAAACTCTACGGACAGTTGTGTTTATCGAAGAGGATTTCTAAGATCCTAATAATATTACTATATGAACCCTAAACAATCATAATAATATAATAATTATCTTCGTCCCAAACTACTACTATTTTACCTCTAGGCTCCGAGTCTGAGTTACCGAAACTTCCATCCCTGGTTGGAGGAATTGCGGTATCAAATAAAACGACACAACAATTTCTGCGACCACCTCGTACTGACGCCCTAATAAGCTTGCTCGAGTTAGCTAGCAGCCAGTCGTGATCGCCATGAACTTAGCACGCTGATGTTCACTCTGATGTAACACCTTGAGTCAATGTGAGCTGATGTGAGCTGATGCCCGTGAGTTGGGCTCAACTCAATGCTACCATCAACAATTGAGTTCATGACGGTGTTAACGAAATCATGTTGATGAACAATCAGAACATGTGCCCCTCGGAGATTTTGATGGCTCCGTTTCGTGAAATCAGTGACCATACTTCCAGTATAAATTTTCATGTGTAACCTGGTGTAACTTGACGACTGAACGGTCACAGTGTTTCCATGAAATCTTATTTCTCTATGTTAAGCTTTTTCTTCTTCTTTGTCGTCTATGTTGTCGCCACACATCTTCAATGTGAGATATGTGCTGAACATCATGGTGAAGGAGATGGGAGCGACATGGCTTTTTATCATGATTCATCATCGTTCACTGGGGGTCATCTGCAAAATGGTTTTGAGTCTGTCTTACTATTACCTATTAAAACATACTGATCATGAACCGGGATAGCTGTTCCACATGCCCTTGAAGGGACTCGTCATCAGAGCGCCCCACCTCACTCCCCAGGACTTGAGGCAACTGTAAAAAATAAAAAAAGGTGAACTCACATATATCGATGCTCCTATTGAACAGATCCCAAGATCCCGCCTCGATCCGCGGAATGTAGTGCAGCTGGAGAAAAAAAATGTGAACTCCGTTTATGCCAACTGTTTTTTGAATATATATTGATGCTCCTTTTTAACAGTTTTTTGTCCTACTTGTAATAAAGGCTTCACGCGATTATCAGTCATGAATAAACACCACAAGGAGCATACAGAGAGGCCTACTCCTCGTAAGTGGTTGCTTTATATAATAGCAAACTTTGAGCAGAGGCTGAAAATGAGAACACTGTTCATGGCACCTCCTTATTTTCGAATACTTCGATGCGCAAAATCACAAATTCCTCTTCGATAGTTGCTTGTCTAGATCCAAGTTGTGAAAAAACTTTCACTAGACGATGGAAGCAAAAGCAACATTGGGACAGGAATCATGGTCGGGCGTCTTTATGGTATCACACATGGAATATATTGACGACATACTTTGAGCAGCTGAAGACAAGCCACCCAGACCAAGAGGTGAACACCGTTTGACTGCGCCCCCTTTTCTAAAACTCAAAAATTTTCTGTTCAGTTTCATGTAGTCATCAAAATTGTCAAGCAGAAGTCTACCCAGAAAACCTGGATGAACACATCAGAGGGGTTCATAAGGGAGAGCGTGAGTGGAATCCCTGAAATTTTATCTGTTGCTGATTGCAGGATTGCTTTGGTTGTAACCTATAGGTAGAAAAAAAAGTGATCATTCTTTTATTTTTCGATGTATTAGCTGCTAAAAAGCTCCTATCCAACAGATTTTGTGTGCAATCATGATGGATGTTCAATGGCATTCGTCAGGAACAAAAGATTGCAGAGGCACATCCGAACAAAACATCCAGGTAAGCATGAGCTAGCTCTCGATGCTCAAAAAGTTTCTATTCAGATCGACAAATAGATTAGCGCGAAATGTGTTTCGACTTCATTATCAAGGTCGTGAGTGATTATGTTTAGTTGTTGCTAAGGCTGGAAATGTTTTAGTGTGTCGTATCCTTGCAGGCAAGAGAACGGCGAAAAACCAGAATGTGAAGTCGTACATTTTGAAAGATATAGATGGAAGAGATTTTCACAGACGGAGTGTGTGTCATTTCATGTATGAGTAACCCATGGGGTCAATTGATATGTATTTTTCTCTGAACGGTGAACACGGATTCGTAATAGCGGAAAACATTATAGCACTGCACATATTCTTATTCCTCTTACATTTTGTCCTTATTAACTATCAAATAATTTGTTGGGACAGGATTCTCCCCACATTGACGCTGTTGCGGCTGTAAGTTCCAGATGTTCAAGCGGGTGCACAAGGCTGGCAAGTGATTTTCGCCAAGTCCGAAAAATCTCTTATTATCACTGCCGTTGAAAACAGCTGTACAGTGTAATGTCGGATCAGTTACGATTTGAACAAAAAAGGAAAGGACTGACAATGCAAGCAAGTTGAAGACTTGAAGTCACACTCAGGCTGCAGTGGGGGTTTGGAGCAACACAAAATCCTTTGCTGAGAGATCATGATCTCGCCGTCCTCCTTTTCCTCATTGGCATGTAAAATATCTAAGTGACATATTTGAAAAATGAATCTAAGTCACATTATTGGAAGTAAGTTACGAATCCACCCGATTCTACAGTATACCATTTGATCACATAAATGTGGTTTGATAAAGAATAAATATTCGTGGACTTGGGATCGTCATGATTCATCACTCATGGCCATATTTACAGATAAGACAATGTATATGCGTAGTATGCCGAAGCAGGATCAATATTATTCTCTTTGTATCAGTGCGAGAAATCCGAGAGTTCCCAGAAGTGCGTACTTACTATTTCAATTGGGGAAAGTCATGAACCCAAGTATGAAGGTGGGTAAGGCATAAAAAAAGAAGGTCGAATGAATATGAAAACCACCAACCCTCGAACTGTGCCCACCATATGCTTTCGTTCTAGCCCGATGTCGTCTACAAAGTTGTTGTCTCCTTTTGTCAATATTAAGGAAGAGGATGTCTCCACGGTAAAATGCTGGTTTCATGGACCCGCTGTCGAGGTTTTTTGTTAATGTTCAAATTCCGAACAAGTAGAGTGATCTGTATACTTCGGTACAACGACGATAGATGGTTCAGTATTCGTGACGATCCCAAGATAAGACCTGAAGCTATCACAGACGCAAAATTGAGAATTTGGAGGAGGACCCGAACAATTTCAGTCATGGAAATCGTCTAGTTTTTACGGCAACGTACATGACGGAAGCCAAGCTTCCTAATGGCTTTCAAGTCTTCAGATCACTTTCTGAAAATGACAATTCCTTTTTAGGAACTCAATTATCTGTAGCCCTAATAAAGAAATCGTTTTATGTAAAGCGCTTCAAAAAATGTGATAGACAAACTTCAAGCGCTGTCTACCCGATTCCTCTCTTCTTGTACATATTTCTGCATCAACGCTACCAACCTATTCAAATTCTGTGTAAACTTGGCAGAAACGGGCACAACGTCTAACTGCTTCCCATCAGCTGTTATCAACTTTGTTCTAACGAAGTTTTCTAATTGCAGCAGCTTCTTCTTCGCTGTTTCCACCTCGGTAACATCCTGTTTACTAGCGAGCAAATCTGCCTTGTTCGCAACGACAATGCGTGCCTTCGAGCTCATTCCCGGTTGGTATTTCTCGAGTTCTTCACGTAAAATTGCCAACTCGTCCCAAGGTGACTCGCCAGATAAATCAACCACGTAGACCAGTGCACGTGCACGCTCCATTGACCGCAAGAACGCATGTCCCAAACCAACATTTTCCGACGCGCGTGAGATAAGGCCAGGATTATCTGCGATGATGAAACGGAACTTTTCGAAAATGTCAAAATGGTGTCCTGGACGTGTCGGAGTTGGGGAGGTTTCCAACAGGTCTTCTGTAGCCCGATTCTGTGGGGCGTATTCGCCCCTCTCCTCCCTCATTTGTTCAACAAGATTCTCTCTCCAGGTTTCGTCGTGTACAGTC
>Ga0307514_10002886_pt1 | contig 17127 bp, 8 predicted proteins | sample 16_EM_MG_FD_203088 | JGI IMG/M metagenome (GOLD analysis project Ga0307514, IMG submission 203088) | Populus trichocarpa ectomycorrhiza microbial communities from riparian zone in the Pacific Northwest, United States - 16_EM | ecosystem: Host-associated > Plants > Roots > Unclassified | place...
TGAGTTTGACATCTCATGTTGAGATGTGCGTGCACCAATATTGAAGTATGCCCATGTTATGCCTATGCCCAGCACACTAGCTGTTGAGCATGCACCCCACCACCTTAGGTGATGGGCGTGCACCCAAAACTTGGTTGGGTGTGCTGCCCAGCAGGGGTGCCATCCATTTGGGCTCGTGGGTGTGTCCTGAGCGCAACATGCTCAGAATCAGGTGTATATTTTGTGCCCAACATGCCTGAGTTTAGGTAGCACTCCTGAACACATTTTTTATTTTTAATGGGTTCGAGTATCTTGTCCAAACCCAACACTCGTCATAGAATTTTTCTAGGATCTCACATAGGTCTCTCAGTGTTTTTCACTGATATTATACATATTATTTTGAGTATAATACAACTCAAAATATTATAAGGGTGAAGTTACACTTTAGCCCCTCCTCTCAATAAAAGTACAAGATTCATGGGCTATAAATACACCATGAATCTTTCAAGCTAAAAGTTCATAATCTTTTCATTCTCAATAGTTTTAGCATACATCTTTTTAGAGTCTATCTTTCTAAAATATTATTGCACTTTTGCTCTCTACAAATTTACTAACTATACCTTCAGAGAATCCTCACGTCCATTAAAAAAGATCTTTTATAGGTACCAATTACCAGTCACTTGGCTTACCAGACATCACCTGCTACTACTATAACTATCGATCACCACAATTACCAACCCCCTGGACTTTCCATATCAAGTTATCAACATCTTAACTATGAAGAATAAATCAAATTAATTAAACTAAAAAATCAATTAATTATCCAACAAATCAATCTTATTCTAATCATATTATAACTCATCAGAATCCCTATCATTATTCATTATTAGTACGAGCATGCACATCTTAAGATTATCTAAGTAGCTAGGGATAGTGAATAAAAAGCATGCATCGATTAGTTGACATCTATCAAGATCACAAGTCTAAGCTCCGTAGATTTGACTTTCATGAAATTGTTGATGAAAATAGCCTTGTAGTTAACAAATAACCAACTCAGGAATTGACTTCACGAGCAGTTGGACCACTACCTAATTCACATGTTCTCCCAATAACTTAAGACATTATGATCCATTAGTTGTGATGGGAAATGGAGCTACCATACTCTCAAATTAGTGAGAGATTCTCCCTAAATTATTTATAGAAGAACTTCAGCTATTGGCAACATGTATGGTCAGCCATGTGTGTGTTGCATTTTATCTAGTTAATTTTGTTTAGAAATGAAATCCTATTGATCATTGCAATCAAGCCTTTTCTCGTCGGCATGGATCTGAGTAAACCTCTATGCTAAGAATGAACATGTTTGGCAAAAACTTAATTGCTAGAAAGACTTCTCACGCCATGCCTACAGCTAGCCTTGGCTTCTGAAAAGAAACAGGTTGCAATTTTGAAACTCAGAGGGAGGCAAGCAAGGATTCAACAAGATAAATTCACTTGGAGGGATGAAAGAAGTAGAGAGGCTATTATGACAAGAACAATGACCGCTCTATGCTAACCTAGGAACTCGTGTCTATACACGCATAGGTCATAGAATAACTTGAAAATGCCATACCACCAGACCAGCTACCGCATTGAAAACTGGTTAACATGCAGCAGCTAGCGTCTTCATTCTTTTGTCAAATTTACTAGCACTCACAACCATCTTCATTCTATTATCGGGCCATCATTTATGATTCTTCATTCCTTTTCTTCACTTGCAGGTTGCATGCCTCGGTACTAGTTTAAAGATGGGATCACCCACCGCTTTGAAGAGTGTAATATATCTCATAGATCTTGTAATCGGCATGGATGTCTTGCTCGTTTTTCAGTGAATATAAAAATACACCGAGTCTTGGTATACGTATAATGATTGACTTTTTTGTGTGGATTGACAAACTTCATTTCAAAGCCTAATAGAAAATGGCATGTTAGTGGACAGTAGGACTAAAATACTAGTTATTAGACTATGTTTGGCATGCATCTATGTAATATATTAATCGAGAAACCTTTAGAAGCTCAAGAATAATTGTAGGCATAAACCTCCTTTTCTTGTGATTTTAAAATAAAATTATAATTATAATGAAAGATGGTAAAAAGATTCGGTTTTAATCCAATACATATTAGAATTGATTAAACCAATGAATAGGAATTGTTTTGTTTAATAAACAGAAACTATTCTAAGTAATTCAAGATCAAATTACAGAACATACAAGTTTGGATTATAAGCTTCTAAACACACACATTCATATATTACAGAAAATATATTTTCATTACAAATATAATAATAGAATTTTAGCATGCATATTGAATATATATTCAAACTTACAATTGATTTCAAAACAGCAAGTGAGTCACTACCTCAACTAGTAATAGTCAAGTGATAAGGAATCAACTAGGGGGAAATGACATCCCTGATTTGAATCCTACCACTAGCATTTCTCAATCTACATGTAAGTGTGTGATTGATTGAGGACCTTGAGTTGATGGATTTCCCCCTGTGTTTTGACTCTTGAAAGTGACCATCCACCTGTGAATCATGTTCAGGAGTGTGTCTATGATATAAAAGAAAAGGTTAGTTTCAAAACAAAGTCTTAGCATGCACTAATAATATAAAATATTTATGTTTAAAATAAAAATAAAAAAAGGATACTTGTTGTGAAACACTTTAAAATAATAAAGTTTTTTATTGTTATCAAAGATAGATATTTTGTCCTTAAGTTTTTATTACTCCTCACTTTGTGCAATTGAAATATTTGCAATAAGTCTCTCAAGATTCCAACAACATTATCTTATTTAGATGCACTTCTAAATAAGGTTTATGAACCAAAGTCAATGGACTCAATTATCTCTAAAAAAGGAAGAAGCTAATATAAGCTTTAGATTTGAGAGAAAATCAAAGCTTAAAATGAGAAGAAAAACACTAAAAATGAGGTGAAAAAAAGTGTATAAAATTTTAAAAATATTTTTTTAAACTCTTCCTTCACTCCCTTTTTATATTGGATTTTAGAAGCTAAAAAGATAAAAAATAATAATAATTAATTCTAGTAACGACCAAAACTAATTTCCACTGCTATCAACTTTATTAACCACCACAAATCCTGAATTAAACCTAAGTGTTTTGGCTATAAATATGATTTTTTTGAGCTGAGTTATAGAAAATGTTTATGGAAGAGACTATTTAGGTTCTAACATTTATGGGTTGGACAAAGCAAAACATGGCTTGAAAAAAATAATTATTCATGGGCCAAAGAATTATAAACCCAGATCCAAGCCCAGAATTATATAGGTTGGTAAAAAAAAATCTTTTATGGCCCAAAAATTATTTTATAAAAAACCCCAACCTAAAGCTTGAGTTGGGTCGGCACATATATGTATTAGTTTAAGATCAAAATCCATTTTGCTTAGGACCTCTCCTTTCTAAAAGTTTGGGTGCTTTTTGGACCGAATATTAACTCTTCACCTTCCCATTAAATGAGCCATAAGAAAAAAATTGTTTCTTTCCAATACATGATAGAGTTTTTAGAGGGTTTTGGGTTTCATCAAAACATGCCAATCAGGTCTTGGGGTTTTCAATTATCTAAGTATGGTTACTGTCATTACACTTATTGATTTTTATAAGCTTTAAGACTATTTTTCTCAATAAATTATACACAAGCTCTCTTGATAAATCTTTAGTTAGCTTCGTATGTGATGTGATAAACCTCGGTGATATTGACTTTAACAATCCTTTTCTTAGGGTTTTCTTGTTCGCCTTTATTTCTATAATCCCTAGCTAGGTTCCTACTCTTGTTGCTAATAAAACATTTACCATTGGATTTTCAGCAATTCTTTTTTTATTTATATATATATAGCAATCTTTTGATATTTATTATGAAACTTTGTCACTGATTTCATAATGTTTGCTTTTGAGGCATCGAAAGATTTTGATCTTCTTTTGAAAAACTTATTGTCATCTTTTATCTTTAACCTTAAAATAAGATTTCAACTATCATATATTTTCCCTTATACTGAAGGTAGTTCTTAAATCCTTTCCAAGATGGTGAATTTTTTTTTAATGAGTGCAGCCATTTAGAAGGATTCATTTGGTGACATGCCTTCAACATGTATTTCATGTAAATGAGCTAAAAATCTTGAATTTAACTCATAACAATTCTTGAATCAATCATTTTAAAATTTAGAAATTTGTTGACTATGAATTTCCTTATACTGACATCTTTAGCCTTGTATTTCTTGTCCAAAGCTTATCACAATGTCTTTGCACTCTTGATTGAACTATACACATCATAAAGTGTATTGTCCAACTTATTTAAGATATAGTTCTTACACATTAAATCGTTGTGATTCTAAATATCTACAATTGTCATAGTAGTGAGGTCAGATTCATCATCTAATAAATTTGCCATTTTTTAAGTCAAGAACTTTGTCGAGTTTAAAGTGGAAATTTAAAATAAGATCTTTTGCTACCACCTCTTAAAGTTCAATCCATTGAACTTTTAAGTTTTCTTACCATGCATCAAAAAAGGTGATGGTAGAATCCTCACTACCGAAATAGTACTTGTCGAATCATTATTAGTTGAGACAACCAAATCTTGAGTAGAATACATGATATAATCTATATAAAAAAATAGTCAATAATATTTATAAATAATTATTTTGGTTCCATAATAAGCAAGTAATATAAAATCAAACTTGAAATAGAGCAACTTAATAAACAAGAAATATTTAAACTATGTAAGATAAAAATTCAATCCTTTATTTTTTTTAAAGACATCATATTAAACATGCATTATATAAAAATAACATGTTTAATCGTACCAAAAAGTTTGCAAAACACGTATAAACTCCAAATAATTTCTTAAAGATTAATTTGAAAATATGTTTAACATTTATTAAAGCATATGATAAGATTATAACAAGAATGAAAAAAAAAATCATATACAAAAGAAAAAATATACATGCATAACTAAAAAGATAACATGTAAGAATAAAGCCTTGAGATTATAAGATTGTAATCCCAAAAATATTGAAAACAAAGAATGATACTTACTTGTTGAAACACTTTAAAATAATAAAAATTTTATTGTTGTCAAGGATGAAATATTTATCCTTAAGATTTCATTACTCCTCATTTGATGCAATTGAGATGTTTTCAATAAGTCTACCAAGATTTCAACAACAACACTTTATTTAGATGCATTTCTAAACAAGATCTATGAATCAAAGTTAATGGACTCAATTATCTCTCAACAAAATGAATGTAAGCTCTATATTTGAAAGAAAAACCAAAGCTTAAAATGAAAAGAAAAACACTAAAAATGATGTGAGGAAGAATTGTAAAATCTTGAAAAAAATTGTTCTAAACTTTTCCTTTACTCTCATTTTATAGTGGATTTTAAAAGATAAAAATATAAAAAGTTCATTCTAGTAATGACCATAATTAATTCTCACTATTATGAATTCTTATTAACCATCATAAATCATGAATTAAACATGAACATTTTGGCCATAAATCTGATTTTTTTTAGATAAAACAATGTTTAGGTTCTAACATTAATGGGTTGGACTAGACAAAACATGGGTTGAAAAAAATAATTATTTATGAGCCAAAGAATTATAAACTCAAATCCAAAATCCCATAATTATATAGGGTGGCAAAAAATATTCTTTGTGGTCTAAAAAATTATTTTATAATAAATTTAAATCCAAGCTCAGGCCCGACCTGAGTTGGGTTCGCGTGTGCATATGAATTTAAGCCTAAAACCTACATTTCTTAGGACCTCCTCCCTTTAAAGCTTAGATGCCTTTAGAACTTAGTATTAACTCTTCGCCTTCCAGCTAAAAAAGCCACAAGAAAAACTTGTCAATGTAGGATGTAGTTTTAAAGGGCTTTGAGTTTCATCAAAACATGTCAAGTAATGATTATTTGAGATTAATTTTTCATCCATCTATAATTTATTTAAATCGTGTTGATATTCCATGTTAAAAAGCTTATATTAGAGATTAATTTTTAATAAAGTTATAATCTCAAAAGTAAATAAATCTCACTTTTAACTTGATATCAAATTTATACTCGTATGTTTTGTAACAAAATTTTCAACATTATTAACCTTTAATATAATAAAACATGAAACAATGAAAAAGTACGGTTTATTAACACGCATCTAAAAGACATAATCTTTTATATATTTGTTTTTGTTTTTAAATCATAGTGGTAATTATTGGTGGGGCTATTTTTGCCACTATATCTATAATCATATGATAATTGACTATTTTTTTTTATTTTACTAAAATTCAAATTTAAAAGAATATTAAGATATATATATATTATAAATAGTTTTTTTTAAAAAAACAATTGATTGAAAATAGATTTAATCTTAATATAAAAACTAATCGAAAATATTATTAAAAGGTATGGGATTTAGCTAATATATATGAATCTCGGCATTTAGAATCTTGTGTAGATTCCAATTGCTCATAGAAATTATTTAAGCCATTTCATAATTAATGTTCAAAATTAATTATTCCTGTAAGTTTGATAGAATTTTAATATATTGTTTTCAATTTTCAAAATTATTAAAATCATGTCAATTTAAATAGATGAAATATCAAATAATTTAGAAGTAATATCAATCAGTTGAAATCATTTTTCACATTGGAACACCATTCCACTTACTAAACTAAACCAAAGCAAACCTTTTTCTATGTGCTGGTCAAAGCTAAGTCAAAGCACGCGTTATAGAAACACGCCTTAGTCGGTTGTCATAAAAAAATTAAACTAAAAGACAATATAGTATTCAACTAGATCTAGATTTGTGGCTTTTTTTTACATAATAAAAATATTAAAAAAAAACCCTGATATCTAAGCCATTATACCCATTAGTAATTTAAATAATATAAATAAAAATAATAACAAATGACAACAACAAAAAAAAAGTTCAAAAACTCTGACATAATCTCATTTGGAATATAAAAATCTACTGTATAAGGGTAAAAAAAAAACAACACAGTAAATTCAATTATGTGTTAACTTACAAATTCTATTATAATGATAATAGGATTGAGATAACCCTGTAGAAACAAAAATAAAAAAAATAGAAGGAAAGGAAAAAAAAAGCACGAAGATCAATTGTCAATGCATCAAATGTTGAATGATAAAATTAAAATAAATAAATTAAAAAAAAACTAAAGTCAACCTGTGTTAACCTTTGGTACCAGCGACCTTGGTCATGAATCCGAGATTAACCCTAAAGAAGTTAAACCAAAAATAAAAACAAAGCAAAACTCTAAAAAAAAAAATCAGGGTTTTTTTTAAAAAACAAAGCAAACCTGAGCAAATCTTATAAATTTAGTTTAATCTCTAAAACTCGAACCCGTGAAATCCTATATTCGGGTTAAATCAAAAAATTTAATTCACAACCAATTTAATTTTGAATGATGAAATCATGAAAAAATATATAAATAAAATATATGGGGATCAAATTTGATAAAAAAAAAAACCATTGAGGATGAAAATGTAAAAAAATCTAAAAAATGATCTCAAACAAACAAATACCAATAAAAAGAATAGAGACTAAATTTGAAAGATTAAAAAAAAATGAAAAAGTGTAAAATTAAAAAATATTTGTAATTTTATGATGGGAGTGTGTTTAAAATTTTTCTAAAAACAATATGACTCAAGCCATAGACACAACTGAGGAAAAAAGAGTAATATATGGACAAACAAATAAAAAAAAAGGAAATGACAAGAAATACACAGTTAAAAAAAATCATATAAAAGGCAAATAAAGAAAAAAAAACAAAACTTAATCACTAATGATATAAATGATAAATGATAAAACTAAAAAAAAATTAGCTTTAAAGAAAGAAAAAAGAATGAAAAAAACTCAGGCGAACCTTCTAACATCACTAACAAAAGGTCATTAACAACACCAACTTCAATCTTCATTGAATACAACTTGTTTAAGTTAAGGGTTGAGAGGATGTACAAGCATTACTTATCAAACTTATTATGCAAGTATTTGAATAATTATTAACAAATATCAATATTGTTAGATTTAAAATTAAAAATAAAGTATATTTTCTAGAATCACATATGTTGCACCACTACTGATGCCACTTCTAGAACAACTAGTGTCATTTCTACCATGACTTGTGCTATTTTTGCCACCTTTTCAACCATTGCTATTTCTACCATAATTTGTGCTAGCTCTTTCACCATTAACACCTTTTCCATCACTGGCTACTCTCTTACATCTAGCTCCTTCTTCACATCTGGTCTTTATATTTACACTAGATTAAACATTAACTTATTCAACACTATCTCTTTCGCAAGTTATCAAGTTATGGCCAAATAGCTTGTAGACATTAAATCTAATTGTCGAAGACCTTTTTCTTAAGGTCCTAGGTTACTCTTCTCCTTGGTCTCTTATTCTATTATATCTTGCTTAACCCACACACCTCCTTTAAGGATGGAGGTAAAACAGTCACCTCTCTTATGTGTGGATCAAGATCAACCTTTGATAATTGATGTATTACCTCACTCTTTTGTGATGCATACAAGAAATGTTATGTAGACATGGAATACAGTTAATGTTCATTCACCATAAGAGCAATGTCTTTTCTATAAATTAATAAAAAGTCTAGTCTACCCTTTGAATACTTGGTATTCATTAGCACTCGGTGGAATCATTCTCATATTTCATGACTTTTTCATAGCTTTATCAAGCATGTTCCTTGTAAAAAGAGTGGTTTTTGTCTCCCAACATATAATTATAACAAACCTATTATGGAATCTAGACAAGAGCTCCAACCTAATCTTCTTTAGTAACATCATAATTGATATAATTCAATATTTGTCTATCCAATTGTTAAATAACCCAGCCAAATTATTTGTTACATTTTCAACTTTCACTCCAATGTTATACAAATATCAGGATTTAAATGCATTCTAAAACCTAATCTTAACCTATGAAATTCCTTCTTTAAACTAACATAAATATGCCTTTACATAGTATATAAGTATTGCATTAGGAAAAATCTTTGTAGTACTTTTAGGTGGACTCTATAAAAAATATTAAACACATAAAAATATAAGCAAATATAGAGTTACATAAAAAATATAAAGTTCATCATATCTCTTGTCTATTAGACATTATGTATAATGGCTCGTGGTTAATTTTGGATTTGATGGAATCATACAAAGTATATAGAAACCATCTCCAAGTGTCATTGTTTTCGATTTCCACCACAATATATGTAAATAGAAATAATTCATTGTTTGCATTTAATGCAATTGTTGCTAATAACACTCCTTCATACATACCCTTCAAATGGCAACCATCACATGTATTTTCCATAAAAAAAATCATTATTAATAATGTAAATCCATCCATCCATCATCATCATCATTATTTGTATTTACAAATTCAAACCTTCTTATCTTGTGAAGGAATAAAATTATCATTTATATTATTATTATCACCATCATACTCGTTTTCATCAATAATATAACACTCTAAACTAACACTATCAACATCTATATCAATATTGTCATCATCTTCACTCATAGTATATGCACTAATTAAAAGAACTACTTTATTACTCTCATCATCATCATTATAAACATGAAAATACTTAGTATCACGAGACCTACTATTATATTTACCTAAGTATTATTCGGGCATTTGAAAATATAAAAAATTATCTTTCATATATGCATCAATGTACATGTAAAATTCTTCTTCATCTTCGTGCAAAGACAACGTTTTTAAATGTAAAAGCATCATAAAAAAAACCTCGATTGTCTCTATGATCTTGAATTTGAAAGTCAATATTGAAAACTTGTTTGCAAATGAAAAGTATATCTGTGTATAACATAAAGTCAGTATCATGGTCTCACTGCAATGTAGCTAGATAAAATTTGATATTTGATCTCCTACAAAGAGAAGATTTTGTTTTGATTTGTGTTTAATTTATATTTGTGGAGAGGGAGAGAAGAAAATCGAAATCTATGTACACTATGATGAATTGATTTGTCGTTTGGGTCATACTATATAGAAGAGTATTTTTATTTTTATTTTCATCGAAATTAAAATACTGTATTGACCTAATATAATTTTAAAATATTAAATGTGAGGAGGGGGCAGAGTAGTTTTTCCCAAGCAGAAATTAATTTTATATCCTTAAGAAAGAAGAGGTCTGTATTTGGATAGAGCTCCAGTCCAAGAATTAGGAATCCTAGCTAACTAAACCTGTTCCTTTCTCCCTGGAAAACCGCTAGAGTTACAGAGAAAAAGAGAAATCAACAGCACATCACAATCACACCCTCCTCCTTCACGCGAATCTCACACGCATCCCTTTCTTCTCTATCTCTCTCCCTGACTAAGTATTCTTTAATGTTTCTCATCTGAGTTCAATTCAATCATCCTCGACTCGATCAATCAAACTGTCAACCAATCTGATCTGATTTTTTTTTTTGGGATATGATGAAGATGCGGATGGAAAGTAACGGCGGCAGTCATCGCCTTCACCATCACATTAATCAGAAACAGAATCTCAAGTACGGTCAGTTTTCTAATCACGAGGATGAGATAGATCATCAAGTTTTTGATCTCTTTGGTAATTGTAATAGCAGAAGTAATGGTAAAGGGAAGAATCGGTTTACAATGCCGTCGCCATCATCAACTACAACAGCAACGACGATGTTGTCTGCTTCTACCTCTTCAAATAGTGGCGTTGGATTCATTGAACATCCGGTTTCGAAGCTGGATACACTTGCCGGCGTTGCTATTAAATACGGCGTTGAGGTTTTTTTTTTTACTTAATTGATTGGTTTTTTCCTTCATACATCCATGGGTTATTTTTATTTTGATCTGGGTTCTGTGCAAAATGTGATTTTTTTTCCCCTGTTAATCAAGGTTTAATTAATATTTTTCATTACAAAAAATAGAAGGGAGGAGGGGAGGTAGCTGCGGGATAATCAGTTTGGTTTGTTTAGAATTGCAGAATAATCAGTTTCATCACTGCCAAAACTTACCTTTACTGACCAATCGATTATGTTTGGAATTATTGCCGTTTTCGGGTTATCTATGTGTGTGTGTGTGTGTTGAGTTTTTGGGTGTTAAAATGTTGCTCACGATTTCAGAACAGTATATTGCTACATTTGTTTTTTGCCTTCAGAGAACTTTTAACTAGATGGCAACGAAGTTAATATTGTTTTGGCTTGTTTGTGACTAATTATTTAGGTTGCTGACATAAAAAAGATGAATAGCTTGGTTACGGATCTTCAAATGTTTGCTCTCAAGTCACTCCAGATTCCACTTCCTGGAAGGCATCAACCCTCATCTTTCTTATCGAATGGTTCTGACGTTCCAGGGTATGTATTTGTTCCTTTTGAAGCTGTGTCTGTTCTAAATTTCCATTTCTGGTTCATTTGAATTTCCCCATCATTATGTGTGCAAAAAACATGTGGGCTCTTAGTTCTCAACTTACCTTCATTTGAACCTTCTTTTACTATTACACTAGCATGACTCTCCAAATTGCTAAAACAAGGTATTTAAAAGTGTAGAAAGTGTGTGATCCTTGTACTGGTTAGTACAACCAGAAAGCTCCAGCCTATTTTTCTGGCTCACCCCATTGCAGTCCTAACCAACCAGCCTAGAGATTCATTTGAACTTCTTATGAAGCGTTGGTAAAATTTTAGTGCCACATAGTTTGCAAAGCACAACTGAAAGTCCTAGGCAGGTTTAATTCTTGAGAGTCGGACCACTTCATTAAAAAATTGCCTTTTCAGATTACCCTCCAAGGACCTTGCTTGGATGAAACTATGACTGTGCAGAGGCCTTCATATATAGATTGGCCACGATTCATGTGGACTTTCAAAGTATACATGCTCAAGAGGATATGAAGTAAGAATCTAGAATTTGATAACTTACATTAGCAAAAATGGTGACGTGGTATTGTTGATGGTGATACAATAACGTACATTTTGGGCGGTAGGAGAGATGCAAGAGTTTTTATTCTTGTGGCACGTGGCAGTTGTGGCATTTAAAGGAACTGGTCTTGAAAGATGTGGCTCTACTTGTTAGGTTTCTTGCAGTAAGTGTCACTGGGAAGAATCTGCAGTGCCAGGCTAGGATCTAGGTGTGTTCTGTGCTGCAGTAACCGGTGGGAAAAGATGGAAAAAGGGATGGTGGGTGATCTGGGGAGCATTTTCAGATCTTTTCGCTACTCCCTGCTGTATCTTTGAATTAAATCCAATTCAATAGTAAGATAATGAAATACTTGAATTGCAGATTTCAAATCTGTTCTGATTGAATCGGATTCAAATCATATCAGAGAAAGAAAAGGATCGTATATGGAAAAAAGAACAGACAAATATAAGATTTAGGGGGGGAGGAAATGCATGTGAGATTCACATGAGAAAGGGAGGATGCAATGTGGTCTGGTGGTGTCATTTCCTCTTGGTTTCATGGAAAACTGAATAAGATTTGTGTTCTCTTTTGTTTTATCTTGGTAATCCTATTTTGATGGATAAAATGATTTGCCTCCCGTGACTATAATTCATTAGATAAATTACAAATATTTAGTCTTGGCTAGTATAGTAAAAATAATTAGCTCAAGTCAAAATTGTAACTGTCTTGTAGTATGGATAACTGAACATAAATAGTAATAGCAGGTTAATGTATCATTGGTATCACCTTTGCAGCCTTGTTCCCAAAAGCTCTGCCAGGTTTCTCCCCTTTCAGTTAAGCTGTTGTGCTGGGTGTCACTCGCGGTTTTACTATTTGCATCATCCATGAACCATCATTATTTTGAATCCTTAAAATTCATATACCTTCATCTGACATATATGACACCTTTTATCCCTTATTTTCATGAGATTTCACATTTCATATATTTGCCATGAAGTCTGTGATGTTTTTTGGGGTATGAGAACAAAACCTATTTGACAAAATGGATGTCATCTTATCATCAAACATTGATTTAGTATCAACACCACACAACTGCTAGAAAATTTTCTAAAACTGATTGAAATACTGGTAAGAATCCTAGCCTATTCCAGATTAGTTTGATTAAGTCAAGTGATGTAGTTGGTCTTTCTAGATGGTTTTTAAATTTGAGCGGAAAATGCACTTACAGTTGAAACCTGATAGCATTCAGTGTTCCATTTGAATTGCTGAAAACTGTGTTAACATTGAGATTCTTTTGGGGTGGATCACAGCCCCAAGTTCAGCCTAAAATCTACAAATTATGACACTTGAACTTTTTTGCAGACAGAACAGTTATGAACGGACCCCGCCACGTGGTCTGCAGTCCGATCTCTTTGATTCATTTCAATCTTTGAAGCCTCAGTCTTCACGGTGTAAGGTTTCTCCAGCTATGAGCTCTTTACAAGGTTACTATGGGCTTAAGCCAAAAGATCAAAAGAAGATACCTGAAGGTTTTGAGATGGCAGTCTACAGGAACGGACATTCTCATCATCCAGAAGGTGGTCCATATCTTAAACCATCACCGGCTTCCCATCCACCTCTGAGCCTCCATCGGAAAACTAAAAGCTTGGCTAATGGGTTCCTTGATGAGAAAAATGGACTGGTTGACAAATTATACCTTGATGAAGTGAAGGAAGGCGAGTCTGAGAAATTGGTGAGAAGGCGTCAGAAATCAGAAGCTGATTTCACTTCCATTTACACTGACTTGCTGATTAGAGAGGAAAGCACCGGGCCTGCTTTCTCGACAATCACTGGAAAGGGCTTGGCTCTGAGACCTAAAGCGGGAAATCGGACCACAACAGATGTTGATGCAGGTGGTTTGACCTCTGCTCAAACGGGTCCAGGAGATTTGGCTGATGGATTTCTCGTAGTAAGGAAGTCATCAAGCGCAACTAGTCTGAATGATCATGACAGCATTAGTTCTTCCATGTGGCCAACATCGAAGTGGAATTTGAAGCCAGATTTACAGGCCTTATCCGCTGCAGCCATAACGAGACCAATCTTCGATGGATTGCCAAAACCAATAACGGGTAGGAAAAACAAAACGGCACTTGATTAGTTTAGCATCGGATATCATATTCAATTAACTCGTTGATGATCCAACATTTTGTCTGCTGAGTAGCTCTTGAAGGTAAATAGAAAGAGATGTGACAGGAAAAAAAAATCAAATAAGATAATACGTTTTTGTTAGTTTATGTTACCAAGAACTGTTAATACATATAATTGTACCCCTAATTTATTATGTTTACTTTGGTGAGAACAATTAAATCCACCCTTGTGTATTAGAAAAAAAATGGATTTGATAATAGAGCATCAATACCTTTTGTCATTGATTTATCTTAAATAGAAGATGACAGTCCCTTTAATACCTCTTGTCGGAACAGTTATTGAGTGGGACAATGTTTCCTCTTCCCTGCTAAAGTTGAGGTTCCTTTCATTCAAGCCATTCTTTCCTTTCTTTGTGTTCACTATATCGTGTTTGCGTAGCCAGTGGGATAGGTCAGCTGCAATATTAGGCCTGTTCAGTTGAGGTTCCTTTCATCAGGATCAGTCTCATATGGTAGGCATAGCTCTAATTTTCGTACAGCCCATGAAGAACTTGGCTTTCGTACTCTGCCCAAACGAGCCCTCAAGAACTGTCAACCGTTTCCTTAAGCATTGTGGTGTTGCGCATCATAAAGTGGACCTCAAATTAAAGAGAGAATTTTACCATTCAACATTATGATAGACCATTCAGAATTAATTTAGAATTCAAAGCCATTCCTTCGGCCTTATCGTCACAATCCATTTTTTTGGATTTATATCTCTGTACTGCCAAAGAGACCGTCTCCTTGCCCATCAGAAAAATAGAATCCAGTAACTGCTTGGGCAAAGCATCATCGCAACCAACCCAGACAAGTTAACAGTTACCTGCCACCGTATTCCTCTTTTCAATATTTATATTATTCCATATTCTTTCAGGTAAAATTAGGTTCTCGCCATTTCTTTGGCTGGTTACTGTACTTGTTCTTGGAGATTTTCCAACTCCGCATATTAAAGCCCAAGACAGAGGACAAAGGACTGAAGGCAGGAAATTTAACCACAACAACAAATAGAACGAGGGAGGGGTCTTGGAGCTAAGATCAGCATCTCGACTCTTCATATACTTTCTTACTGTTGAGCATCAAATTCAGATTTTCCACACGCAGATGCTGTTCCAGAATCTCTCTCTACCACATACATCCATCACATAATGCAATTGCATCATACTCACCAGGTGCCCACAAGTTTGCTTCGATGCCTTTGCCACCACCTCTAGTAGCCTACTACCCCTAAATCAGATGGCAACCTAATACTGTATAATAGTCTTGGTATGGTTCTCGTTTTTTGGCACACTAGCTCATACAACATACCAGGCATCCATGACAATGTCCCAAGGCTTCCACAGGGAGATACTTGCTATTCACTGTATCTCCAAGAATTCTACTTCTCCATCAATATGCTAATTAGATTTATCCTTTCAGGCAATTGTAAAAGTATTTTGAAATCAACTTTATGAACCACTTTTTATATCACAAAATTAATCTTACCACCAGTTGTGCCTCTCACCAGCTAACAAATAATCAAGCTACATCAGCCATCTGGACGTTATTTTTCATTTCTTTTCCTTTTTTTTTTTTTTTATCAATCCCTAACAATCAAACTCCTTGCATGTATTAACAGTTAATAATCAGCAAAAGAGAATAACACTCGAATATATATATAAAGACGCATTTCTCTTCCGTACTGCATAATCGGGGTCATTAAATATAACAAGAAAAAAGAAGAAAAGCAGGTTCACGTTACTCTTCCAAGATTACCCTATGGAAACGACCTGATACGTGCCCAAGGTTCCTATTGTAAGGAGAGGATTTCTGTAAAAGGAATTAGCTAAGCCATCCCGTCAGGAGGTATATCACGGCAATTCGTCAGTTCTCCTAGGTAATAATAACATCTACATTCATAACTGTTGGTAGGAGTCAGATAGCAAGCAAGTATAGAAAAAATTCATCAGACAATCTCAGTGAAAAAAAAAATCACTAGAAATAAATGGTTGCAACAAAAAGTAAATTGAATTCTCAAAATGAGCAACTGTTCACATTGTGATGATGATACAGCACGTAAGAGGGGTCATAAAGATATTCACATATGGAATTAACTGTTTGTAAGCTAATAAGCTATTTCTTCAAAATAAATTGAAGCATTTTGTTGGACACCTTTACTTTTTAAAGATACCAAGAGGAAAAACTATTCCTATCTAAAAAATACAAAATTATGAGCATTGTTTTGGTTTTGAGAGTCCACATCAAATATTTACCTCAAATTTTGCAGAAGTTTTCTCCCACATATAGTTTGAACTTTATTCCCCATAATGAGATGTAATGAATGAGCAGATTCAGCTTAATTGTTTGCTTAAACCTGAAACAGTACAATTTGCAGTCATCATTCAATTCTAACAGTGAACAGCCCTTGAAATTTAATGATATATATGACTGCATAATATACATCACAAACATGCTCATGCTCAGTGGACTGATCCCCTTCATCAACTGCAGAAAGCCAGGGGGGTCCAAACCCTTCGAGGCAGTATGAGAATTTCAAACACAAAATTAAGAAGAAAAGGACACACAGCAGACACAGGATCAACTCTCTCTTTCCTTCTTTTATCTCCAGTTGTTATTCCATGTGAATCATTTTGAAATGTGTTACCAAGGTTACAAGAAAACCACCTAAAATAATGTCTAGAATGCTGGCACTGCCAGTTTAGCTAAAAGAAACCTGTGCCATCTATTTACAAGAGACAAGGGAGCTTTCAGAATATCATCCCAGGTGAAGATATACAAGGATTATTTACAAGCAAAATGATCCACCTCAAGAAGAAAGCAAATGCCCGTTCTTTCTTATGATTTCTAACTTTCAGTTCTCAATAAGAAACCTCACCAACTTAAAATCCAACTCTGAGGGTGCAAGATTTTGTGAAATTAAATTTCAAAATAAATGGCAACTTGCAAGTGATGCTGTTGAATAGATGTTTAAGATTGGATTGACATTCATGAGAAAGATCTGCAACATTTTCTCAAACCCTGAATTCCTGAGGAAAAAA
>Ga0307514_10002887_pt1 | contig 17124 bp, 12 predicted proteins | sample 16_EM_MG_FD_203088 | JGI IMG/M metagenome (GOLD analysis project Ga0307514, IMG submission 203088) | Populus trichocarpa ectomycorrhiza microbial communities from riparian zone in the Pacific Northwest, United States - 16_EM | ecosystem: Host-associated > Plants > Roots > Unclassified | place...
CTTGTTGCACTGAATTTTTGCTCTTATATTGCATTGTGTTTACCTTACCCCCCCCCCCCCCCCCCCCAGCACATAATGGCACTCCTCTGCTGGGTTAACTCTTCTGAATCCGATCAGCATTCTTCTGCCTGGAATTGCTTTAGTGAATTTCATCCGACACATGTCACCCCCACATTCAGTGCTTCTCAATCCTGGTCAGTGCTTCTCAGCCTAGATTTGGCGCTCTTCATTTTCATTCTGTGCTCCTCCCAGACCATCTGTGTACTCCTCTATTCCACACAGCACAACCCTACACGTGTTTCTCTTTTCCTGGTAGTTGCTCCCATGTTCTGTTGGAATATATCATTTCGCTATTCAATCCCTCATTTGGATTTGCCACTAGCTAATATTTTATTACACCTGTATCAGATATTACAAATTCAACCAAATAACATTCAAATTCAATTTCATTAACATGCTTGGTACAAATTATCTGCACATACAGGGACCACCCCCAGCAGTTTTGCATCACAGATACATTCTGTGTTTCTTCTTTTGTTGATCCTGATAAGATGGGGGACGTAGACAATAATGTTGACAGCATGTATGACTGATATCATTTGATCACTTAGTCAGGTTATCGTATTAGTGTATCTGCATTTCTGTTTCAATCACTTGCCATTTTCATTGTTTCCTCCATATAATCAGGCAGAAGATACAATGTTAACGACAATGATACCGTGTATGATTCCAAAGTTGTAATGAGCAACAATTGATGCATAATATCTGGCATTGACGGAAATAGATTGCTCATATATATTTGGCGTGTCACAGATAGCTCCTGCAGTCCTCCGGATGAATATCCATAAGCACCCAGGCCTCTTTCAAAGAGTGTTTGTGAAGGTAGTATTGGCATAGTGCCACTCTCAGGTGCAGACAATGTTCTCTCCAGTGCACCAATATATTCCCCCGCTGATTACAATCACTTCCATGGTACCCCTGTAGTAGTTATCATGGATTAGCATTTGTCTGAAGGCCTATTGGCTTACCGTCCTAGGGTTTAATTTTCTCCCGACATTAAAACATTTAAGTTTAAACTCCATATTCTCTTGGACTCTCCTGGAGGCTGCCAGTGACTGAAATACAGTTTCTGATATCTACAGAATCTTCTAATATCTGATATTCAGCACGTTAGAAGTGTAAATTCAGTTTACAAATACATAAAATCCATTTGATTTATTGAACAATAGTTTTTTCGTATTCTATATATTTTGTAAACAATATACCATCTAATAGACATTTCCCTTGTTACAACACAAAGTCCTTTCAATTGCTTTTCTCTGAATATGTTTATCATTGCTTCTGATTTACATTATATTAATTTACATAGAGTCTGAATTTTCTGGAAGTCCCTTTCATCCTCTTTCACCCTCTTGCTATTGCACTTTTACTCTCTCTATTTGTCCTTTCTTGCTACTTGAATACCTCTCTAGTATGTCAGAAAGCCCATGTTTAGAGTTGCAACCACAGTGTCATGTTATCTGAGTGAAGCACAACTCCTACAGTTCTGTGAGTATAGTACATGGCAAAATTTACCATTTGAAATACTCAAGAATTGAATGAACATCCATCATATTATACGATATTAACATGATTACCATCATACATCATTCAGTAGTTGGTTAGTGTAACAGCACGACTGCACATGAGAGGTCCAGGGCCAGTGAACACCAGCTTTATACATAGTTGGCTCACCAAGAGTCTTAGATTTCTAGTGATAATCTTACCTTTACTTACCTTTATACTGCACTACAATATTGACATCCACCTTAGCAACCAAATCTACAGATATACCTTCCCATGAGGCCATACTTGGGTGTAAACCTGTATACAATTATCACACTTACAATTTCAGAGACATTTGGCATACTGCATTCAATGAATTACCCCTTTCTGACGTGCCACAACATGCAAAATACATGCAAGATATCATACCGATCTGAACATACTTATTGCATTCACAATGTGCCTTCAAATGTTTATTGGTTTGAGGTTAACGGTAACAGATCATCTTGCGTGCATTCCAGAGGCTGATTAGCCAGAGACTCATCACACAATGAAAGGAGAAATCTTCCGGATTAGATTGTGACAGTTTGCAAAACCACCAAAGCTTGATATGTACACCCAATTGAGATTACTGGTTGCAAAGACAATCCGATTTCATTCCAGAAGACATTAATCAAGGAGATGCGACAACCACCAAGTCAATGAAAGTGCATTTCCATAGAGTCATACAAAAACTCAACTGCTATCAATTCCAGCATTAATGATATTAGATATGTTACCTTCCAATGGAGTTGATTGACGATCACAGAGACAATGCCAGAGCCCATATGTCCATGCGAGTCGTGTCACCGGCAACTCTGATGCTGGCCCCTTCTTGGATAATTTGTTCGATTTTAATTCTACAAGTACAATTTCAGCCTCCAGGAGCATTAATCGGCATCTATCTGGAATGAAATGCACCTATGATTGTGTTCCTTGTCCCTAAGGAGGATCAGGGCAGATATACACCATACACATGATTCACATCTAGCAATGCCATCAATGGCAGTGCCAATCCCAAGTAACTTCTACATGACAAAGGGATTATCTATGTTACAGAAGATGTTGGGAGTTTACCGCAGTGGCTACGGAATTCATACAGGGCTATATATCAATCAACGCTCACAGTTCAAGCTAGTGGAGTATTGATTACAGATCGTACCTCAGCTCTGAATGGGAAGTATAATAACCCCCAAATACTCGAAAGTGGGTAGCAGATACAATTTGCGAATACCATCGTCAGTGATCAGAGTTAGCACCTCATTGGGTCACAGAATCAGATAGTTGTGAGGAGAGTACCATCTGCACCAGCTGTATTCTATTTCGTCCAACAAGTCAACAAAATTTGACCAATTGCCAATGAGTAAATATGATCATTTACACATACGATGGCGTACCAAGAGAATTTTTAGAAACATAATGGAGATGATGTTATATGTAGCCAGGATGCTGAGGATCTGCAGAGCGACCGGAGAATGGACTGTCTGGGCATTCTCCGGAGACCTGCCGATTCAGCATAAATTCAATGTGTGGAGATTGAATTGATGTGTCGTATCCCCATGTGGAAATGAACATTATCTGGTTCTCAGACAGTCCCAATTGGGTATGACAAGTATGTGATTCACTCTGCAAGCTTCTTGATACAACATGATTGCAGCCGCACTGGATATATTGTCTGAGCTGGATACTGACAGGAGTTAACCTGGTACTAGGCCATAAATCATAGCTTCGACTTCCCAAGTACTTAACTTTTGGCACTGCAACCCCAGGGCCAGCGGAAGAGGTGGCAGTGAACTGGGCAGGCGATTGGGTAGGCCTCAGGAATGCACTTGCATCACGGCTACGGAGGAGGCAGGCATGTTATGAATGAGGTGGTGCTGTTCGAGATATTTGAATACTTGGAGCCATTGGATTTGGCGATCAACTGGCCAGTGTGAAGATCGTATGGAGGTTCCTCCAAAAGTTGGCAGGTCGTCTAGGGCTGCTTGGAGCGACCGTGCAAGGCCTCACTGATGGTGAGTTAGATAGATCCCACATAGTGGACAGGCAAGCATGGAGCAGTGGCGGTAGTTGTGGCAGAAGAGCATCCAGAAGGGATCCTTCAATGACATCTGCTGGCACGCCGAGACACGTAGGGAGTGCCAGATGCTGGGGCATCTCCCTATTGTGGCAAACCCTTTTGAATCTGTGTTCCTGGATAGTCCTCCTTGCTGCTCCATATCTATTATGAATCGACAACTAAAGTTTGCAGAGGGAGCCGGCACAATGACAATGATGGTGTATATCGATGACGGAGGACACATTCTCACAATGTGCGCACAGTACGTAACGGTTTTCATCAAAGCCAAAACACACGAATTGGTCATTAGAGTACGAAATTGATTTGCACCCCGGCTACAATTTGCCATATGGGTGCATTTACAACTTTTAGGAGTGTTGCGGAGCAGTACTGCTGAAATTGTATGGAAGAAGATTACCTGCTCATGAAGCCGGATCATGGATTCACACTTAAGGGTCCTATCATATGTAAACAGATCAATGAGTGGGTATTTTCTAATGATGGACAATATATCACCGGATGGATTATGGGACTGTGATGAAGAGCCAATGGAAGCTGGACTTCATGGAGATTAGTAAAGATGACCATTCAAGGGGTTATAGAGCTACAGGTGTAGTCGTAGAATGCAGCCTATGTGAGGGCAATTACGCACAGAGTGTAAATGAATGGCTGAAACCAGATGGGTTGCAGCCAGAGATGGATGACAACAGATCGATTGTGTCTATAGATGGATCATGGCATGATATAAATCACGACCAGATGTGGAATGATGACCAGGGGTGGATGACCCAAGATCGATCTCAGGAGATGCATCATGGGAGACAGATGTCAATCAATCCCATTTTCCATATAAACAAATTGACGTTATGCAACATATGGTGTTCAGGCAGCTTTACTCTACAGAGCATGGTACCGAGCAATACTCAGAGCACCATTCACAGATTCCGAAGTGTATACCTATATGCCCAAGTACCAAGGCGTCATATGTTCTAAAATAAGAACCAAAGTTACAGCTACAATGCCAATACTGCATATGGTGTACAAAATTCATCTTTGACAGAGGAAGGATGTTTATAGAGGGGGTTAACAATGCTGAAATTAAAACAACCCCTACCACATATAATTACTGTACTGGAAGTGCAGGAACAGAGCACAGTGAAACGCATTCCGCAATTGTGATGTGCAAGCAAACATACCTTCCGATAAACTAAGAAACCGCATACCCATGTTGCAATCCCAAATGTGATTCCAACTCAATCTTGGTGACCCGAACTCAGTCTTGATAATCTTGGGATTCACAGCTCCTGCTGGAAATAAACTTCTGAATTAAGCCAACTAACCAATATAAAATCTGAAGAAGCCATAAGGGATTCGTCATTGTCGGAGCTGCAATGTATAAATGGGGGCTGAGCATACCAGAATCAAACCAACCCCTAGTACAAGTGATTGCTGTAGCAGAAGTGCAGGGAGGCAGCACTTGGAAATGAAACGACAAGCAAACTCAGATGACAATGATATTTGTACCCACGTAGCTGTCAGAAAGCATACCTGGAAATGAAGCGGAAACCATACCTGGAGGAATCCAGGGGAGCGCACCCGACAATTGGAAATAATAAGTGCACCGAGCACAGAGTGGATGTCAAGTGTACCTACAAGTACACCGATCAGCAGGAGGATGATCAGTGCTTCTTCAAGAGCACCAGAGAAATGATGGGAAGTTTGAACCAAGATTGATCTATGCCAAGTGAGTACATTGCTGTCTACTAAAGCAATGCCAAACCTAACCGAAAATGATTTCCGAAGATACCTAATAGTTACTACATAGTGTCGCAAGAGTCACCACATGGCATCATGAGACAGTCGAAACAACTACAAATGATCATTACTGGATTTCCTTAAATGGAGGGCACAGGAACTTAGAATCATCGGGAGCCCTACCTACTGAAGGGACCAACTGGGATGGTTACCAAAGGGCTTGCCAAACACGATGTTGAATGACTACAGTGGAGGCCGATAAGCCTACTTGACCAATGCTGAATGAGGATGAACATAACAACTGATGGAGACAGTGGGAGCTACTAGCTGCAAGAGATTATGTTAGATATCAATGCTAGCTGACAGAGCTATGCATGAGGATCTGGGGAGTGCAAGCTCAATTGCATATATATGGTATGAATGACCATTTTATGAGAAGCTTACAAGATAGATAAAAAGTCATATATAATTGATCATCACCAATGGCTATAATACCAAGAGCCGAAGCCTCTTACTATGCAGCAACAATGATCAGTGATGGGCTGCGCCTGGGGAGTGGTTGATGAGGAATTGGGAGTGCTCGAGTGCTAGCGCACTTGGAAATACAGTGAGTATGAGCAGTTACTGAAATGCTCTTAACTTACATATACTGATGTAATGAGGATCGCAATGGCAATGACATTGAGGAGCAGTGAGCTGAAGTTTCCATCAATGCCGAAAAGTCATGACAAGACTCATACTATGATTGCAGATTGCAGATTTCACTGCAATTACTGTGTCTAAATCCGATGATAACCTACAGTGGGTACAAGTTAGAAGTTCGAGATTTATGGTCGGATGATGGATATTCCGAAGGTGGACATATGGAGGATGATGTCACCTTCGACATTCTTAGTTTATCTTCTCATGTCTTGTCTTTGTTACTTCTTTGCATCTCAGCCGAGTACAAATGATATCCGCATGGGTTTTTACAACCTCTGGAAATATATCAAGTGGAGGTGGTGATTTCCTGTGGACCAGATCCACCGAAAGGTTGCCCTCAGCAGTTTTAATTACGTGTGAGACTTATGAGTTTGTATGTTTGCATACATGAAACAGCTGTTTGATTGTTTTCTTTTCTTTCCTACTCTTGTACGGGTTTAAACAGCCCAAGGGGTCAACATCTAAAGAGGGGCATAATGTAACGGCACAACTGCACATGAGGTGTCCATGGCCGGGTAATAACCGCTTTATATATTGTTGGCTTACCAAAACCCTTAGATATCTAGTGACAATTATACCTTATCTTACTTTTATACTGCACTAGCATAGTGACATTCAGGTTTGCAACCATATCTACTGATGTACCTTCCCATGAGGCCATACATGGGTATATTCCTTTATAGTTATATTGAATAATATTTGTTAATTAAGCAGAATTGAGTATCTGCACAGCAGTGGCAAGTATTCCTCATTCGTCTTGCATTGATGTTACAGTAATAATTCAGTAAATCAATAGCCTAAATATACTGCTTGATCTGGCAAACTACATACTAGAATAGTGAACATTGCATGTGTAAAATATTCACTGAAACTGATTCAAATCATATTAGAGATATTATTTCACCATGTCAGTCAGCTGAAGAGGTTGCCCAGGCAGTATTGGGTTGAAGACAAGCCATGAGGTCTATACACATATGTACACAATATACATATGTCGAAGTAATATATTATCACTCTACTATTTTGCTAAATGCACATCATTATGAATCTGTCTGCAATTCAATATAAATGTGTTATCAATGTACCATCTAATGTGGTCTTCTGTACTATATTATTGTGAAATTGATCTCATATTCAAAACAATTGATATTGTTGCCAATGTTGAAGTATCCCACAAGTTCAGACAATGTATACATTCATAAAGAATGCAACATTAAAATTGCATTAACTTGGCATCAATAAACAGGGCTTTTTTGGTACAGTATGTGGTCACCAATCCATCCAGTGAAGTCTACTGTGGATTTGATTCCGTTCGTACTGCTGCGTGTGGCATATTGTAAGTGGCTTCGCTTCTCACTTCAGGCCTTGTGTGCAGGGTATTACATTATCATCTCAAAATATCCCCTTCAATTCAGTTGTAACTGATTAATTTCAGGCGAACAGTAAGTCTATCATTGTGGTAAAGTACGAGCGAGATATTGTTAACAGCGATTTATGTTGCAATTATTTGGATAAGATGCAATCTTGTACGATGATAATTGATCCCTAACTGAACATGCCCACCTTTGATATCAAATAACCGATTTACAGCGTCCGGTTAGCAAGAATTGGCCAGTTGCAATCACTTAGTCCGAATTATTTTCAACTTGTCAGGACAGTGCAAGAAGGTCGCAGCATAAGATTTCGCCCGGAACTCCCTTCTACTAGGCTCTTGGACAAACCAATCGTAACCTACAGAAGTCAATGTTATATTTTATCAAGTGCTCACTTGGAGTCTGGTATACCCTGCTTCTCTGTAAATTGGATTGCATCCTCTTTGGTCTTGAAGAAGAGGTGGGTTCCTTGCATAAAATCGGCACTCGATTGCCAGCCCATTAGAGGGTTTTCCCACCTGTGCTTACGTTGAAAGACATCCCAATCGATTGCCCAATGTCTACCATTCCATTTTCCAGATTGAGTGGCGGGTTTAGAAGGCATGTAAATGCGGACAGGGCGGGAGAGGATATCAAAGGGAACCCCAGAAACAACATTCGCACCTATACAAGATTCTGGACAACGATGTAGAGGTACTGGTGGAATAGGGAAATATGCACTGATCATAGTAGTCAGTCATTGCTATAAAAAAAAAAGGTCCTTGCGATGCGGAGTACCTGGTCGCTCTGCCGACAGTCGTTACGGATAACGGTCGTGTGGTAGTTTTTAATACACACACTTGATCAGATGATAAGGGTGCAGAAGTTTGCCGGGGAATGACGGCAGGTTGCTGGGAGCCATTGGTAATAATGTTGGAGTATTGTCGCATTCTCTCTTGGGCCTCATACGCACGAGTAGTTAACAGTCGAACAGTTGATAGTCGAGCAGTTGAGAGTAGATCAGATGAAAGTCGAACAGTTGGAAGTCGAGCAGTTGACAGTCGAGCAGTAAGCAGTGATCGAGAGCAGCGAAACAGCGTCATATTCAAATAATTGAGGGGATGAGAGGTCGTGTAGTTAGTGGTAGTGGTAGCAATGATGTTGTTAGTTGGGCAATTTGGTGTAGTTCAACCCGGATTCTAATTAGAGTGATGAATACGTAAAATTGCACAAAAGATTCCTCAGTAGTCAAATTTAAAGTAGGCAGCTTTTCTCACCCCAGCCCACACAACATGTGCGGTGTAATTGACGACAGCGTATGCACAATACGATGCACAACACACATCTGCGAAAATCTCAGTGGCCAAGACAAATTAAAGCCACTCACATAGCCTCCAAACATGGTTTCAATTGGGTGAATTTACGTTGGTACAATGATAGTGCTGAGCCTTATCAAAACTACAGTTGGTTATCTTCTTTTAAAAAACACCCCATTACACTCAATGCCATATATAGAATGATTTATTCTAACTGGTATCAGCCATACTGACAAATGAAAGTTCCAGAAACAGTTCAAGTTATATTGAACCTCCTATACAGTATATTTAGTATACTAAAGTACAGCCATATTTACATAGTGCTAGATCATAATACTTTTACTATAATTATATAACAGAATCATCAGCTATATTGCCATACTTAGTGTTATTCAGCATTGGAATATACAAATTATATATGTGATTAGAATACTACTAAACTTATAAAAAGGTAATGGCAGTATACTTACTATAAACATTTTAATTATTAGACTAAAAATAAATTACAGAAAATCAATTTAGTAAAAGTAACAAAGGATCTACTACCATAATATATAGTACCAATTTATTCTTATACAAAAGATAAGTTACATACAAATAACCTTTCAATGATACTAGATAATTCAAAACAGTATAGATGAAATCTAAACTAGTTTAAATATTTTTAATCTCTATAATACATTTAAAGATTATAATTAGAAAAAGCTTTTAACAGTAAAATAGTACAGGTTCATTGAGATATATTTATTTATAAAGCTACAGATTGAAGTGTATTTATATAGAATATATTCTATATTAAATATATATATAAATTCAAAGATACAATAGTAAATTTCCATTTATTAAACTGAACATACAATGATGACGTGATTTTATCATCAGATACAGGGAATTAAATGCAATATCTAATTCAAGAAACAACTTAAACAAGTTTATTTCAGCATTGTATGATATATATATTTGGTTAGCAACTACCACTTCAGTAACAATTAGACAATATACAGTTGGTATCAAGAATCTCTTGTCATATACTGACAAGATGAACATAGTACATTTCTCAATACTCGTTCAAAGACTATAAAGGTGGTATAATTTCAGGTAAAGAAACTTTCCAAGCTGTAAAATATGTTTTTATTAGAATACATGACAATTAATATAGAGATCGATAATTTGCATTGGATAAAATTACAATTTGTATACAGATTGGCTTCAGTAAAATAGCTTGCAATAAACTAACAGGGTCTAGTTAGTTAATTGGATGGGGTCACAAACAAGATATTGCTGAAATGGTGATATTTGAATGTATAAATATACACACTATACAAAAGTTTCAATAAATCTTATAATTAGTGTTAGTAACAGTTTGGGCAAATCACTTTGGGTTCTTGTCCAGATCAAAAAAGAGCATTTGTTCAATTGGTGTTCCAGGTCATCAATACACCTGAACTGTCCATTCAGGTACTGTTTGATGGAACTCTCGCAGCCTGTCCTAGTTGGACGGGTTTGCAGCTGGTTGCCCATAGAGTCCATAGGTAGAGTTATTTATTGCTTCTGTTTATGCTGTGTGATAATAGTATCTGGTGAAGGTTGCAAATTCAACTTCGAGTGATCTCTTTGCAGATGATGTGCAGTGTGCAATTCCGATAACTCTGGAATGGGGGTTTCTCCTTCTATATTTTGTATTCCTGCCTCCAAAGGTGGTCACCAGTTCTGATATAAGCTCAAGTGTCCGTGAAATGCCTCAATTTCCGAATATGCAACACCAAAAAGTGTTGACCCTCCATTGATGCTTATGTTCACGATGGAGCAATGTAGATATCATTGATGGCATTACCTGAAAAGTTCGCCACTACGCTCTATATGAAATATCGCAACAAGCGACAATTAGATTACCCAAAATGCAAGACAAAAATTGTTGACACCCCATTAACAATTATTTTTAGCATGGGGTGGAGACCGTGATGCTTCTGTTTTTGCCTCTACAAGTGGCCAATATCTTATTGATGAATGTCTACAACCAGTCGCCACTTCAATTACCCAAGATGCAATGCAAAGAATTGTAGACACTTGGTTAACACTCATTGTCAAAATGGGGCAGTGATCATGGCGATGTCTCGTTTGCCTATAAAGGTTGCCAATAAGTTGGTTATGCATAATAGTAACCAAATCACATTTCAATTACCATACTTACAAGACCACATATTGTTAACACTCAGTTGATGGTCATTTTAATATATTGTCCATCTACAACCTGCTGCCATCAATAATTGTATTCATAATTATTTCATCTTATTAGTTGCCATTCTGACAGATTGAGACTCAGCCCTTTGGCAAAATCAAACCCAGCAATATTCTTGCACTGGTCGTACTCATTCTATTGAAATTTATACATCTTGCCAAATAAGTCATTGGGCCTCCTATACTCCTTTTTATCAACCAGTATTGGCATCCGATTGCACACTATTCTGCAACAATATTTCTCTAAATGCAATTCCTGGACAAGCAACATAAACAATCCGGTGAAAATATATTGACTCATTCTGTCAAACTTTTGGTTGTGTCCTGTATTCCTCCTCATTTCTATTGCATTGACCATTATGAACCTCTATATAGCCTGCTACTTTTAATACCGTGATGGCCAAATCAATCACGGAACATGTGGTGCAGCACTCACATCCCCCTGATCTGGGCTTTGCTGAACCTCAATGCTATTGTCAAGTGCTATGTCGGATTCATCGTCTGGCTCCCAGCTGTGCTCACTTACATTTAGATTATCCAAGTGACCATTGCATTGCAGTCAATGTTCAGTGTCGGAAATGCTCTCAGGTGCAGTATCCTGATTGGGCTTTGGTGGATGACAGTCGATTCCCTGTATTCGGCAGATATTCAATACTTGACATCATCCTCCAGGGAGGCTCTTTGAAGACACAGCTGGTGGCAAAGGCAATCTTTCTGACAATGTGAATGCAGCTACACCATCATGTTGAATGATTAACCATCATACATTAATGATTTCTTCAGTATGTGAAATGTATTCTATGGCTGTCATTTGATTGTTTTGAGTCTGACAGTCCTTCTGTGCAGCACATAGATTTTGGCTGCCCTGCAACATTTTCAAAAAGTCGTTGACCTTGGCCATTCTGTGCAATTTTGTATCCTCCACCTCTCTCCTGAGTTCCAAGTCATGTTCAGGTTCTGTCAAATTCAATGGTGGGTGATCATGTCCAAAATATCTCTTTCTTGGCTTGAGTAAACTACCCTACAACGACTTTTTTGTAAAGGGAGTCACATGTAATTGATGACTGCCTCCGGCCGATCACATCTTGTATAAGGGAATAACTGGCGTCCACTTCAACTCCATGTGGCACAACAGGGAATAAATCATGCACTACATTCCAAATATCAGTGTACTATAGGTGCATTTCCTTATGTTTGTGCGAGTAGTTGGGGATATCCGGTATTTAAAATGAACGGTTAATCTCAATAGTGTTAGCAACAGGTACAAATACATGGCAGCGGTCCGGATTTGGACTGTAAAAACGGGTTGGTTTGATTCCTGACCGGTCCAAAAACCCGACCCTCTGATTCTTGGCGGGTCAATCCCAGACCCTACCCATCAGCCCGCGAGTTTTGCTGGATTTGGTTAGACCCTTTGGATACAATCTCTGGTTCTGCATTTCGGGATTCACATTTAGGATCACATTCAGATATGCTACTGTGAATCATAAAATATTGACATTGGTACATCACGGCTTATTTTCAACATATTGGCTACCTTAAGTTTCAAAATGAACTGACTCACGTGCCCTACCACATTGTAAAAATGAGCGTCAATGGAGCGTCAACGATTTTTTGTCTTGCATCATCGGTAATATGAGTGGCACTTGATCACAAGCAACCATCAACATGGATATGGTAGACTGTATAGGCAGATATGTATGGGAGATTCCCGCCACATCCTCTGGGACAGTAACAACTTATTTCATTCACAGAGCTTCCACTAAGTATTCTTCAGCCTTTTAGTGTATAAAAACAGTCAAAACGATATATATAGACCATAATGGCCACATCACGCTGTGATTAACCATGATAGGAGGCCAACAATCGTTGACACTCCATTGATGCTGATTTTCAAGATGCGGCAGGGAGTGTTTTACTTTCTATTTTGGGTATACAGGCGGCCGATACTCTGTCTATGATTGTATGCAACCTGTTGGCCCCCCAGATTACCCAACATACACGACCAACAATCATTGTCGCTCCATTGACGCTCATTTTCAAGTTGGGGCAGGGAGGGTATTGCAATCTGTTTTGTCTATTAAGGCGGCCAATAATTCAATTATAACTGTCTGCAATCTATCAGTGGTGGGAGTATGCAGGACACATGACCAAAAAATGTTGACGCTGCATTGACGCTCATTTTCAAGATGAGATAGCGAGCATATTGTGATAATTTTTAACAATAAAGGCGGCCAATACTTCAATTATGAATAACCATGACCGAATCAATATTCAATTCCCATACTTTCATGACCTACAATTGTTGACGCTCTGTTGACGCTCATTTTGTCACAGGTGTATCTACAATATGCAATCATTTGATTTTGTGTAGTCCATCATTTAGATTGGTTTGGCAATCTTTCTAGTGTTTTCATTGACTTTCTTCTTGATCACTACATTGTTCTTTAATAATACATATAAATATATAATAATAATCTCCAAAATCCTGTGTCTTTCAATCAATGCTTGTCATCACTTGCAGGTTCGCTCACTAGACTGCTCTGGTCTCCAACATTGATGTCAGCTGCATTACCACACAGCAGATAGTATACTAACCAGCCAATGTTCCTTCATCAGTCAGCATATCTGGATCAAAATCTGTATCGTGCTGGCTATTCTGGCCAGATGCATCAAGAGCAAACAATTCAGCAAATGGAAGAGTTGTATGTGACTACACATATCCCGCCAGCAAAGTGATGAGTTGGGAATGTTGAGCTCTGGCATTGTTGGTGGTTGGGGCACGTGGTGTGCTGCGCAGAGGTGGCATCAGCTCTAGAGTTGGCTGTCTGCATCTCTCGGGTGAAGGTTCACCTGATCCTTTGCGTCTGTAGCATGTCTGTGGATTTTTTGTGGTGCAATTTTGGCAAGGAAGGCACCTGGGCATGTGGTTTTGACAAAGCATAGCCGGGTGTCTTTCTATTGCAGCCATGACCTTTTTATGCCCAGGAAACACAACACCCTGCTTCTTCTCTGCTCGAACCTTGGTGCGTGGTGCCTTGATCAGATATTTTGATTCCTGTATTGCCGTGCGAGAAAATGCTTCTTTGGCCACGTTGGCCATATTCAATGCCAGGCGTGTGTCCAATTGTTTCAGCTGTATCCGAACTCCTTGCCTTGCAATAGTAGCAGACATGTTGCAAACCGACAAGAAATCAGTTGGATCTTCTAACAATGGGATGTAGCTATTACCTCTACCATATACGCCTCCGCAGCCTCCGCGAAGGTGATTGAAGCCATCTTCATCCACTTACAGTGATGATTATCAGGAAATTCGTCTGGGAAAATCACAAAGCTGACAATATTATGATGTTTGATTTTGCGAACAGTGCGGACAAATGCCTTTGTCAACCCTGGAGGTTACCCATTATGGGCAGTGATAAATTGGTCACGTAGGTCTCTACAGAGAGCATCTATAGGTTATACGGTTATTTGATGGCTGTTAACCACGATATGGATATACTCACATTCAACGGTGTGCAGCTTCTTGTTCTTGCTGCTTCCAGTCGTACTGACAATTTTTAAATGTGTATGTTGGGGCATTTGTTTGGTGGCTGCATTGCCAGTCTCGCGGGGGACTACCTGGTGTCTTTGTTCTTGCTGTATGGCAATGATTGATGTATTTGAGGTAGCGCCCACCAATCGGCTGGATTGAGATCCACTCGCATCTGAATGACGTGTTAGTGTTTCCATGATCTGCTGGTGTGGAGTAGGAGAGGAAGATGATAATTGAAACAAGTGGGAAGCCATGAGGACTGTATAGTTAGTGGCATGTCAGAATGGAATAAGTAACAGCCAACATGTTCTTTAAACTCAAGATAAATTCTGCCGAGTATGGCTGCAAGTTGCAGGGGTTTGCCACTGCTCAGCGATGTGTAATAAGTCAGTGTGATGTTGTTTCTGAGTTAACAGGGATAGATTGCGGTGTAGGACAGCCCCAATCACATGATGGTCAGATAAAAATAGCACATTATTGAAGGGATTGGTTGTTTGCTAATGATTGTCTCAAAAACTCCCCTGGGATAATACAGAAAACTGACGCTAACAATGAAGTCATGTTGTAGCATTACCCTAACTGTAATGGGCAGGATCGGGCGTACGCAAAATTGGTAAGGAAAATGTGATATCGGAGACGACACAAAGGGTGCTCGAAGTTCGTATCGAGGAAATCAAGACAAGACAAGAGTCCAAGCTGTTTCAAAGTTGTATCTTGCTTTGCTATACAAGACAACGAGCAAAGAAAGAAGAAAAGGAAATCCTCCAATGCAAACAACAGTCACTTTATATACAATTCGTCTGCCACTCTCGAACCACTTCCCCAGCTCTGATGTACCATCCGAATTTTATCCCATGATCATACACACCACCAACCTAATGCTTTATCAGTACAACCACGCCACATCATCCGATGTCACAACACCTCAGACCACTTCCTTATCATACCAAATTAAACCGCCGCCATCTTCCTGTATCCTCCCCGTCTCCCAACATCTCCGCATTTCCGTAACACAATTCCTTCCACACCATCCCTACATTCCTATCACATTTCCTAAGTACCCCTGTACTTCTTCAAACCGTGACAGTATCCCCCTCCTAGGTTCGAGGTCCTCCGAGAATATTCTCCAGTTATCCTGGCATTAGTGGGTATTGTTGGTGGAATTCTTCTACCGCCTGTAACCCATCCACACATTTCGGAGGCTTGCAAGTCAGGGAGTCATATCCAGTCCACCGTATTAGATTCTGTAACTGGTTCCGATACATCCTACTATTCTGAACACTAGATTCCTGATATTCTTCTTCACCATCGACTTCCACCAGAGGAGGGGGCTCTATTTGTTGTCTGGCAAGGGGATCATTCACCACTCGATCCAAAAGCGAAACAGGTTGAACTCGATGAATTCGCATTGACACGGGCAGTTCTAACTCATAGGCATATGGGGCTATCCTACGAAGAACCTGAAACGGTCCCAACCTCTCCCAATCCAACGTCCGAGTGGGTCCGGTGGTTCATATATGTCGGGCATCTAGCCAATCCTAGGTACCCTCCTGTCTATTGTTAGGGGTTCTCCTCTAACAGTGATAAAGATACATGACAGATCGAAGAAGGTAGATGTCTTAGGGTAACCTAAGGGATGCAAAACACCTACCTTCAAATACGATGTCATGTTTGTCTGTCAAGTGATCTTTAGCGGGATTACACTTGAGTCACTTGTCGATCAAGCAGTGACGACACGCTCACACTGTCGGATTCAAATATGATGATGAAGTTATACTGCCTGCTCTGGAAGTGAGAAACCTTCTTAGATGCGTATAACTCTTGGCCACGATTACTATATCTTATCTAGCGGGGCAATGCATAGTTAAATTGCGAATACGCAGAATTACATGCACAGCAGACGTTATGCAATATGCTATTACGAGGGATCTGCAACTCACGCGCAAAAGCGGTGAGATTACTTGCGGCACTCCCCGGTCTACGGAAGGTCGAGGCCTAAGCATGCAGTGTCTGGGGGATTATTGGCATTGGCTGAAGATAAGAGGCCTGAAGCGAACGGGTCATTTTGATTAGAGGCTGTATGCATCGCAACGTTATATTATGACGTGTCAAAATCTACGTTGGCATAGTATCAGTTGGTAGCTGATTAAATCTATGATGCAATGCCGAATAGCCAATTATGGTGAGGCAGAGAATATTGCAATTGAAAGCATTAAGAAGGTCAAACACAGTTAAATTGCGATTACGCAGAGATACGTGTCAGTCGTTAATGTTCCAACTACTGAAACAAACGGGAAAGCAATATGTCCAAGTTGAAGTTATGATCTGAGATGTCATTTGATATAATTTAATATGATGGATGGCCTGATATTAATCAGGAGCGTAATGCTTCAAAACCACATTATATGAACACGGTAACCTGAGGGAAACGTGGCAATCAATTATTGGGCGCGTTAAGTAGAATGTAAGACGCAACGATAACATTGCAATTATACGATAAGCGGACTCATAGCATGGAAGTATGGGCGATAAGAATACTGTCCCTCGAACATGACTATAAAGAGATCACGATTGTCCAGGCAA
>Ga0307514_10002888_pt1 | contig 17124 bp, 17 predicted proteins | sample 16_EM_MG_FD_203088 | JGI IMG/M metagenome (GOLD analysis project Ga0307514, IMG submission 203088) | Populus trichocarpa ectomycorrhiza microbial communities from riparian zone in the Pacific Northwest, United States - 16_EM | ecosystem: Host-associated > Plants > Roots > Unclassified | place...
AGCCCGTCCGCGCCGGTGACCGGGGGCGGGCCCGAGTGTCTGACGCGGCGGGAGCGGGAGGTGCTCGCGCTGGTCGCGCGCGGGCTCAACAACACCGAGATCTCAGGGACGTTGGGGCTCAGTCCGCCGACCGCGACGACCCACGTCAGCCGGATCATGGGGAAGCTGGGGGCACGGGACCGGGCCCAACTGGTCGTTGTGGCGTACGAGTCGGGGATGGTGACACCGGGGAGCGTGTGACGGCGGACGGCGGACGGCGGACGGCGGACGGCCGACGGCCGATGGCCGATGGGCCGATGGTCGACGGCCGCCCCCGCCTGACGGGCTCCCGGGGGCACCGACCCCTGTACGGTGCCCCCGGAGTATGGGTGTTACGGGAGGGTCTTCGCGTACGACTCGTCGTTGTCGGAGTCGTACAGCAGCGTGCCGTCGGCGTCGTAGCCCTTGATGCGGGGTGCGACGGTGACCTGCTGGTTCAGGGTGCCGGAGGCGACGAACCAGCCGTGGTCGAGGGCGGCGTCGCTGGTGGCGCCGCCGTAGGAGACGGTCACCTTGGCCACGGACGGCTCGACCGTGCCGATCACGCCCCAGCGGAACGGCAGCTTCCAGGCGCCCTTGTCCATGAACGACTGCTGGTACAGCTTGCCGCCGTTGATGTCGGCCAGTACGGGCGGGGAGTCCGGCAGCCGGTCGTCGCCGACGCTGGTGTTGATCCCCGCGTCCTCACCGGGCTTGATGTCGCAGATCAGCCGGGTCTGGTTCGGCTTCTCCTTCACGGCGACGACGAAGATGCCGTCGCCGGGCGCGTTGGAGTCGCCGGTGCTGTTCATCGCCAGGATGATCCGGTACCTGTCGGCCGTGCCGAGGTCCGTGTCGTTCATGCGGCCGGAGGCGTACTTCCGGTCGTCGGCCAGACACTTCTCCAGCCCGTCCGAGGCCTGCGCCAGTGTGATCCCGTCGAGCAGCTGGCCCGGCGTGGCGGGCCCCGTAGGCCCTGTCGGAGTCGGCGAGGGCGTCGGCGTCGGAGTGGTGGAGAGCGTGGCACTCGCCGACGGCTTCGAGGCCGCCGTCCGGGCATCCCCGCCCGGCACGCCCAGCGCGTACGCGCCCACGGGCATCGCGGCCAGCGTCACCAGCACCGCCCCGGCCGCCGCCACCCGGCGCCGCCGTTCGACCACGCCCCGGCGGCGGATCTCCGGGTACGGGGCCGGCGACGGCCGGATCGTGTAGGCGTCTTCGGCGAGCAGCTCACGCACCCGCTCCTCGAAGTCCCCGCCGATGTCCGCGTCGGCGTCCCCCTCGCCGTCCTGTCCCCGCCACTGTTCGTCGTTCACCTGCTACCCCCTTGCCGGGACGGCGTCCCTTCCCTGTCGGTGTGGGCGCGGTCGGATCCGTCCATGACCTGCGCGAGCCCCGGATACGTACGCAACTTCGCCAGTCCCTTGGACGCCTGGCTCTTCACCGTGCCGGGGGAGCAGCCGAGGGCCTCGGCGACCTCCGTCCCCGACATGTCCTCCCAGTACCGCAGGACGATCACCGCCCGCTGCTGGGGCGGCAGCCCGGCCAGCGCGTCGAGCAGTGCGCTGCGCTCGTCGGCCCATGAGATCGCGTCGCGCGCCGCCATCTCCGGTGGAGCCGCTGTCAGCGCCTCCGTGACCCGCCGCTTGCGGAACCGGTCACTGTTGCAGTTGACGAGCACCCGCCGGACGTAGGCATCCGGATTGTCACTGCGCGATACGCGCCGCCAGGAGCGGTACACCTTCGCCAGCGCCGTCTGCGTCAGGTCCTCGGCGTGGTGTGCGTCGCCGGTCAGCAGATAGGCGGTCCGTACGAGACGGGACCACCGCGCTCTGACGAATTCCTGGAACCGTTCCTCTTGTTCGGCCTGCATCAAGCACCCTCCCTCGCCCTCCAGACCACCGTCTTGGCGGATTCGGTTGCCCGGGATCCGACACCGGGTTCGAATGGTCTCGTGACGAGAGAAGAACGCGAGGACAGCAGGGTGGGCCGGGAGCTGTGGGGCGAACGAGCCGCCGGTGTGCTGCCGTTGCCGTCCGGGCGGCTGGTGCGGGGCCGGGGCCTGCGGCGCCCGCTCGATCCGGACGCGCCGGCACCGTCGTACGGCGTCTACCTCCTCGGCAGGCGGCCGCCCGAGGCCGCCTGGGAGTCCGGCTGGATCCGCTGGCCCGACTTCCGGCTGCCGACGGACCGGGAGGCCGCCCGCGCGGTCCTCACCGAGGCGTGGGAGCGGGCCGCCGACGAGCGCGTCGAACTCGCCTGCGGCGGCGGCCGGGGGCGTACCGGGACGGCGCTCGCGTGTCTCGCGGTCCTGGACGGCGTACCGCCACAACAGGCCGTCGCCTACGTCCGCGAGCACTATGACCGGCACGCGGTCGAGACGCCTTGGCAGGCGCGGTATGTCCGGCGGTTCCGGGGGCCTGGCCTCGCTGCGGGAGGAAGCGGTCCGGATGGCCGAGGCAGCCATCTCTGATCCTGGCGACTGCCAGACCGTCGCGGTCGCCAGGACGCCGGAAAAGGCCAGCGGTGTTCATCGGCGCGAGCAAGGCTCATGACCTGTGGATCGGTGCCGGCAAGGCGCGCGAAGGGCGCCAACGGTCACCGTCTGGTCGTGCGCAACGAGCGGGGAGCCGCTGTCCCGGAGCATGGGCGTGTCCGTCTCACTGCTCGCCCGGGCGGCGTGCCGGAGGCGGCGGGGGCAGAACCTCGCCCGAGGTGAAGCGGCCGGGGCGGAAGTCCTTCAGCAGGGGGGACTCGTTGCCGTAGAGCTCGTCCGCGACCAGGCGGCCGAGCAGGGGGGCCAAGGTGACGCCGCTGTGGGTCGCCACCACATAGAACGGGACGTCGGTGGCGGGGAAGCCCGCCACCGTGACACCGTCGCCCGGCATGACGCGCTGGCCGACCCGGACCTTCTCCATGACCGTGCCCTCGGCGGCGTTCAGCACCTCGGGCAGGCGGGCCAGGAGTTCGGTGGCGATCTCGCCGTCGGGCGCGTACGGCTTGGCGGGGTCCGCTGACGCGTCCAGGTCCAGGGCCTGGAGCATCAGGCGGCCGCCCCCGTCGGGGCGGACATTGAGCCGTGGGCCGGTCAGGACGCGGGACAGGCGCGCGGTCGCCGGTGCGGTGGTGGCGAGGAAGCCGACCGACGCCGAACCGGCGAGATCCGGGTCCACCATGGGGATGTGCGCGCCGGCCAGTTCGGCCACTCCCCGCGTCCACCGGCCCGCGCAGCTCACCACCGTGTCCGCCGGGTAGCGGCCGCCGTCGGCGCAGATCACGGTCGCTCCCGCCGGGCCGTGTTCGATCGCGGTCACCCTGGCGCCGCCGACCACCGTCGCGCCCAGGTCCCTGGCTCCGCCCAGCAGCCGGGACAGCAGCAGCACGGGCAGCGTGTACGCCTCCTCGGGGAAGAAGGCGAAGACGGCGTGCGACGGTGCCGCCGCGAGGTCCGGCTCCAGCTTCCCGGCCTGTTCCGCGGTGATCCACTCCACTGGGTAGTCCCTGGCCCCCAGCCGTGCCACCCGTTGGGCCAGCACTTCCTTGTGCCGGTCCGTCACTGCCCACTCCAGGTTCCCGGAAGGGAAGAACCACGGCGCGCCGTCCCCGGCGAGCTCATAGTGTGCGCGCATACCCGCGAGGTTGAGCGCGAAGTACGGCTCCGGCTCCTTGTTCGCGCTGTTGAGCCAGGCGAACGAGTTCGCGGTGGTGCCCGCTCCGGGGTGATCCGCTTCGAGCACCGTGACGTGGGCGCCGCGCGCGGCCAGTTCGGCCGCCACGGCCGCGCCCACCACTCCGGCTCCGATGACCACGATTCGCAAGACAATTCTCCTCAAGTCTCCGGCGCACGAGTCTCCGGGCACGCCAGAACAGAACCTGACGCGGGACCTCGTGCGGGAACGTTGTGTAGGCCCTGTGCGGCGAGCACATGCACGGGGTCAGTGCTCGGGGTCGGCCCCGAAGAGATGGGCGATGCCGACGACGCGCTCGATGATGACGACGGCCACCGCGGCGAAGAGCACCATCACGGTGCCGACGGCGGTCACGGTCGGGTCGTAGTTGTACTGGAGGTAGTTGAAGATCCGCACCGGCAGGGTCTGCATGTCCGTGGTCACCACGAACAGCGCGATCGTCAGGTCGTCGAAGGACGTGATCAGAGCGAAGAACGCCCCCGCGATCAGCGGCCCGCGCACGGCGGGCAGCGTCACGTGCCAGAACACCTGCGGTACCTTCGCGCCCAGACCGGCGGCGGCCAGCTCCGCCGACCGATCGAGCCCGGCGAGGCCGGCCAGGACCAGGCGCACGGTGTACGGGACGGTCAGCACCAGGTGCGCCAGCAGCAGGGTGAGCGGGCTGGACGCCATGCCGAGCTGGGCGTACCACTGGAGCAGCCCGATGCCGAGCACGATCGTCGGCACGGCGAACGCGCTGGAGAACAGCCTGTCCAGCACCGACTTCCCCGGGAACGGGTAGCGGTGGATGGCCAGCCCCGCAGCGAGCCCGAGCGCCGTGGACACCACGGCCGCGCCCGCCGCCACGCCGATGCTGAGCAGGAACGAGTCCAGGAACTCGGGGCGGTTCAGCAGCTCCGCGTACCAGTGCAGGGTCAGCCCCTTGGGCGGAAAGGTGACGTAGCTGGTCGTGGTGAGCGACGAGGCGATGGTCACGAGCACGGGAGCCAGCAGGAACAGGCCGACGAGCGCGGCGAACGCGGCTCCGAGCAGGCGTCTCGCGCGCTCGCCCACGTCCGTGGTGGCCGGCTTGCCCACTGGCTTGCTCGCGGCCTCGCCCGCCGCCTCGCCCGCCGCCTTGCGCACTGCGGTTGCCGTGCTCACGCGAACACCTCCTTGCCTCCGCGCCCGCGCAGCAGCCGGGCGTACGCGGCCGTCAGAATCGTCGTCACCACGATCAGGATGAAGCCGATCGCCGCCGCATACGGCCAGTCCAGATTGGTCGTGGCCTCGGTGTAGACGAAGTACGGCATCAGCTTCACCGTGGGCCCGCCCAGAATCGCCGGGGTGACGAAGCTGGAAACGGTCAGGCTGAACACGATCAGCGAACCGGCGAGCATCCCCGGCAAGGACAGCGGGACGGTGATCCGCCAGAAGGACGTCCAGCCGCTCGCCCCCAGGCCCTTGGCCGCGGGCGTGAGAGCCGGGTCGACCCGGTCCAGGCTGCCCATCAGCGGCAGCACCATGTAGGCGAGCATCACGTGCACCATGCCGACGACGACCGCGGTGTCGTTGTACAGCATCTTCGGCGCGTCCAGGCCCACGGCGCGGAACGCGTCCGCGATCGGCCCCTTCGGCCCGAGCAGCACCAGCCACCCGTACGCCCTGGTCACCATGGAGATGAGCAGCGGCGACAGCAGCACGAGGGAGAGGTAGTTGCGCGTCCTGGGGGAGCGCCCGCGCAGATAGACGGCGAACGGGTAGCCCACGACGAGGCAGCCGAGGGTGGTCAGCGCGCCGATCCACAGGGTGTGCCACAGCACGCCACGGTAGAAGCCGTCCCCGAGAAACCGCGTGTAGTTGTGCAGTGTGGGGTCGCCCGCCTGGGTGCGGAAGCTGTTGTACACCAGCATGAACAGCGGTGCGATGAAGAGCAGGGCGAGCACGACGATGGCAGGGGAGGCCAGCAGCAGGCCGGTGCGCCAGGGGCCGCGCTCCTTGGCCGGCCCGGGAACCTCCGGCGTCGGCGCCAAGTCGTCGGGCGTCAGGGCCGGGCCGCGAGTGACGCGTGCTGTGGCTGCCATACGCACATCACCTCCTCGCCCAGCGTGGGCACTTCGGAACCGAACGGCATCGTGGCCTCGACGCGCCCTGCTGCCGTGGCCACCACACAGCGGACGCGGGTGCCGAGGAAGCGGGTGGCCTCGACGGTACCGGGAAGCCCCGGCTCCGCGGTCCTGTCGATGGGTGCCCTGTCCGAGCGGCCCTTCTCGGGTACGGCCAGCACCCGCACGGCCTCCGGCCGCACATAGACCCGTACTGCCTCGCCGTCGCCCGGCGCGGCGCCGACCGGTGTCGCCGTGACGAGGTGCGCGTCACCGATCCGGCAGCGGTGCCCGTCGGTGGCAACCCCCGCCGCGAGACCGTCGAGGACGTTGACCTCGCCGACGAACTGCGCCACGAAGTCCGTGGCCGGACGCAGGTACACGGTCTCGGGGTCGTCCAGCTGGTGGATCGTCCCCTCGGCCATCACCGCGATCCGGTCCGACACCGCGAGTGCCTCCTCCTGGTCGTGGGTGACCAGAATCGTGGTGGTGCCCACTCGGCGCTGGAGGGCGGCGACCTCCTCGCGCAGGCGAACCCTGAGCTGGGCGTCGAGGTTGGAGAACGGCTCGTCGAGCAGCAGCAGGTCGGGTTCCACGATCAGCGCCCTGGCCAGGGCCGTGCGCTGACGCTGGCCGCCGGAGAGCTGGCGCGGGTACCGCTCGCCCATGCCGTCGAGCCCCACCAGTTCCAGGGCCTCGGCCGCCTTGCGCCTGCGCTGGGCGGCCCCGACCTTGCGCATCCGCAGGCCGAACGCGATGTTCTCCGTCACCGTCATGTGCGGGAACAGGGCGTAGGACTGGAAGACCATGCCCATGGCCCGCCGGTTCGCGGGGAGCCGGGTGATGTCGTGGCCGTCCACCTCCACCACGCCGGAGTCGGGCAGCAGATGGCCGGCCACCATGTTCAGCGTGGTGCTCTTGCCGCACCCCGACGGACCGAGCAGGGTGAGGAACTCACCGGGCTCCATCACCAGGTCGATGCCGCGCACGACCTCCTTGCCGCCGAGGGACTTGTGGATCCCCTCGAGGACCAGCCGCCCGCGTGTGCTCTCTGCCCGCGCGGTGGTGTCCGGCCCGGTGGGCACGCTCTCCTTGCTCACGGGGCCCACGGGGTCCGTCTCCACGGTCACTTGCTCTCCACCTGCTTGTTCCACTTGTCGGTCCAGGCGGAACGGTTCTTGTTGACCGTCTTCCAGTCGAGCTTCAGCAGCGAGTCCGCCTTGTCGGCGCCGACGATCGTGTTCTTCAGGGCGGGGTCCTCCTTGACGCCCTGGACCACCGGGCCGTCGTAGGTGACCTTGGCCAGCGCCTGTTGGACGGACGGTTCCAGCAGATGGGCGACGAACTTCTGGGCCAGCTCCTCATGTGGTGCTTTCTTGACCACGTTCGCCGTGGTCACCAAGCCGATCGCACCGTCCTTCGGGTAGACGAACTCGATCGGGAAGTCCTTTTCCGCCAGCGTCGAGGTCCGCGATTTCCCCCACACCGAGGCGGCGGCCTGGCCCTGGAGGAAGTAGTTCGACACGTCGGCGGTGGTGTCGAACGTGGCCGCGTTCCTGGCGATTCTCTTCACCGCCGTGAGGCCAGGGTCGATGTCCTTCTCCGAGCCGCCGTTCGCCTTGGACGCGCCGACCAGCAATCCCACCCCGTAGGTGTTGGTGATCGACGGGAGGACCACCTTGTCCTTCAGCTTGGGGTTGGCCAGGTCCTCCCAGGTGGTGGGCTTGGGGACGCCGTGCTCCTTGAACCACTCGGGGTTGTAGGCGATGCCCGTGGCCGTCAGTCCGAACCCCACCCCCGAGTCGTTCTCCATGCGGGCGATTTTCATCACGTCGTCGACGGGCACCACACCGGTGTCGATCGAGGTGAGCAGTCCGGCCTCCAGCGCCTGCGCCTGGGGGCCGTCGTCGACCAGCGCGACGTCGATCTGCGGGCTGGCGTGCTGTGCCTTGAGCTTGGCGACGGTGTCGGTGGAAGAGCCGGGGATGTACGTGACTTTGCAGCCGCAGGTCTTCTCGAACGTGGGCAGCACCGAGTCGCGGAACGCCGTCTCGAACGAACCGCCGTAGCCGGCCACCACCAGGGCGCCCCCCTTGCCGCCGGCTGCGGCACTGGGAGAGCCGCAGCCGGTGACGGCGAAGGTGAGCGCGAGGACACTGGTCGCGGCGCAGAGGGCGGGCAGGGTTGATCGGGGGGAAGGCATTGCTACCTCCTGCAATGAGGGTTGGAAGTGCCGTTCCCGCGACCGGAGGAGGCGGGAGGGAGGGGAGAAAGCGATGTGGGGCCTGAGGGCCTCACGCGTTGCGCGAGGGGGGGGAAGGGGGAGGGAGGAGGGGGAGGGAGGAGGGGGCAGACGGGATCAGCCGAGCGGGCCGGGAAGCGAGGTCTCCACGTAGAAGCGTGAGGTGTCGGTCGGCAGGATCATTTCGAGGTGTTCGACCACCTCGTCGTTCTCCGCCCAGGTGACGCGTAGCCAGCGGAAGACCGCCGTACCCGGTTTCAGGCCGAAGAGCTCGGCGTGCTTCTCGTCCAAGGCGTACGGCTCCACGTAGAGCCGTGAGCGTTGCAGCGGCACTCCGCGGTCGCGGAGGTATATGTGGCTCGTAACGGTGACCAGGTCCTGTTCCAGCAGATCAGGGGCGAACCGGAAGGGCAGCACGGCGAGTTCCGTGCCGGTCACGCGGCTGCCGTCCGCGCTCAGCTTGTGGCGTTCGAGCTGCACGACGGCGTCGTTGTCGTCCAGTCCGGGTAGCCGCAGGTCCGCGCTCCCCGCGGGCAGGACCTTGGCGCCGATCACCCGGTGGTCGCCGTGGGCCTCGGGCCCGCTGGTCAGCACGCCCGCCGAGCGGATCAGGTTCTCCTCGTCGGCGGTCTGCGCGACGAACGTGCCGTGCCTGCGGTACCGGACGACCAGCCCGGCGTCCGCGAGTTCGCGCAGCGCGCGCTGCACGGTGATCCGCGAGACACGGAACTGCTCTCCGAGTTCGGCTTCGGTGGGCACCCGGGTTCCGGGCTGCCACCGGCCGTCCCGGATGTTTCCCTCCAGCTCTCTGCGGATCTGCTCGTACAGCGGGAGGTCACGTTCGGCCATGTGTAGAGACTGATCCGAGCCAATTGCTATGTCAATACGTTGGATAGATATGACTCGGGGCTGTAACGCGCTCTCAGGCCGGGCGCGGCGAGGGAAACGTCTCCGCAACACGCGGCGCCCGGCGGCGGGCCGCCGACCCGGGGTGACGGCATCGCTCCTCGGCGCCCGCACTCTCGCACAGCTGGAGGGCGATCTGGGTGCCCTGGAGGTCGACTTCACGGCCTCCCGACTGGCCCGCCTCGACGAGCCCGGCGCGATCGAGCTCGGCTTCCGGCACGGCGTACTCGCCGGCGACAGGATGCGCGCGGTGACCCGCGGCGCCCTGAAGGCGGAAACCCGCCGCCGATCCGGGGAAGCCGCTGGGTTGGGAGAACGTGTCCAGCAGGGTCTGGCGCAGCACGTTGCCGTTCAGCTCCGGGGGGTTGGCGCCGGGCCAGGCGATCGTTTCCCGGTCGAGGTGTTCGGCGAGCCGGAGGACCGTCGGCCGCGCCTCGGTCGCGGTCTCGGCCAGCCGGTCCGCGTTGCCCGGCGCCGCCACCCACTTCGCGAACTCGGGGAAGGTGTACTCGACGCCCCGCTCGCGGTGGGCGGTTCGGGGCTACCTCGGGGGCGCGGCGCGGCCCGGCCGGGTATCAGACGGTTCGGTCAGGAGTGCTCGCACCGAGAAGGGCCAGACAATTGCCCCACAGTGCGGCGAAGCTCTGCGTGTTGTTGTACAGCTTGGCGAAGAGCACCTGGCCCTCAAGCTGGGCGACAACGGATCGCGCGGCCTCGTGGGTGTCGGCGACGGCGACCTCTCCGCGCTCGAGGGCTTCGCTGACAACATCGTCGACCATGTCCACCTGGGCATCGAAGATCTGTTGCAGGCGTTCGCGGATGGCTTCGGTCTGGTTGCTCATCTCCAGGGTCAGGTTCCCGAACAGGCAGCCCGAGATGGTGCCGCAGCTCAGCTGCCCGGCACGCTGATCGGCTTCAGTAGCCTCGAACAGCTTCCGTAGCCGCTGAAGGGGCGGGTCATCGCTGCGCAGATCGCGGTTCCAGCTGCTGCGCTGGCTGGACCAGTGCTCATCGAGAACGGCCAGAGCGAGCTCCTCCTTGGAGTTGAAGAAGTAGTAGAAGCTGCCCTTCGGTACGCCTGCCGCCTTGCAGATCTCGGCCACACCGAGTGCGGAGTAGCCGTGCAGCTCGATGAGCGCACGCGCGGCGCCGAGAATCCTCTCCCTTGCATCGCTGGTTCGTCCCATGGCGCAAGTCTACGACCGGTCGACTATTCGTTACTGGACCGGTCGACTATAGGTCGCCGAACTCCTCTTCTGAGATCCGCTCTCATACGAAACCGCCCGAGGTCGGTTTCGCGAACGCCCGCTCCTTGGCCTCGGTGCCCAGGCGGCGCGAGGTCTGGAGGGTGAGTCGGCGTGACCGGTTCCCTCCCACCTGATAGAGGCGCCCTATCACCGCAGGTCGCTGCGGTGCCGCAGCGGCGGGGCGGCATGACGGCTCCTGGGATTTTGTCGACCGGTCGTCTACTTTCGGGAGTAGCCGGTCCTGAGCACCGGTTTGGACAACCCCGCTGGAGAGAGTCACCATGAACATTCCTGGTCAGAAGGTCGCCGTCATCACCGGCGCGTCTCAGGGCATCGGTGCGGGCCTGGTCGAGGCCTATCGCAAGCTCGGCTACGCAGTCGTCGCGACATCGCGCGGCATCGCCCCCTCGCAGGACCCGAACGTCCTCACCGTCCAGGGCGACATCGCCGATCCCGCCACCGCCGAGCGCGTGGCAGCGGCGGCCATCGAGCGCTTCGGCCGCTTCGACACGCTGGTCAACAACGCCGGCATCTTCGTCGCCAAGCCGTTCACCGAGTACACGCAGGAGGACTACAACGCGCTTACCGGCGTCAACCTGAGCGGCTTCTTCCGTATCACCCAGCTCGCGGTCGAGCAGATGGTCCGTCAGGGCGGCGGTCACGTCGTCCAGATCACCACCAGCCTGGTCGACCACGCCAACTCTGAGGTTCCCTCCGTACTGGCCTCCCTGACCAAGGGGGGCCTGCAGTCGGCGACCAAGGCTCTGGCCATCGAGTACGCAACCGGCGGCGTGCGCAGCAACGCCGTGGCGCCCGGAGTCATCAAGACGCCGATGCACCCGGAGGAGTACCACGGCACACTCGCCGGCCTGCACCCGGTCGGCCGGATGGGCGAGATCAGCGACATAGTCGACGCGGTCGTTTACCTGGAGAACGCCCCGTTCGTCACCGGCGCGGTCCTACACGTCGACGGCGGCCAGAGCGCTGGTCACTGACGCCGGACGCCGGCCCGGGCGCCGTACGCGGCGCCCGGGCACACCTCCGCGGAGAGCACTTTCGACAAGGTGCAGGACGGGGACGGCCGGGTCCTGGGACCCGGCGTTTGCGCGGGTGCTTTCGGTAGGGCGCCCTGGTTCGGTAAACCATCATCGAAGATGACGCCACCGTCCATGTCGGGATCACTATCGTTCCTGTCGGGGTTGCCACTGATCTGATAGTGCCTGACGGTTTAGATTTTTCTCACGCTGAACATACAGCGGTGCGGATATGAGGAATGGGTGTCCGGACCGAACGGTCACTTGAGGAGAAAGTAATGCCGCTGCTCACCGCGTCGAAGGTTCCTGACGGGTTCGTTGAGAAGACGCGTCAAGTTAATGGAATCGCGGTCAACTATGCCGTAGGCGGCACCGGCCCTACGGTTGTTCTACTGCACGGATATCCACAGACCTGGTACTCGTGGCGGAAAATCATGCCGGCGCTCGCGGAGCGGTATACCGTGATCGCGCCTGACCTCCGCGGTTCCGGCGGCTCGGACGCTCCCGAGGGCGGATACGACAAGGCCACCCTCGCGGAGGACGTACACCAGTTGCTGGTCGCGCTTGGGCTCGAAGAACAGGTCAACGTCGTCGGACACGACATCGGGACCATGGTGGCCTACGCCTACGCGGCCGCTCATCGAAGCTCAACTCGGAGCCTGGTGCTGCTGGAGGCCCCTCAGGTCGACGAGATCGCGTACGAGTTGCCCGCGTGGACCGAGGCCGGACCCGGCTTGTGGAACTTCGGTTTCTTCACGCTCGACAACGGTCTGCAAGAGAAGATCGTCGCCGGACGCGAAGACATCTGGATCGAAGGTTTCGTGGGCTGGATGGAACAGGTGAAGGGCGGAGTGGACGCTCAGGCACTCGCTGAGTACGCGCAGTCTCTGCGACGTCCAGGATATCTGCGAGCGTCCTACGAGTACTTCAGGACGTTCCCTCGTGATGTCCAGGACACGATCCGCAACCGCGGCACGACGCTGACGATGCCGGTGTTGGCCATGGGCGCCGACGGCGCGCTCGGCGAACTTGTCCCTGAGCAGGCTCAAAAGTACGCCGACGACGTGACTGGCGCTGTGATTGCGAGCGGGCACTGGATCCCGGAAGAGGCTCCTGAGATCCTGCTGGGACACCTGCTGCCGTTCCTTGGTAAATAGCGTCCCAGGACTGCAATGCCGGTAATCTAGCGCATCGGTGCAGAAAGGAATCACTTGCCGCGCAGGGCTGATGTGGTCTTGCCGGTGCGTTCGCGGAGGAGTACCCGCAGGGTATTTGGGTGTTCGTAGCCGACTTTCCTGGCGATGGTCTCCAGGGAGAGGGCGGTGGTGCGCAGCAGGTGGGAAGCGCGTTCGATTCGCAGGTCCTGGACGAATCGAATGGGGGATGTTCCGACGGTGCGCTGTACGGAACGCTGCAGGGTTCGTTCGCTGACGCCGATGGCTTTGGCCGCTTCGAGGATGCTGATGGGGTCGGCCAGATGCTCGCGGGTCCAGAGTTCGAAGGCGGCGACGGTGGGGTCGCTCTGAGCCAGCGCGCTGGGAATGGCGTACGCGGCCTGTGACGGGCGTTCGTCGATCACGAGGTAGCGGGCGACGATGTCGGCGAGCGCGGGGCTGCCGGCTCGGACGATCGCCAGTGCGAGGTCGACGTGGCCGAAGGCCGCGCCGGCGGTGGTGATGCCCTCGCTGCGGATGACCATCTGGCTATGGTCCAGCTGGACCTTGGGATACCTGGTCCGGAACGCCGGCGACAGCCACCAGGTCGTCGTGGCGCGCACTCCGTCCAGTACTCCCGCCTCGGCCAGGAGGAAGGTACCCGCGCACGCGGAGGCGATGGTCGTACCACGGGCGCGAGTTCGCGCGATGAGGTCACGGACGGGCAGGGACTCGTGGCCGCCGACATGGTCGAGCAGCGCAGAAAAATCGTTCTCCGCCGGCGCCGGCACGACTAGCAGGTCCGCCGTCTCCGCGTGCGCAAGTGGTCTGGGCTCCACGAGGAGCCCGGCCCCGGTCCGCACGCCTGGGGCGGCGCCGACCATGGTCACGTTCCAGGTCGGCGGTTGGTGGATCTGTCTGCCCAGTGCGTTGGCGTTGTTCAGTACGTCGAGGATCGCTGCGAGCCCGGAGTCGAAGACCCCGTCATAGACGACGACTGCTACTTGCATGGCGGGAATTCTCTCCTCCGTGATGTTTCTGAACTGCGCATTCCACGACCGCTGCCGCACTGTCCGGGAGGAGCCGTCCCTTACTGCCGGAGGCCGCCTCCCGGACGGGGGCCAGCGCTATGTCACTGAACTGACAGAGCCCCTCGGCCGCCGGTGTGATGAGCCGGTGTGATGAGTGAGATCACCACGCCAACGACGAGGGGCTCTGTCACGTCACCACCCTCGTTGACCAGCTCACTTCACCCTTGCAGGGTTGTGGGCTCGGCTTCGATGACGGCGAAGGCTCCGGCGGAACTCACTTTGACCCGCCGCAGGCCGGCCGCGGTGAACAGGGAGTCGAATTCGGTGATCTGGCGTTCCCTGCCGCCTGTCATGTCGAGCATGTTCATATCCATCAGAGGGGCGAGCCCGGGCTCTCCGGCCTCGCCGACGAGGTGGTCGACAACGGCGATACGGCCGCCGTTGGCCAGCGATGCCCGGCAGTTCTGAAGGATGCGGAGACAGCTCGCGTCGTCCCAGTCATGGAGGATGTATTTGAGTACGTAGAGGTCCGCCGCCGGAACCGAATCGAAGAAGTCTCCGCCGACGGTGGTGAAACGCCCCTCCAGCCCCTCGGCCTTGGCGGCTTCCGCGGCGGCGGGGACGATGTGGGGCAGGTCGAAGACCCCGCCGTCGAGTTCGGGGTTGGCCTTCATCATGGCCAGGATGACGTCACCGCCGGCTCCGCCGATGTCCAGGGCGAGGGTGACGCCCTTGGTGTCCAGTACCGCGGCGATGTCGAGGGCGGATGCGCGTGACAGGTTGCTCATCGACTCGGTGAACGAGGACGCCTCGTCGAGGTGCTTGGAGAAGTAGTCGAAGATGTTCGCTTCGCCATGAGCCGCGGTGACCTGGTGCTGACCCGTACGGACGGCATCGGGGAACCTGCCCCACGGCAGCCAATGGCCCGGTGCGGACTGGGAGATGGCGAAATGCCGTAGCGAGTGGGGGTCGTCGTGCCGCAGTGTGCTCAGCAGGGACGTGCCGGTGAAGTGATGCCCGTCTTCGGAGGTCATCAGGCCGAGGGAAGCGCAGGTGCGCAGCAGGCGGCGGGTCGAGTCGGGATCGGTGGACTCCGCTTCGGCGATCGCTTCGGCGGTGTCGGTCCCGGCCGCGAGGTGGTCCGCGAGGTTGTACAACGCGGCAGCCCGAACCGTCTGGGTGACCCAGAACCCCGTGACCATGCCCATCATGCGCTCATAGTCCTGAGCCTCCGCCGAGCGGGCCGGCGACGGTTGTGCGCTGGTCAAATCAATCTCCTCTACTGGGCGACGGGATGATGCCGTCGCGAGTTGGAGCCCAGCACCGTCGGTTGGTGCCGAGCCCCGTGGCCTGCGATCCGGAAGTGGGTCCGGTGCGGCGGTTGACTGGTGTTGTCAGCCGTTTCTGCAGGTTTTCGGGCAGCGTGACGCGCAGCACCGCGGTGAGCGCGAAGCCGCCGTCGGCGGGGTCCTTGGCGAGGCCGATCTCCGCGGTCACCGAGATGTCACCGGTGCGGATCTTGGCTTCCCGCCGACCACGCCGAGGGTGCTGATGTGGGTTCCGCGCCGATCAGGAGACCTTGGTCCCCAGCAGGTCGACCGGGGCGACCACCGGGGGCGCGCTGAGCTTCGTCTGCGCGGCCTCGCCCAGTGCGGCGGCGATCCGGCCCGTCAGGTGTGCCTGGCGTCCCTGCTCGTCCTCGAAGGTGTCGAACACCCCGAAGGTGGTGGCGTTCTCCCGGAACGAGAACCACGTCACCGTGCCCTGCTCCTGCTCCGCCAACTCCTGCGCGCCGCGCAGCATGGCCTCCACCTCGTCGGCGTACTCCGGCTTCGCCTCGATGCGTACCAGCAGACCGACCTTCATGTGACCACTCCTCGCTCACGAACTGCCGGGTTCCCGGCGCACAACGAACGTACGGTGACAGTCCGTCACCACGGCAGTGGCAGAAACGACACGGTTGATAGCGTTCCCGTCGCGTGGGTAGGGGTGTCGGTGCTTCCCTCACCCGGAGAATTCCGTGATCTCCGGGACCCGCCGAGCACGGCCGGCCAGGTCATGGTCCGTCTCCGTCTCTGCCTCTGCGCAGGGCGCCTGAGGGTGGTGCTTTCCCGTTCACCCTGGCCCCGCCGCACCGCGCTCGCCAGGACGGCCTTTCTCTCTTCTGATAGGCGCAGGCTTCCACCGCAGGTAGTGACGGTGGATGGCTCCACAGCAGACGGAACGACCCTTTGACGTGCGCGGATCCGGCCGCTTACCGTCAATTAGGCGACCGGTCGACTATTGAGAAGCGCCTACCACTCTGAGCAGGCAGCCCACGCCGCCAAGGAGTTCCATGAGTAAGACATTCCTGATCACCGGAGTCAGCAGCGGCCTGGGCCGCGCGTTCGCCCAACAGGCACTGGCCGACGGGCATTTGGTCGCCGGAACGGTCCGCAACCCGGATCAGATCGCCGAGTTCGAGGCGCTGGCGCCTGGCCGTGCCATCGGCCTGCTGCTGGAGGTCACCGACGATGCGGCCGTAGCCCGCGTGGTCGACGACGTCCAGGCGCGCATCGGCCCCGTCGACGTGCTGATCAGCAACGCGGGATACGGGGTGGAGGGCACCGTCGAGGAGTCCTCCATGGACGATCTGCGGCGCCAGTTCGACGTCAACGTCTTCGGGACGGTGGCCGCCATCAAGGCGGTCCTGCCCTCGATGCGGCGCCGCCGTGGTGGACACATCGTCACGGTGTCCTCCATGGCCGGGCTGACCGCGCTGCCCGGCGTCGCGTTCTACGGAGCCAGCAAGTTCGCCGTCGAGGGCATCACCGCATCCCTCGCCCAGGAGGTCGCCCACCTCGGCATCCACGTCACATCCCTCGCCCTTGGGGCGTTCCGTACCGACTGGGCCGGCCGCTCGATGACCCGCGTACCGCGGACCATCCCCGACTACGACAGTGTCTTCGCCCCGATCCGGGCCGCCCGCCAGGCCAAGGACGGCAACCAGATCGGCGACCCCGCCCGCGCTGCCAAGGCCCTGCTCACCGTCCTGGACGCTGACAAGCCCCCGGTTCACCTGGTCCTGGGCACCGACGCCCTGGACCTGATCGAACAGGGCCGGCAGCGCCTGAGCGACGACATCGCCGCCTGGGCCGACCTGAGCACCTCCACCAGCCACCCCGTCGGCACATGACCCGCCCGCCGCGCACCAAGGCGCGGCCGATGTTCGGAGGCCAGCAATGAGCGACTCCCCTACCTCTACCCCGATCCCTACCGCCGTCGACTTCTGGTTCGACGCCGTCTGCCCATGGACCTGGCTGACCTCCCGCTGGATGCTCGAGGTCCAAAAGACCCGCCCGGTCCAGATCACCTGGCACGTCATGAGCCTGGCCGTCCTCAACGAGAGCCGTCTGGACCAACTCCCGCCGGCCAACCGCGAACTGATGGGCCAGGCATGGGCGCCCGTCCGGGTACTGATCGCCGCACAGGAGGCCTTCGGCCCCGGCGTCCTGGAACCTCTCTACACCGCGCTCGGCACCCGCTACCACCCACAGGGCCTCCCCAAGAACCGCGCCACCATCGAGGCCGCCCTACGCGAGGCGGGACTGCCCGAGCGCCTCGCCGAGGCCGGCGACACCGACACCTACGATCCGGCTCTGCGCCGCTCCCACCAGGAAGGCATCACCCTGGTCGGCCAGGAGGTCGGCAGCCCCATCATCGCCATCCCCGGCCCCGAC
>Ga0307514_10002889_pt1 | contig 17124 bp, 21 predicted proteins | sample 16_EM_MG_FD_203088 | JGI IMG/M metagenome (GOLD analysis project Ga0307514, IMG submission 203088) | Populus trichocarpa ectomycorrhiza microbial communities from riparian zone in the Pacific Northwest, United States - 16_EM | ecosystem: Host-associated > Plants > Roots > Unclassified | place...
TGAACGGGACTTTTTCCACCTTCGTTTCAGGTTCAGGACTATCGTGAACTCTAGATCCGCTTCCTGTTTGGGTGGACGCTATCAACATAAACTCTTTGCGTAGTTCCTGTGCACAAACCTTGCTGAGGGGGAGTGGGTTCGACCTGCGTCGATGGAAGCGTATCGGAAGTTTGGACAGATTGGTCAACTCGCGCAGTAAACTCTTTTGATTCTGGCATTTTGTAGGAGTTATTTAGAAAGGTGTTCGCCCATGAACCCATCTTTTATATGAGGCAGCACCAACCATGATGTCATAGGTTTGCACTTGACATATATGGTAAATTCCTTTTGAATTTCATAAGTTAGTTTTTATATAATGCACACTCTCAGATGGCTACCCCAATTCCAGCACTACTCGGTGCCCAAGGGTCTGTTGACAAGCGTACCGGAATAACTTCACGCAGCTCGTGGAACGCGCTCCTAGACGCATCAGGAGGGGTAATAGTGAACAAAATGCAATCCTAAGGAAACAATTTCTTTTCAGTACATCTGGAAATTGACAAGGACCCGGGTTAACGCACTTTCACGTTCAACCCAGCTGCCTTGAAGCCGGTCACTTTGACAGTCGGATTAATGACAATTTGTCCGGAGAACGCCATCCATGTATGACCATCACCCTAATAATGAACTTAGCCAGGTGTAAAAAATTGACGACAAGATTTACGCACAGCATGGCTGAACGTTCCTTCGCCAATGGAGTCAATTCTCCACATATCTCCTTTGGCTAGGTCTACCACAGCGTGCCTACACATCATTTGTCTGCGAAAAGCATCTAAATTCAAAATCTATCACGTACTTGATATCCACACTCGATTGCCTTATCAATTGTACACGCGTAATCTTCTTCGAAGGGGAGTTACCACTCGTTGGGCTGAATGGCAGGAACGCAGACAGAGAAATAGATGCCGTTGACTCGAAAGACAGATAGAATGGGATGGGCTGAGAAATGCAGTAGGTGCGCGATGCCGGTATGAAGAGTTTTGTTACGACATCCGGTCGAGCCGTCGCCTTTGATCGCAAAACGTATTCGAGAATCTCCCAACCAGGAGTGGATCGGAGGTCCGTTCCGAAAGATTGCAAAGGAGATGGAAGTGGAATTGCTGGTCGCGAACGCGGATAGAATACAAACGGAGTCGACACAATGCTGCTCGAATGATATTTTTAGCAGAGCCTGAGTAGCATGCCTTGCAATAACTCACGTCGTCCCAAAGTGTATTCCGAGGGTCTTGACATTCAAATTGGAAATAGGTATTGAATGAGGTTTGGAAACTATTGCAGCAACAGAGTACTGGAGCGATACGGATTAAAATGGGAGATTGAGATGGTTATGGTTATGAAATTCACCTCGATTGTGGCAATGAAGCCAGGCAGTCCGGATAGTTTGACATAGAAACTGGGAGGCAAAGGCTGTTCGCAGCATGTAAGTAACTTTCGCACAGTGTTGTGGGCAACCCAGTACACACATAAGTCAAGCCGTCGTAGGTGAAGGCGCTTGGTAAGGAAAGTGAAAACCGTAGTGAGGGTGGGCATTGGGCACCGGATGCATCTTTGAGCCAGAGCACCATTGAATTTAAGCATAGATTTGCAGAATCTCTTCCTCTCCCAGCAATTTCGTTCAATTGCAACATGCCTTGGATCTAGAAATCGTTTAGATGAAGGTGTGCGTGATACGTGTACCCGACACCTTTACTCACCTTTACCTCCACACTCTGCACTGCCTCTGTCTTTGAGAGTTCTACGGTGCCAGTGACCTGCCCTCCCATACCATATACGGGCAGTTCTACATTATCCTCTTGTGCATTCAGACGAAGGATCACCCCACCTCCTTTCGACCCCTTTATGAAGTTACCTGACGGCAATGACCTGTGTCTATCAGCTACAGCGATCCGAAGCTCATCACGTTGAGGTTCTGCAGAGTATGATGGTGCCGAGAACGACGGTGTACGGTCGCTATGGGACGGACGGCCAGAGTATGAAGGAAGATCGACAATGGACATCTGTATATTACTGGCAGAAAAACGTGAAATCATGCATTTCTTACAATAATGAGATTTATTTACCACAATCAATGGATAATTTTATCAATGGAGTTCGGGAGACAGCGTGGTCTGTCACCTGTGGTCTGTAAATTCGAATCTTGGTGCACATGCATGATGTGATGCGTGTGAGAGTCGCTATCAAGCCAAGTGTTTTTGACCAAATCCTCAGTGGGGCCGATACTTATTTTCATGGTGGATTACGATGTTCCCGTGGTTTAATATAGGGTCTGGCACCAGAATGACACGTTGCTCGTGCCCTTCGGCACGTTCAGAGGATACACTCTTGATAGATTTTACTTTTTGGTACCTACCCGATATGGGAATTTAAGACGAATTTGTCCGGGTACGAGCAGCCGTCTTGAATTGAGTCATTTTGACGCTAGACCCTCCCACCAAAAAAATGAAATTACCCTTAGATATGGAAAATGATAAAGCTACCCATGTAAGTTCTAACAAGTCGTCTGTAGCATCGACAGGACATGCTCTTGCCAAGGATATTGGAATTTGCGATTAGAACTTAGCTTGAAGGCTTTTTCAAGCCCCATGACTGACGTATGTGCATTAAAAATTCAAAAAGTTTATGGAATAATACATGATAGGTTAAGGGAGATATGGTAAACGCAAAGAAGAAATAAAACAAATCATCTAGTTTCATCCCTCTGCCGGTTTTAGTCGCTTCGCCAGGGAATCGTCTGACGACGTTGATCCCTCGTCCCGAGGCCGCTTGGTCGCGGCACCCATGATAGAAACACCACCACTTGTAGGAGTTGACGCCGCGGGTTTTACGGGAGGTTGCCGCAAAGGTGCACCCCCACGACCAGGTGGACCGCCTCTTCCTGCTCCTCGGAGCAAGGCTCCCCCACGTGTTGCGGCAATAGCGGCAGGCCCAGCTGGAGGCTTTCGAGGAAGGGGCGCATTGGCATTTGCAGGTGTTGATTTGAGTTGAGAGGGACCTGGCGGGGCTTGAGTGGCTGTGGTTGCCGATTTAGCAGTTGGGTGACCCGTTTGTGCCATGGTCTTAGCAGGGGGTTGTGTGGGAGAGTTTACGGCGGCGACAGGTGTGTTAGGGGTATTGCTCAACGTCGGTGTAATGGTAGATGTCGAAGGCGAAGTGATGCCAACTGCTTGCCTTTCGTGAATTTGCGCTTCGAGTTCCTTCACTCGTTTTTGAGCTTTAACCAACTGAGAATCTTTGAGCTTGTTCTTTGCAGCCTGTTCCATACGACCTCGCTCCAAGGCTGAGGCGATCTCTTCCTGTAGACGAGATTGGGCTTTCTTCTCAACTTCAGCAATGGCGGCGTCAATACTTGCCTGCTGATCTGCATTTGGTAATGACGCTGGCCGAGACTGGAGGACTTCTTGCAGTGCGGCATCATGCTCAGACTTGAGTTTCGCCTCTAACGCCTTCAACTCTTCCGCATGGCGCTTTGAAAGTTCTTCCAAGGATGCGGAATCTGAAGTGGAGCCCACTTCGGCCTTTCCTTTCTCAAATGCTTCAGCGATAGCCAGTGCCTGTTTTCCAGAGTCGGCAGCTTTTGTCTTCATAAGATCTTGAATGCGAGCCTGGAATTTATCCTAATAACAAGATTATCAGTCACAAATTTTTTTTTACTTGAAGACGAGTGAGTTCACATTCTGGAACTTGATATTTTTCATTTCATTGGCGGTTTTTTGCGAATCAGATTCCGCCATCTGCAATACACTTTCAGAAGCAGGTACAATTCGAGGGGACGAACAACTCTACCTTAAGTTTTTCCAATGCTTCATCGCGTGATTTCGCTAGCTCAGCTTTCTCTGCTTCCCAGTTTTCTGGTGCTGCGGAAACGGCGGGCTCTGGTGCGGATGCAGTCTGCTTGCTCCAAGTTGATTTTTCAGCGAGTAATTGGTCGCGTTCAGATCGCAAGGACGCCTGCAAAATGGTCAAGGTATCGTATGATATGTAAAATCAGGAGACGTACAATAATTTCATTTTGCTTATGGATCTCCTCCGTCTGGGCCGTATTTGCGACAGCACCATCAGTCAGGGATGGCTGACTGGTCTTCTGAACAGAAATTTCTTGCTCCAAACTCGAAACCTTCGTTTCTAGTTTTGACTTTTCTTCTGCAAGTGCGGATACCTGCTTATTCACTTCTCCCATTCTTTGTCTAAACCCATGTACGTTCTTCTGAACGGTTTCTTTATGAACACGCAAACTAGCTTCCAAAGCTTCAACCTGCAATGGTAGTCAACAAACACACAGGATTGCCTTTGTAAGAGGCAACTTACCCTCTTTGACGATGTCTCCGCAGCGGTTTCCTTCTCAGCAAGCTTTTCCTGTGATGTCGCGACTTCTTGCTTTAATTGTGAAATCTCGTCCTTAAGGGCTTGCACTTCCGACGGATCGATTCGGTCGTACTTCAAAACTGGTAAATCTTGATGTTAATTTGAAGTCGAAAACTCCCCACCTTTGAGAGAAGTTGGGCATTCCGCTCTTGCCATCGTCTTGATTCTTGTTCAAGTCGTTGCATCTGGACTTTAGTAGCATCGAGCTCTGCAACGGCCGACCGCGCTTGTTCTTTAGCAGGGTCAAGTTCAGAGGATAGTCGGTTAAGCTTAGTTTCGAGTTCTCGGGCTTTCTTCGTTGAGCTCTCGTGTTCCGTTCTCAAGGTAGCATTGCTCTCGCGCAGAATATTGAGTTGGTTGATACGTTCAAGATGTTCAGCATGCTGAGCGGCAGATGCAGTGTTCTGGATCGCACGCTCCCGTTCCTGTATGTGTGTTAATTGGTAAAAATGAGTATGAATATAGGAAAAACATACTTCAGCAAGGGTGGCTCGAGTCTCTTGTAATGTCGAGGACATGCGCTCAATTTGATTTTTGAGCACGCCGTTCTCTCGTTTAGCCATTTCCAGCTGCAGATCAACAATGCCTTTCTCCTTGCGCAAATAGCTCACGACGGAACGGAGCTCAGACAACCTGTTGTCGGTGTCCTCATTTGCAGCTTCGGTCGAAGCAACTTCCAAGGGCGTTTCTGCAGCCTGACGAATACGAGTAGCTTGAGCACTGACAGACTCGAGGTGTTGATGTAACATGGCATTTTGTGTTGAAAGCTCTTGGCAGCTGTTCGATCGGTTTAGTAATAAAAAATATAGTCTAGAGTCGAAAATGTACCGAATATTCAAATCTGCAGTCTCTTTGTCCAATGCATCCCGCTGCTGCTTCCAACTGTGCTCTGAGGAAGCGAGCTTGGCATGAGCGGTCTCTGCGGCAGTCCGCTGCTCACGAACAGAAGCTTGAGAAACTGCAAGATCCTTCTTTAAGATTTCGAAGGCCTTCATGGATTCTGCATGCGCGATAATCTCCTGAGAATATCTCTGCTCGGCGTTCTGCGATAATTTGTCTCTGAGTATATAGCAGAAATTGAATCAATGTCTCCCTCACTTTCACTCGTTCATCCAACACTCTCATCTCTTGCTCCCTCGAATTGCGATCGCTCTCTGTCTGCTTTTCAGACGAGCTCAGATCTACGATCGTGTCTTCGAGAGTCTTCTTGTCATTGATCCAGCTAGTGCGTTCAGCTTCGAACAGCTTCTGCGACTCGTTGAATTTCGCGCGAACTTCTGCGAGTTCATTGTCGGATTGCCCCACTCTTTCTTGTAGTGATTTGACTTCCGACTGCGAAAATAATACCGTCGGATATTGATCAGTTCCAATTGTACGAGATACTGACCTCATAGCGAGCAAGTGAAGCTTCAGATGACATCTTGTATTCTTCGAATGTGGCATTCAGTGCGGAAAGGGCGCCCTCGCTTGCCTGGCTGATCTCCTGGAATTGATCTCTGTGACTCTTTGCGGTGGCGAGATCAACCTCTGCGATTTTCAGAGCCGATCTACGGAACAAAATCATCAGATCCGCAAAAGACATGGATCAAGAAAAAGTACCTGAGCTCCGCGACTTCTGTTTCGAGTTGTTGATCACGACTAATGTCTTTGTCTGCGGGTTGAGATGAGTTAATCGATCCAGGTCGGCGTTCATAGACAGCGAGTTTCTCTTCATTCCCTTTCAGTTGTCGAGTAAGGTCTTCAACCTTTTCTTCCAGGTGCTTCCTGCTTGTTTGAGCTTCCACAAGCGACTCGCGTGTTTTCGAGAATTCTTGAACCTAGGGAGGGAAATGACCGTTCGACTAATCTGCAATAAAAAATGTGGTGAAAAGACACATACATTCTTCTCAATGCGAGCCTGGAGCTCCTTGAGCTCGATATCCTTCTGCAGAGTGATATGTCGGACGGATTCTCGTTCTTGAATTAATTGGGTTCGGAGATCTTGACTTTTACATTATTAAATGTATGGTCGCTTATGATTTAAAATTTACAACGTACTTTTGATTTTCAAACATCTGCAGTTGCCCTTCAAGACGGCGCCGGTCATTTTCACCCGACCTTTCGAGATCATTGTGCATCTTTTGTACGTTATTCATGAGATCGGCAAGATATGATCGCTCCATGGCTAACGTCCTATTCTCCTCAGAAAGTCGGCTTTGCACACTCTGGATTTTTTAAGTGACCGGACATCTAATAGTCACAGACGTGGATTACTAACCTCCCATATTCTCTTTTCTGCACGTAGATTGGCACATTCATTGCGAAGCTGTTCCAATCGTCCTACGGAAACTTGAAGTTCGTCTGTGAGGCGCCCACATTCTATGTCGAAGCGGAGGTTTTGCTCATTGAGATGTGCATTTCTCTTGCTGAGTTCGTCAATCTCAAGGTGGTGAACTCGGAACTGTTCTTCGTGTATTCGTTGTCGGTCTGTCGGTCGATGATAAGTTCAACAGATATTTGGCCAGAAAACATTCTTTACCTGTCAAAAATTCAACCTTTGCATTCGCTTTGGCCAACGAAGCCGACGTCGAATTGACTTCCCTCTGAGCAGCCAAGAAATCATCGCGCAGCCGTCCAGAGTCGATATCCATCTCCAGCTTGTACGTGTCAAATCGACTTTGTACCTCAGCAAGTTCCTTTTCCAAATCACCAGATGCTGCAGCAATTGCACCATTTGAAATACCAGATGTGTCTGAACGAGCACCTGTCTCAGTCCGCGCAAGCATAGCCTTGAGAGCATCTCGGTCCTTGACGTAAGCTTTGACAACGCTATCATTGCTCTGTTTCTGTCGTTCAAGCTGGATAGCGAGTTCTTGCATGGCCTCATGGGCTTCTCGGACTGCCTCTGCTTGTTCCCTTTCCATTGTTTCACGGTATTCCCTCTCTTCACTCTCCATCTTTTCTCCGAGATCCCTGACAATCTTCAATAGCCGTTGGTTCTGTTGTTGAAGCCCATCGATGTTTCTGAACAAGACAAGGTGATTGCTGATCAAATCAGCAGTATCGGAGACAGCTTCTATCGGAATGACTTCTAATTCTTCATTTGATGGAATTGTTGGATCGTCACGGCGTGCAATCTCACGCAGGAGGTGTTGAATTTGACGACCAAGGTCATCCAGCTGTTTTTGGAACAGGCTGTTCTCGTTCGTAGATTTAGACAATTTCTGGACGGTTTCCTGGGCGAGACTAATTTGAGAATCCCGTTCCGATAGTGCTTGCGAAAGCTGAGATCCGAGTTGAGCAGCTTCAGCTTGCAAACGTTCATATTCCATACGCTGCTGGGACAGAATTGGCGCCTGACATACAGGGTCAAAAAAGAGTCAAAGCAGACATATATTTGAAGACCTTACCCTCTCTTCAATTTGGGCAAGGACGGACGAAAGAGTACGGTCCATATGATCATACTCCGCACATTTCTTGACGTAATCCTCTTGAAGTCGCACGTAATCTGCATACACGTCCGTGAACGTTTTACCAGATCGTTGGACCTTGCTTGCAATCGCAACAGTGGGACTCAATCCCATCATAACGTCAATCGTCGTATCGAATGGCCCATTTCCTCTGAAAGGCGTGGATGGAGTGGTTCTGCCAGGAATGGGCAGTTCTCCCCGTCCCATCTTCTCGAGGACAGCTTCAAGTTGTTCCAAACGTTTCTCGGATTCGAGGCGAGTCCTACGTTCTTTCTCTGCTTCATCCCTCAACGACGCTTCCCTTCGCTCTGCTTTCTCCCCAACTGTAGCCCACTCGTGTTCAACACTCTCCACTATCTCCTTTGCCTGCTTCTCTCGCTCTTCCATCATCGATACGAGACGTTTGAGACTGTTGACCTCATTAGAATATCTTGCTTCTTGTTCTGCTAACTGAACATTGAGGTCTTGGACTTTTGACAGAGCTTGTGTCAGTTGGTGCCCTTGAGCAATATGAGCAGATTGAAGCGCCTTTAGGGACGCTTCGGAGGATGCGTTTGACTGGGAGAGCGTGTCAGACGAAGCCTGGAGAGTCGCGGTTTCTGCATGCTTAGTGCGCCTGTACTTGGCAAATTCCTCGGTCTTCGCCATGAGTTCATTATTCGCCCGTTCGGATTCAGTCTGCGAAAGCTGCAATTGCTGCTCCAAAGAGTCGATTCTGAACTGAAGGGAAATGTTGTGAATGCCTCTAAAGTTCAAGTTCGAAAAAGTGTTACCTTCGTAGCTGTCTCTGACGATCGAAGCTCACGGATGTTCGTCTCCAATACCTGCTGCTCTTGGCGTGCCTCCTTCAAACTTGTGCGAAGTGTCTGTATCTCATCTAAGGAGGGTATAAAAAACAAAATGCGATAAAAAGACGACTGTGCTGACCATCGCGTTGAGTTGCCTCGTCCTTCAACCGACTGATAACATTCACAAGATCTCGTTTCTCACGTCCAATTTCATCCAAATTTCGTCTCAAGCTTTCGACTTCGGAGGACACAGAAGATTGAGAAGTGGACAGTGTTGTGAACTGATTTTGCAGTGCAGTCTTGGCTTCAACTGGAACAAAATTGACATGAGCGCTAAATAAATGCGTGAAGTGACAAATATAGATAAGAACCTAATTGATCGCGCTCCTGCTTGACTAAAGTGAGCTCCTCGATGGCAGCTTCAACGGAGGCCTCCAAGTCCTTGGATAGACCTTCTTTGTCTTGCAAAACCTGGTCAAGTTCAATATCCTTTCTTTCCAACTCTGCACGTGCATCATCTCGTTCACGTTCCGAATTGTCAAGGCTGAGTACTTGAGATACTACCAGTCTGAACAGAGCTATGACATCTTCAGATGAGATGGAGGTTAAATTGGTTTCAGGCAGGAGACTGGAAAGCGTGTCTTCGTCAATGTCGGCAGGGAGTACGACTGTTAATGGGCGTGTCGGTTCAGCATCTGGATCTGCGGCAGCCTTGGACTTCCTCCTAGTGGTGGTCATGACACCGCGTTGGTTTTACGAACTCGCTGGGGTGGACAGCGGTCAATAATATAAAGTCAGTGCGAACTTGAAGGACACAATGGTAGTCACGTGTCTATTTGTTATGTAATCCATCATTGACCTTAAACCTTATTTCTGAAAGCCTTTCTTTTGTCAACACAACTTTGGGTAAGTGCGATATATCATTAAGCCATTCATTATCTGCTCTAACTTCCATTAAACAAGTCACCTTCTGACTCCAAAATGAGTTACGTCGCCAAAGGAGAAAAAGATTACGATGCTACAGGGGCACCCGTTCCTGCAGCCAAAATTCACAAAATCCGTATCACCCTCACAAGCAGTAACGTGAGGAATCTGGAGAAATGTTAGTAATTTACGTGAGGAGACATAACTTAGAATGCTAATCCTCCTTCTAGTCTCGACGGATCTCATCAACCGTGCAAAGGATAAGCAGCTCCGTGTCAAGGGTCCCGTTCGTCTGCCCACCAAAGTTTTAAAGATCACCACCCGCAAGACGGTGCGTTGTATACTCTCCGCTGTGTCCGGTGCACCAACTCTTTACTTTTAGCCCTGTGGTGAAGGTTCTAAAACCTGGGATCGTTACGAGTTGAAGGTGCACAAGCGTCTTATCGACCTTCATTCCTCAAGCGAGATAGTCAAGCAGATTGTGAGTATCATCTTCTGTATCGATCTGCATCTTCTAATACGTTTCATTGCAGACCAGCATCAGCTTGGAACCCGGCGTCGAAGTTGAAGTCACTATCTCCACCTGAATACTCTTGGCCATGTAGTTTGAGCTCTGTGCAATATACGACTTTAGAATTGTTACATAAAATTGTTGTTTCGTGCCTTCAAGCAAAACGTTATCCACAAGTTTTACCTTTGGGAATTTACCGTGGTCTGGGAACGATGAAAATAAATCTTTCTTGAGGTAGTTGAATATTGAAAATATTGAACGACCGTGGTTCCTCCTTCCCTACCAGCCATCATCATGGGTAAGAGTGCCAAAGTTCATAAACGAGTTGTAAGCCGAGTAAAATGTGTTGATTTTATTTTTTACTCATCTTCTGCAGCCCAAAAAATCAAAAGCTTTATCTGCAAATCTCTCCACATCAGCATCTGGCTCTTCATCCTCTTCTCATAATCAAGTCGTCCAATCAGCCAAGAAACGCGCAAAACTCAAGGGAAAAGCTATTTCTACCACGGCACCTGGCACCAGCTCAGATCCGAGCAAAGGTGTTTTGGGCGACGCCGACTATGTCTCGCTTCTCATGGGAGGAAGGAGAAAGGCAAAAGAAGAGGCCCTGAAATTGCCGCAGAAGCCTCGTTAAACCATCGGAGGCTTCTTGTATACAATTGCACATGTCATGAAATCCGGTATTGTAATTCGAACGTTGTTGGGTGGATGTTAGATCCTCTCTGGCGTTCTGTTGAAACGACTCCGAGTCGCTTGTACTTACCAAAATTCACTCATGGTCTTTGGCGCAACATTATTGTAGAACAGTTGACGCTGAGATGAGTTTGAAAAAGAGTGGAGTAAAGTTTCATGCGTGGACGATGGTAAGTTGCAATCTGGGTTTTGACGTGGGGTTCATTATACGCCATAATGAGAATTATAAACTCAAGCACAACACTTTACAATTTTCTCCGATCCCTGTATTGGTATTAACCCAAAGCCAGTGTCCTAAACCCACCACTCGGCAGCGTCTGCCATGGGTGGAAAACCAACCACCAAAATTTAAATGGAGTGGTGGCTGGCCAAATTAAGGAAACGACACGGGCAGAAGCGAGATGATGCCATCACGTGAAATTACTACTAAGACTCCTAAGTATAATTTATTATTAATGAGGTATAACCTTAGTCCTAAGCTTCCATGATCCGAACCGTGTCGAAGAGCCTTTCAACATTGTCGAGAGCATTCTCCAGCGGCTCTACGCGTCTACAGGAGGTCTTGCCAACAACAAACTCACCCATTGTATCTAAACTCGACTTCTTCAATGCTGTACGCGATAAAACCATCCCCACTTTTCGTGTTCTTGACGGTATGGGCAGACCTCTAGAGGGTTCTGTATTGCCGGAGGTGTGTGCTCGCATCTCTGGTTGCGTTGGGGTTTTGATACGGTGGTGATGGTAACGGGACTTAGATTGACAAGGCATTCGCTCGGCGACTGTACGAGAACATGCAACTGTTGCCTACTATGGATGTCGTCCTATACAATATTCAGCGTCAAGGGAAGATTTCTTTTTATGTGAGTATTCAAGTCGATGTAGCCAGCTTTTTCTCTGATAAAATATAGATGACGGCTGTGAGTTCGATTGTGTTCTGCACGCGTTGTACGATTGACTGTGCTTCAGCATGGCGAAGAGGCAACCATCATCGGCTCTGCTGCGGCCCTCGAAATGGACGACGAGTGAGTACCAATTTGATTGATTTGGAAGTTTTCCCGACTTGGGTTGCTTATTCAGAGTCCTTGGTATGTAATCCTCCCGAAAATAATGCTTGAAATAATAATTATTTCAGGTCAATACCGTGAAATGGGCGTCCTGCTTTGGCGAGGTTTCACGATTGATCAAGTAATGGCGCAGTGTTTTGGTAATAAAGACGACACCTCCGGTAAAGGTCGTCAAATGCCCGTCGTATGTTGCTCTGTCCGAATATCTCGTTTTTTTACCTCATGAGGCTTACCAGCATCTTGGATCTCCGGAACATCACTTCCATACTATTTCTTCTCCCCTTGCCACGCAAATACCTCAAGCCGCGGGTGTTGGATATGCGCTTCGACGGGATCCTGCCCGCCGTTCAAGATCAGTAGCTGCCTGCTATTTTGGTGAAGGGGCCGCTTCTGAAGGAGGTATGTCGGCTTAATCCATTTCTTTCACTGTCGTGTCAATATGGCAAAACAGACTTCCACGCGGGCTTCATGCTAGCATCTACTGTACCCTCGCCAGTGTTGTTTATCGCCCGGAACAACGGCTTTGCAATTAGCACGCCAAGCGCTGAGCAATACAATGGCGACGGGATTGCTAGTCGAGGCCCAGGATACGGCATTGACACAGTTCGTGTAGACGGTAACGATGTTCTCGCTGTCTACACCGCTATAAAGGAGGCAAGAAAGAGATGCCTCCAGCAAGGACGTGCGGTGTTAGTTGAAGCGATGACCTATCGGTTAGTTCATAATCTTTCTGTGGTGGTCAGGTTTCTAATTTATCATATAGTGTTGGACATCACTCCACCTCTGACGATTCCTTTGCGTACCGTGCCCGTGCAGAAGTGGAAGACAGAAAGCGGATTGACAATCCGCTATCACGTTTCCGTCTTTTCTTGGAATCGAATGGGTGGTGGGACGCAGAAGCTGAAATTGAGTTGAAGGAACGGCTCAAGGCAGACGTCATGAAGGCTTTCAAGCATGCGGATAGTCTCAAACGTTGTGAACTCGGAGAACTTTTTACAGATGTTTATGGTGGCCCTGAGCCGTGGAATATTGTACGTTTTCTTCATTTATGATTGAGTTTAATCGTTAATTTTTGTATTATAGCGCGAACAGAGAGAAGAGTTGACACGACTTTTGAGGAAGTATGGTGGGATATGGGAACCTTGGAAGACTGAGTTAGGAAAGTTCCACAACGCAGGTCGAGACCTACTCGAACCTAGACGGCAAGACTAATTCTTTCCACACCATCAAGTGGTTTTTTCTTGGCCGTGAAGATCAGCAAATGTTGTTCTCACAAACATGACTCTTAATAGCACCCAAGCATTATTGCTAACAATACGATCTCCAAATATTAATCCTGATAGTGATGAAAGATCCTAAGAGGTGCCATGATGTCCCTCTGGAGATTTTCGAGGAAATTAAATTGAAAAGGAAATATGATTATCCTTTGGACCGAACCCGCTTCCGATCCTTTGCAACATTCGAGGCCATGGACATTCTTGCTTTTTTCTTTGCCAACCTCCTGGTTTTTCTATCCGAGTCCATCGACTTGAGCTTTTTACGTTCCTCCTTCGACAGCCCAGCCAACTTTATTCCAAGACCAGGGTCGCCTTTCGGGACGACGATGGTACCAGTCGAGCGACTGCTCGTTTGTTTTGACTTTGCATGTGTCGCAGTGCTCTGGGCAACGCCATGCTTCAATCCTTCTGGTATACGCTTGCACCGTTGTACACGGAGTTTGCGTTTAGCAAACTTCAGTTTTGACTCTTCCATGGCAAGTACTTCGTCTACACATTCCCGGTCCTGCAGCAGATCAATAAGAACGGAAAATAAAATGATCAACAACCTGCACCGCACCGCAAATTGAAGATAGGCAAAACCCTTGCCAAGTTGGGTATCCTTATCTCGAATGATGCGTACGCGAGTCACCCACGTCAAAGGTTTCTCTGTTGCAGCGCCATCTCCATCGTCTTCCCCATCAGGAGTTTGGCCTTCCGAAGGAGGCCCTCGTTCGGTACACATCAAACCTTCAAAAAATACTCGAAGATCCTCTTCTTTGCTTCCGAATTCCAAATTTCCGACAAAGATGGATAGCTGAGAGTCCGCCTCCCTGTTCAGCGGCACGCTCACAGTGCTTGTGTCATCCAAACTAGACGTTCCAGCCTTTGTCCTCTTTGCCAGATCGACACGAATCATCCGCTCCATGAATAAAGATCCGTCGGCCTTCTGAGAGACTTGAAGAGCAGCTTGGTATGGATCCATTGTTGCAGGCAAAGGAGGGAGATTATCAGGACGAGCCTCTGGATCCACAGGATGCGCAAAGACAATATAAGCATTCACAGTATCAGCAGTGGAGTGAAACTCTTGATTGATATAAGCAATCTTCTTCTTCTGAGATGGGGTTAGATATTTCTTTTCGTCGACTTTCACGCTTGCTTCGTCCTTGTCTTCGTGATGCGTACGCCAAAGAGAGGCACGGTCTACTGAATGGGTCCTTGCCTCCGTCTTCTTCGGTGTAATCTCCTCATCGTCTGAAGTCTGAAGTTTGGATGTCGGTACTTGAAACGGGATCGAACGGAACCTAATGGATTCTATTTTGGTACTTGCGACGAAAGATAGGATATGCCGTTGTAACTGTTTCTTCACTGGCTAGATAAATAAAATCGCATTTTGGAAAATTTGAGAAACAGAGAAGACCTGATTTACCTTTTTCGATAGCACGTCGAGGGGAAGATTCCCTACGAAAATAGTACGTCGATCACGCATATCGGGTGTCTCGTCTTCAGGGACGTGTTTCCTCATCTTTTGCTTGGTCCTCTTCTTCGTGTCATTAGCTAGAGATTCATGCAACAGAGTACTAGGCCTGCCGTTTTCTTCGTCACGTTCCGAGTCTTCACACCCATCATCAGACACGGAAGTTGGAGCAGACGCCGAAGCACGAGCATTTTCAACGTCGAGGGTGACGTCTTTTCCTTTCTGCTTCTTCACATCGTTTCCTCGAGATCGCATCTTTTTTGTTTTCGTGTCCTTTGCTGGAAGTGTGCCCTCATCTGGTATTGAACCCGACTTGTCTTCAAGATTAGACTTTAAACGCTTTTTTGGGATATCTTCCAGGGAACCATTGCCCGTAGACTGATGCTTGCGCTTTTGTCGAATTGTCTCCTTCGAGCGTCTCGAATCGACCGTCGAGGGTGCGGTCTTTGGGACGTAATACATAAATTATAATACATGAGTTCAGAATTACGAAACTTACCTGGATTGTGAACAGGTTGTCAAGCTCCGTGTCTAGCTGTGCTTTGGAGCTAAGTAGAAGTGTCGACAGACTCATTCTGACCAAAAGGCTCTTATTTCTCTGAACCCTCCGCGTAAGATTTAAGATCTAAGTAGAACTTGAGTAGGACAAGGTAGGACAGGTAAGTCACGCGTGACATGACTTCCAAAAAAGGCATTTTTCACTAAACTAACTTGATTCCAACACCACGAAATTTGCTTACTGGAGCATCTAACAATAGTCTACTCCTCTAAATGGCTTCAGGAATATTATAGTATTAAAGACTTGCCCAATTTTCGTGATGCTAAATACAAGGCAGGAAATTAGGATAGAATTACAGTATTTACCTAAATGACGACGTTATACACTTCATTTTTCTGATAGTGTAGCCATGCAGTACACACCATGAAGTCCATGAAGCCCTCTCTACAGCCAAATGATCAATGTTTGTGATTGAAAAACATGTCGAGCACAATGTTCAAGATGCAGGGAACAACCATTCCGGTGCCTATCAACATTACACGGATAATTGGGCGGATATCTTCTTGAGACGTATGAGAAACCGGTTGAAGTACCGAAGCCACGTAAAGGAAGCTACCACCCTAGCAAATGTAAATTTTTGTGAATAACTTTCGTGTTGCAAATCGCATGCACGTACTGATATTAAAAGTGCTGTTCCAACTAGGTTACCGCTAGGGTCATCTATCAAGTAGTCGAAAAGGAGATAAGAGACAATGGTGGCAAGTGGTGTCGAGGCACTAAAAATGGCGACGTATTTTTTGCAAGATGGTAGGGGAAGATTCATAGATAACATAGAAGTAGTGAAAGCCAAAGAGGTGGGTGCTGGAAAGGAGTTCAGGCCGAAGATCGTAACCCAAAAAAAAAGAGGTACCTTTGTGAAGGATGAGCGCAAGGAAAACGACAAATGGGATGGTTTGAGGGCCCCCTGTCTCATTCTTCGCAACATTTGAAATGCCCAATGCAAGTCCGTCTGCAATACCGTGAATCACCAAGCCCAGCAAAAGGCCAAAAGCGCGTCCATTGCCTTGATTGGTACTACTAGTTCTTCGGGCTGAACCCAACGGATCATCGATTGGTCGCGTAGAAGGTTCGACATCACGAAGATCTCCAAGTTCCGTGTCAAACTCGGCTTGTGAATTACTAATCTCGACTGCTCTGAAGATGGGTAGAGATGCGTTCTCCTCATTCCCCATGGTGTGCGAGTGCGAATCGGGGGAGAACAATTGTTCCACGACTAGCATGAGGAGAAACCCGACGACCAGGCAAATGGATATCCGTTCGGTAGGGATTTTAGCTCCCCCTGCGACTGCTTCTATGCCTCTATCATGGGGCTCGTAAGCGCTGCCGGGTGAATCTTAGAGAACTTCAAACGTACTCAGGAATAATAACCCCTAATGCCGTTCCTAGCAGAAGTCCTGTCCCCAAAGCCGATAAATGGTCAAGCCGATGCTCTAGAGAGAGAAATAAGAGTGCATGCAAGTGGAATATATTTGGCAACATACTGGAGAACATGTATAAAAGCGGCAGCATCCCGACCACAAAAGATGCGACACCGAGAAATGCTGCCATGAGCAAGACTTGAAGAATCATTTTGGGATTAACGTCGGTTTGTATTCCTCGTAATGCTAGCAACAGAAGAGGAAGAAGTACGAAGATCAGTAAAATTGGTCCGAGTCTTTGCGCGACATATCCACGAATTCCCTGATGAAACATGCGATGATTGCCTGTTGACTTGATGTTCGCGAATCGCTCAGCCGAGTCTGAGCCTATGCTGGTTGCCTGAGAGAACACCGAAAAACGCGTCTTATGTCGAGTCTGTTCATACGTAACCAATGCGTCCAAACTCCTGGCAAAGACTTTTGCTTACCACTAACTTCTTAGTTTCGGACTCTCAGCTTCCAGTTCTTTTCGATAAAGTTTTTCATAAGTCTTGTGTAGTCACGTGGATCGGGCGCATTACTCTCCTTCGCCTGTAGTCTATCGCATACAATGTCGCTCTGTCCACCTTTCGCTCCATTTTTTG
>Ga0307514_10002890_pt1 | contig 17106 bp, 13 predicted proteins | sample 16_EM_MG_FD_203088 | JGI IMG/M metagenome (GOLD analysis project Ga0307514, IMG submission 203088) | Populus trichocarpa ectomycorrhiza microbial communities from riparian zone in the Pacific Northwest, United States - 16_EM | ecosystem: Host-associated > Plants > Roots > Unclassified | place...
CGCTTGGAGGTTAGGAATGGTGTCAGTGATCGGATTTAGGATTTCCTTTGTGTGCTATTTTATTCTAGCTTTCGTCGATATATCATAATAGTAGTAAATGTAATAGAACTGATGGTTTACTGAAGTCTGATCTCAAACACGTGAAATCATAATCGCGACGATGCATAACCCTCCCGCGACGAACTGCAAGCTACTGACGATCTCGTATCAACAAATTAAATATCGTGAACCACTTCTGCATGGTAACTATCATTGGTCAAATTAAGCCATGAGGGTCTTTAAAAACAAGAACTACACGCTTCATTAAACGTATGGAGCGAGTACTATCATCATCGCGAGGACTAATCGAATTAGGCGACGTAGGAGTATGCCGAGAGATGATCTGTGACATTGCCAAAGGAAGTGTGAACCGTTCGTCAAGTGCTCGTTGTCACATTCGCAAGCGTGGGTACACTGGTCGTGACGCTTGAAAACAGCATCGCGACGACTCAAAGAACACTCTGGAACAGTAAAGCAATGCCATATTTCAGGGAAACCTCGATTTCATTTTTTTGAGTTTGTGGGTACAATAAACTAAATAAATTTGATGAAGGAGATTTAGTTTTTGCTGATGTTGTGTGCGGGGCAGCATCTAACAATGGATCATAAATGGAACGTGGTAGGTTGCAAAGCTAATACAGGACCGAACTGCACCCATACGGTTGATAAGTGCATTAACAGTAAGGGAAATCATATTGCCAAGGCTAATGTTTGCGTTAAGAAACAGGAGGCTATTAAGACAGCAAAAGAGGAAAGGCGAACCTGGAAGGAGAGGGAAGGGGAACGCTGAAATGTTACAATGGGTCAGCAGAGGAAGCCGGATCAAACTGAGGATGGGGGACCCTCTACAGCAGAGGCTGAGAAGAAAGTTCCGGAGGAGGAACAGCCAGAATAGGAGCCAGAAGTACAAGTTGTTTCGACACAAGTGACGTCCGAGCCTAGCTCCAGCGCAGGGACCCCAGAAACCCCCATGAAGTCATGGTGAAATGCGTTATGCATAATTGTGGCAGGGGGTATAAGGCGACGATGATGGCGTTGGAAAAGGGAATTGGTTGGGGGGCTGCTGTTGTAATGATGCAAGAACAGGTAGTGGAGAAGGAGGGATACAACATTAGCCACCCAGGATATAGGTTGATTGGAGGGGGAAGAACTATGACAGCGATAAGAAGAGATACGCAGCTGGAGTTTTCGGAAGTGGATATGGGGGGAGAAGGAGACGTACAGGTGTTTGATATTAAATATCCCTTGGGGAGAAAAATGAGATTGGTGAATGTGTACGATCAGCTGAGGCAAGTGGAGGGAGTGAGAAGCCAAGGAAGACCGGCACAGAGAGCAAGATGGGAAGAGATTATGGGGCGGAACAATATCCTGTTAGGAGGAGATTGGAACGCTCACAGTGACAGATGGGATCCGGATTGCCCACCAAAAAGAGATGAAGTCTTTCTAACGAATCTTATGGATGAGTATGATTTGACGGATGTTACCGATGGGGAAGCAACCCATACGAGTACAAGAAATGGCGAAATTTAGAGATCGCTAATAGATTTGTTCATAACGAAAGCCGGGATGGCCGACAATTTCGAGATAGCTACAGATTTGGCAACTACTTCGGATCACGCGATTGTGTGTGCCCACCTAAGATGGGACGAAGGGGAAGGAGTCAAAGTATCGAGGAAGATTACCGGATGGGATATCGACGGGCTTAAGTCGGAGGAGGAAAAAGAAAATTATAAAAAAGCGAACAAATATTGTGAGGACAAGAGCTCGAAGAGACCCGTTTTGGATGAGGAAAGCAGTCGAGGAGATTTACAAGAGGAAGCTGAGTGGATACAGCAGAATTTTGCTAATCATCTCAATAGGTGGTGCAAAAAGGTCAGAGTTTGCGTGAGATCCAAAAGGTGGTGGAATGAGGAGATCGCAGAAAATAGAAGAATATTGGGCCGCTTAAAGAGGGCCAGGAGAAGGGGGGAAGCGACGCAGCAACAAGTTCGGAAGCAGCAAAGCAACATCCGAAGAATAATCCGACAATCGAAAACGAAGATGTGGCAAGAGTTTTTGTCGGCGGCCACGACGGACCAGGTATGGCAGGCTCTGAGGTATACAAAACCGGGAGGCCAGCAAACGACGAAGGCGTTGAAATCCAGGGATGGAGGGGTGGCGGAATCCTGGGAGGACAAGGCCGAGTTGATTATAGAAGAAGCGTTTCCGAAACCTTTGAAGGGTGTGGAGAGAAAGGCCCAAGAAGAGGGAGGATAAATGTGGAAAACGATAACTGATGAGGATATCCGATTGGCTCTATTCAATCAGTCAGTAAAGAAGGCGCCTGGTCCAGACAGACTGGGGTTTAAGGCGATTAGGTTATTGTGGGAGTGGGATGCTCCGAGAATAACCGCAATCGTTAAAATGAGTTTTAGGTTAGGAACACACCCACAAGTTTGGAAGGAAGCGAAGGGGGTGGTTATACCGAAGCCGAATAAGCCTGATTATGGAGTCGCCAAAGCATATAGGGTGATTACATTGTTAAATTGTCTGGGAAAAGTGGTCGAGAAGGTAGCAGCAAATGCAATAGCAGAACAGTGTAAGTGAAGGAGGCTACTTCACGACGGACTGTTTGGATGCAGAAAGAGAAGATCAGCAATAGACGCGGTTGGAAGGTTGATGAAGAGAGTAGAAGAGGCGCGGGGAAGGGGGAATACCGTGGTGGTGCTGTTGATGGATGTTAAGGGAGCCTTCCCTCATGTGGCGAAGGGGAACTTGATAAAGAGGATGGAAGAAATGGGATTCGAAGCCGATCTGGTGAGATGGGTGGAGAGTTTTATGGAAGAAAGAAAAGTGATTATGTCAATGGATGGAAAGGAGGGAGACAGTATGGATGTGGAAACGGGAGTTCCACAGGGGTCGCCAGTGTCGCCGGTACTTTTCGTCATATACCTTTCGGGGTTGTTTGGCAGAGTCGAAGAAAAAGAAAAAGAGTGCGGAAGTGAGGGTATATCTTTTGTCGATGATGTGGCATGGGTGGTGGAAGGTGAGGATGTGGGGGAATGCACACAACGATTAGAGGGATGCGCCAGGGAAGCACAGATTTGGGCGAAGGAAAACGCCTGTCAGTTTGACATCGAAAAAACCGAAGCGATGTTGTTTACTCGAAGGAGAAGCAATAAGGAACCGAAGATGAAGGCCAAGATAAGGGTTGGAGATCATGAGGTTCGATACAATAAACAAGCAACGAGATGGTTGGGAGTTTGGTTGGACAGCATGCTGACCTTAAATGACCATAAGAAAAAGACTTTTGCGAAAGCAAGAAGAGCGCAGAATATGGTGCGATCCCTGATAACGACAAGGGGATTAAACCCGGAGGGATGTCAACGAATCCAAGTAGCAGCAGTACAGGCCGTTGCGTTATACGGGGCTGAATTGTGGTGGAAAGGACAAAACAACAAAGCACAGGAGGTACAACAGATATTGAACGAACAAGGCAGAAGGGTAACCGGATGCTTTAGGACGACACCTCAAGGAGCTTTGATGAATGATGCTGGACTTAGACCGGCAAATGCGATTCTTAATAACCGAGTTAGGCGGTATAAGATGAGGCAAATAATGATGCCCGATGCTTCAGGCGGCGGGAGAATGTTAGAGATGGAAGATAACGTGGTACATAGGGTGGAGGGGATTGATGAGTTGATCCCAGAGGATTATCCCTTGGAATGGAGGAGATACGAGGGGATTACGTTACCGGAAGTCAAAAAGAGATTGGAAGGAAAAGTGATAATTCAGGAGGAAGAACAGGCGTTCAGAGAGGCGAATGAAAAGAGAGAAGGCCTTGTTCTTTGGACTGATGGATCGAGAAAAGAGGATGAGTGGGTAGGGTGCACAGTGGTATGGAAAGAAGAAGGAAGGTGGGATAAGAGGAAGGTGCACCTAGGCCGACAGAAGGAAGCGTTTGACGCGGAAATGTACGCGATGTCGGAAGTAGTGAAAATTGCGGAAGATATTTGCGGGAAGAAAGAAGTGAGGAGAGTGACGATTTTTACGGACTCCCAAGCGACTTTACGAAGAATACAATCGGACGAACCAGGGCCGGGGCAGGTACTGGCTTTACGAACAATGAATTGGGAAAGCGAGTTGACCAAGAAAAACATCAGGGTAGAGTACCGGTGGGTACCTGCGCATAAGGGTGTGGAAGGCAACGAAGAAGCGGACCTACAAGCAACGAAAGCAGTGTATAAGCATTGCGGAATTTATACCAAAACGCAAAATCCGTTACGACATTTGAACTCTATTTCTTTCGCCCACATTAGTCGAAGGCTAACTGAGACGAAGTGGGAGGAAAGCAAGAAAGAAATAAAGGAGTTGGGGAAGAAGTCTAAGCATAGTTACCAGTATGATTTGGTGAAAAGGGGGGGTAACAAAGCGGTGATGACATCCAAGAAATCAATCGCGGCTAGGTTTTATCAACTTAAGACAGGGCATGCTCTTATGGGAAAATACTTACGACGGATCGGAAAACGAAGAGATATGGAGTGCTGGTGGTGTGGGAACGAATATCAGACAAGGGACCACTTGTTTATGTGGTGCAAAAGATGGAAACGAGAACAGAAGCGGCTTTGGGATGACGGGCAAGAGGGGGAAGATGGGTATGAAGGTGTTACAAAAGTGATGAAGAAGCCGAAGATTAGTTTGCCGATGTCTCTTGTTTTTGTGGAGGAAAAATGTACACGGGCTCTGTTAGATTTTCTTTATCATACAGATGTTGGCAGGATTAGCGGAATGGTGGAGGAGGCGGAGAACTCAGATCATGAGGAGTCGAGTGATGGGGGGGTGTAAAAAGTTGTGATGTTGTTTTTGGCGGTTTCTTTTGTTATGGGGAAGAGGACTCGCGACTTTGCTTTTGTTTCTTTATGTTACGGAAGAAGTGGGGAGGAAATGTGTACGGGATATGCCATGGCCGCTAGCGGCCGAATGCAATATGATTACAAACAAACAAACTCCAACCCCAACAATATCTGCATCGACACCGCTCTAACAGCGTGCACGGAAGTTGACATCATGGAAACTGACATTGCCACCATCATGGGGGAGCATATAGAAAACCGTAACATAAAATAGGCCTAGGCCAGAGTACATCCAAGACATGTCCCTCCCAGCGTGATTTTCGGGTAGTTTGCTGCTAATGTCGAGGGTCGAGTCTCAGAATGATGCTCAAGAAACCCAAGATTTGTGTATTATTCTAATAACGTGATTGCATCGAGCCGAGATAACACGAAGTGACCTCATGAGAATTCTTCCGCACTACCGAACTTGGCCAATCAATCATGCAGCTGTAACTCCCACCCGTTAGCAACTCGTCAACGAATCATCACAATGAAGCACTAGCCTGGGATAAAAGCAACCACTAGCCTTGTCATGTATCTGGCATTAGGTAAAGCGCAGATTAACTTTTAAGTACTAAGAGGGCTGTTATGCAGAATGCCGATATTGCGATTACCGATTACCTCCATGATAAAACATATAAGTAGGGCAATTGCAAGATTCTAAGTTTAGCGAGCCAAACAAAAAAATGATGCGAGTTTGATTGCTTATATGGATGTATTTGAAGTGAAGGGAGGCTTTTGTGAGAGCCTTCCATCTAACCGCTGGCTGATGTGGTATGAGAGGTTTGTGTTGCTATGGATGGCTGTGGTCACTTTATTTGACATCAACTCATCATGATTCATTTTGCCATTCGAGTCTTTCGTTCGTCACTTAACTAAAATCGGACCATAAAATATAATTATAGGGTATTTATAAACGGGGTGAATGTCGAAAATGTGACTTTCTTATTTATAATGGCTAACAGGGGGGGCTTGGAAGCATAGAGAAGTAGTCGGGGGAGAACGGGGTTGATGCAGCTGGAGCTGCGAGCACAGGGTGAATGGGAGTATGGAGTTAGTTGTAACTAGGAGTTAGAGTCAAACATGCCTGGAGCTGGGAGTCTATTACAGCTGGAAACTGGAGAAGCGCGCCTGGCAGCTCTGTGTTGATGTGCACTGAAAGCGCAGCGACCAACTGTAATTCGGTATAAATCCGTGCCAAAGCTGGAATACAGTGCTAGATATACGTATGTCTACGTGCAGTAATCTATGTCAACGTGTATCGGTGGCAGGAATTAAGATCTCCACACTCAGCTGGGACTGAAGCACTGTACTAAATGTAGAATACGTCAATGTGCGCACTGATTTTGGCTTCCATATACAACAGACCTAGACTTCCCAGAGTGCCCCGTTGCTTTTTGTGTGTATGATATCCTTTAGACAGCCATACAAAGTTAAAGAATTTATACTATTCCCTCACCGAAATGGCTCCTCTGGGTGGTTTAAGCGGGACATCGTAACAAATACCCTCAGCAGGCAGAACACCCTTTGATCTCTCACATTCGTGCCTAGATTAACACAAGGCGGAGGAGCTAGTATGAATCGGAGGTTCTGTTTCACGGGCTCGCTAGGTTTGATCCCCCATACTGTTTAAGAGCATAAACTAGACTCAGGTGAGCGGCCCTGTTATCGATATCTCACTACAACATTATGGTGGCTTATTGACGAAACCAGCTGAAAGGCCTCGTTCCATCAATCACCCCATCTGCAGATGGGGAGCACTGTCTGTGGAATGGGTGGTTTTCAGTGTGATCCGCCATTGGGGCACCCATTCACGGAATCCGCTAACAGGGTGGTACTTTGTCTAGTAACTTCGGTTGTCATGTCACCACCACAACACCACCACACAAATTAACACATGAGCCACCACCACCATCACTACCGTTGACGTCCACTATTGTCAAAAAAAATTTAGTTGCACTGTATTACTAATATCCCAGTCATTGTTTTTTTTGTACTAATTATTAAGCTAGCGTAGGTAGAATAAATAGGCGGTGGTGGGGTGGTGGTAGGTGGCTATAGTAGCGTCAATAGCGATGGTGATGATGATGAGATGATGATCATGACTTGCGGACTAATTTAATGGGCGGTGATGGTGTTGTGGTGGTGACATGACAACCGAAGTTACTAGACAAAGTACCACCCTGTTAGTGGATTCCGTGAATGGGTGCCCCAATGGCAGATCACGCTAAAACCCATCCATTCCGCAGATAGGGCTACCCCATCCGTGGACGGGCGTTTCCCGTCAACGGGGTAGAGCTACGTTTTGCTTGAAAGATACTTGAGGCTCTCGGGTGGTTAAGGTCACTGAGTCTTTATGGAGAATCCTGGTCTGCATAGATGGGGTCTTATTTCCGCCAAAATACCCCGTGGAGCGACCCCGTACCCCGTGTCCATGGACAAAGGCTGAATTTTACAATTTGCCTAGTTACCACTATTAAAATAAGACTTTATCCACGGGGTTGTGGGAAGTGCACAAGGTTGTTGAACGGGGTCGTGAGACGGGGTCATGTTGTACGTAGTTTACATCACGGGGTTGTGGGACGGGCTACAACCTCGTGGATTTTGCGCGTACTCTACATCACGGAGTCATGACAAGGGGACAAGTTCTGAATCCCAACTGTCCACGACTTTGTACTCTATCCCACGACCCCGTTCAACCACCCCATACCCATCTCACAACCCCGTGGATAAAGTCTTATTTTAATAGTAGTAACTGGGAAAATTGTAAAATTCAGACTTTGTTCACGGACACGGGGTACGGGGTCGTGACACGGGGTCTTTTGGCGGAAATAAACTGCCATATGCATATGAACCCCTGTCATGTACTCTAAACTCCAAACTCCAATGAACTAAACTAGCGCTCCCGTCCTTCCACAAGCTTATCGCAACCTCCTCGAAATGCCCGTTAACAGTAGATATCAAAACACCCCCGCTGTCGATTAAAACGTCATTTTAGTGTGAAACAACATACTCAGGGTAGGGAAAAAGTTTTGCAATGTATGAGCCATGCAGGCGTCACCATCTGCAAGTCCTGCAGAGTGACCGATACCTATCGGATTATAGGAGTTAATATCACATATGCACATGCCCAGAACTACTCTACTCCGGAATAAACAACAACAACTACTCTACTCCACAGGCATCTAGCCATCCAAAAGACTCAAAAGTACTTGCTCAAGGGTCAAGAGAGCCCGCTCCAGCTGATTTATTTAAGTCCTGTTTCATTTCATTATTTAAACTCTATAATCAAGATTGGGCGGGTATCTCGTATGTGTACTTTTGTCTTTTTGAACTGTTTCTCCCTTCCTATTCGTACAGTTGTGTATGCGTTTCATGCATCTCAGAATGGTTTTCCTAGCACCGTGTTACAAGAGCCTGTAGATGAGTTGCATCTTTCCTTTTTGTAGGCGGGATTAATATAGAAGCAGCTGTTGCATGCGGATGGGAGGTGTCAGCAGGGCTGAAAATTCCCTTGGCATATCTTGGTATATCTTGGCATACCCATACACTGCTACTCGTGCTTTGCTTCTTTTACAAGTTGTGTTACACGAGACTGCCAGTTCGCAAACATCTGTCATACAGAATAGAGCGGAAACGATACTCGATCCGTCCTTTTGGCCGTTTTACAGCAAAAGGGTGGTGGCCTGATAATGGCCGTTGCCGTTAGTCAATTGGTTGGTCAGTTTTTGTGTAAACAAGGTGAGAAGACAAACTATAGTGGGAGGTATATATTGTTTTATAACCGGCGAAGTCATATGTAAAGGATGGTGTCTGCCTGGTTGTGATTCATCTAGTATTGTTACAACACTAGGGCTCAGTTAAAAAGCCTCCAGGTGCATGTTTGCACAAAATGTTTCGATTGTTTCCTCATAACTTATTTTGGTACACTACCAAATGCTTTAACTCATCCTCCAATATCGTTTCTCGACTCCGGCACTTATACATACCTCTTACCTCCGAACAATGGCTCTAACCAGAGACGCGGACTCTTTATTCCCGGAATTGCGTTCACTTCTACGCCGCCTACCCACTGATCACCGTACGAATATTCCTCTTGTTTTAGGTACGAACTTCACTCTACTTTATGGAGTATCACCTCAACGAAACTAATGTTCACCGTCTAGTTCCTGGCTTCTTAGGATGGGGTTCGCCCTTACTTAATAGCTTCAACTACTTCGGTGGGTTCAAGGACATCGCGGGGACGTTGGTGGATCAAGGATGGACTGTTATTATCCCTCAACTCGGCCCGTTTTCGAGTAACTGGGAGCGTGCTTGCGAACTCTACACCCAGCTCACTCACGGAAGGTGTGGCATTCCCGTTTTCCATGTAATTGAAACTTACTCGTTAGTTATGACCCGGACATTTGGGACGTTGAAATCGACTACGGCACTGACCTTCAGGCTGAACTCCCGCCAGGACAATCTGCGGTGGTCAGAGAGAGGAGACAAGCTTATTCTTTAACAAAGGGCACTGATGGAGCTCCTCACCAACGACTACAAAACTGGAACTGGAGTGGAGACCATCCGGTGCATTTTATTGCACATTCCCAAGGAGGAAATACAGCCAGATATTTAATACATCTGCTCCGGAATGGTAAGGAAGGTCACCAATACTTCTCCGAACCTAGGGGGGAAGGATGGGTGGAATCACTAGTTACGTTGTGTACTCCACATAATGGAACTACAATCATCAATGTGCTCGAGGTAAGCTTCCCTCAATGGAATCATAGACCTACTACTTATTACAATTTGTGGCAGCAAATCGATCCCACTGGTATCATACATTCCATAATCTACCAAGCCATCGCAACCGCATCCTACAAGGCCCGACGAGATCGGATCTACAACCCTCAGCTCGACCATTGGGGAATTGCACCGCTTCCGAACGAAAACTTCAGAACGATGCTCCTACGGTTAACGGCACCCGGAGGTCTCCTTCAACAATGGTTCGAGAAAAACTACAACGCATTCTACGACAACAGCATTGCCGGCGTAGCCGCCCTGAACACTATCATCGGTCGACCATCTGGCAACGTTTATTATTTCACACTCTCTTTTGGTGCCACGATCCGAACGCCACCTACAGGAATTCTAGGACGCTTAACACACTGGCTAGTGGAACACATCCCCCGTGGGATCATCAGACCTCCGCACGACGTCCTTCAGCTTGGTCCGCCAGGATCCCAGCTGCCGAGGGTCGATATATTCCCAGCGTTTCCGATCCCTAGTTACGCGATGGGCGGGTACCAGCTCATGACTGAGCAGAGTAATATTCTAGGGTTGCAGAGTATTGATATGCAGCAGAATGACGGTATTGTGAATACCAAGTCAATGCAAGGGCCAAGAGGGAGCCCAATTAAGGATGTCGATGCAACCCTTACCACCCTCACACGTGGAACGTTTTATCATCTAGGTGTGAATGATACCATGGATCATGCGGATGCGATTGGCATCGTTGTCTACCCGAATTTGGTATGTCCTTACTGTGAACATGCCATGCTAGAGCGTCGTGCTAATGGATTTTCGCTAGTTCCCGAGGGTGATGACAATGTATTCAGAGATAGCCGATCTTCTGTCTCGGTTGTTGAGAGGGGAGCCGTAAGCAAAGGTGTTTGAGCAACTAGGAGTAGGCGATTATGTTAGTAGCTACATAGCACACGTATCAAGAAAAGAGATATTGTTGTTCTGACTGTTGTCTTGTGAGTTGTGGATTTCTGTGTCAAGGAGAACAGCCAGCATACTGAGGATCCACAACGCCCTCATCACTCGGGTAATAGCTTGTCCTGACCCAAAGTTGCATTTTGGTGCTTGAGCGTTCAAAACCGTTCAGTGTTACATATCCGCAAAAGTGGCAAAAGGCCGCGCAACAGCTGCCACTCTTGTATATATCTCAAGTCTTTCTCCTTTTCTCTTTAGTATAAGTCTATACAGGTACATAATTCTTCCTTAACGTTGCAACATTTGTGTAGGCAGCGTATCGAGTGATAATGCATGATCCAAGATATAAAAGAGTTGGATTGAAAGATTCTATTACGCAATGAAATACTACTCGTTGGAATGATTTTGTACCGTCGATATGGCTGGTATTCTTCGCTCGTAAACGTTTCTTAACAACCCCATCCTATCTCACAATACACCTTCGAACCTGTTCTCAAACTGTCATTTGCATCAGTGCTCTCTAAGCTAGAGATGGATGAATCGGCGGTAATGAATAGAGATTTCAATACATAGTGTGGGTAAGTTTGAGAGTTGATATAATTCAGCTCGTTTTACTACTTCTGGATTTTATCAAGAGATATCTATTAGGGACTACCGAGAACGACCGAGAACGGCAGTGTAGCGTAGTGTTCATCAAATTATAGAAGTCATTTGTAATGAAAAGTACATAATGTTGTACAATTATGTACATATTGTGAGATTGTTGTCTGAAGACCACTACATTGACACAACAGTATATATTTATAGTAGAGGCAATAGGGCATTTATCCCCTACACGCTCGGCTTCCTTCAAGCCGTATCCCTTCTTAATCCGGTTGTCGATCAATTCATTCAGCCAATCTAAAAGGTGGGGCTGATCAATCTAGTAGGAATCCAGCCAATCAACTTGCATAATCAAAGTGGATACGGATTGAAGGTAAACTCAGCGTGTAGGGGATAGTCGTGGCATTTCCACACTAATTGTAGTAGCGGCCCCTATAGTACGATTTTAGTAAGAGTATCATGGGAGTCGTCATACTACTGATCGTGGTGCTTCATCGTAGATTCGTAGTGTAGTGTCAAATTTAGGAAAATTCCTCTAAGTCAATTCTTGTATAGGCACCTGCTAAACATTGGATGATGTGGAAGCTTGCAGGCATACCGCCTAGAGTCGCCTATATGGCGTGTTTGCTAAGGAGTAGGAACCTAGGTCTGTAACTGCAGTTCAATTCCTGTAAAAGATTTAATTTTGTTAACTTAGAGGCACGATAATGCCACGTTAATCACAACGACAATACCACGTTAATCATACGATAAGTGCATGTAATACATTTTCATAAGTTGTGCAACCGCATTTACACCACATCATAGTGGCTTTCACAACAGCATTATGATGAGTTTCAAACAACTGCGTGTTCGTGGCATTTAAACCAAATTTACACTGCATCGCCTATAACTGCGATCATTCCTCACGATATTCCGACGGTAATCGCGCTACAGTCTCGCCACAAATAACATCGCAAGATCGGTCATTTGCCAGTTCATATTTTGTACTTTAAGGGCAAGATCCCTCTTGACAGTCTGATGCCTCCTGGGACGACAGACTATCGGCCCATCCGATCTAAAAGCACAGAAACTAGTTATACTAACAGCTTTTTTTTTACGGATACCGTGGGCACCACACAATAGCCCTCGGATATTGTCGCCCTATTCCTTATCTGTATATCGTAGTTACACTATGATAATAAAGCGTGAAAATCATACGTAAACTCAAAATTCAACTACCGAGTTGGCGGGTTGCCTCAGGCGCATCGGCGTGGGGGCGTAGCGGAAAGATTAAATATCGGGCTGCATAAACGGGGCTATATTTGAGCGATCCCGTTTGCAGCCTGCGCCCAGCATGTACTTGTCTCATCTCTTTTATTCGCCTAATGCATCTAGAAACATCTTCCCCGTACTAAATACTGATCAATCGAAACGTTTCAATAGGAGCACAGCCACATATCTGCACCTCGAATTCATAACCAATAAATAGCTAGCTATAGCCCAGCCTTTCATCCCACCACATTACCAGCTTTGTGGATTTGGATGCACTAGCACAGGTTTCAAACTACGTATTGCGGAGGACAAATTAATTGCGTCCATTAGCCTATCCTGATAGGTTTTGCAGCTCACGTCAACTGAGATGGGATTAGCTAACAGGAGCTGAGAAATCTTCAACGAACTACTCCGCCGTCGTCGCTAACGGAGTTGCCGCAACGGCTGCTGCAATGCGATTTACGGACATATATCTGCTTGATATATCGCAGTTCCTTACCTGCAGAGGCAACTCGCCCGCTAATTCTTCGCATGATGTCTCGCAACATTTACAACACTGAATCTTCACAACTTTTACCCGCAGCACATAACGTCATGAGGCACGGGGAAGATACTAAGTTTGCGGGCACCAGTTCAGAGGAGACCAGTTTAGCGGAGAACAACAGTGTCATGGAGATAATTAGTTTAGCGGAGGATACCATTTTTTCGTTAGCGAATGGTTGTACGGAGGTAGCCAGTTTTGCGGAGACTAGTTTTGCGAATGAAACCAACTTTGCGTAAATGGCGAAATGTCCCAATAAGTACGAACTGGAATTTCATTCCGACATGTGAACAGAGTTGACTTCTCCCAATAAGAGACCGTCTACCAAAACGAAAACTCCCACCCAGCACTCAATAGTGCGCGCGATAACTCCGGACTCTGGCAAGGATGAACGTTGTCTTGGATACAAGCTCCGCCGCTTTTACATTCGTGTGCTTATTTGCGTCTTCGTTCCTCCTGTGGTTACGATGATATATAGTGATCTGGAGACGGTACCTTATCCCGGCAAATCCCAAGAACGCGATACAAAGTGGGCCTAAAGAAGCGTTGACCACATATTACTCATGGTTTGTGAGTGCTGTTCTTAGGCTAGGTACCTCGGTATACGGATTAGCGAAGATCGAAGCGTCGATGTTGATAGAACCAACGTAGAGTACCAGCAACGCGATGCAGCTCTTGATACATTGCGAGCGTACGTGGAGTTATCTTGCCAGATGGTTGAATATTGTGCGGAAGCTCGTCTCACTATATCGCAACGTAAAAAGTCCTTTTCATTTTCCCTCAAAACTTTGGTATCTACTGGCGCTTGTTAGCCTTCCGGCCTTTGTTGCACTTCCTATGTCTAGTTTGTGCATGGAACTTGGTGACGGATTCATCAAGACTATGGAACATCCAACTGTCATTGGGCACAACTATACCACATTTAATAACCGTTTTTTTCGGGCACTGTTCGACCCGCTGCGCGGGGAGGATGGACACTCGGCATCCTCATGTGTCTCCCGGGCGCCGGGATCGTCTACACTGATGCTTCTATCGACCGGAACTACCTAAAATTCCTCTGTAAAATGCCGAATAGCTTGCCGCTCGATCCCGGCATGCCCAATACCTTCATGCCGACGCAAGACCAACACCCGATGTTTGGAAGATCATGGGGGCTCATGTTCAGATACGACTATGCAGTGGTGGAGAACTTCTCTAACTTTACTATTCTTAACTGGTTCTGTCCAGATTTGTTGCAGCTTAGAGCTGCGCTAGACAATTTTAAAAATTACACGACAGTGGCCGTCGGCAATGAGACCGTATTTTTAAGGACATTGAATAATGTGTTCAATGTAGAAGCGCTGCTTGAAGCCGGAGTCTCTGGTCTAAACCAAGCAGACGGTATTAATGGGACATATCGCTATCACAGCTGCAATAACGAACCCTGTAGTATACACGGTTATAACGCCACGGGAATACGGGACCCTACCTACCGCTACCGTGGGCTCGAATACGATTACGTCCTCGAATATGCTCTTTACCAATCGGTACCACACAATATATCAGCCACAACTATCACATTCTCACGCCCATCCCCGAGCTCGAGAGCTGCTACAGTGCAAAGTATCGCAAACCAGAATCAACGAAAACTATTGGTTTACGTTGCATTTCATCCTCCGCGGCCGGGACCGCTGACATCGACGGCTACTCTGCAACCTACTTCATTTAACTCCTTAGAGACAGTAACCTGGTGGGTAAGCTTGGACTAAAACTACTCTCATTCATCCTTCTCTCAGTTCTTATAGGTAACGGCGACAAATACTTTCTCCAGGATCTATTCGCATCAGTCGACGCTTCCCAAGCCGATATCGCAACTTCCGGCCTAGACTATGACCGGGGCAACGGGCAGATCAATTATTTCCAGGCTGAACAGCTCTGCCAGAGTTTACTGCATATATTTACCAGCTCTGCGCTACAGTTCACCTAAGACGGTCCAGTGAAATACGATCACATTGAGCGGTACTTCCAAAAAAAAGTCCGGAACATTTGAGTATCACCCTGTCATCCGAAACAACAACGTCATCACCACTCGTCCCAGAAAGATACTGATCAGAGGGGTAGTACCGGAGTACTGGGAATTTTTCCAGTAGTGCTGCTCAGTGTCTGGTCGATGTTGTCAGTACTATTAGCCCTCGTGTACGGATTCCGCAGTAGATGGGCGGATACACTTGATGGATATTCGATGTTCCGGTTTCCTTTAGACTTTGGGGGCGCAGAAGGTAATCGGGAGTTAGTAACGCCGAAAATTATGAGATGTGTCATGCGCTACTGAGAATCCCACGGTTAGTTAGTGACGAACGACCGTAGTTTTCACCCGGGCATGTGACACGTGAGGAGCAATGCAGCAGTTGTACTTGTAGCTATATATGAAAGGTCGAGTCTGTGGAAATATGACAACCAAGGATAGGTCGCTGTGGGTAGGAATGTACAATGTTTTTTGGCAGCCGTGTACGGCCGCTAAGTAGTTAATTGGAAGTCTAATGGTTATTCATCAATTGGTACTGCTTATATGGCCCTGTACAGTGCGACTTGCGTTCGCCCGAATTGCCGGGTCCCAATCCACACAATTCAACCGAGCATACTACAGCTATATTGAACTCATATTGAATAGGCGCAAGTGGAATGTTCTGACTCAAAATAATGTTAAGCGGTTGCTTAGTTCCTTAACTATCATATGAACCACCTAGTTATATACATACCTACTGTACCAATAAAGCCCTGTTTATTGATGCCAAATTAATGCTGTATTAATGTTGAATTCTGTATAAATGTATACATTGGCTGAACTTGTGGGGTATTTCAGGATTTGCAACAATATCAATTGTTTTAAATGTGAAATCAATTTCACAATAATGTAGTACAGAAGACCACATTGGATGGTACATTGATGCCACATTGATGCTGGATTGCTGTCATATTCAAAATGATGTGCATTGAGATAAATAGTAGAGTTATACTACATTACTTCCACATGTGTATATTTCGCACATGGTTGCACACGCCTGCACATGCCCGCGCATGCCCGTGCATGTCTGAAGGACTAATGCTGCAAGTGGTACCTCTCCAGCTGACTGATGTATGGTAAAAAATTATCTCTGGCATGATTTGAACCTATTTCAGTGGGTATTTTACACACCCACTAACCACTATATTATGTTTGTAGTTTGCTAAACATAACATCATGTTAGGGCTATTTGTAGGTATACCAGTTTTTTACTATCACATCATTGCAACAAGAATGTGGGTTGCCTGCCACATCTATGCAAATGCTCAATGCTGCTCAATTGACCAATATTATCACATTCAACTAAATAATCAATCACTTACAATGTCATATTTGCCAGTATCTTGCAGTACTGTGGTATTTTGAGCTATTCCCCAGTAATTGGAATATCAAATTTAGTAATATGCTACACTCACTAGACTCTAGGAGTCATAGTACACTTAGGCAAATGTGGCACTACAGTCACATCAATAAACGGGTGTTTTTTAGCATAGTATCCATCACTATGACTCTATTGTTATTAGCCTAACTTCTGTCCAACTCACCACATACATGACTCAATTCATGACCGGTGTAAAATTCCCTCGCGTCACCTAGCATCCTATCATATCCATCTAAACAAAGGAAATAGGTGTGGTAAGGTGATTTGCAACAACTCATTGAGGGAGTCGGGTGTGTATAAACCAACGTGCAATGGGCTACTTAAGTATATATATACTGTACCATGCTTTGTACTAGGGGAAACGGCTTCTGCCATACTCTAGATAGAGTGACGTGAATGCAGTATGATTAAAACAAACAAACTAGCCTTGTACTTAATACTGGAGGGGTCCATTACATTGTGAATTAATTCATAACTACCGCGCTAGCATACACCAATCGATTCGCATACTACAGATTATGATATCAATATATCGCGAAGCACAGACAGTGTCCCCAACCGGCCGGGCTGACCTACAGTCACCTGCAGGTTTACCTACAGTCTAGGCCGGGCATCGGTTGACAGAAAGCCGGCCGGCCAGGCATGGAATACGAAATGACTGCGGGCATGCACT
>Ga0307514_10002891_pt1 | contig 17100 bp, 20 predicted proteins | sample 16_EM_MG_FD_203088 | JGI IMG/M metagenome (GOLD analysis project Ga0307514, IMG submission 203088) | Populus trichocarpa ectomycorrhiza microbial communities from riparian zone in the Pacific Northwest, United States - 16_EM | ecosystem: Host-associated > Plants > Roots > Unclassified | place...
GTCCCTGTCCTTGCCCTGCTTAAAACAGATAATTTGGCGGACCGGCCCCCGCAGACTTGACGTTGTCCCGACATCACACAGGTATGGACGATGAAACTGCGGAAATTGAGCTCGTACGTCCACAATATTGGCATTTCATAAATTATCTCAGACTTGTAGTGTTGCAGCTCCAGCAAAATCTGAATAAAACGCATCAAATATCGAAAAAAATGACCAGTAAGCTGCTTGTCGTTGCACAATTTGGCCCGCTCAATATTTGCTAGCGATCCTTGACAATTTTGATACCCGGCTGGCAAAGCTTGAAAAGTCGATATTGCCCCTATACTCTACAGCACAAATCCTGAATAGAAGGCGGAGCAGTATGGATCGTTTCCTAAAAAAAGCTCAAAAATCCTGACATTATATCGCCAGACGTCGAGAGAACGTTGGCAAGGCTTGGAGAGATGACAACCAATCAAGAGGATCTAGCTATTGACGAGGCTGTTATTTTGAGGGGGTGAGAAGTCACTTTTTCCATCTCATAATATATATGGGCACTCAATCTTGCAAAAGCCCTCAGCCAGGTCAACTCAGTGTTTACAGAGACGCTCTAGAACGATTGAATACAAGTATTGCTTTTAACCCTGCGGATCTCGACCTTGCAGCAACTGTAAGGCATCCTACGGTTTTTGTGTGGTATTCTTAACTCTAAATTTTGTTTAGTCACGCCTCGTAGAAACAGGAGCGAAAAGGCTTGTACACCTCTATACCCAGGTAGTTGCAGAAGGATCATCAGGAACTACACCCGCACCTGGCTCCGAATTCATGCTGAGTTCTTTTCCATCATCGTTATTACCAACTCTTTCCCCTGTTGTTCAATTCCTCCGTACGTTGCCCGTGCCTTCGACTCACCCTTCGCACCCTGCTGCTGCAAGTATGTTTTCCGCGTTGAAGGAGGCACAAATCGGCTACGCTGATATGCGAGGCAATTGGAGTGTCAAGTGCTTGGAAGGGCAAGGCAAAAGGTTGGTGGCTCGAGCAGTCACCGTCGATCCGTTGACTACGGGGACGGAGTTTAGGGAGTGGGTTGAGCTGATGCTCGGTACAGCGGAGGTAAGATACCTTGATGTTTACTCGGGGGTTCAAAAGGAATGACAGTCGGCCATTCAGGAGGAGTATAAACTTCTACTTGAACTCAGCCCGCTTTCGAACTCTCAAATGATCGCCTCTGCATTTGGGGCACTCTTAGCACCCATACTCGATCTTTTTAACCAAGTCCTATCACAAATTATCACTTTGACGAAGAAGTCGCTTCAAAAGTATGGCTTTCTCGCTTTGTCAGCATATGAGAACCTACAGTCTTTACAACGTCACTGGGATGACTTGTTCTCGCGTCGGAGTGTCGAGTATGCATTAGAGAAGAACGAACTCAAGGACGGGTTGCAAAATCTAAGGGGCTTGTGTCTTCGGAGTTTTCCAGAGTTCCTCGCTGATATCAAGTTGGCATCCAGCAGCAGAGGGTCAGATACGAATACTAAGTTGACGGATTTTACTGTCTCGGTACGCCGTTCCAATTATCGTCATTTTGACATGTCCAATCATGGTAGTGGTTTAGGCCGTCGAATATATTAGACGAATACCTCGAGTGCAGAGTGCCGTTGAAGCTGCTCTCCATGCACTCGGTGACGGTAATTGGAAAATGGGTGAAGGAATTCAAGTAGGAAGAGGCAGCAAAGAAGATGACGATGGCAGTATCCTGGAACATTTCCTCTGTGCGTTTCGCAATTGCCAAGTACCCAGTATCGACACTGAACTGAGTGTATAGACGATCTTGTGGCAACCGCAATATCAAGCCTAAATAACATCTCCCGGAATGGTCGTCGACCTTCGTTAGGCTCCATCTTCCTCCTTAATAACATCTCATACCTTCGACAAAATATTCTTTTGGAACCTACAGACGATGCTGTTCTGAGCCTCATCTCGCCCGTCACTTCTGAAGCCCTAAATTCTGCCTTCCGGACTGCGAAGGCGGGATACTTTGCCTCCAATTTCTCTCCGCTTATGCAAGCAATCACAGATGATCCTAAAGATAAATCAACTAAAGGCTCCGCAAAGGAAAAGTTTACTAGATTCTTTGATTTGTTAGATGAGGTCGTGGAACGGCATAGACTTGTCAGAATTCTTGAGGATGACCCAAGGGCAAAGAAGGAGATTGCAGATGAAGTTGTCATTTTGGTCGTTCCTTCATTCCAAATGTTCATACAAAAACAGAAAGATAAGGAGTTTAGCAAGAGTAAGCTTTTTTCTTAATCCAACATTAATTTTGCTGATCTTTTTTTCGAACCAGATCCACAGAAATGTAAGGTCGTTTCAAATCCGCAGATTTAAAACACTGACTTTCACCATTAGATATCAAACGATCGGCTGAGGATGTTGAATCACAATTAAGGAGTTTGTTTTGACGAAAAAATTACTATTATGTGATTTGTTTTGTTATCTGGGATGTTTGCAACTTAGGCCAGCCAACTGCGAACCCCTCATTTTCGCCGCATCACCAAGGTCCAGTAAGGGCAATCCAGTCTCGCAACACAACAAGCCTTTCTGTCCCAATCTGACGTGTCATCTCATTTTGGCGTGAAATAGGCAGGGCTTCATATTGTGCCAAGAGGTTACCATCCAGAATTCCTTTCGAAAGTGGTTTGGAAACAAAATCATTGCGCACGATTCTTGATGTTTTTTATTAGTCACCTCAATAACACTTTGATGACTACAACTCACCGGAAAGCTTTGGGATTCAAACCCGCAACGTGTTGAATGTTACGCGTCAGTTGACCTTGGAGTAATTGCAATCGTTTGAATGCTCCCTCCTCCACAGGGATCAGGGAAGTGAGAGAACCATCAGAGGAACCTGGATCAAGGTTGATGAGATTAGAATGATTTATTGGGGTCCACTCACCCATCAGAAGCTTTGACTGAGGGATCTCTGGGGTATCTCTCGCACGACGTGCAATAGTAGTTGTAGTTCTGTGTTCACTTTGACTATGAAATTCTGTCCGCAGAAGAAGATGGCGCCCATCATTTGAATCAGGATCTTTGAACAAATTATTACGCGAGTCAATGGCATATGATTGATTTATTACCTTGGGGGCTATATTCGTATACCCTGAGGATACCTTCTTCATCGCTGGTGACAATGCTAAGTTCTTCGTTCATGAAAAAGAAGTCCGCGCTTGCAACCGCGATTGCCTTCGTATCTTTTGAAATCAAGACGAGTTTGTATGGGTCTTCCTAAAGGATATGATGCAAATTGAATCATCGTGTGTCACAAGTCAATTATCAGAGCGGACCTGGAATGCTACAAACATGACACTCTTCACAGCGTCGCCCACAAGAAGCAAGTTTTTCAGTGTGCGAAGCGAGGTTACGTATACGCCGACGTCCAAGAAAGCGACGCCTACGAGGCGTTCATCAGAGTCAAATGCGCGAACGAAGATCTAGTAGTCAAGGTGGGCATTTCTGACATTTCGAAGACTGAAAGCAAACCTTTTGACCCATGGAAGAAGCTACATAGCCGGAGAAGCCGCAGACTGCAGTAACCGGACCTTTGGCCTCATCTCGACAATGTAGGCGGAGCTTAAAACGACGCTTTGGTGGAATGGCAGGGTCTGGCACCACTTCAACAATCTCAAAAACATAGGTCTGAAAGACGATAAGTTTTTGATCCAAGAAATTCTTTTGAACTCACAGCGCCCTTTGCCGCTAGATCTTCTCCGCGATCGATTGTCGTTCCGACGACAATAAAATCCTTCAATCCAGTTTCAGTGCTAGCTGTTTCAAGCGTAACAGAAGCCATATCATTTATAAATTCGTTTGTAGCGAACTCGAAGCTATTTTGCATATAAGCGACATGTCGCACAGATAAAATTCACCATACCCGTCTAATGTGATCCAAAGCCCAGGTGAAATGAGTTCGAGTGCCGAGCAGTCCGAAACAGGATCCATGACGTTCGGAGCTACAGGGTAAATAATTGAGAAAATGAAGCAGCGACAATAGTTTGCATACCCTCAGGTTCCCATATCCTGTTGCCATCCTCATCGTAAGATGTGAATTTTGCTTGCAAAGAGGAACCGGCAATAATCAAGCCAAGGGACGGGTCAAAAAGTACGTTGGAATACGAACGCCCTCTTGGCACAAATCGCGATGGTAACGGACCCTCTAAGTGTAGGTCCGGCAGCCATTCGAGAAGACTTGGGCCCTATATGACATCAGCTCGTCTTGTCCTCAATTGAGTGAAGTGATATATACCTCCTCAGTATACAACAAAAAATCGCCTTTCGACTCCCAAAGCGAACAGGCCGTAAACGCGTGTACGACACTATGGCCCGATGGATAGATTTGCACGCCACTCTTATTACTTGCAAGAATCCAATTTGGTCGATCACCCGTAAAAAACACCCCATGAAACCTTGTGCCAGGTGCAGGAGAGGTGATAAATGGCACGAAGTTCCGAGAGATACGTTTTTGCTCCGCAATAATACTTTTTTCGTTATGTTCTTCCTGACGCTGAATCTCAAATGCAATTGAGGCAACCTTCACAAAAAGGACGTTCAGATGTGAAGGTCTGATTCTTTCCAAAGGCTCGACTGGCTGACCCGCTGGGACAACCTTGAAGATGGTGAGTTGGCCTGAGCGCAAGAAAACCTAGGAATCTAATATTGGTGTTATTTCAAAGACAAGGAAAAGACGAGCTGACGCATAGATGTGGTTGGGGGGAACTCTCTCCGATCGGTGCAATGAGAAGTTGTTCTACGTCGAGTTCCTGTGGTTTACGGGGAGAATCTTGGGCCAGTGACAAAGCAGGAGGGTCGTGTGAATCGAGGAGGACGTTTTGAAGTGTCGATAATCCATCCGAAGAGAAAGCTAATGTCAATTTGGGAAGGGTCCAAATCTAAGCAACACTTCAACGCAATATAGAACGATGTAATTGAATGAAATACCTCCATAATACCCTGAGGTCGCACCAACACTAACCACTGCGTGTGGGTTCCTGCATTGACAGCCGCTTGAAGAGTGGAAGTAACAATTGTGGGTGAAACTGTATTTTCATAGTACTTCTCGAATAAACCGGTAGAATCCATGTGGAAACAACCAGTGAGATATTTTGAAGTCTTTGTTATTTTTTTGAAAAAAATTAGAAGATTGGATTGGGAAACTAAAGCAGAGAACTAACTTTATCGCCCATAGGTGACATGTCCTTCCTCCTAATTTTTCCACGCTCTGTTTCGCCAATGAACAGACCGATTGAGTCGTCTTCCCGAACGATGAAGACAAATGGGTCGGATATACTGCAGCCACGAATTTTGGGCCGAGGCATGTTCCCGTCCATGTCTTTGATAATCTGCCTTTCGGTACCATCTATGTCCGGTTAGTCGTAATACATAGTGTCATTCAACAAAAGGAATGTACCTGGTTCAAGAACGCGGATGGCATTTGTCATAACATGCAGAATAGCAGTGCGTTGAAAGAAAGCTCCAGCACCAATTGTAGTGCCAGGTATACGGGTTGTGATTGTGATCTCGCCTTTAGTACCCCTCGTCGCGATCTAATAGGATGATTACTATGGGCGTCCATCTTAAATTAACCAATTGACTGACCCGAGATAAACCAGGAGAAGGGTTGATGTCAGTGCTCAAGATCAAGGAATCATTTTCCCCTTGAAGAGAGTTGACTGGCCTTTCATATGAAATTCCACTTGCTTTAACGGGTTGTCTGATGGGTAAAGACCATAAGCCACGGGCTCCGCCAATGATGTGGAGCTTGCGCTTGATTTGAACAGGGAGATCACGCTAAGGGAGGTCATTTATGTGCCATTAAAGAAATAACAAGAACATGCCTGCAAAAGGGTGAAACCTCCACTGGAACCGTAACCAGTGGCCGCCACAAGTTCGGGCACGGGACGATCCTGAAAGGGAACCGTGCTAAGTAAGACAGCGAAATGAAGAATGTGCTGCTACCTTACCCCAATTTTAGCAAGGGAGAACGTCATGTCCGCAATGGGTCCATGAGCAGGTATCGAGTCCCTTAGTGACAGATGGATGACTATCCGCATGTTCTTTGTGGCAGATTGCGCAGCCGTCATTCCATTCGTGGCTGGGAGTGGTTTAGGCTCCAAAGACACTCCATATATATCTTTGATAGGAGGTCAGGATCACAAAATAAGTTCGAACACTAAAACGCAGACCTTCGTCTTCAATATCGTAGTCCATCACATCATCATCTTTAACGACGGCAGTACGAGCTACTTGGAATTGATCTTGCTCGATTTCTTCCTCTACATGAGCAGCCTTGAGGAGAACAGAGGGTCCGACCGCGCTACCAATGAAAATATGATCGTTTCCTATGTTCCTCACAATACTGGGAACCGACGTCTGGGCCAAAGGTGGTGACATTAGCAACTTCGACACGGTTTTCCCGTCGACCACAATCTCAATGGGATATACCGTGCCATCTTTCAAAATGATGAAAAAGTTTTTGTCGTCCACGAACACAGAACGAGACCCCTCCAAATTAAACTTCCTTGCAGAGTCTGCAGGAAGGATTTGCATGTCGCTAACACGGGACGCCCATCCGTTGACAGGAAGAGCAATTCGTCGGGAAGATTGATCTACATATATGATCGAGTTACCAGTGATGACCACGACTCCCCCGAGAGAAGTTGAACATGGAAGGAGATACAAAGAATCGTGGGGAAGATGTTCGACAAATGTAAGGATCGGGTAGTGCTGAGCTGCGATATCAAGGGTGAAAATGATGAGTTTTACGGTGTCTTTGTATTCCTTTAGTCGCCTAACAGAGTAGTGGGTTAACATTCTGTCCATCTATCCAGAGCGTGTGCGACTTGCCCAGTCCATGTATGCTGCGTTTGGAAAAGCACGGCAAGAGTCGGATTGTTGAAACCAGGAATGAAATCAAAATCAATAATGTTACGTAGATTTGGGTCAACTTGAATTGGTAAATCGAGAATAAAACTCGGAGAATAAGGGATGTCCCTGTCTAATCATGAACAAAGGCCCACGATGGGGGATGGAACACACTACCTTGGTTGGGACTGGTCCTGATCCACGATGTCCAGGTCTGTCTGCGACTGGACAAACGGAAGAACAGCAAATGCGTGTTTAGGAAGCGATAAGGCAGCGCAGCGGGACAATGGGTCACTGCGAAGTACTGCTCGAAACAAAGGAGAATCCAGAGCAAGCTGAATGTACAATGAGTTTCGAAACTCCCGATGCAGATGATGTTTACCAATTGTGGAGCCCGCTCATATGTATGAATAGATATTGTTACAAGGTCGTAAATCGCATCCGACCATTCCAGGAGAGCAATCTGAAATGGCAGAGCGCGTCACTGTTTACACTTGTGGAATCTATATGATTTTTTCTGACCTTCGCATCCTTGAAGGATATGAGGAGTCTATCTAGGTAATCTTGCTGAGATGCAACAGTGCGGACACCCTGGATCCCGGTGACAACACCATGAAGATGGTGTTCCCGTATCAGATATATGCGAGTTACAGTCGGGTTATGAGCAGGAGCTTTTTGAGTTGCAGACTACGAACAACGACAACAATCAGCACTGAGAAGATTGAATAGCAAATATTTGAAATTTTAAGTACACAATAAAGCCGGAATAAGTTACCTTTGCTATGTTGATATAGCCGTCACCCTGCTCGTCCATCTCCACCTCCCCTTCCACCGCCTCTGTTCCCCGTCTAACTGTTGACCTTCGATCCTTTTCCTCATCTTGAATAACCGGGGCAGGTTCCTCCCGAACTTCGAAGATACGTAACAGACTCGACCTCGCAACAACCAAATTACACATAACACGAGATACGAATTCATGGCGCACTGGCACGTTTAAGGGTGATTCCAACGTCGAAGGCGTTAATTTTAAGCTGGTGGCAAAATCCACACCGCTGGATGGCAGAGTTTGTTGATACAAAGAATGCATTGCTATTTAGACCGCGAGCCAGGCCCAAGTTTGAAAACGCTATTGAGTTACGTAATTTAGATCACCAAGTATTTAAAGAAAGCTGGTTACCGAGTCAAGTCACCAATTCACGATCGGACTGCTGATGTTTATTCCATGTCCAGCACTTTATGTTTTCAGCAACCCACGAATCTGGTGATATTACTATGTCATATCTTGCTTTCTTCTCCAATGCGCAGCTTGGGCTGCCAATTCAGGTCTACGACTGGAAAACTTGACCGTCCTTGACTGGAAACGGCAACTTGAGCCTATCTGCAGCTTGCAAGCCAATCGCCGCGAGTGTTTACAGGTTGAATTGACAAACGTATTGATCCAGGATTAGGACATTCTCAACATATCTCGCCATTGATCACACAGATACCGGCGAATTTGACATCATGCCTAGTCTTGCTTCCTTTCTGACTGCACTTTTCAGTAGTCAGAGTATAAGGGGGTCTTACATCGAGTAGTCCAGACTGTTGCGCTTCTACTAAATTCTTTGTCTTCTCCAAGACTCGGTCGTCATTGATTATGCGATCAGATACTCCTCAGATCACTGTGACGGATAAATCCGTCTTGTTCATGTTGCACATCACAGACTGCGGTAGTTTGTTGTGCCAGGATACGGTCACAGATTTATCGAGCGATGGCCGCATGGCTCACCTCAAGCCGAACTCGTGTGTCGAACGTGATTTTGTGTTCAAGGCTACATAAATCATCCATCCCGCATCCACCCCGCTTTGGAACACATATTGATGCTAAGTTTCTTCATCTCTTACCATGTATCCCACTTTGCCGCCTGGCGTTTCTGCGAGTATGAGCTTCCATTCAAAGGGGCCTTCGAAGGTAAGCATATCGATCAAAACAGAACAATAATCGCTTATGTCTCTATCCACAGCAAGCGAAAGGATTTTCTACTCAAATTTACCAGCCCGCAGCTAACCCGCATCTTCTCTACTCAAAAAATCCGGAAATATACAACTTGGGTTACCACTCATTACCACAGCAAGAACAAATCCACCCATGGTATAACGGGTATGTCACCTTAATATGTACTTCATCTCGCGACGAGTTCAATTTTCGGGATCAGTGATCTTATTTCATCTTATGGGCCCGACTACGCTATCTATCCAAGTGCAGCCAACGACCCATTCGTTTATGAGCAATCGCAACCGATGGCTATTCAATTGTCGGATTTTGACGATACGTCATCGGTTACAACATTTTCGACATTTTCTCCTGCCTTGTCCACCGACAGCACTATGGCGCTAAGGAGTCCTGTAGGCTCTGAGTCTGTAATTGACGATATAGAAACTCCTACATCTGATTCGTCTGGCAACTTCTCATACGATATTCCCATGCAGCCGCAGACGCGAACGCATCGATCGCAAGAAAATTCCCGTACGGCCACCCCCTTCAGACCAGGGGAAACTAACTCCGTGGTGCACTCATTTCGTCCTCCTATCGAACACGATGCGAGCACTATTTCTGAGTTTGAGGTTGAGGAACGCGATCGCATTGCGAAGATGAACGCGAAATATAATGCAGTTGCATCTTCCTCTTATTCGAACGACACCATTTCTTCACAAAATATCAAGAATTCAGGTGGTATATATCGACCAACAAATATAACGCAGCGACAAACACCTTCTCAAGTGGGGACAAATACCCGTCTTGGATCTTCCCAACCCCTCCACCCTGATTTGCATTTTCCGCAGAGGCGGATCGGAAACGGGATAGTAGCGACTGGTTTGGATCACAGCGTCAGCCCTTCTATTCCAATCCACGCTTCTCGAGATGTCAGTCCTCCTAGCGTGGAGCGTGTCTCGTCACAGCTGCCATTGGAAGAAAATAATCTACAATCCATAAAAGTAGGATCTCAGACTTCTCCCCCTTCTGACAATCGGAATTATAAGATCTTGGTCGATCCGGCTACTTCTTCGGGCAGTCCTCGTATGATATCGCAGAATTCCTCCGCTCAGCAGCCGAAGATCAGTTCTAGCCCCACTCTTCCTCCATCCTCACGTTCTGGGCATACGAAACCTGCAAACGTCAATCCTCATGGTATTCTCAGAGACGTTCCCCGTGGCAACAAAACAGAGCAGAGGGGAGATCGAGTGGACTCCACGTCTAGTCCAGATTTGTCCCAAGACCGTAACTTCTCGGAACGGAGTCCCTCCACTTCAGTTCTTAAAGCCGGTCCAGAATTCGAATACGATACTCTACCTTATAATAAAGACAAGACAGACTATTACCAGCATCAAAACTCACCCATGACGGCAAAGCGAGTTGCAGCGACACCTTCATCGACACACAAGGATGCTAGTCCTCCATACGACAAACATTTTCTTCACTCTCCACCTCGACGATACGCTGCACAAGCTATAGAGTTGAATGAAAATCAGCGGGGCTCAATTGGTCAGACCCCCAGAAACGACAACAAAACCCCTAGATCTCATCGACAAGACTACGATCCTCGATTGGACGGGCATTGGCCTACTAGAGCCCAGTCATATACCCATCCTAGCCCTGAAGTTTCATCAGCGAATTCCAAGGAAGTCCGAAGTAGTCCTGAAAATCGAATGAGGGAGGTCTCCAAGTTGGGCCCGTCGCCAGAAATGCAACGAGTCGCTTCGCAATTTGAGCCTGTTGGTGTTCGAGAACAATCCGCATCCATTTCCAAATCGACTCGACCACCTCCCCAGAATTCCTCTTCGTTAGATTACAAGCAGAATGGTTCGTACCAAGAGCTCAGGGACGATGACAAAGAAAGAGATCGAAACCGACGACCCCGCAGCGACCGTGGAAGTGAACCTGCCACCTCCAACCTATTAGACTCTCGAAACTCTGCTATAATCGATCTTTCAAAGTCCTTTCCAAAACAAAACGCGAGTTTTTCGTCAAAGGCTTACATTGACCCTTCACTTTATGGTATTCCTCCGGAAAGCTCTCCACGCCGATACCACGGTGAAAGAGTATATATTTCGTTAGATACTCCAAATTGGTACGACAACTCGCCGTCCTCATCTCCCGATACGACTACCCAAGTGGCTGCGCCATCTGCTCCCGAACCTCATCGTAGATATTCAGACGGAGACCAGAACTCGCCTCCTAGTCGTCCCCCAATGTTGGGCAGAAATTCTGCACCTTTGGTAAGATCAGTCCGTTGGACTGAGAACCTGATCGCACCATCCCCTGTACTGGCCCCAGCGAGGCGGAAAGGTTGGTTCAACCGTCGCGGGTAAGTTTTTTTTTCCTCGCATCTGTAATATGTTCATCTCATGTTTACTTACTACTCATTCGTAGGGACCAGCTGTGGACTAACGATGGCGCCTACAGACCTCCTCGGCCAGGAGACGAGTCTCTCCCTGATTTGGCCGATTACCCAGAGTATGGTGAAGGTTGGATGAATGAGGAAGGTGTTCGGATTGATATGGAGCATCGTCTCATACCTAAGGCACCACTTCGATCTGCCTTAAAGAGTTCTGTCAACAAGCCTTGAATACCCTCGTTTTCAAGTAGTAATGTGAATCACAACACAAATTTCATACCTTCCTTCACGATTTTTGAATGAGAACCGGCTCAGAATCACATATTTGTCATGAAAAGGGGGTTTACACGGATACCACTACCAAGAATGGGCCAACTTTACCTTGTGATATCTGTACCGTGATCGTTACATTACATCCTCATTATGTTGCCCATATATAGAAAACATCAAAAATCCAAAAAAGGATATTTGGTCGTTCTGAAATCTATTGACTCCCTAACCACATTTACTCCTGATTACTTTATGACATATTGTCCACTTGTTTTCCGACACATCACTGAAACATCTAAGATCTGTATCTCTGGGGGAATTGGGCGGTTCGGGTATCTACGTATTTCATTTATATCGGTCAAATGACGAAATAACTTTATTTCGTTCACTATCGGATGGTACGTAACTCAGCGATGATCGCGCATAATGTGCATTCCAATCCATCACCTCTCCTAGATTAGAACTTGGAAGATGTGAAGTCATGAGTCCCAAAAATTAAGTTTATAAAATTAACAAGAATGGCATTTTCGGATTCGTGTAGTTTACCTATGCCCATGACCACGAAGATACAAGAGGGGAGTCAATCAGACGAAAGCACCATAATCTCATGATCGCTTTCTTCAACTTCTTTCCTTCTTCGGAGACTCCGCTCACCGCCCTTCAATTGCTGTGGGGACTTTGTTGGTCGTGATGTCAGCTCGTCACGCAGGGAATACGACCAATCAAAACTTTCTTCGTCATCGTCTTCGGCCAGAGACAACCCGTCCGAGCCACCCTTGCCATCGAAATCTCCAGAATCGCTTTTCGGTTGTCCTTGTGCTTTTCGCTTCATTGGGATCACTGGTTTCGATGCACAGGCACGATTTTCCTGAGGATGTTTTGAGATTTTGTTATGGTGACTTTTGCTCTTGGCCACTGGCTTGAGAAAATCAAATTCTAGTTTGGTATTCGCTCGACCGGCCAGTACAGATTGATGTGTGAGATGGTTAAGCCGAGCAGCCATGGGACCAGGTGCCAAGTAAACGTTGATATTATAAGCTGTTTGTTGGTATTCTTCCTGCAAGAATTTTTGGATTGTGAGCCTGATTATGAGGTGTTCAATGTCCTATGAGTCGTGTCAGATTACCAACTTGCAGCAAAAACTTAGAAATATTCACGGATTTGCCCATCGCCACAGGGCCGCCAGAGACAGGGTCGAGGTCTAATCTGAGGGTCTCCGTTTCCCGTCTCTTGCCTTTAATCGAAGCGACGTCGTATGCTCCCTTACCCCCTCCCCGAGCAAGTGCCGCCAGCTTTCCCAACGTCAATTTTCCGCCTTGCTGTCGCACTGCTTGCAGAATCTTCAGCAACTGCCATGCTGCAAGAGTCGTATCACGCCGTTCAACGGAATCATCACTCCGTTTGCAGTTGTCGCAGTGGCCGCAGCGATCCAATGCGTCTGTCTCCGCTGTTGACCAGGAAGACACGGAGAGTTGTGATGCATGAGAGAAATATCTGTATAAATTGCATCAACGGCGTGTCCTGGGTGGATATTGGGCATGGAAAATGGCTCACTCAGCGAACTGAACCTTGCGGCAACGTCGAAGTTCTTCTCCAAAGCTTAGTACCGCGTGCACTGGTCCAGTTTATTTCCAATAAGAAATTACCGAAAAACAATGTGGGTCGACATACATTTTTCTTCACTATTGTTGTCCCTCGCAGATGTGGCAGCTAATGTCGTCGCATCCTGGGGACGATAATACAGAATACAAAACGAATCGTGACCGTCACGTCCTGCACGTCCGGATTCTTGGTAATATCCTTCTAATGATTTCTGTATACTTTGTAGCCTCTAAAAGTAGAAAGGACCAAAGCGACTCACCGAGATCTATTTATCGTTAGAACACAGATCAGTCAGGGAGTTAAGAGGACTTACAGAATGATGCAATACGAACCGCACATCACCTTTATCAATACCCATACCGAATGCTAGAAAGGAAATTAGAAAGGAAAACCTGATAGTACAGCACCAACTACCTATAGTCGCACACACAACCTTGATCATCCCATGCCGCCAAGCCTCATGCAACCGTTCTTTTTCGGCTGCAGCAATATCAGCATGATAAACACCTGTTTTAATGCGCCCGCCACTCTGTTTCTCTAATTGCTCGGCAACAGCCTCTGTATCCTGAAAATTCGTCAAACATCGATAGGCAACGTCGCGGAAGAAGAAATGGCACCTTTTTACTCAAGCAATAGATGATCCCAGTCTCGTTGAGGTGGTTTTCTAAAATGTAGTTTTTCATCATCTCCAATTGATCTTTAGCACTATCTGGCTTGGGTTCGACGCGGTAGTGCAAATTTTTACGATATAGGGGAGACGAGAAAAAGACCGTGCCTTGCATTGGGGCATCTACCAAAAAATAAGGAATTGTGACAATTATCAAAATGGTTTTCTCTCGATTACCTTCCCCGGAAACCACTCCCTTTAGATCCAAGATAGAAATCAGGTCCTTCAATACTTGTAGCCCACACGTTGCAGAAAGCGCCATGATTGGCACACGTGGAAAGATTTTGCGAAGGATGTGCAATTCTTTGTAGTCCTTACTGCAAATATTCTAATATCTCTCATTTTGGTGTAGATAGGCCACTTACCGGAAATCGTGTCCAAGCTGGGAAACGCAATGTGCTTCATCGATGACAATCCTCGCTGCAAATAAATTTAACGACAGCAACGATCTTATAGATGTTGACAGACATAATTTTCCTGCGTTATCCACTTTCTGTAGCAGTGAGCGAAAGGATTTATCCTTGCTCATTCGCTCTGGCTACAAAAGGGTTGAAGGGTCAAGATAAGATCGAGAGCAGGGGCAGACATAATTACAGTAACATAAATCAACTTGATTTCCTTGTCACTGGGGTCGACATTTCGGTCGGCCAGCATATGTATCCGCTGGAGAATCTGCTTCTTTTCAGTCACCTTGCTGGCAGAAGTCAGCATAGCAGCCGCAACTGAGGGATGTAAGTAAAAAAAATGTGGAAGAAGATATCCGTGGTTACCTCCAGCTTCCCGAAGATGGAGAATCTGATCCGTCATTAAAGAGATTAGAGGTGAAATGACTAGCGTGCAGCCCGTCATGAGAAGTGCGGGTAATTGATACGTCAAAGACTTGCCACCGCCTTTCATCTTGGTCATGAAGCAGAATAGGGTATTAACATGGATATCACGCACCCGTCGGCATGATGCAAACGATATCACGACCATCCATGTTCGCATTGCACACTCTATCAACATATCCGTTGTTAGAAGCATTTCGAGAACGATTTGCACGAAAACAAACCCTGCTTGACAAAGCCGAAACTCTCTGATTCCGAATACAGATTTCATTCTTGACTTCAGTCCATCCGTCCAGTCAAATGTTTCTGTCAAATAATTAATGCCACCACGCTGGCTTGCCTTCCCTTTCCCTTTGAGGTCTACTTTCACTCCTTCTTGCTTTCCATTTCGACGAATAGCTGATACCTCCTCCAAATGTTTTTCTAATTTCTGCTTTTCTTTCATACATTCATGGATCCGGTTTTGTATTTGTTCTATATCGGCGTGACACCCCTGGATTTCTCCATCTAAATCGTTAATACGAGAACGCAACTCAACCGACGCGTTAGCGCGAAAAGAGTATTGTTCGGAGCGTCCCGTGGCTTTCGTTCTCGAAGATGATTGCACAAGCTCGATTTCAGAACTGGAAGACGTATCGTGTTCGTCTTTATGAGGTGCTTGCCTAACGGAAGACGCGACTTTTGAAAGCTCGTCGACTTGGCGGGTATATACGAGAATACTATCAATCTGCGACTCAGTCAATTGTTAGGGATCGTTGAGGAAAATCATTGATCATTACATCGTCTGAGCTGGCATAATCGCCATCACTCCAACTATGGGGAGCCATAGATAAAGCGCGTAAAGGTCGTTCTGGGACAAAAGCTGCAACCCAGACTGGTATGCAATTGTTTTTTCTTGAGGACTTTGGCAAAGTAACACTGATCCCACAACTTGACATTTACGACGAACATGCCTTTCGGAGAAATTGTCTGCGGGTCTCCGGGCAGTGGAAAGTCAACATATTGCTACGGAAAACATCAATTATTCACTGCTCTAGGACGGCCAATATCTATTGTGAACTTGGATCCTGCGAACGATTCATTGTTTTACCCATGTGCCATTAACATCTCGTTGCTCATAACCCTCGAGGACGTCATGGAAAATTTTGGTTTAGGGCCCAATGGAGGCATGCTATATTGTATGGAATACCTCGACAAGAATTTCGACTGGTTGGAGGATCGACTGAAGGAGCTTGGAGACGATGCTTACGTCTTGTTTGATCTGCCTGGTCAAGTTGAATTGAGCACAAATCATGACAGTGTCAAGCAGATCGTGCAAAAGCTTTCGAAAAAGTGTTCCTTCAGGGTATGTAATTTGCGTCTTGTACTCTATTATAACTTTTTATGAAGTTAGCTGGCGGCTGTTCATCTTTGCGATGCGCACTACATCACTGATGCTTCGAAATATGTCTCCGTCCTCCTACTGTCTTTGAGAGCGATGCTTCAGCTTGAATTGCCTCACATAAACGTTCTATCCAAAATTGACCTCTTGGCGCAGTACGGCGATCTAGGTATCTTGTACTCCCCTCACATCTCAGCAAAGTTAGCCAATCAGAGAGCACAGACTTCAATCTGGATTTTTACACCGAGGTCCAGGATCTGTCATACCTCGAAAACTCTTTGAATTTTTCCCTTCCGCCGCGTTTTGCAGCACTGAACATGGCAATTATCTCACTGATCGAGGATTTCGGTTTGGTGGGATTTGAGACCCTTGCGGTTGAAGACAAGAATTCTATGCTTAATCTCACTAGGCTTATTGATAAAGCGACGGGCTACATATTTATACCTCAACCTACGGTGGCTGGAACGGTTGAGGTGCCCACGATTGTGACCCCGTCCGCACGCCCGAACACCTACGCTCTATTCACTACTGCGTCTGGACCAACGAGAGGGCCGGGTAGTGACGTTAGAGACGTCCAGGAGAGGTGGATTGACGCAAAAGACGCTTATGATGCATTTGAGAGACAACAATGGCGGAAAGAAGGTGAAGCATTTCGTGCTTCGGCTGTTGGACAAGAAACAAACGTGGACCAACAAGGTGGTGTCAGAACAAAAGGAATTTGAAGAGGGAAACTCGCAGACTATGTTCACGATGGTCTTGATATCTGGATGTCCATTGTCCATAGTATACTTACTACAGATTAGATCACGTGTTAATTCAGGGCCGGTGTCTAAATCGACGTGTCATCGACCACATCGTTTCAAACCGTAACAAAATTCTTTAAAACGATGAAACTAAAAGAAATCCATAGAACATCGACCTTTGCATGGTCTCCATTTGCGTCGCTTCCATTGCTGGCCACGGGAACTGTCGCAGGAGCACTTGATGAATCTTTCAGTAACGAGAGCCAGCTTGAAATCTGGGCACCAGACTTGTACAGGAGGGATGAAATTAATCTCGGCCTACCTGGATTGCAGG
>Ga0307514_10002892_pt1 | contig 17097 bp, 18 predicted proteins | sample 16_EM_MG_FD_203088 | JGI IMG/M metagenome (GOLD analysis project Ga0307514, IMG submission 203088) | Populus trichocarpa ectomycorrhiza microbial communities from riparian zone in the Pacific Northwest, United States - 16_EM | ecosystem: Host-associated > Plants > Roots > Unclassified | place...
AAAACGAGGGAACGGCCGACGGGGAAAGTACATACCGGCTTCAAGGCCAATAACCGAATCCTTTTCCCAATTTGAGCCTGACGCTTTAACAAGGTATCTGAAACCGATTACACCACCCACGCCCCTTCGAGGTTAGCACACGACAAGTGATCTGCGGGTGGACAGATTCTCCGTCCACAGAAAGTGGGTCACTCACGCAGACAGGTTGGTCTCGAAAGGGCCTCCTCCGCACCCAATGACTACCACATCGAAACTCTGACCCTGGTCGACCATATCCCCGACCGTTCCACTGGCAATGGTAGAGGTCGAAGGAGACCCATGCCCATCTCTATCTTCGAAAGCTCCAACCCTCATGCGACAAAACCGCTGCAGTCGTTTGAGGAGGTATGCGTACAAGTCGGAGATGGAAGCGAAGAAGTGAGATAAATATGTTGGTTCGGTTCGTTTCGACAGTTTGGCGGACGGGGGGTGGGTTGAGGAAAATATCGTGAAGAGGTTGCTGCTCAAAATTGTCGGCGGGTGAGGGTGTTACAGCGGGGATGGGAGAGTGGAGGGGAGGGATGTCGGGGGAGGAGACCGAGGAGGAGAGGATTATATACTTGGAAGAGGAGAAAGGCACAGGCTCTTCCGGAGGCTTTCCGGGTGAAGAGGTAGGTGACCCGTGGGTGGGTGGTGGAATGAGCACAGAGTTGTAAACCGTTTCGGATTCCCTACTTATAGCCAATCAGTTTTCTTCCCGGATTGTTCGGTCACCGACGGGGGGTAAGTACGGACAATGTGCGCATCAATCCATTGTCCGCCCACGGTCCCTATATTCGTCGCACGTGCTGAACTGCTGAGCCATGGCCACCTGGGCGACAATGGCACTCAGGCTTAGGCTTGGGTCATCCATGGGTCAGAGCACACGAGCCATATGCATAAGTGCTTGTGCTTGGTGCGACCACCACGCATCGAACCGACATCGAGCCGATCAAAACAACAAACAGGCATCAAGCGCGAGTTCAACGCATCTAACTCACCTCCATAAGTCTGCCTCGCATTTAAAACCCAATGACATGAGATAGGGAAAAGAAACGAAGGAGGGAGTAGTACCGATAATGAAATAAACGACAAAAATAAAGGAGGACAGGAATCGTTTCCAACGTCATCGACGAGAGACACAGCATAAGTAAGGGGTAGGCTAGAGTAAGACCTTCCATCAAATCCGGGATAGATGAGGGACTGGGGACTAGTAGGGGGTAGAGCTAACAATGGCATGGAGGTAACGGTGCAGAGAGAGACAAAGGCAATGAGCGTGTGCAAACCCGGGGGGCGTGGTGATTGAAAGTATTGGACACGAATAATGAGATCTGCACATAGCCGCGATTGTCTTTGCAGATTATGCAGAACCCACGAGGGAATTCAATGCCTTCTGGAAGTCGTAAGAAGACCTCTCCAGGGCTGCGACCGCCTCGTCCCTACTGAAGTCCATCGCCAACAATTGCTTCAACGCATCTACATCCTCGCTCTCCGCAAAAGTGTTCTCCTGAGGAGGTGCTAGGTGCGAACCCCGAGCTGGGATTGGAGGTGGATTCTGGGCATCCTGTGATTTTTTCTTCTTCCCGAATGGTAGCCGTATCTGTTTCGAAAGAAAGCGCACACAAAAATCGATCAGTAAAAGTTGCCCGTGGATCCAAATCGGGTGTCGAGGAAAATCAAGAAATTGAGCTCAATGATCAGTGCAAAAGTTTCCAACTCACACTTAGCCTCGACCTCGAATGTTCCTTTTCTTTCAACCTGTCAGCGGTTGTCGGGCGCGCTTTTGGCGGGGTCAACCTGTTCGAAGGTTGGTCGTGGTGACTGTGAATGCTACCGTTACTGCCGGGCGGCGGAGAATAACTCCTTTGTTGGGGAGGAGGAGACGTCGAAGGTTTCGGGTATTGGGCTGGTGGTGTCGGGCTACCTGGCATCTGTGGCACAGATCCAGATCCGAATGCGTTGAACAGCGCCATCGCCTTCGAAGACCTGTCCCCTCCAAAGGTGGGCACCCCACCGAAATTTGGGTGAAGCGCGCTGCCCTTTGTTTCGGCCTCCGCAGTCTCATGCTTAGTCGTGGTCGTATCCATAGTGGCTCCAAAAGCTGAGTCAAACGGGAGGCGTTTGTCTTGACCGGAAACCTGAATAGTCGGTGGTCCAAGGGCGGGAGCGGGAGCAGGGGTAGGGGAAAAATTGTCTACACCAAACGCACTATCGAATCCCCCGTTCACATTAGAGGAAGTTCCGATGGAAGTCGGAGGGGGCGGGAATGAACTAAAGACGCCGTTGGTCGTGGGATGTGGCTGTGTGGGAGCAGGGGTTGGGGTAGGGAATAATGGCACGTTCGGGTCGACCTTCGCGGCCGCGAAATCGAAATCGTCGTCAAAGGCCGAGTCAAAACCAAAACCAGGATCCACGGGTGGTTGACGGGAAGGGATCACTCCCATAGCCTCGTCAAAGGCATTCTTTCCTGCAATGATATCATTCGGTTGGTCCGTTGGCTTGTCAAAAGAGGTGGATGCCGACAACGGGTTGGTTTCGGTAGAAGGAGCAGGTTGGAATGGTGACTTGGGCACGTCGTTGCCAGTCTGGTTTGGTGTGACCGTGGAAGGCATAGAAATTATCGAAGCACTCGTTTCCGAACTAACGCCAAAAACATCGTCAAAACTCGATCCTGTCGAAGATTTCTTGGAGACCCCAAGAACCGTAGACGGCGCGCTGAAAGCTTCCTGTTTAGGAGCGGGAGTGGCCTCTTCAGGTCCGCCGTCTTCATCACTGCTATCCTCGGCGGACACAACTTCCCTCGTGGGAACAGATTCGTCAGAAAACGCTCCAGGGATCGGCGGGAACTTGGAAACGGCGGCATCAAGGGGGCCAAACGTGAGTTCGGGTCCTCTCGGTGATTCGTGAGTCGGGGAAGCTGAGGCAGGGGGTGTGACAAACAGATCGTCGGCCTCGGCGAAAGAGGAGGGGGATTTAGCTCTATCCTTGGCGGTGCTGGTTTCCGTGGCACCACTTAAGGGTTCAGGCTCTTCAACCCGCGAGTTACCGAGTCCGAATGGATCATCCAAGTTGACCTCCACGTTGCTGTCATCTATTGGCTGAGTTGAGACCGGAGGTTCCGCCGGGCTACTGAACGGGATGAACGGTGATTGAGGAGGCGGACTGGCATTGGTGCGGCGTTCGAATGGATTAGTGCTCCTGACTGAAGAAGACCGTGGGCTAGGCGAACCGAGAACGGAGCTTCCGGGCGTATCTGGAAGAGGTTGAGCGATAGCAGCGGTTAGGGTATCCAGTGGCGATGGCTTGGCAGCATCATGTCCAATGACTGATACCTCGGCAGGAGTCGCGACGCCAGGCTCCTCAGCTAACTCAGCCTCGGCTTCATCCTTCTCCTTAGTTGTCTCGACGAGTTCAGCTTCAGCCTCACTTCTCTCAATCTCGACCTTTACTTTCTCCGCTTCCCTCGCCGCGAGTTGCTTCTTGGCAATGGCCAGGAGTCCCTTCTGTTGTTTCGCATCCTTCTTGATCTTTTCGATCTCAGCCTTCATAGTCTCAATCTCGGCACCCGCTGCAGCCATCTTCTTCTGTAGTCCCCTGACGTCCTCCTTGTCCCTCAGTAACGCGTTCTGAACCTCGTTCTTCTCAAGGCGCAGAGCGCTGACGTCGCTTTCGGCAGTAATAAGCTCTTGACGAGTCTTGCTGATGTCTGCATTTTGGGCGGCGTAACGCTCACGGAGTGTGGCAAGAAGTTTCGTTTCTGTCTCGTATGCAGTCTTGGCAGCCGTAAGCTGAGTTTGCAAATTTGAAAGTTCCATTGCCTGTTCAGCCAATCGCTGGTCGGTGTCTGCGCGCTCGTTCTTGACGGTATTCAACGATCGGTCTGTAGAGTTGAGCTGATTGTGAAGGTTTCCGATCTCGGCCGACTTGTCTTCAAGTGGTGGGGCAGGAGCAGAAGGCTCATCGTCGCTCAGAAAGTCGTGCGAAATTGAGCTTGCGAAAGGATCTGGGGCAGGACCGGGGGGAGGGGCAGTGAACTGGGCCGGGCCGCCAGTTAGTTGAGAAAAGGAGGGCGGGGACTGGGTTAACTGTGGACCAGTCCTTTGCGGTTGGACGGGGGGTTGATAAGACCCTGTGATCTGGGGTTGTAAGGGTGTCGCATTCAACGTGCCTGTTCGTTGTGGTTGCATGGGTGACTGAGTCGGTTGAGCCGTAGACGTTGCGGTTGCAGAGGGAGGGGGGGAGTCGTCCCACAGGAGATCATGAATCGTCTCCTGAGCTGATTGAGGTTGAAAAGCTGGTTGGGCATTTCCACGCAGAGAGGGAGGGACTAGCGACGGCGGCAAGGTCGTCGGGAGAGTTTTGCCTGCAAGTTTCGATTGAATTAGATGGAATGCAACCGCAAATCCATCCCTCGTAAGCCGCCCATCCTTGTTCATATCAGACAAGTCCCTGGATTCCGAAGTCAGTATTGGTTGAGCCTTGAGGACCGCAAAGGCGCACCATATCTGAGCGAGAACATCTTCGGGAAGGTTAGATTGCATCATGAAAGGAACCGCGGCATTAGCTTCGATGTAACCCTTCTTTGCGGTGTCAAGGCCATCAAAAAACCTATCAGAATTAGCTTTGTCCGCGGGAGCAACATCCCACTGTGGGGCAGATGATGCGCCGAAGGGGATACTGTGGCTAACGGTGCTCACACCCGGAACGGCAACAGGTCGGGGAGGAATGCTCGGTGGGGGTCCCCGACCAGTGAGCTGAGGTTGCAACCCGTCAGTGTACTGGGGTTGAAGGAGGCCTGCCGGGAAGCGACTTGTTGAAGGGCTTAGTTGCGAGCTACTACCAGTCGTGTGAGATACAACTGCATCAAACTTCCCTGACGCTTGATCGTAGAGGCCGGGAGGAAGACTAGTGGGAACAAAGGAGAGCTGTCCTGACATGGTGGCTTGAACGAGGTACATCGCAATGCAGAAGTCAGTCGCGTCCAAAGAACCTCGGTTTTGGGTATCTGCCAGATTCCTGTGTACGAGCACAGAACAGTCAGGGAAATCCGCCCATGCAGAAGCAAGACAACAGACCATATCTGTGATAGCTTGTCGACGGGGAGTTTTGATTTGATGAACAGCTCGCTGGCTTTATCACCTGGTCGTATCATTAGAAATGGGAGTGAGGGGTGGTTCATAGCTTGGTGTATTTGGACGCACCGCTCAGCATTCCATTGACTGGGTTGCATCCGTAGAATATCTTCATGAATTTGGCTTTATCTTGAGACGTCAGCTGTGGAACTGATGAAACTGGTAGCGGAGGCGATTTGGTCCGGCCCGCCGAACTTCCGGTGTGTTGTTGGAGAATCGGTAACGAGAAGCCCTCGATGCTTGGCGGCATTCCAGCTACGTGAGGATGAGCTTTTTCTTGAAAGGGGTGCAACGGAGGGACAAATCACGTATACTCACACTTCGAAAGCAATGCCTCGGAGACCAGTTCACCGCGTTGTGCATGACCCATGAGTCGGAGGGCAATCGAGACGCCCTTACGAGTCAAAAAGCCATTGGTCTCCTTGTCTGCGATAGCCCAAACTTCTCCTAGAGTGACGGCAGAGAGTTTGGTTCCGTTGAAGACGCCAACTGCGGTGTCGCCAGTGATTATGCCCAGCTTCTTGGGGTCGCATTTCTCGAATATCTTGTTGGTCAGAGCGAGCTCTGCTTGGGAAGGAGTGAAATCGCTGGACATTGTGTCCAGAATTTACAGGGAATTTGTGGCGACCAGGGCGAGTCCGACGTGGGGGAGGATGAGAGCTTGAGGTCGTGAGCAGACAAGCTACGATTGGTTGACGGTTGACCACGGCCAACTCCGATCAAGCCTGGGCTTTGCCGCTTTCTCCTTAAAATCCCCCCCAAGACTGCACACTTAGTATTGAAGCAGAACATCCCGCCCAACCTACATGCTTTCCGATATCTCCGCAGATTTTCTGGAGGTTTAAGCTCAGTGTGTGGAGTGTGACACCGTGATGTGACCGATCACGTGTTCTCCAATGTGGACGCGGCTAATTTGAAAAATCGCGCAAAAGTTGAACTTGCAGGTTAACCACAAACCACCAGCCCGCGCAATGGAACAGCTCACCTCCTCTCTCGCCCCTCCTCGTGCTTCTACCAAGCAAACTGCCCAGGGCACTCCCCAAGATTCTGCTGGTAGCGTAACTAAACGGTTTGTAATCATGTTATACATCAGGTCGAAATATCAGGACTCAAGAAACATTTAACAGGCTCAGTAATGAGCTTATGACTTTGATGGTACGATCCACCGATTCATTTCCGATGACACCGTTCTGATTGAATTCACTAGATGTCTTCTTCTTCCGGGATTGTGAGTTACTGCGTCCTCTTCCGGTCGCATTGGTATTGACGCGTCTCGACTAGTCTGCCTTTCCAAAATCAGATGCTAACCTCTTTGAGTGGGCCGGGACAATTGAGGGCGCCGCTGCCACCGTAAGTCGCGCTTCAAACGCGTCGGGGGGTACCGCTGACCTGCTGACATCAGATTTACGCCGGCTTGCGCTTCAAAATCTCCATCTCCTTCCCTTCTAACTACCCTTACGCCGCTCCAACAATCAAGTTTGATACACCGTGTTACCACCCCAACTTCGATTTGACTAGCGGCGCGATCTGCCTGGACATTCTCCAAGTATGCAATCCCGCGTACAATCGGAGAGGCAATGTTCTAACATATACGTAGGACAAGTGGTCCGCTGTTTACAGCGTGCAGACCATTCTTCTCTCTCTTCAATCACTTCTCGGCGGTAAGTTCGGGTTCTCCGGTCCGGGACAGGGTTGAAGTGATTGACAAATACCCATTTCAGAACCTAACAACGCATCACCACTCAACCCGGACGCCGCGAGGATCTGGGACAAGCCTGAAGGTCAGTAGTCTGTAGGATTCACGTCTTGTACGTAAAGCTGATATCTTTCTCAATCTTTTTCTCGTTCAGAGTTCAAGACACAACTTATGAAGTTCTATCGACCGATCAATGAGGATGGCTCCCACTGAGCGGGGGCTTAACGTCCCCGGCCGGACCGCTGTACCGCACCCTTATTCACACCTCCACGGCTTGTTGATGTATATACCTCATTGTCTTGCTTTTGGGAGCGATCCCGTAATACGATGTATCCTCTACATTTTTACGGATGGATGTCGCGAAATCGTTGAACCCGTCGTGATGCTACTCCTAGACTGGGCAACGAGGCTCATCTCTTCGCCCACCGGATCAACGTTCAACGTTCAACGGTCGCCCCAAGGTGAGGCCGATTGAGACGACTTGCCAATCCGTGGGTGGCACTGCATTGACGGTCCTTTTCGGTGTCTCTGGATGCCACCCTCTCTTTTCATCTTGACGAAATCTGGAACTACGACTATCAAGATGATCCCATGAGGTGCCACAGTGAGACAAAACGTCCTGATAAAGGGTACTAAGCTGTTCCATCACCTCCTTTGCCTCGTCCAACTCGTCTTGGGCTATCCGGCGCTCCATGTCCGCTGCCGGGTCATCCTTCCCCTTAAGAGCCATAATACGTTTCTCCTGGTACTGGCCGATGAATGCCTTGTTGTTGATATCGGCCTGGATAGATTCGAGGTATTTACTGAACGCTGCATCGCCAAACTGGGTGGCATTATAACGGCACTTGCTGCTGTCCCTATGCTCGAAGTGCGTGTATTTGTCCTTTTATGGCGTGAAAGACGACGTGACGAGTGGTGACGATGAGCCTCTCGGTATTCCCTCTCTCGGCAATGAAGAAACCCCCGGTACCCTCAGTCCAAGGCGTAGATTCTGCACAGATGGGGAGACCGAGCGTGCTGGTAGGAGGTTTCCGAACATCTAGAATGGGGTCGAAAAAGCAGGTGGATGTGAGGGGCTTGGGACCAGCCAAGAAGGTAACAATCGACTCGCGGATCTCAACATCAATGTCAGTACTATTGTATTCTCCAAGAAGCTTTTGACAATTGAAGGCCACGACGACGTTCTCATCGCCAGAGACGGCGAGATGCGGGCATCACGCCAATCCAGAGGATCATGGGGGCAGGAAACTCTTCGGCGTACCCAATGCGGATGCTGGTCTGCTTCACCTTCATTGAGTCCAGAAGGGCGCGGAGCTTGGGGGCCAGGTCTTCCCAGATCTCGTTGAGTGCATGGTGGGAGGCGGGGGCAAGCTCCTTGAGCTTCCGATATGCCTCCGGGCCGGTGGACGCCCCCCACGGAGTGGTGCCAGTACGAGCGACCAAACTGGGGCAGAGGGCAGGTCGGCATAGTAAACTCGGCCTCCATCTCAGACGGAGGGGATGGGAGTGTGGGGGGACCACTGAGGTTAAGGCTCGATGAAACGGTCGCAAGAGGGTGGTGGATACCATGGCAATCCAGCTAAAGCAGTGGGGATCACCGGAGGAAGGGAGAACAAGATGAGAAATTGAGCGTGGAGGGGGGCAGCAAAAGGGAAAGGGGAATCACTCGAGATATACTCTGAGTCAGGAGGAGAACGAGTAACGACCGCCAACTCTTGTTATTATAGAGCACCCCCCTTCGTCTGAACTTGAAGAGAAGAGTTTGGCGGTGTGATCCCTGAGGCCCGCTTGAGCAGCTGACTTCGCTTCCAAACTCACACATCGCGAAAAACAGAGGTGGAAGCGGTGGCCGTCGTTGACGCTTGCCTGGTTTTTCATTGACTCCGAGAGACGCCATTCACTGTGGTCGCCCAGTATGAGGCGTTGAGGGTTACCATCAAGTCTTCAAGACGACCACGATCGACGACGCGGTCTTCTCATTTGGCTTCCACTGTTTTACCGGATCGATTTCCTCTCGTCTTTCTTTTCCACTCCTTCTTTTCCACCCTCTTTTGCTGTGGTCACCTTTCTGAACGATCCTTTGGTCCCGGAGATCTAATCCACAAACAATCGTTCGCGTCCGCGGTCTGTATCCAGCTCTCTGGCGGATGTCGAAGGGAGAAACATATTGATAAAACCTCGATTTTTCTAGGTAACCCAATCATTCACAGACCTCATGCCTCGTCGTCCTGCTCCCAGTCCTCTCCGAATCTGTCCGTCCAGGCCTGTTCCACGAGGCACACCTAAATTTGTGATGCCGTCCATTCCTCTCCCTACCTTCCAACCCGCCTCTGCCCTTCCGTCCACCTCGACTCGGACACCCTCTCGAAGGAGCACACATAGGGACCTTCCCCCACTCGTCATTTTCCAAGATACCATCCACCAGGGGCAACACAAGGTTTACGGCCATATGCCCTCTGGGTCGACTTCCTCCATTTCCTCCATCTCCTCAACCTTGTCGTGCCCTTCGCCAGCAAGTGCCCCGATTCGAGGTCCCTGGAACCACTCAGGCGCCATGGGTCGCAAATTGGATCTCACCAATGTTTTGGCGCCTTTGGAACCAGTCGCGATCAATCCTTGGGACTCGGATATTCGTCACTGATCCGAACCCTCGAACTCTTGCCCCGTCTTCGTCGTCTCGTCCCTGGTGGATTTCCAGCACTGAATGTATTCCTCTCGGTCTTGTGAGTCCCCCTTCATACTCTCACATTTGAGCGTTTTCGGTTCGGCTAACGGTTAGCCAGTTCCCGGTCCATCACCTCTCCTGTCATTTGTGCATACACTCCTTTCATTACTCGCCCGGAATTACGTAGTTCCGAACGGCCCCGTTCAATTTTCGTATGTGTTGCACTGTGTGCTGCACACTGCTGAAAATGTCTATGTTACGCTCCACGCCCTGCACAATCCATATGTTCATTTGCGACCTCGTACATCGAAAAGATGTGGTCGAAGTACAACTACATTCATTTCCACCTCCCGAAACGTCCTCACCCTTTCTGGCCCGATTGGCTTAGGCCCTACCGATGTCAGTTAGCCTCCCGTCCAAGACCGGAACGATATGCAACAGGTCTTCCTCGTCTTTGCTCTGAGGGTCCTTCGGACCCTGACCTTTCTCCTCCTCTGCCCCTTGTGTTTGAGCCCCCCACTCCCTTCTCATCTTTTCCCCATCGAAACAGTCTACGTCACTCATGTGTTCAACTTGGGCAACGCTCAGGGTCTCCTGGTAATGCCTCTTGGACCTGATTGACTTGATCACGAGCGAAGCTGCGAGCTTCCAGTGTATCTTCCCTTGGTTTTGTAACCGCTGAGACCGCTTCCTCTCACGTTGGATAATCATCTCTGTACCCGATTGCATGAAAGTCTGGGAGAAGGCGCTCTCTCTCGCCAAGCGGGACATTCGGTTCACGAACCGTGATCCTGTGTTATGCGACCGGTTTTAGCTACCGTAGCTGAAGGGATGAAACCGCCGTAAACTCACCGAGGAGATACTTCCTTACGATCGCGCTCATCATCTGTCCACCTTCTTCTTCGATCAGATACTTGTTCCCTTTCAACATCCCATATCCATCGTGTCCACTGGCCAAGTACTCTCTCGTGACGACCCTGTACATCCTCCCGCCCTTCTCCCGTTTCACTTCCTCAGCTGGATCTTGAGTAACGTTGATGGTGGGTCCGGCTCCGGTAGGAGAGACTAGTGTGCCAATGGTGCTCTCGCCAATTTCGGGATCAAGATGTACGCTAATGACTCGTTGCCCAGGTGGACGACGGGAATCCCATACCACACGGAACCCTGAGATGACAGGGAACCGACTAGACACCGAAGTCAGCGAGCGTTGAGGAGTAAGCGAGAAGGAGCTGTTACCCTTCTTGCGCAGGCCAAGGTCCCAATCCCGCCTCCAGGGCAGCCCAGACGGTCTCCCCGTCGATTTCCAGAACGACTAACGAGTCTTCGAAGGGGAGAATCTCCATAATGTCTCCTAAGGTAATACTTCCTGCAGTCCGGTGGTCAGTCAAACGGAGGAAAGTGCCACTGATATATCAGACGACCTGGCCCGTAGACTGAGTCCCCGCGTAGGGTTCCAGAACCGATAAACACTGCGTCTGCCCCTCCGGTTCCTTTCATACACAGTGCGTCGTCATAAGTATGCCGGAGGATATCAGCAAACCAATTGCTTGAAGCCATCTAGTTAGGGGAACATGAGCAACGGGAAAGGAGGCAGACTATGCTGAATCAGACCTCTTGCGTTCGAATGTGTTGGGATCGTAGATCAATTTCGGCGTCTGCCGTAGCCACGGGCGCCTTCAGGGAGGCATTGACAGATTCAAGCACGGACTGCAGGGTCTCCTTGAGTCTTTGAGACTGGGGCGACCCTGGCTTGGTTGGGAGTCGTCGTCCTAAAACTACACCTCAGTACTCTCGCAAGACAGTTTCTCAAACACCGTGCCTTTGATCGACTTGACCAACTTCCGTCGGACTGCACCATCAGCGGTCCCGGGGGCATCTTCCAATTCCAGCTCTATCGAGGTCAGATCACGGAAGTCTGTACCGCTCTTGATAACCAGAACATCTCCTTCGTCCCTCTCGGATCCTAGGCATCGTTCGTTGACATCATAGTTCTCCCAAGATGTCACACCTTTCGAGGCGAAGTAGAAGTGGTCATGACCTCCGAGAAGTACGTCAACCCCGTGTGTGGAAGCAATCTTGCTAGCTGGAATGTGACCTGGCGAGAGGGCGAGAAGTTCCTTCGCCAGCTCTATGTCCTAAGCACCCTCAAAGTTAGACAGATCAAATGCTTCCCTGCCAGCAATGTCTTACATTAGGTAACCTATGAAAGAATGGATCAGAAAGATTCCATGCATGTCCCAATGTGTACTAGTCACCTTGAGTGTGTCAAAGCGATAATAAAATCGCACTTTTCTTCTCCCCTCAGACGAGCGGAGAGCTCGCGACCCACTTTGGCCATGCTCCTGTATTCGAAGTTGGGAGGCCAGGAGGAGATGGTCGCTATCCATTCTCTGTAACGGGCGCGGGTGAGGGGTGGTACACCCAGTACTCACGAGTGACTTACTCCTCTACGAGGCCGACGACGCCAATGCGGACGCCTCCGCGTTCGAATATTTCATATTCCTTAAGGGGTTCCGGAACCTTTGAAGTGGTATTATCGATAACGTTGCTGAGCAGCCAGGGCTAAGAGAATTTAATTAGCGTTTACCGTCTTCCAGCGCATATGAAAAGATGTACGTACGAAATTTGTCGCCGGGAGGAGCTTCGTCAAATGGGGATATCCTACAATGACATTTTGACAGGAGGTTTGTCTGAAGTTACATACTGGGAATTATTGACGAACCAAAGTCAAAGTCGTGGTTTCCTACCCAATGGTTAGAAGCTGGTAAATGTCCTGGACGTCGTGTGCGTACCTGTGAGTGCGACATCAGGCGCAATCTCATTCATAACGGGAACCTATCGCAATGGGGATAATCGACAACGCATCGAAACGAAATACAAAGTAGAAATGCATACCATATGGGTTCCTCTGGTCACTGAACTCTCTACAGATGGAGCAAACAGATCTCCGGAGAAGAATACGAGACCCTCTTTCGATGAATCCTTCCAGGATTCCCGGACATCGCTCACCATCTGAGCAAACTGAGTGACATCGATAGTGTCTGCGGACTTTGAGGACTGTTTCTGTGGCCGAACTCTGTACGCATCGTTGAAATGCAAGAGAGATATGGAAGACATAGTGGTCCTGTGTTAACCTACTCACAGGGCCGGTTCCGTTCTTATATGCCGATCATTCTGGGAATGCGGTTGTTTGTACTTGTTAGGATCAGACTCCGTTCGATGACATGATGACGTCCTTGAGATCACTCCCCAAGCCGAACCGTGATGAAGGCCGTCGTGCGCACCAGCGCATTGCTCACCCGGAATCACTGGCGCACCTTTGCGAGCACCTCTGCGCGTCGAATCGATGCGTCAGGGCCAGTCTCGTCCGTAGCTACCACCGCAGGCACGGTGAACCCGATATCGCCGCCAAACCTGAAGGAGGGATGGCTCTACATTGACACCGTGTTTCCAATCCGCATGGCAGCTTGGGAGTGAGTAATTTCCAAAACTCTTCGAAGGGATGTCATTGATTGCATGCAGCCCCCGGTACTGGATAGGGATGTTACGAGAAGACCACCTTACCGAGGCTATCCGTTCAATGCTTTCGACCTCGGATGTGCCGAATTTCACACTAGTATCTCTGGAACCACAATGGAAAGAGGGCGGTCTCTTCGTGCGATACAGATACCAAGACCTAAACGACGACGGCACGGCGGTTGGGACGATCGAAGAAAAATTACGCACAAGTCTTGCTGACCAGGGCGGGATTCCTTCCTGGGCGAACCTCGGTAGGAGCGAAGTTTGGGCTGTCAAGGGTAATCCATGGAGAGAGGTACGAGCGCCTCGTTTGTGGACGAGACCCTTCACTGATGATACGTTCAGGACCTGAAACGATTTCCAACTCCAGTTCTGAAAGTCTCGTTCGACGGTCCGGATATCCCAGAAGAGCAACTTTGGAATCTTTTTAGGGTACGTCTCGTATGTTGTATCTCAATTACGGGGTTTGACGTCAACCGTAGCCCTTCGGCCTAATTCTAGAGCTATCGCAACCTACGAATGGACCTCCCGGCACCCCCAGGTTTCTGAATGTCTCGTTCCGGAGTATGCGGTCTGCGACAATCGCCAGGAATGTCATGCACAATTACGCTTTCACCATGAATGGAACGACAACCAAGCTGAAAACTGGATACACACAAATGATACAAGCCCACATGTTCAGGGATTGGATTGCGGGTCACCCGAAGATTGTGCTACCAATTGTAGTCTTTCTGTTAGGAAGCGTGACGTATGCGGTGAGGACTAGAATTTCGTCTTCCCGTTCAGAGATTCTAAGACCACGGTGACAGATCTTCGATCCAATCCGCGTTTGGATGGTACAAGCGAAAGTACTCAGTTGGTTCGACCTTCAGGAGTACAGTCTCTTCAGGTGGCTGAAGGAGAATACCCTTTCACTCTCCTCGGAGAACTCCAGCGCTTTGAGACTTTCCAACGTCGCAGAGGTTTGGAAAGATAGGACGGAGGCTCAGGAAACGGTCAAGAAGTACTTGGCTGAGTATCCTTGTCAGTCGACCAATTTCCCGCCCCATGACTGGACTGAACCTCGTGATAGCTTGCACCATTACATTTATCCACGGTCCCCAGGGTAGCGGCAAGACCAGTTTGGTTCAGGAGGCCCTCACGTCACTTGGAAAGTACGTATCCTAATGCCCACTCTCTAATCATCTCGTTGACACCCTTCCAGGAGGAGCTTGTTCATCGATTGTGGTCCCATCATGAGACAGAAGGATTCTGATACTAGGATGGTTGCGGCACTTGCCCAGCAGACCGGTTATTGGCCCGTTTTCACCTTCTTCAACTCCATGAGCAACTTGATCGATCTCGCCAGTGTCGGTCTTATTGGGCAGAAAGGTTCGACTTGTGGCTCACGAAGTTTTGGCATATCACCGATTCTGAACATCCACAGCTGGGCTGAGCGCATCACTTACCGACCAACTCAAGCAGATCCTGGACACCGTTGGAAGGAGTCTTGGTAACGTCCACGCATATCACAAGAAGCAGGTTGAAGATGAAGCAAAGAGGCAGGAGAGTTTGAGACAGCAGCGGGAGCGGCTGCAGATGATTCAACGAGGAGAATGGCACGACGGAAGACTTGATTGTGTCGCTGGAAATGGCGTCATGAGCGAGCTCGGAATAGGGGACGAGAAATTTGGTCCCGATGATGAGGACATTGAAGCCAAGGTAACTGAGTCCTTGGCTTCGGAGATTGAAGACGAAAGCAAGCCTGGTGGTGACCTCGAAGCTATGCAAGGTTTGCCAGTTGTCGTCATCCGGGGTTTCGAGGACAAGGTTGGAGGCAAGTCGGAACTCTTGGACGTTATAGCCCAATGGGCGACCGGCCTGGTCGAAAACAAGGTAAACGAACCACACACCGTTTCTCTGCGAGTTGAGTAGAACAACCTCACGTCTAGGTCGCACATGTCATTGTGTTGAGCGATAACCGAGAAAACGTCAAACGGCTTGCGAAGGGTAACGCGGTTATGTGATTTGTTGTTTGCAGGCGGCTCACACAACCTCTAGCCAGCCATTCGAAACCTCTTAACACCATCGTCCTTTCTGATGCCGATGCGGAGACCGCGCTCGCATTCGTGCAGCAGAAACTCAAGGATGCGAAGTTGGACATTGAACTTACATCAAAGACGACCGCCAGCATCGAACGTCTCGGCGGACGAGCGAGTGATCTTGACAACGTGCGTCCTCTAACTTTTGACACGTTTGCTCACAGTTAAAGACACCCTGGTCAGTTGATCTATAAGGTCCGTAACGGCACAAGCATCGAAGGTGCCGTGGAGGATATTATCGCTCGCGGTGTCGGGGAGCTGCGCAAGAACGCTTTCGGTGACGATGCTGAGGATGCCAAGGACCTTCCTTGGACACGTGCTCAGGCATGGGGTCTGATGAAGCGATTGGCGAAGGAAGGAGAAGTACGCGTTTCTCGGCCATCATTTCAACCTTCCCTGACCTTAGGAACCCAGATCCCGTACCACGACACGCTGATGAACTTCCCGTTCAAGGGTGATGATATGGCCCTGAGGAATATGGAGCATGCCGAATTGATAACCATCACCACCTACAATGGTCGGCCATCGACAATTCGTCCAGGGAAACCGGTATATCAATCAGTGTTTGAGAGAGTCGTCGGAGGTTTGTTTGTATTTCCCTTTGTTTAACCGAGAGCCCCGAAGCGACTGATAGGCTCTTTATTTATCAGATACGGTATTCGGCGCCACACAGGACATTGATTACAACAAACAACTCATCACCGCCTCGGAATCCACGATCAAGGCATGTGAGGAGGAGTTGCTCCGGCTCACCGAGATCGGGGAACACACGAGATCCTCCGTTTTTGGTATGGATAGGGCTGTGAGCGTGAGAATGAGGAGCCTTCTGAACACTATGGGCGAAGCATCGGTAAAGATTGAGTCTTTGGAGAGGGCGAACGCGAAGCTGAGGAAACTGTTGGTAAACCACTAGACGAGCATCCCCACCATTACACGCATAAATGCTCACATTGTACTACCTGCTAACCGGACTCTAGTCTCACTGTACGTTACACATACCACTCAGTACTCAATAGCTCTTCACTGTTAGGCGTTCGGTATTCAAAAGACATGCCGCAAGCGGAAAAATCATTGAAATCTACAGAAGGCAGGAAAAACTTCAGGAGTAAACGTACCGTGATCAATCCGACCGGCTGTTGCTGGACACTCGGGCTCCACGGTGCCGCGTTTGTGGAGAGAGAGGCATAGGTGTAGGATGATGCGGTGACTGTTGGAATGGAACACGAGGGGTTGGAAAAGGATTCTGGCGATGCGTTGGACCTTGACCAGGGTAAGGGACAAATCCAGGTGGTGGTTGTGGCACCACCGGATTGTCCGTCATGTATGTTAACCTAGAAGACCCCTGACTTGACTCTTGCCGCGATCCGGGGCGGAGATGGTTGTTGGAAGGGGTTAAGGTTCTTGATGTTCTCACCGTTGTTCTGGTGGTGACGCTCGGGATTCCCGGGTGTGTACGAGCCGGAGTGTAGCTACCTCGAATCGGTACGGGTTCTGAGTGCCGGTAATGGGTTGGGTCGGCTTCATCTTCGAGCAAGTCTTCGCCTGAAGATTCAGAATCGACCAGATCAGGCGATCGGCGGCTTGGTAGAGGGGTTTGTACCCTTCCAGGTCTACGGGACGACCTTCTTCCCGTTCCTGTCCGAGTCGCTGCTTTGAACACAGGTTGGGGGTTCTGTGATGAGAAGAACACATTCCGCACGAAACGCAAGAATAAACAAAGGCAAGCTCACTGCGCTGACTAGCGCCACGGAAGGAATCGACGAAAAACCGGTTGAGGTCCTCTCGCAAGCCGTCGACTTGGAAGGACAGCTCCTCGACGTCTGTATAGCGTTTCTCTCGTTCCGTTAGAAGGGATCCGTTCAGTTCTTCCAGGGAGTCGTGAAGTTGATTCTGTTGCTCGAGAACGGCGAGTTGGTAGGCTTTGTGCTCCTGGTGATATATACAAAAAAAATCGAGTTCAAGGGTCGTGAGGATCCCGAATTCACA
>Ga0307514_10002893_pt1 | contig 17094 bp, 21 predicted proteins | sample 16_EM_MG_FD_203088 | JGI IMG/M metagenome (GOLD analysis project Ga0307514, IMG submission 203088) | Populus trichocarpa ectomycorrhiza microbial communities from riparian zone in the Pacific Northwest, United States - 16_EM | ecosystem: Host-associated > Plants > Roots > Unclassified | place...
AGACTACGGATAACAATAATATTATGAAATCGTTGCCATTGATCAGTCAGTCTAATAGATAAGCATAACATTGAGAGATACTGACCGCAGCTGACGAGTAACAGTCAGCCAGTTAGATAATAACAATGTTGTGAAATTGTTTCTGCTGCTTGCGAACAGCAATAAGCTTGGCACTAAAGTTACCAATCGTTGACCAGACTGATTTGAGATGACCAGTCCCTGCAGGAATGACAGCAATCTGATGGCAAGTACATCTAGGAACGTGAGAGCATAATGTCTTTATAATGGGTGGTGTAATTTTATTTGAGGTTATACCAGCTGCAGCACGTTCTACTAATTTCAGTGACCTTCTATGACCTTGTCACACTTTCCACAATTTACTGATGCATAAAACAACCACCATGATTCATCTCGCAACCTCTAGGGATTCAATTATAACGCTTTCTGACCCTTCCCTTATGTTCCGGACCATATTATTTTGCATTTCGAGTTTTCGAACAATATTTCGACAACAGAGTGTGTTATTATGCTCAAAGAGAGCAGAAGGATTCTGAGCACCGTTTATGTCGAAAAGAGAAAAATGACACAACTTACAAGCAGAAAGAGGAGACACCTATCACTATTTACGTCCGGATTCGCCAGTGAATCCGTAATAAAAGTAAAAATAGTGTTTTATACAGCAAAACTGTACAGGGAGAAATAAACTAAGATTTACTTGCACGTTGGCAAAATGGCAAATATGCCATTGAAAAAACCCTCAACGGATAGTCTCTCTATCTCCTCCATATAACCTGTTCTTGCCACCCACGAACAGAGAACATCTTCCTCTGATACCTTTCCCAATCAACGGTTTCGAGTTTTCGAAGTGATCCATATGTGAGACGAGCAGAGTGCTTCATCATTCCATCCCCACCTTGAGTCTTCCCACTTCCACCCAGAGTCCTTTGCCTCTTAGAAGGCGGTATTGGTGAGTCATTATTCCACAGATTCTTCCTTCGACGCGGATTGTTTTGTGAGCTGGCTGAGGTATTGGTCTCGGACTGCTCTTGCTCCAGGAACTTGGAGGGGACATCCTCCGTCCAAGAATTGTGCATTCCCAATATTTGGAGGAAAGTTGCGCTATATTCTGCTCTGCGAGTTCAAGGGTATGGCGAGAGATTTTCTTCCCTGCATTGTAGATGACGTACTCAGGTCGAACGTGAGAGGTGATGGTCAAGTTGCTAAAGGGATAGGTAAGGATGGTATGATCCACCGATGTAATTGCGGAATCGTCGTTGGGTAAGGTATTTAGGCGAAGGCAACCTTTTTTCATAGTATTTCGTGGAAGGAGTGTATATTCATGTTCAACCTTAACCATCTTATGCTAAAGTCAAGGCCACGAGGGAGTGACATACGTTATCAAAATGTGGTAGAGCTTGCCCTCTCTTGTGCTTCTTGAGTTCTTGTATAACCACATGAGAGGGAATGAGGACGAATTTGTCATTATCGAACAGACGATGACACTTCTGGCTCACTAGTGCATTTGTGTGATGAACTTTGGGGAAAATGTAAAAATTGAGGAAACGCACATAAAAATATATTTCATCGGGTGTCAAGATTGAAAGTGAAGCGTTGCATTCCCCAAAAATATCAAGCTGAAGGAAAGCTCAAATAAAGAAAGCAGATGGCAGAATGAGAACGTACATCTCCGGTCGTAGCAAGGGCAATTATGTGGCAGTAATCAACCCCGCTTTCAGGCATACACCGGATGCATCGGTTACATGTTTCTTCACGGCATCAGGTAAAGGGTAGTAGTTACGGCCGCTAACGTGGTCGTAGCTGAGCGAGACTTCGAAAAGTTGCCGAATATGGGTGAAATCGCAAAACGCGAAATTAAGCGGTCGAAAACGAGGGCAGATGGTCTGGTAATGTTCGAAACTGGTTTCTACCAAGTACGAGACGCATTCGAGTATAAAAGCGCCGACCGAAACGAGGTAGGTAGTCGAAGTCAAAATATCTCTCCAAAGGGGCAAAAACTCTAAAACTCGAAATCGGACGGTTGTAAACGCGATTGGGAGGTCCACAAAGTGTCTGAATTCGATTCATAGAGGTTACGGAGTGTCTGCGAGCTCGAGACGGCAGCAAAAGCAGAGCTCCCTGGACCCATCGAAGATGATGTTCTCTACGCCAATGCCCAACCTTCAATGCTTCCGTGAAATCAAAAACACCAGCAGAGGCCACCAAGGCCACGAAAAATCAGATAATGTCACCATGCATCTCAAGTTGAGTGCAAAACAAGGGTGGTAAATGAATTCAACAACTTTTCTCCAAACCCGGAACAAAAAAAAAGGGGGGGAAGAATAGCTGTGGATCTACCACCCAAAAACTTCTTCACAAATTTCAATACCGCCAACTTGATCTCTCCTTGCAGGAACAACCGCGCTCACAGCTTTTGAAACATCGTCCGCCATCGAAACTGGTCCGCAAACTCCGACGACCATACCTGTAATACGTTCCTCATCCTTGACCCCCGAACGCATAGAGACGGCATGCTGAATGGCGCCGTCAAGGACTTTTGGAAAATTCGGGCGGGCAGTGCTGAGTGTGATACCTGGAGGCTCCTGTGTGTTCCGAGGCTGGCGAGCCATACCTAGCAATTGGGTCGTTTGAGCACCATTAAGTCCTTCAAGCATGTTGGCCAACACCTGCTGAATGACAGTATTTGGAACATGTTGTTTTCCTGTAGGCGGTCGTGTGTAGAAAATGCTGATGCGAACAGGCGTATATATAGACTGTTGCACGAGAGCGGAGAGCGCAGGGAGGAGAGGTGTAAGACATGCTGGTTCAGGAACAGACCAAATTAGGTCGATGCTCTTGGTGCGGCTCTCGCCTTTAAGATCTTTCTGTATGAGGTCTTGGACGATGGGAAGGGCGTAAGTGATACCGCTTCCTCCGGCAATCATCACTGCTGCAGAGAAACTCGAATAAATGGTATGTCCCGAACCGCCGTAAGGTCCTTCTACGGCAACGCGGACGCGGTTCGCAGCATTGTCCTCCGTGCTACCTTTTGTAGCCAAGTCATTCAATTTCCGTGTCCAGTCACCTGCGCGCTTGCACAAAAGCACTAGTCCCTCCGGGGTGCGGCTGACGTTGGCTATAGTGAAAGGGTGAACCTCAGCCCATGCAAGCCAACCCATTTGAAGAGTGAGAACACGCAAGCGGATATGTTGTCCTGCACGCCAGCCGGCATTGACTGTAGGAATCTCGACGCAGGTGACATCGAGCTCAGGAAGTGGGCGAAGAAAGGCAGTGGTGAACCGAGTTTTGCAAAGGCGAAGGAGGCGGTCGAAGACGTAGATGGCAGCGCAGGCAAAAACGTAGGGCAAGGTGGATGGTTTGTGCTTATAAACCTAGTTGTGCGATTTTTAGAAAAACACCTATGAAAAGTGGGGGGAAACTGATACACACAGCAGGAAGAACCACGATCATTGAAATGATGTGCGAGCGAATAAAGAGGTTATAGGCTTTCTCACGTACGTATGGTGTTGAGAAGAGATAGAAAACGTCGATACAGAGTAGAGCCGTGAAACCCCATACGGGGTTGCCATCTTTTATTTTCAGCTTCTCAACGAGAACCCCGTCGAAAGACCACCTGTACACTAGAAATTGATCAATATTAGTGGCAGAAAGAAAACGGCTAACGTACAGAAATGAAAGGCATGGATATTTGATGCTATCACAACTATTTTCCCTGCAAACCGGTGAAAAAAGTTGAGCTAAAGAAGGATCAGTAAGGCCGTGCGTGGATTCGTAGGAACAGATCACCATGCCTTTTCGTAACCAAAACCAAAAAATGTGCCCAGGAAATTACCCTTCTGAGCAAAGGCAAACACGAAAGGAAGTTGAGCTACAGCAATCCATCCGGTCCGAGATTGGTCGAGAAAGATGTTGGAATTATAAAATCCAGCGAAACAAAGAACGTAGAAGTAAATTGTAAGAATGACTAGTTGTCCAATCGAAAAGCCTGGCGCAATCCTGGCGCGAAATAATTTGAGTAAAGGGCGAATGGCTTTCGGACATGCAGGAATGTGTGGCGGGTACCGCATTCTTATCGCACGAAGCTTCTCGCTCCTGTAAGGTCGATACGAGGCGGAGTGGCACAGCATATGACTCGAGTCGGAATTCTCAGAAAAAGGCGAGTCTGAATGACCATGGCGGATGGTATAAAGCTTGCGATGTGAAGGTCTGACTTGAACGTGGTGCAAGATATAACCATCAAGCCACTCCGATGAAGTTCCAAACAGGGCGAGCAACCTCGGTAATCTAAGGACCATAAAGAGAGCAATCATGGACATTAGGAAGAGGGTGGCATTGAAAGCCAGAGAAGAGGAAAATATGTTCTGAGGGTCAACTATGTTCATGACTCCGGATAAGTGGATAAGCCTTCCAGAGGAAATACGTGTAGGTAAAGGTACAGCTGTGAGTGTGTGTTAACACCCTTGGGAACAAGTTGCGGAAGAAAACTGAAGAAGGTCGGTTGTGATGCCTACTTGTAACTTCAGTGATCAATCTAAGCGAATGAAGCAAAGCAAGTGGCCAATCAGATCAGCGTTGCGACGTACGACCGTTGAAGGTACTCCACTGGTTATACCCAGTATGCATTATGCGGACGTCGCGACTACAGGCAGGCGGTGCTGAACACGTTCAAATGGTGAGGCATTGAGTCGTTCTAATCAGGAAATTCCGCATCAAAACCCGGATCATCGAAATGAAATTCTCGGCGTACTTACTGAGGAAATTCCGGATGGCTGGCTGCCACGCACGTGAAAACGATGTCACGCAAAAGTTTTTCACCCTCACCGGTATGTTTTCCATATTTAAACTGGTAAGGCTACGTTTTCCGTTTCCCTCTTCCACCGAGCTCATGAAATTCACAGTTGCTGTCGTTCCTCATCATCCGCGCTTATGAAGCAAGTAGTACCTGTTCCGAGAGCGTCGACAATATGTCTCCACCTGCCGTTGCAGAGTCTGGCTTGATATGTACTGGTTGCGCCCGTCTGGTCCCCTTTAAGCCGTGCCATAGCAACTCTCATGGTAACCAAGGACGGCTGGTTGCTGTTGTGAGTGTACTGCCCTCGACACACTGTTGGCGTTGAATTAACATTTATTGCAGTGCCAACCCGATGCACAAGGCTGTGATTGCCAATTTGTTCAGTTCAAACAGGGAATCCCACCGTTGTTGGTGCCAGCAGTCGCCTTGCCATCGGCAAGCATAACCGCCTTTGTTCCAACCACCACTCCTATCGTGTTCGAAAATTGCCTAATCAAAACCTCGAAATGAGCAACTGAACGCAACCGAGGGGATGAGACGCGTCGTAAACGATTCCTGGGGGGAACTAGACGTTATTAGAAACGATGCGAGTGGTCGAAAGTTGCCTTTTCTGGGGAAAACCTCGATACGATTCGGGTAATCAGAAAGAGTACAGATGGTCCGGGAGTGAGGATGCCATTGAAGATAACACTTTTTTCCGATGGGAAAACGCGCGCGAAAACGAGTTGGGTGGTCAAAGGATGAAGGATCTGTCCTAAAGTGGCAAAAACCCGAGTGAATGGTCCAAAACTCTTGGAAATCGATGCAAGAAAGTGGGAGTGAAAGAGCGTGCGGTATTGGGTTACCACTACCTATGTTGATGTTACTGAAGAATCGAAAGCGGCTATTTTATCGAATTTATGGGTACAGTTCTGTAGAATAAATAAATAGAATAAAATATTTTTCTGAAGAGAAAAGGCAATTTCACTTGCCTTTACTTCTGGGTAATCGGGAGCTACACCGTAACGAACTAAACCATGAGGAGACCATAGTCTCGGATTGACCAGTAAACAGTTGTCAACAAAATCGATGGGTCCTACCAAACAGATATTTCCTGTCGAAGTTGAGCCCAATAAACTGTGGCATGCGAAGAAGGCTATCAAGGAGGCGAAGAAACCTGAGTTCGATGATATCGCTCTTGACTTGTGGAAGGTGCGTCATTGCGCTATTAGCCACGTCGTTATGCTCAATTCCAATTGAAAAGGTCACCATCCGTCGTTCCCAACGTTCTTCCTTAACATCAGAAGATTTCTTGAAGGAAGTGTCACCCAAAGAACCACTCGATCCCGTAGAACCTTTGTCAGCGGACCTCAACGACCCACTTTCTGAGGATCATATTCATATCATCATTGTTAAGTGGCCTACTCGTGAGTTGTTGAAAATGGGCTGATTGTTGCTTACTGCTCACGCCTTCTTAATCCGTGTCTTCTGTCCATCCTATGCGTGTCAATTCCACCAGCCAATGAATCATCTATTTCTCGTGAGTGAATCAGATTGATCCAAATGTCCTTGGATGATGAGCCGCCTTTCTTTAGCCTAACTCTCTTCCTTCCCAAATTCAGGGCGCATTCGATAAACGATGCTCGCGTTCTTGAGTAATCAAGTGGGATTGGGTGTGTACACACTCCTTTTCCTGATTGATACCTGCACTAACACATTCAGCAGCACTGATTTCAATGCGATAATAACCTCTGTGAGTGAACAACGTGAGTAATTGGGTGGAGTTGGGTCTGCAGCAGGGTTTCGGTAAGTACGCCCTCGGTTTCTATGATCAATATACTTCCAAAAGCACCGTTTTTTACATATAAATCACCACCGTAGACGATCGGGTTGTCGTTAAGGAATACAATGACGAGGTTTGGGCCTAGGCCACTCTGGCAATACGGTGAGTTCGTCCTCGATTTCCATGATCCATAGATCATTTTTAATGTGGGGATAACCGCCGTTAATGATAAGTTTGTCGTTGAGGAATCAAAAGGTTCGAGTTTAATCCAGGAGGGCATTTTTGCAATGCGGTGAGCCCTCGTTTTCGGCAATCGATGCATGCATTAACACTTTCAAAGGCTTCTTTTTTTGGCGTGAATAACCGCAGTAAACGGTGGGGTCAATGTCAAGGAATTACAACGTCCGAGTTAGGGCCTGGGGACACTTTTGAGTACTACTCTTTAAGGTTAGGACGGAAGCGGGAGGCAGGAGGGAGAGCTACATTTGATCCTTTTTAATTTCCTTCTTATTTTCAAACCACACAGGAACACGACGAGGACGGTCGCTCAACGTGACTTATCACTCCTCGTTTCATTTAACGAGGGTGTTTTCATCCACCACCCACTATCCTCAGCCCTGTCGCTCAAAACGATGTGGAGGGGCTTTGCATCCAATGCGAACCCCTCCACACTCGTCCCGAGCAATGGCCCGATCGTTTTCCCCCCACCACCCCCTCAAAACGATGGTGAAGGGGTTTTTGGACCAAATGCAACCTCTCTGCCCAACATTTGCGCACGTGGCTAACTACCTGTTGCTCGCAATGAGAGTGAAGGGGGTCGTACGCGGAGCAGGACGGCGAGCGTTCAAAATACCACCGCCCATCATCGCCACTCCATCGCTGGGAAAGAAAGACAAGGGTGATTTCCGCCTACTTATTATTGAACTCAGCAACGCTGATTATTGTATAGGAAAAAAGAAGATAATAATAATTTTATACCATGTCAACAGTCTACAAAAGCTATGAAAATTCAGGAGTCTACAATGTGTCAATTCTATCCAATTCAGCCTGCATTTCAATAGGAGTTCCTAGCCTCAACTGTTCCAAGTCAACTAGAAATATCGCTCTACCCTTCCTGCAAAAGTTGCGCCGTTCAATATCGCCATGAACATATCCCTCAGTGTGAATGCGGATGAGAACAGATCTCATTTTTCTCCTTATCCTGGCATCAATTGGCTCGGCTTCAGGAATCATAAAACCAACATCCTCAAGGGCAAGGAGCCTCAAGAGACCCCAAATATTGTAATATCCACGGACTTGGGGAATTACTTGACCTTGGAGATGCGCCAGGGTTGCATAATTTTGCACCTCCTTATTGAGCATATCGAGGGAATTGCCTCTCTGAGCAAGGTCGACGATTTTGCAGAATACGTCCAGATCTCCAGTAAAAAGTCCTCTCAGCGTTGCTTTGACTGTAAAGCCCCGTTGGGGAGTACTGTATGACGCACAAAAGAACGGTCGAAACGGCAAAGGCGAGGATCAAGATTGATGATTTGATATGATCCATTTACAACTATTGGATGATAAGACCCTGCTTGAACGATGGCGCTGTCACGAGCGTGGCGGCTGGTGCGATTCGAGATGTCGAAGTGTCTTCCACAGGGTGAATCACAAAAGGTCAGAGACATATGGAACCAGGTTGCCTCCGAGTCGGCAAGTAGGATGATGCCCACGAAGGCTTTGAGCATACTGGGCTGGGAGCCAGCATCGAGATCGACCGGCCCATAACACTGCATCGTTTTGCCTGTGGAATTGGCAGTCTCGACTCGTTGGAAAAACCAAGCCCGATCCCAATTGGTGAGGACACCATATTTATTGTCATTGAATGTCATATATCCGTAAAGCTGTTGTAAAGCCTCCATTGACTGTCGCTCGAGGACGTTGAGACCACGCGGATTTAGACGAAACACGCCAAAAATCCTGAACAGGTCTTGAAGAGGGGCCGCCCATATTGACTTGTATTCGATCTGTTGCATGAATCAGGGGAATCAAAGGGGAGCTCAGTGACAGACGTACCACAACCTTCGGATGCAGGGACTCCTCGTGCAACCAAGAAAAGTCAGGTTCACCTATAATCTGATTTTCCCCAGCACCTGAAGGCTCAAACTGACCATCAATCCCAAGATACTTCAGCACTTCTACAACCAGATCATGTAGTTGTGTCATTGCTTCAGCGCGAGCTATTTCTTCGTTCTTCACAATTCGTCTTTGCTTCGGCATGACCCCGATATCCACTTGAGTACCTGGGGCGATTTGCTGAGCATTCATGCAAGTATTAATGGCGTGGTCGATGTCCACCACAAATCTATCCCAAGGGAGGAGTTCTTCGAGATCTGTTCGTGGATGCGCTCGATTCCTTGAGTATGCGGAGCTGTGATTTCCTGTGGACCACACAAATCCCATTGGATTATATGACAATGCGGGGAGCGTAGTTATCATAGTAATAAAGAGGAGTTGACGGTGTCTGGCCAAAGAATCGAGGACGTTCCGTTATCAGATTTGCGCACCCCAACGCCCAACGCCCCAACGTTCAACCCTCGATTTGATATATGTACGTCTTGGACGTTTGAACACTTACCGATAAAACGGACTGTTCGATGTAGGTTGATACAGCGACAGCTTAAAAGTGATACGTCGAGTTCAAAATCTGAGTACTCAGCATTATGATTTCTATTAGATGAATTCGTTGGATTGGCTTGGACAAATTCAGGCTCTGAATGATCAAAAATTAGTTGCGGAAATGACCCAAAAAGACGATAATTGTTTTATTCTCGGGTCTCCAAGTTAATATACTACATAGTCGTATTTAAGGTCTCAAAGTAGATCTGACACGATTTATAATACATTTATAATTCAACGACATTATTTCTTCACAATGAACGCAACATGAATCTCGACGCGGCATCTTTGGAAATTTACATAAAGCCGGCGCCGACTGATGTGAACCTAGAAAGCTGAGAAGTTATTTCGCCCCCAATTATTTAAGATCGGAGCGAAATGTAAAAGGAAACCGACAATCAGAGTGGTGATGTACCACTCGGAGCCAACGCTCTCTGGACGGCCGCAAGTACTTTTGGGTGAACACCTCTCGCGCAAGCGATAACGCCAAAATTCTCGCCAAGTGTTCTTCCCCAACCAAAATTCAACGGCTCTCCCCGTGAGTCGGTAACGACGCCTCCAGCTTCTTCGACGATAAGTTTGCCAGGTGCATGATCCTAACAAAAAAAAAGTTGCCGTTCTCAAAAACCTCGATGAGATGGGCTCAAACGCACCCAAATTTTTTCCTTGTAGCCACTTCCCGTAGGTAATCGCAGGTAGATCGCGTCACCCCCTTCCGACCTTGCGAGACACCCATACTTGGCTTGACTATCCATCCTGATTGGAGGCTTAGTAATGGAAAGCAGGGAGGAGACAATGGAGTTGACAGAGTGGGACGAATGGGCAGGTTCGTAAGATTCAAGGAGGTGTAAAGACGATAGCGTGACGGAAGAGGGCAGATGGAGTGGTGTAGGATTCGAACCCGAAAGAGTCAATTGTTGCGTGCCCCGTCCTTTAACGGCGGCAAACAAGCACCCTCGTTTACCTTCTGGCTCGTCTGGGTCGACAGGTAGATTGGGACATCCGATGACCCCTACTTTGACGTCTCCTTCGACAATGAGTGACACGCAAACAGCGTATTGGCCGCCCCGGAGGAATCCTTTGGTGCCATCGATGGGGTCGATAGTCCACATCCCTAAATGAATGAACAAGGGCATGAAATGGAGAAAAGACAACGCCAAAGACTACGCACGTCCTTCAGCACCACCCTCAAAATTTCCCCGATCAATGGCATCTAAAATATCACCTTGTGTCCTCTCTTTTCCTAGACCGATTCCCCAATTCGTGTTGTCGCCGAGCATGAGCTCCCCAGTCAACGCTTCATTCGCTAGCTTGACAATACGATCCCGCATGTCGTGCTCTGCCTGCGTGGTGGGTGAACGAAGCGTAGAGGCGTCTTCCTCGCCTACGATTGGATCGGAAGGGAAGGCTTCATGGAAGATGGTAGCTATGACAGCTTGTGCAGCGTAGTCCGCAACTGAAAATATGAAATGTGCCTATGCCCGAAGAGTTAATGTAAAGCAATAAGACGAACTGGTAACGGGCGAAGTGTCATCCTTGATTATGGTTTCGCCCTTGACGAGTGTGTTGAAGACGGACGAAGCTAAGTGGCAGGCACGGCGTACAGCGGTGATGGCTACCTGTTCTTCAGTTGTATAGGGCTGTGACATGGTGGAATAGTTCCAGACACGCAGAGACAGGCGTTGGAACATATTTGATAGATTATTTCCATTTCCGGCAAGATAAGATCCGCTGTCAGTAAAAGGTAATTTCACAGCGTATTTTCCTCTTGCGAAGAGTATTTACGGTACCCCATGTAGTTATCCGGAGCGCCGAGGATACTATATGGAGTACCGTAAATGCATAGAATTTTCGTGACGGGAAAATGCTTCCTTGCCCGTGAATTTGTGCCTGTTGCTAGTTGTTCGACAGCCCGCGCTCATCGATACGCTTTCCTATGTGAAAGAAAATTATATTGAGCGTCAGGGCCGTTTATGGCTATTAATTCACTTACAAAAAGGGGGCCACAGATGAAGAGCGACTTCCTGTGCTTAACATACTACCACTATGGTTCTCAGTTTTTTTCTAATTCTGACTCTGTTTACCACTACGGTCATTTCACACATCACTTCTGATGCCAACTTTTATTATCTAGCTCACCCCACCAAGCGACATAATGGATTGGGTTCTGCTTGTAAACAGGCCAGTGACTGCCACCATCTCCACGGCGCCCGTCCAAAATGCGAGAAGGGAAAGTGTACATTCGGTTGGTGTTATTTCCTAAATTGTTGTCCGTTACTAATGTATATCCATATCCTTAAGAATGTGCTTCGAGTAGTGGATACGAACTCAGTCAGGACGGGACACATTGCTTAAAGTGCTGTAAACAAGGTATTTGACTGAACAGTGCCCCCTTTGTGGCCTTGAGTTCGACGCTATTGAATACTTGGACCAGAACCAAATTGTTCGCATCCGATACCCAAACATTCAACTCGTACATGCAATTCTCATGGGGGCTGTGATTTCGAGTGTGTCCTAGGTTATGTCAAATCTGCTGACGATCTCACTTGCCAGCCTGCTTGTAAATCCGGTAACTAGTCCTCTTTGCTCCATACACCTGGCCCTAGTACTCATATAATTATCTTGCAGATTCTTCGTGCCACACTGAGGTTGCACATGCGAAAGCTGTTTGCTTGCCTCGAGGAATTTGTGGTATTAAATGCAATGGCAAGTATCCTTCTTGCCCGTCCGTGGTTGCGGAGAACCTTCACAAAGTGATATACAGCGAACTATAGGCTGAGTAAGGACAAGAAAACATGCTCGTATACTACCCATTCAACGTCGCAGACAACAACCCTCTCCTCTACACCATCTTCTACCTCTTCTACTAGTACGCCCACCCCTACTCCTACCTGTGGCGGGACAGACTTTTCTCTCGTTGGCGCCTCTGAGCATCAGTTTAACAAAGCAGGCGCTGTGTTCTCGATGCGATACCCATGCCCCATCTTGAACACTCAAAAGTACGCCGTTCTTGCCAATGGACAGCCTGTACTTAATACAACAATTTCCTCCACGGAGATTGGGCTACCCGGGTTTGCAGAGCCATATGTCCTATTGTCTGTGTATGCATTGGACGTACACAACAACACGATTTTTGCCTCGTTCACTCTCATATTCGGAAGTATCAGCAAATCTGTCACCGTTCTTGATGCAAAAGGTCAGCCCGCTGCAAATGTCGTCGTTCAGGCCAATTCTACCATCTATCCGGGTGTCGGTCAGACTGGAATAACGGACGCTTCCGGAGTTTTTACTTTCGCTAATCTTATTCCAACTACGCTCTCTCTCGTTGCCAAGGCTTCCGATAACCAGGTAGCCATTGCTGGGGTTTCAAGTAATAGCGCGGGTAGCACCTTATTGAAACTCATACCGTTCGATTCCGGCGTAGCCGGGAATGGGACGACGCAACTGGTCAAACGAGAACCAGGGTTCACGGTTTCGACATCGAGTTCTCCATCGTTACAAATGGTCTCTAAGGTGTTTACACCTCATCCGTTCACGAAGACGGCGTATATCAGCTATCTTTTTCAAACGGATGAAGTCCCTGGTGGATTCTTCGGAACCCAATTCAACGACTATTTCAGCCTCATGATTCGATCCGATGTTGGAGGATACAATGCATATACCAACAGCATGAATGCTCTAGGCCTTCCTGCATTTGATGCGAGCGGGGCTACAGGCAACTATACGTTGCTGCTGGATATTACTGGCGCGGGACGTGTCAATTTCGATGTTGCAGTTTCCAACGTCGGCGATGCTGCCTACCGTATGTTTATGCACAATTTTTTTTGGAGGAGTTTTCGGCCATCTCATGCCATTTTTTTTTTGCTTTTTGGGAACAGAATCCAGAGTGATTGTGAGTGAGTATGGTGATCTGACTTGCAACAAATGTGACAACACTTGCGCGAACTGTCCGGGCGATCCAATGTGCCAACCTGCTTGCGCAAATCCTCCGCCGAAAACATGCAGCTTCTATCGTAGTTGTGCAGAAGCTAAACAACCGTGTGGCAGTGAAGGATACGCACTAGGCTTCGGAGAGTACTTTTGCTTAAAGTTTGACAAGAACATCAAGGGGTTCTCCCCAGCCGGGCAGAACTGGGTATATTCAGTCATGACATGCTTGCAGAAGGCTCTCATCTCGGCCGTCACATGCGACGTCTCTTGCTCTTTTATTGAGTCTGCTGCTTTTGCATCTCACGCACCCTGCTATCTCGAGGCTGGGCTGTGCGACTTGGGCGTTGGAGACTTGCTACAGTTAACTAGCATTGTTTGGGATAAACGTACCCGCGACGCCCTCACAGAAACCCTTCATCAAGTGCAGCAAACGAGTGCGGCATGTGCCGCAGGCATCATAACTGGCTTCAACGAGCGCATTGGAGAACTAATGGAGCAGTTGTCGCAGGAGGTTGTTGACCTCGTCAACAAGGCGGCCGTTCAAATCACTCTCAATGCAGTTGAAATAACCAAAATGTACATCGAAAAGAGCCTTGGCTTATTTTGAAACGATGATACGCACGTTGTTGGAAATATTGCGTTGCCTGGACTTTTCGTAATAGGTATCACAGATTTCGCTTTACACTTTCACTGTACCCCACCCTCTCTGTAGTTCCTGATTGCATACAAAAACCCTCCGATGTCACCTCAGTCCGTTCTAAGTTGACTGAGCTGAGCCATACCTGTGTTCTTCACCTTTTATTACTGATTGTCAGCTACCTTTCCCCTAAAAAAACAGCCTATCGAGCATAATTCATGCTGCTCTGGATAACAAGACGAGAGCAAATCCTGTTTTCTTTTTTGGATGATTTTTCCATTTTTAGCATTGATGTGCCCATTTATAGATATATTCCCATCCACCGTGAGAAGGCGTTTCACTAAAACAATACTTGTTAAATTTCGAATTGCAATGAGTTTCCATCAAGTTCATACCTTTGCTTCATCAAGGTAAAGCTGTTGAGAGATGACAAGGGAATGATTTCAGTCTCCCATATACCATTGATCGTTGAGACGGAACACCACTGTCGTCAGTGTTGTCCAACCTTTCTCATTGGCCGAGGAAATAACATACCACAAGACCGTCTCTCCTCTTCTGGAAATCTGAGAGTTTCGAGAGGTTGTAAGGCTCATCGGCTGCCAGGAAATGACAATCCTTTAGATTTGGCAAGAATAATAGTATGTAGTTTATCGTGAGTTTGGAAGCGGGTCAATGTCCAGCCGTTTGGTTCGTAAATAGATCCAAGAGAATATTCGAATTCGAGACATCATCAGGAGATGAAAAGCAAGAAAAAAGATAAAAAGAAAAGAGATCTTGCTTGCAGATTTCCGTCCTTCAAGCAAATAAATTAGTCAGGAACAAACGAATCTGATTGACAAGACAACCTTGCATTATGTTACAGTAACCACAAATTTGAAGCACCGATGTAGCAGCGATGTAGCACCTTTCACGAATGTGCGGGATGTTTTAGTTCGATATGTCGATTGAGAGAATCCCTCCGCGAGAACGTGCTCTGGCAAAAAGTACAACGTAGGCGGAGAGCTTGGACGTGGGAGACGATATGGCGCATTAAAGCGCCAGCCTGCATCTGCTTTGTGCAATCGTTTACAACGCATGGCATGGGTTGATTTTCGGAATGCGAATTTTTTATGTTGTGAGAGGTTTTAATGTGTTCCTTGAACTCATCAAGCGATTGCATCAATTGGCGACAAGCGCCTACTACACAATGAAATGTATCGGCATCTTTTGCTTCTGTGCATGTTTTCGGCCGAAGCCCGAGGGTAAGCTTTAAGATATTCCGCGTAGCCCCCTCCGATGTCTAGGCCAGTGGCAAAATTAATGATATAATGAGATAATAAATTCGAGGGCGCCACTCACCGAACCAATGACAACGGTCAGTTTTTCTTCGCTCTTTTCCAACTTCGCTTTCACGAAGCTTCTCTGTGATCCCGCACTGGGGAGTGGCCATAGCGACCGTGTGCATTGACGCTGGGCTTGGTATTGTGAAAGACAAACAGTGCTCGTGGACTTCACAAGGAGTCAATGCGAACGACAATGCCAATGTTGGTGGGATTGGGGTGCAACAACGCTGAACAAATGACTTACTCCAAAAAATGCTGGACATTCGAAGTTGCCACCATTCATTTCTAAACGCTCGTCTAAAGTTCGAAGCTAAAGGAGTGGCATGGAGTTCTTTTTAAGAGCGGGAAATTTCACACATTCTAAAGGACTGACTTCAGGGGATATGACGGCCAAATTATACCCAATGTTTGACGGTTGGTTCGTTACTGAGGGATCACCTTGGCTTACGGGGCTTACGGGGCGGTGAATGCGTTCGACGAGGGTGTCATTCGAGCAGGAAAAAAGCTCACTTGGGGGTATAGTAGCCATGATAGCTGGGGTGCTCCAAACCATTATTTTGGGGCGTCTGGAGCGACAGAGAGCGGAGAAGGAATGAGGGGGAAACGATGCAACAAGCGAGAACGACTTACATCAAAGAATTCAACGTGTTCCTCGGGATTAAAAAACTCGTAGACTTGGGGGGAAGTAGAGCCATTGGCAAAGAACTGAGGAAAAGAATTTGACATGTCTAACGTTTAGAAAGGAATGAAAAAAAAACTCGAGCATTGTCGACAACCCTGCTGACATAATCGTTTCTGCAATTTCGTCCATAAGATCAATACACGTCTGGTGTGTGCTCCTTCAATGTATCTCAAAAAATCAAAAGAACGAACATAAACGACGGCGTTACCCTTCCCCGCACACAAAAGTGGATACTACTTCTGCCACTGACCGGTTGAGACGGCCTTGTCCTTGTCACTCGGATGATGCCCAAGGACTAAGAATCGTAAAACCGACCTCTGTTTCTGAACATTGCTGAAAGTCTATAACAAGCTCAGACACGAGATCATGGTCCCATACGATTCAAGACCGGTGCGATAGATTTCTAATAGTGTTGAAACTGATACCACCAGAAAACAGGTCTCGAAACAGAGACACATATTTCCAAAAAAAGTGGTAGGTATAAGTCAAAGTGGAACCTTGGAAAAGCTCAAAAGCTAAGCAATCATTAGTAAGTGAGCCTTCGTTGCTATTATGAAGTACTCACCACAATGCAGCACACTTGAACAAGAAATTTAGCTTCCAAAGAAAAAATTCGCAGGTTCCAGAAAAAAAATCGGAATGAACATCATCTGCGAGAAGTTATAAAGGGAACTCTTGTCGACCTGCTCGAAGATACTCCAAGCCGGGTGAGGAGATGTTTCGATCGAAATTGATGATTTTTCAAGTGAATCGTATCAGGAAAAACCCGCAGTGGATGAAATGAATGGAAAAAAAGGACCGCAAACCTCGAGAACCAAGTCAAGTAGGTTTCCATCAAAAAAATCACATTTAATAGAAAAGACTCATAATTTTTTCGAACAAGAGAAACACCTTGCCGCACCAAACCTCAGTAAGGTTTGCAGTGTAAAAGCAATGGGCGATTGGTAGGGCTCGAGTATGGCCCAATCCAGGTATGTGGAATTTGCAAGCAAATCGATCAAGCCGCTTTTCAGTCAGACATTGGGGCTTGTGCCAAGGTGTTTAGTCTGAGATGCATTGCATCTACAAAAAAAACTGATGGACCTGCAGATTGGAACGCATATTTACACCCACCTTTACTCGAAGAAGCTTACTCAGATTCTAGAGAAAAACACGCGTAGCCTGACGCATTCGAAAAGGAATGTTTCATGACATGTTTTTACTCTGACTGGTGGAGGTGATTCGGGAGATCGTGATTGGTCACGGTGCTCCCGCGATTGATGCTGGTCGATGTGGTTCTGTTTGTTCAATTTA
>Ga0307514_10002894_pt1 | contig 17093 bp, 13 predicted proteins | sample 16_EM_MG_FD_203088 | JGI IMG/M metagenome (GOLD analysis project Ga0307514, IMG submission 203088) | Populus trichocarpa ectomycorrhiza microbial communities from riparian zone in the Pacific Northwest, United States - 16_EM | ecosystem: Host-associated > Plants > Roots > Unclassified | place...
CAATGGATTCATTGTAGTAAGCCATCTCTTAATTTGATTTATCAAAAAAAAAAAAAACTTTTAACGTAGAAATCAAAGCCATTTATCATAAAAGACAACTTTCTAAAGTGTTTTGTCCTTTGAATTTATGGCGAGCCTGAGACTATTAACGTTCCAGCAGTGTAAGACGTAAGTTAACAGAACTAAGTTCATGCGTTTTCCATTTCCAATTTGAACTTGAAGAGAGAAAAAAGATTGCACCTTAGCTATGCAGAGACAATTATTTGAGAAGGGAACGGATGGCCACAAAGCGAGGTTTGATGAGTCTTCTGGTTCTTTGCCAGGTTGCAGGGGGACTCCTTCTCTTTTTTGTTGATTGAGCCGCTTCGGTCGGGAAGTCAGGTTGCAGCCTTGCAGGAGCAGCAGTGCAGTTACTGCAGTATGCAAGAGCAAGACAGCAACATAGAAAAGGAAAGATTGGAGGGGGAGTTCATGAAACTGAAAGACAAGATGCTGATTGTAATTGTTTTGGTTGGGAACTTGAGTATACGAGGAGGAAGAGAAATTAAGGATTTGGTTTAGTTTACTTTAGACTTCAGAGAAAAAAGAGTGTGGGTGTACTGTGCAGTTAATGAAAATGAACTGGGTTTAATTTTGAGTCTTTGACTTTGACTCGGTGGCTTTAACCCGAAACGAAACACATGGAATTCGGCCAGAACGTTCCGGTCGAAATTTGACTGGAAATTCCGGATCAGGCCGAGATTTTAAGCGACGTAAAACTTGTTCCGTTTTGTTTTATTTTTTTTACTAGTACGAGACGTTCCGGGCATTCCGGCCGGAACAGAACGGAATTAACAACTCTGGTCATGCCCCGATGTAACTTTATTTGGCAAAATTAATGCAATAAAAAACGCACGTATAATAATTTAGTTACTGTTCATTAGTACGATTTCTCACTTTTGCTCAAAATCTAAAATTAACTTGAGCATTAAAATAAAATAAAAAAAGCATAACCATTTGAGTTATGTTATTTATTTAGTTGTAATACATCTTAATTATATTAAAAGAAAATTGTTATACATCATTGTCACATTCTATATTAACAATATTCAAAAGACAATATTTAAAAAATAGTTCAATTGATCAAGTTTTATATTTACTTATCAATAATCACGAGTTTAAATTTCTTTAGAATCATTAAAAACTTATATAATCATTAACTTTAAAGTCTGTGAAATTAGTCAAGATATGCGCAAGCTGATTTAGACATCAATGTTTATAAATAAAAAATAAAAAAATTTCATTATGCAATCGAAGTATAAAAGTCACATAAATATTAACTTCTTGTGCAATTGTTCTCTTGGTTTTTACACATCGTATTCGCACCCGAAAACATGCCCACTTTAACAGGCTAAATGTCTGCCTGGTCCCTGAAGGACGGTATCACTGTTTTCAGGACTCAAAGCACGCAAGCATTACATAGGGATATCAGTATTTCTTTAATGGATAAAACTAAAGGGTATGACAGCTCTTATACACACTGTACATACGCCAGGAGAAGCAAACAAGCTTCATTTACTAACATAACTGCTCTTTTGCGAGTACTCATTCCAAAATCTGGGACAAAAATAAACATATGGAACGATAGAAGCAAAAGAACGGAAATGAAGAAGCTGAGGCTATAAGAGTTCTCTTCCTCAAATCTTTCAACAAAGGTCTCACTGCGGTGGCTTGCTGCTCTTTCTTTTCTTCTTGTTTTTTTATCTTTTATCTTTTTCTTGGTTCTCGGTACCATGCCTTTGCTTATGTGAGGCTAACTATTGATGTTACAACATTCGAACCTATAGAGGACTGTTTCTGTTGCCTCACCATTCCTGCCTTCAAGAACCACACGTGGTTCTTGAACTCTGAGTGGATGCTTTACCATTTGCAGGAGAGAAACATTTCTCGACTTCAGCACTACTTGTCTCACGTAGATGCATTGGCTAATTTCATTAGGAAGGACACGACATCATCTGATGATCCAAGTAGATAGCGAGCATTTGTGCGAGTTCGACCAACAGCACAGGAGAAGTAATTATCTCCCTTGAGATCAAGCACGTTCCATGAAATCTTTTCTGCTGATGGCCGTCGCCCACTCCCACAGCCGTGGTTAGCTGTTCTCTTCTCGGGATTTAGTAAAGGTCGCTGTGCCTTACCTTGAGATGATTTAGACACGCTTCTAATGGCTGGAAGCTTCATAGAAGGTCGTCTATCAATGGGCGATTTTAGTCCATCATTTTGCTTAGTTCTTGCAACAGCTAAGCTATCAGAAGGGAGCTCTGGCTCAAAGAAGGTGTACACATCTTCATCCTGATGATCAAGAACATGATAATGAGATTCCACCAATTAAAATGCAAGCACACCAAATCAATAGACACGTTTTCCATCGAACAGTAGATGAGACAGAGACGGTAATTTATAAAGAACTTGCTTAAGGCCTGAATTGAGAACGGGTTTTGCAAACAGTTAATAGTCAACTAAATTCCAGAAGGTGTTCTGTGAACAAGGCTGTTGCAGGATTAGCATGACTAGAGGATGGTCAGATAGATCTGACATCTGAGGTTTATGTGCATCCTATCAATGACCAATACCATATTTGAGAAATATGCACACGGAGATAAGAATGGTTTACATGAATGCTCGACATTTGAGCTAATGAGCCATTTGCAGGGCAAAGGGTACTCCGTACATCTTGGAAGTAAATCTAAGAAGGGTTTAAAAAAAGATGATTTAGAAAGCATTGTCATTGCTCTCATATTGAATCCTCAAGCAAGTTTATTAAAGCTGCCAACAAAGAAACTTTTGCAACATGATTATCACATTAGTTATTTAATAATTTCAGTTTTCCGACTTAATAAAATGCACAGTAATTCCCATTTATGAACAAAATATAAGCCTATTATAAGCTAAATCAATGTGTAAAATAAATCCAGCATGATCACGACTTATCCAAGTACATAGACCAAGTCTTGAAAACCAACATCAGATTGAGATTTTGGTCTCCCAGGATTCTGCTTAATATTGCTAGAGAGATTTAAGTTGATGAAATTACCTTTCCCAGAAAATGGCCAATGCATAGGACATAATCAATTGGTGTTGTCATGGATTTACTATGGACAATCTCTCCCAGTATACGATCAATAGCAGCACCCTGAATAAATACAAAGCTGTCATATACAGAACAAACAAGTATTGTACTAGAACAATGAAAAATTTTAGTGGTGTCAATAATTTTAACTATATCAATCATATCGTTACCTTTGTAACACCAACTGCTCGAACCTCAACTGATCGATTCCCTTGGACCACATCAACAGAGGCATTTGAAATTGGGCCCGTCCAGAGGTGTTGCAACATATCCCTTGCTTGAAGCCTCCCAAATTCAACATCTACCATCATAGTAATATCAGAACAAAACAACAATGAAGCAAGCAGAGATAAATAAATTTCAAAATTTAGCTGGTCCAAATTCCAAAAAGACACATACCTGCATACTTGTAATTCCATACAAGTGATGTTTCACAGCGTTCAAAATGTGATCGGGGAGTACGTTCTGTGAAGTACTCAAAAACATGCTGAAAAGAAGTGAAATGTGTCATATGGCTATAGGCAAGAAGGGATAATTAAAAATGAACACTATTATAACAGAAGCACCTTCACACTGTCAACCCATTCCATATTTAAGTGTTCTGGCATTGTTGTCATCCATTCTCCCTTTGTAAGTCGCAAAAACATTCCATGTTCTGCTGCCAACCACATGTCATACTCCCCAAAGTTCTGAGGAAGAGATAACACTTGGTTAAGACATTTTCATAACAGGGTAAATAGGAAATTAATGTGAAATAGAGAAAATACATCATCTAATGTTTTTCGGTCACTCCCACTGAGAACAACAATGGTTGTCTTTCTATCACTGCAAAGTGCTGTCAATGCTTCTTTTAACTCTGGGTGCAATTTAAGTTCCATTTCTTTAATTTGATCAGCTCTTCTCCCAGGAGTGTCCGCTGGCTCAGTCAATGTTGCATTGAATCCCTGTAGCGTACACACCAATCATATGAAGGCAGAAAGCAAGCACAGAAACATTTTTACAACAATTAAAATCAGGAACATAAACCATATATTAAACTATGATGAAAATTTCCCAAAATCCACATTAGGATTTCAATATCATGCTGGAAAGAAGAAAAGCAAATGTTTAATATGACAGGTAACTCCTATTTAATATGTTCCAAGGTTATGCTTTGTTCAGAAAAATAGCAGAAATATTCATGTCATGAATTCATTTTGTTACGAATTTATTGATTATTGAGGCAATGGGTGATGCCATGATGATCACCATGTAAAATAGATGAGAAATTTGACCTTATCCATCACTGCAAGGCTGCTTCACTCAACATAATTCAGATGCAATTTTTAATACCGTGCTAGTAGGCTTTAAGGCATGGAATAGAGGTAGAAATTGGTGCTTTCTCCAAGATCTAAAACTTTCATTTTCAGCTCAACCTTGAGTGATTTAATGTTTTATTTAATTGCATTAGTTTGGTGTGTGTGTGAGTGTTGGCTCAGCATACTCCTCTACAACCTGGGACACAGAATACCATTAACAGGCAAAAGAAAAAATTAAAATGAAGGACATAAAATTCTTTCACTAGAAATAGATTGTCTAGATTCCTAACAGAACAAAGTCGCACAAATTCTGGCATGTGTCTAAAATATACTTGTAACAGGATTTCTTATTTTGAGCCGAGACATAATGATTTTTTTCAAACTTAAAAAGAGCAGACAGTAATTATATATGTAAAAAAAGCAGCATACCAGTATGAGCAATCGATTAGTAGACTGCAAATAACGACTAATTGCATCTTCTTCTGGAAGTGCAGGTGGCACTTGCTTGGTCCTTAGTTGTGCCTCGATAACTGTATCATCTAGTTCACTGTATGGAAAATATTCAAAAATCAAAGTTTAGCACCACAAAATGAAAGTTGAAAAGCTGGAAATTTCTATTCTTGTTTTCATAAAGACTGCAAAATATCAAAATAGCCACATTAAATAATAAAGTTTTCATACATCAGAACTACACATTTCCAAGTTGAATTATGATTATTAGCAATATGATACTTGACAATATTTGCTAAACAAAAACACCAGAAGATTTTCATTTTCACATACTTAACGAGTCTATTCATCACTATTTAAAGGTTATTGGTACTGATCAATTATTTCCAATTATACTTCACTCTATACACATGTGGTATGGTCATTTATTAGCATGCACCAACAGCATTCAAAAATAAAAAACTGATTAAAGGCCATAATATTGAAATCAATTTCACTTATCCAGACTTAATCTATCCTCCTCCTTCATAGGTGCTAAAGAATAAATCTGCAAGGTCTCCCACAAAACCTTATGCAGATGAAAAAAGAAGCCTTCTCTGTGAAGCAAGCAGCCAGATTAGCGAATATCATGAAACACAATTTCTCGAATTCAAGTGCGTAAAAGCACAATAGAAGTGTGTACTCTGATGCATTGCATCAGATAAAGAAGGTAGTTCTTTAGGACAAGGTTATGATAGCACAAGGGGGTTTCATTTAACAGGTTTCTTCCATGCTGTGAACTCATAAGCCCCCTAATTACAATAGAAAAATAATATCAACAACCTAGTTACCGATGTCCAAAAAGGTTTTAAGACCTAAAGTACTTTTGGTCTTTTTCTCAAAGATAATTTCTGCTATTACACGTGTACCTCACAAAAGTTTCAGCCCATTCTTGAGCAGTGTGGGTTGTCACATGGACAAAGTTGTGGCGATGTCGCTTCTCTCTTTCTTCAGGGGACATAGTTAGAGCTTGGCGTATTGAATCAGCAACTTCAGTGATGTTCCAAGGATTCACAAGGATTGCTCCAGCACCTAGAGATTGGGCTGCACCTGCAAACTACAAAAATACAAAAAGCCTGCTTTTTTTAAGACTGGGAGATTATAATCCATAAAATACAGATAGTAATTATTCAAATATACAGCTATTGACAATTTATAATATATGATTGATTTTCATTCCAAATCAATGCAGAAAAACACAGCATCAAGGTTTGGTGTTCATGGAGCTTGTATTTGGTCATCAGTAGATAAAATAACTCCACATGTATTGCTGAGATCAAAATCATAGAGCTTCACTATGGAATCCTGCACAAGTCAAAATCATATACTACAATTTAAAAACCAAGTCTTCTGCCTCTGAAGTTTGTGGGGATTCCATTCTCATTGTTTACCAAATTATTTCACAGGAAGTAAAAAAAAAAATTGTGATAAATTGATATATGTCCTCCATTAGTTATTCGGAAGAAAAAGAAACTTTTGTTCACTAACTTCAACATTAAATTTATTTTCCAAGCAATTGGTGATTATGTTTATGAAAGTTGCTGCTTGTTGCTACATGAGCAAATATCATGGAAGGTGTCAGATCCAGCCATGTCAAGCCAAAACGTTAAGGCAATAAAAAGAAAGAGATCCATTAAAAGGATACACCAATAGTTACATAAAAACGACAAGAAGACTAACAAAACTACGTTTTCGCACTTGCAAGAGATAAACAACATCACAAATTTTAGATAAAATCCAGACATCACACATTTCAACTCATCTGTAATTACCTCACTAAGAATGAGCACACCTTTCTTCGAATCTTGGCATGCTACAAACTCATAACTGACGAGATTCATTCCATCCCTTAAAGAAGTTACAAGAGCAACATCTGCAAAGGGAGAGAAAAAACATTATGGGGAATGACAAATTATCATCTGCAAAACAGATCAGGTTTCTTGTATGTTCATTCCATTTCCAATAACAATACTATTAAACCAGTGAGATTTCCACTTTTAGGAGAAAACATTGTCGATTTTCACTGTGATTAACGCTGTCAACATTCTGAGACAAAGTTCTAGTTCTTGAAGTTTGCCCAAAGTCTAAAATGAAAGCATTTCCAGACCTCTACTGACACTTTGATATTTATACATTGTCTGATTTCAAATCTTCTAACTTCATGAATTGACTGTAAATCTGACACCATGTGGTACCCTAGAACAGATAGCATACTTTCGTAGTCAATTCTTGGAAGAATGGCATTTCACAAGTAATAAGAAGATGAGACTCAAACATTAAACAATAGCATAAAATCCTGCTTGGAAGTACATCATTTCCAGTTAGAGCAGTTAATACATAAGGAAAGGCATTTATTCAAATAGTGAAGATGAGCAGAGTACAATATGAATGTGTAAATAACATAACTTGTGAACAAATAGGACTTCTTACAAAAAGATTTGCTCATAAAAATATATACATACATGTGCGCACGCGTGCGAGTGCATGCATAAATGTATGTGTCCACTCCATTTAGAAGAGTGTGTGTGACATGGTTGTTCAGATGAACATGTCTTGAACAAACTCCATACCGTCCTAATAATGAGCTAACATCCAAGAGATGCAAATGCGTTTGGAACAGTTTACAGGAACAAAAACCAAAGGGATGTCAATTTTAGTATCATCATGTCGTAGTCATTGTCTTGGGTTTTGATAATATGTATGTAACAATTCTTGATAAGTAGAATGTAATGCACAAAGGATATGCTACTAAACACACACAAGCACAGACAGTGCACAAACACAAATTGATGTCTCAAACTGATAATATTTTAGTTGCATTCCACTTCATAAGTTTAGAACTTATTATTTAGCTTTTTTGATGATTTGGCTTTTGAAGTCATTCCCAACCCTGCTTATATAAATGCAGCTGTCCAGGAAATATTGGCGCTCCCACTTGCACATCCATTCCATTATATACAAATGTGTGCTATGTGGCTTTTCAGATAAGAACCATTTTAAATGAGGATTCTGTTGCCGTCCAATAAATAAGGTAGCATCTAACTGATGCAAGAGTTTGAAACATAGGCTGCAGGCTGCAGTCTGAATAACCAGCAAGGATGTGAACTTTAGTATTGGCTGTCATTTCCATTTTTACCTTGTCCTTATTGTAGTTATTATCATTACATTTATCATTAATAATTAATCTGCAGTGCTTCTAAATGATGGAGAATTTGTTCTGTTTGATATTTCATTGCCACATAACAAGATTTACTGTGGAAATGGTAAGAAGGATTAAAAACTTTAAAATGACTGGTAAAGGAAATGGGGGAAAATTAAATAAATTCAGAAGAGAAACTTAACCAAATTCAGGGAAATAAACATCCAAATCCGAAGATTATAGCACATGATCAATCTATAGGTCAAAAATATTTCAATAAAACACATTTGTGTGCTGCCCATATGCACTTAGCCACATAGTAGTTGCTAAAACAGGAATGTTTATCTCTTACATGCCAGCTGTATTTAATAAGATACGTGTCAATTGTGGGTAAAAGCTTAAGTTAGAGATAAGATTTTCTTAAAAACAGGTAGAAAGGTTAAAATAAGGGCATCATGATTAAGAGTCTTTTAGTGAAACCATATTTGACAATTGGTAATAAGAGCCACTAATATTGGCTGCTCCATTATTTTCAGTTGCAGAAATATCAATAAGGTTAATCTTATGCAGAAATAGAAAAAACTATAAAAAAAATTCCAAAAAAAATGAAGATAGTAGGAAAACCTATGTTAAAGGATGAAAAAATTACCGGTAACTGCATATAAAGCACACAAGGCATGGAAGTCGAGAGAGCGATCCTGCAAGCATAAAAGAAACTGCTTCAGGAATTTCCCATTAATGATCCCCAGATGCAAGATTAAATCATTAGAAGATGACTCAGAAAAACAAGGCATTTTTCAGGAGCAGAGTATAAATCTTTAAAGAAGTTCTAATACTACAATAAAATCTCCCACAGGCAAGCAGAAACCTAGCCAAGGTCTTCAGATTCCTCTTATTTATAAACCACCCAGCTCAAAAACTGGCATCTTGTTATCTGTTTCTTTTCTTTTCTTTTTTTTTCCCCCATACTGTATTGTTTTGTTGAGACCTGAAAAAAACTTCGCACACAAAAACTGTTTTCTCCCACATAAAATCCTTTTGTTTTCTCAAAACGTTTTCTCAATGGCTTCCACTTCAGTTGGACATAGAATGTAAAAACATTCAGTTATGTTTGGCTATAGCTTCGTATGCCAGGATTTTCCTTTCAATATGAAGGCCAAACGCCCTTTGGCTCATCCTTTTTTTCTGAAACAGAGATCTGCATGAGAGTTCTTATTTTTATATTCAAATATGAGGCAAAATGTTTATGGTGGCTAGGTATTTTATTCAAGTATTTGGTTTAGACACAAGTACATTTCCAGCAGAGATTCATTTCTAAAAAGTATCGCAAGAAGCTAGAAATGAGATCAACATACAGCCAATGATAAATTTACTCCTTTCAAATAGTAATTTGTCAAGCCAACAAGCAATCTATAATGCACCTCAAAATTTTCATTTATAATCCAACATTGAGTTGAAAAATCAAAAACATACCAGGTGGTGTATTGGAACAGCAGTTAATGTTCCAAATCTGCCATTAATGCGTCCAACAATTTCATGAACTTGGCTTGTAAGTTTTTGATCTGTGAATATAACAAGAAAAACTTACTGGTTTATCTTTTTCGAGAAGGCACAAAAGCCACAGTTTAGAATGCTACACAAGGCTAAGAGTCAATAATCTGTTATCATGGCTGAGACAGCAACAAGCACATCAAAATCAATAAAGCCTAACATTGCTGATACAAATACACTAGAAGACAAAAAAAAATCGATGCACCTCGAATGACAAATCAGAAGAAATGAAATTAAGGAAATCTAAACCCAGTTTGCAAGTAACCAATGAATTTATCAAGGGAATAATAACGAGATAAGAGTCGAAAAAACTACTACAAAACACAAACTATTACTAAACTAGAAAATCTTGAGTTATCTCGTAGGTGTTACTAACTTCTATAAGCACCTAAGATCAACAACTCAATAAAGATAGTATCTCTATCTACCATTATATATATTTGGGAGCATTCTCTCATGCATTTTTTCACTCTCCTATGTCCCTTGTCTATTAATGTTTTCTCTCATGTCATTTTTCTAATTTTGAAAAATAATGCCCTCAAACCAAAGAAGAAAAAAACAAAGAAACATAAAAAAAATTATAAATTAATTTTAAAAGTTAATAGAACTAGGAAAACCTAGAAAATAAAAAAGAAATGAAAAATAAAGAATAGAATTGAAAAAACTAGGAAATTAAGAACTTGGAACATCCCAATATAAAAGTGAACTAAATCATAAAAAATATAAAAAACATTGAAAACAAGTGAAAATTTTGAAAACCCGCATCAAGCAAGACCCTTTTTTATATATATCTTTTTGGGATTTTCCTTGGCTTTTCAAGTTTTTGTTCTAATTTTTGAAAATGAAATTTTCATTTTCTTCTAACTTTTTTAAAATTAATTTTTCTGACATTTTCCTTCAAAAAGTGAGAAAAGATTGTATGAAAAAAAATACGAAAATATAAGGGCATGTGAGTAAATAATTCCTAAAATGGCATTTAATATGTCCAATTTATTAGGGTAGCTAAATCAAGTGACCCCAACTCAATATTTTGCACGTAACTCGCAATGGGCAATAACCTCATGTAATTGTGGTATGATGGCATGCTCAAGAGTTGAGATCCAGATTTCATGTTCACATTCCTCATTTTCCTTTTGAGTGGCAGCTGAAGGCTTGAGCTAACTCTAGTTGTAAGGCCTGAGGTGAGGATTTCCATAGAGACCTTAGGTTCAATTTACAGTGACCTCCACTATAGAGAAAAATTGAAAAAGAAAAAACCATAAAAATATAAATGTAGCTTCTATCATTTAGGAAAAAATAGTAACATAAGCAGTGCAATTTGGAACATTTTTGTACACATAGGACACAACCAGTGCTTAGGAGCGAAGATCCAACTTGATTCCCAGACCTTTTCTTTCGTAGCATATATTGTTTCGGCATATGGGACAACATAACTCTTAAAGACATAAATTCCACAGTACAGTCAGTTTGAAATGCCAACATGATGATGACTAATGTCATATATGGAACTGTATCAAGGGTGTTAGAAATCATACACTCAGGAACATCTGTTCTTGTTGGCACAGCAATCTGCAGTAGAACAACTTTATCACGCCAGGCGGAATTCTCCTCGAGAAATTTTTCAAATGCAAGAATCTTCTGTGGAATTCCTTTAATCATATCAAGGCGGTCAACACCTAGCATTACCTGTTAATTATAATAATTTCAGCAGGAATGAGATAGTAGAATATAATCTAATGACATGGTTTGTGAGAAAAAAGGGATGACAGTGAAGTTGACAGCGTGAGAGAACCTAAACCTTAAAAGTTAAAAGACGTAAGATAATTACATGAAGGTTTAATTCTATAAAGATCAGAACAAATGACCATGAGATTCTTATGGAGTAGTGCTCATTTCAGAATATGCTAGTCTTGGTGCTGGAGCCTGGAGCTAGTTAATCATTTTAAAAAATATGGGTCAAAAACAGCTGACCATCTTCTTCTTTTCTTCTTTTTTTCCCCTCAAATACTTTAGTAAGAGAACTGACTGTTCAAGTGTTCATGAGAAACAAAATTCAACTGACATGAAATAAAACAGAAATTCAAATTATGTATGATTTGGCAGCTGGCACTGGAGGTTCTCCAAGTTTCCATGGCCAACAAAAATCAGAGATCCCATATCATGCCTATTACATATGTTTCAAGTACTTCAAATCATATACTCATGCAATAAATGTCAGGTTCATAATTGAAAAACTTGTAGGTTTCAACTACCATATTTTAGAAAATGAAGAACTTAATCAAGTAAAGATCAGATCTACCTTTCGGCCAGCAAATCTTTCCTTCAGTTCTTTGATGTGTTCCTGGACTTGAGGGAGTTCAAGAGCTCTTATGAACCGATCTGAGTCTATCCCAATGGGAAACTGATTACAAGAAGATGAAAGAGCATGATTATCATAACAGGAGTAGAACCTTATTTGCTCATGCTGTGGTGCAACACCAGAAAGTATGGAGTGACTCAGTGAAAAAAGGCAAGGGGAATTCAAATGAATAATTCTACTCAAACATACCGCAGCAACTCGAGTCAGCCTCCCTTGATCCTCAACGCCTTCAGGTGTGCCCTCTAGCCCAAGAATACGAGTACAAGCACTAACAAAATGTCTTGCATAGTCATAGGTGTGAAACCTGAGGAAAAATTAACATGTTAAGTTAAAGTCGTGAGTAATAATAAGTCTTAGCAAATACTGCAAGAATGCTCTTACATCTGAAGCAAAACAAAAGAACCAAAAGGAAAAGGGGTCCTATTCATGTTACCATGAAATTAATTTGCAGTATCAAAAAAATATTAGTGAGTTTGAAAGCAAAATTCCTGTTATATTCAACAACCAAGAGTGGCCTCTAAAACCAAATGATTTAATGTCAAACTAAAGATAACCCTAGTTCTAGATTCCTACCTATACAAACCCTGGACACAGAGCCACTCCATATTTCATTCAATAATGCTAGATTTAAAGACCCTACATCAAAATGTTCAGAGCAGTCAGTTATTTATGGATTCCTTTCCTAAATTACTAATTTTCCTCTAGCTTCCCTCATTAACTGTAACTACCAAAACTCAGATAAAGTTCAATCTGATGATTTCAAGCCTAAATGCACTTCAACTTTTTGTTGGCCTGCCACAAAAAAAACAAACAAGGAATCTCATTGGATCATTAGGTTTCAGTCGCACTTGTCTCTAAATAGACAAGGGAGTTCAGAAGAGGAACAGAAATAAAGTCCCTTACATTAATTACGTGTACAGTGAACACAAGAGATACTAACTCAGGTGGAGGGTGCAAAATATGGAAATGATGAATGAATGAACCATTCTAGTTTAAGTGAATTTCAAACAATTTACAAATCCAGCCATTTTCCCTTGTCAATGTTTAACCGTATCAACAATGCTAGCAAAGCTAAAATGGAATGCTATATATGATTTAAGAGACTTGCATTACATAAGTGAAACTTACCCAACTAAATCGGCTGCAAGAACAGAACGTAGTAGGTCTGATCGAGATGGCAGCGTCCTATGGATTTCAGAAGAAGGAAAGGGTGTGTGGAGAAACCAACCAACTTTCATATTATTATTGTATTCCTTAAGGCATTTTGGGAGGTACATCAAATGGTAATCATGGCACCAGACAACATCACCCTCCTCATAGTGCTGATTCACCACATCAGCAAACATTTGGTTTGCCTTCTTATATGCAGCAAACTGAGACTGGAAACTTCTGGTCGTGGCAAGTCGATCTTCTTGTGGAAGCCCAAGGTAATGAAAGAGGGGCCACAATATATTGTTGCAGTAGCCATTATAATATTGATGAACAATCTCTTCGTCAAGGAATACCGGAATACACCTCTGCAATAATTGAAGAAGAGGAGAGAATCAGAAACTTTTGATTTGTTAAGTTCAAAAGGTTTCAGGCACAGAAAGTTTTACCTTTTCAGCCAAAGCTTCAGTAAGCGCCTTCTGGCCAACTTCATCTGGCACATTAACTCCAGCCCAACCAATCCATTTCGCCTCAAACTCCTTTACACCTTCGGTAACGTTGTCCGAAACACATCAGGTACATGATCACAAGAGGAATGAGAAAATGCAACAAAGATAAAATACAGAATTAAGTAGAGAACAAATCAGAGGAGATACAAAAGCCTGAACAGTAAGAATGAATAATTTCAATGACAAACCCAACTCGAGTAATATTAGTCTCAATTACTTTGGGGTCCACTACATGTATTGTTATTCTCCATTCCATCAAATGGTTATAACAAAAATCAATGTAATTGCATACCTAGAAGAGCAGTGACTAAGCCCCCAGCACTTATCTCCAAAGACCATGAGTCTTCACCTCTTCTAACTGCAGATACAGGTAGTCTATTAGCTACCACCAACAGCCGTTGCCTTAAAGGCCTGACATCCAGCTTTTCATATCCCTCTGCGATAGCACCTTCCAAGTATTGTTCGATAAATGAATTGTTTAAGCTGTCACCTTCTCGCGTGCGCAAATCATTTTCACATGCTTCAGTTCCTCTATGGTTATCAGTTACCTCATTTGAATAGGCAGACCTGATACTTCTCCTTTGCTCTCTTATCTTTAAGAGCCGTCCGACACGACCTGAGTTAAGGGTAGAGTTACCGTTGTACTGGTTTCCAGGCATACGCTCACAACTTTAGTAACCCAACCTCCAATCAACAATTTGATGGGATAATGGTGTTTTCAGAGCAATTGAATCTCCTACATTTTTGTTTGAAAGTAAATTAAGTGCTCAGTAATCCCTATAAGCCACACAAAAATCTCAGTCCTAGTAAGTAAGACACTAAGAGAACTACATCAAATCATTGTCACATCTTAAAAAACAGAGTGAAACACATTTCTACGGCTGTATAAAATCCAATTATCGGGCTGAAATAAATGGCATGAGCATCTTTTGCATATTCATCAAACAAGACAAACACAAAATGACATAAGGGCAACGAGAAAGAGATAAAACAGAGAATGGGATCCACAGAATAGCACTGAAGCAACAAAAATGGGGTCTACAAAAAAAATCCTAGCTATTTAAGCCCAAATATTTGAACCTTCTCATTCAAAAAATAAACTTCAAATATCCAAAAAAGCATCACCACCCTTTTTTCCAGTTCATGAAAGCAAGACTGACAGATTGGCAAAGCGCGGACAAGAAGAATCATAAGATCCACAGAAGCAATTCAATTTAGCACACAAAAACAGAGCTCTCTTTGTTTATTTTCACTCAGTTGAAAAGGCAAATACATTGCATGAACAGAAATACTACAAAACACTTCCTCCAACTTGAAAATCAAGTTGAGCTTAAAAACACAAACGCAAGTTAAAAAGAATCCAAGATATTCCAAACACAAAACATGAATTACAACTCAAACAAGAACGACATCAAGAACCGACCTAGGCAGGCAATATAAGAAGTAGCTTGACAGTTGGCACCAGACTTTCGGGGATTACAAAAAAAAAAAACAAGGATTCGGTGAAAAAGATTGATCTTTTCACTCAATTGTGAAGCTATATTTGAATTTATAAAGATGGGTTTCAAGTAGAGAGAGAGAGAGAGATGGGAGAAAGAAAAACGAGGGGGAGCACAAAATCCCCGTGCAAGCTTTATAGGGTGCATCAAGATTCAGAAGCCATGCAAGGATTGTGTTTTTTTTTTTAAATAATACACAATCTTTTATACCGTCAAAAGGTATGTGATTAATTAAAAATTTGAGGTCTGATTTTTAAGGAAATATCATTTACCACGATAAGTAACATATTATAGCTTCTACATCGATAGATATTAACTAATATTTTAGTATTAATTATGTAAAATATTTTGTTAGAGATAAAGATGATACAGATTAATGAGTAATATTGACCTAAGAATTGGATAAGTATTCATTATTTAAACAATCAACGCTAAAGATTAAGAAAATAGTTTTAAACAAAGAAAGAAAAATTCAATATATATATATATATACACACACACATATTCAGTTATCATTTGGTGTAATTAATTGATATGCCTATTTGTTGGGGTTTGTAATTATAATGCCTTTTTATTGGCAACAACATTTTTAGTAATTTCTTGCATTATTAGCAACCAAGAAAATTCTATTGCCTTAAATAGAGAAATTATGCGTAGATTTATTATTGATGATATTTATTATATTATTCTCGTTTTCGAAAATTGTAAGAGCAAATTTACTGCAGGTTCAATGGTAAAAAGTAATAAATTTTTTTAAAAAAACTTGTGGGACAAAATTATTATTATTATTATTATTATTACATAAAAAATCAGAGGTGCCATCATTTTTTTCTTTTTCACTCAAAATTGCACAAACTATATTGTGCCACACACACAATCTAATTGGATACCCAAAACCAAAATAACAAGAGTTTTAATGTAAAGATCAAACTATTGTTTGAAGACCATCCAATTAAATTAACCTAATTATTTATTCAACTAAACACTCCAATGAAACCCTTCAATCCAACGTCTCTGAACAAGTAATCATATTATTTAATTCAGGAAAAAGTCTCCAGACTTCGCGTTAAAGCAATTAAGCAAAATGGGTGCATTAATATTTCCTAGCATACTTACAACTCCATAATTTATTGTTTATTGAGAAATACACAAGAACAAACTTTACTATAAAGGAACTAGCACAAGTGCCATGGCAAGTTTTATGCATGGAATTATGACGCATGATTTTCACATGTAACAGTGATTTGATTCCAGGATTGGTTTAAGCCGGTCTATTTTTTATTTTTTTTTACCAAGATGATATTATTTTTAAAAAAGAATCCAAAAAATAAAAATTGATTTCCTATTCCATGAATCAATCCCTTTAAAGATTTCCTATTCGTTTTTTAATTCAGTAGTTGAGAGGAAATTCCTCCGAGTTTCCTGTTGCTTACCCAAGCGAGTTTCATTGCAGGATTTATTTCCAACTATTTTATATGCATGATTAATGTATTTCTATTACAAAATGTTGAAACTTTGACGGCTAGAATTATAAATCTAAGAGATTGGTGTGGTGATTTTTAAGTTTAGATTCTACACTAATCTTCTGAAGAACATGGACGCACAAACTTAATTTTTAACTCCTGAAAAACTTAATTACTATTTAAAATGATGTCAACTTCAACCCCCATATCCACATCCGAAAATATTATTATTTTTATTTTTTAGTTTAACGTGGGTGTCCGGGCCAGTTTACGCGTACCTCGACTAATTCCACGGGCCCTGAAGTTAACGATCATATAAACCTCCAGTAGCCATCATATGAGCAATCACATGACTTGAACCTGAGATCATAGAAAAAATAAATTTTTTAGTCTCAAACTCTTACCCACCATCTAAATGATTAAAAAACTGTTGAGAAGTAGTAGAAGTAAACTGTTGAGAAGTAGTAGAAGTAACCATACCGCACCAATAGCTTAAAGCGGTTGCATGTAAACATAGATTACTAAACG
>Ga0307514_10002896_pt1 | contig 17092 bp, 19 predicted proteins | sample 16_EM_MG_FD_203088 | JGI IMG/M metagenome (GOLD analysis project Ga0307514, IMG submission 203088) | Populus trichocarpa ectomycorrhiza microbial communities from riparian zone in the Pacific Northwest, United States - 16_EM | ecosystem: Host-associated > Plants > Roots > Unclassified | place...
CCTCCCGGGAGGTGGAGTCGACGCTGGTGGTGATGGCGGCCACGGTCGGGACTCAGCCAGCTCATCCTCTCAGTCGATCAAAGTCCGACTGTCATCAATGCCGAATACCCTCCAGAAACTCAACGTCAACAAGCGGGATACGAGGACCATTGACGAGATCGTCCGAGATCGCGAGAGGAACAAGGAGGGCCGCGTCCTTAATGGCGACCAGGCCAAGGAGTTCAACGATTGGTTTGGTAAGAAGAAGGACACCACCAGTCTGGCCAATAAGACTGCTGCTTTGGACCTTTCGGCAAACGACTCTCGTTCTGGTACACCCACCTTGTCGGCAAAGCCCGCTTCGAGCTCCACTCTCAACAAGAAACCTTCAACGGCGAGCCTTCCTTCCTTTAGCAGGACCAAGAACATGACGAGTCCGGGCTCATCAAAAGCCACTCCCCATTCCAGAGCTGGTCTCTCATCTAGACCTACCGGTCCCGGAGCCGCTAAACCCCGTCCATCATCAGCTCATATCCCTTCTTCTGCGGGAAAGAAACATCGTCGATCCGAATCTTTCTCCGAGGATGACGAAGAATACGATTCTCCTCCCTCCAAGAAACGGTATGCTCCGCCTGCGCAGGATGACTATAGGTCGGAGATTTGGAAGCTCTTTGGGAAGGATCGGTCGTCGTATGTGAACAATACGGTGGATAGTGATGAGGATAATATGGAGGCGGATGCGATGGATCTCGAAAGGGAGGAGATGAGAAGGTTCGTGGTTATGAGGACTTGTGGTCCTTTACCCGCGCTAACGGTTATTTGTGCGCACGTATGTTTAGTGCTCGGCTCGCTCGGAAGGAGGATGAGCAAGCTCTCCGCGAGGAGAAGATGCACGAGCACGAGAAGAGGAAGAAGAAAATGGAGAAAGACCGTCGGTGAGGCTCCCGCGAGCACTAGCCTCCTGGGCCGCCACCCTCCGTTCCAAAATCCCTTTTCATCATCATCGCGATGTTCTCGCCTTCCCCCAACCTTGGGTTTTCTTTTTTCACCGCTGTCATTTTCTCACTATCTATTTGTCTCGTGCTCGCTCCCCAGTATTGTCCATATTCCATAACTCATACAAGCCAACTCTCGAGTCTCCCTCCCAATCATACATATACACACAATTTGTACAACGTATCATCTTTCCACATGTGTTTCCACGACTTGTTTTTTTTTGCTCCTCGATGCTGCCTTAATCGATGTCTCGATTCTTTCTCGTATATTTGTAGAATCTCGGTCGTTCTTGTTACCTCCCTTTGGGTTTTCCGATCGAGATTGTCGTAACGGTGTGAGGATGTCGCCGGAGATGACATTGGACATTTTGCGTTGCAGAGGATTTGTGGATGCTTGTCGAACGTTGAACGTTTAACCACTCATTCATTTATCCTACCCTAGATGAGAGAACTGTACTTATGCTTAGACTGTTTGTAATCTCACTTGGTTTCGTCGGTGGACGGAATACCATCTCGTTCGAAAAAAAAAAAAAAAAAGTGGGTCATTTAAATCGCGTCGCTGATCTGTGCTGCAACGAGAAGGGCTCTGGGTGATTGCAAGAGCGCTTTCGGCCTTTTTTTCTCACTCGTTTGACCACCACCAGCAGGGGGGCTGCGCCATGTTTGTTACTCGATGTTCCACTTCCAACTGGCGAATCCTGGAATAGACGGTTGCTGCCTGCCTGGCCAGGATTTCGTTGAGAAGGGGTAGTACCGAGGACACAACCACTTTCATATGATTCTGTGATTCGTTTGCTGCGATAAGTCGGCGATTCCGGACGTGGCTCGAGCACCAGTTCATCGACGCAGTTACCGCCGGAATCCTTCGCTGCTGGACTGGCTGGTAATCTTCACGACCTACCGTGGCCCTGGGTGGACATCGAAGATTGTGCGGGGAGTGTGCGCAGAAGTGGTCCGATGAATGGATACTTCCCTTGTTGTGAATAGGCAAATACATCGGTTGGGACGTGGCTCGAATTCAGACGCGAGAAAACCCCGCCGATTGGATGAATGGCAGCTTGAGACACATATCTTGCCCCAGCCCGCTGCTTCTTCCCTTCCCTTCTGGCAACGCCTTGGCGAGTCACCCATAGTCGAACGCCCATTTCACATACCCTGCCTGATGAGAACACGACTTAGAAAAAAGTCGCTTTCCTTCTCACTGTGCGTGCACCAAATCTCGGGTGCGAGAATCGTAGGAATTGGGTTCTAGAACGAAGGCTGAAGTGGTGGAAATATCCGCCATGCGATCCGAGGACGGCAGGTTCGACCTATCACCAAGTTGAGCAATATTTCCCAGTACATATGGGAGTACGACCCGACCTTACCGCCCCATCCTCTCGGGGTAAGTGTTGTTTCGCCGTTTCTCGAGTGACCCACTCTCCCTTCAAGACAATCAGTTGGTCTTTTACGACCGCGAGTGGATAGAACCAAATGCTCCCAGTCTCATCCCCATCCCGTATACCGGTTGAACAACATCCGTTCGACTTTGATGGACGGTCGCGCCATACCCTGGGGGTGAAGGGGATCAGCTCCATAACCTCGGTAGGCCCGGATTTACTTGGAACACGCCTGGTTCCTATGTTCAGAAACGCAGCCGAGATTGCCGTGGACCTACGAGCGTTGTCGCCGGGTCACCTTCCTCGTCTACGAGGCCGTTCTTCTTCAGTAGTAACCACGCCGGGGGTAGGACAAAATGCACAGGGTTCGATATCGTAAGAGTTCGACGGGAGTCCCCGTGCGTCACCAGACGGACCCTAGTTGTGAACGCACCGGACTCAAACGCGTCCATGAGCCTACGAAGCGCAGGAAGAGGAAACACCTACGCGCTTACTAGTGCTGGCTCGAAATGGAACGAATGCCACGAGGCGAGCTATCTGTTACCACACCACCATTCTACATCGACTCGGTGACGAAATGAAGTTGCCAAGTTTTCTCCATCTACCAAGGAGTTATGGCACGATGTCTTCCAGAGGTGGGATATCGTGCGATATCCGCCGGTGCTAAAGGGCAGAACCTCGTGCCCCCCATACTTGACACCCCTGCTCCCCTTTGTTTTTCGTTTTAATGACAGGCCGTCCTTTGCTGTGCTCTTATTTTGGGAGGGTTTTTTGACCGATCCCAAGCCCACTTCTTGTCTTCGACATCGCGACGCTGGCTCAACACATTCTCCCCCCTGGACGAACGGAACCGCTCCTCTTGTTGCTCCGACACTCTGGAGGTGTTCGATGTTGGTTTCTCGGGCGAACGACTTTCCGGTCCATCCGACTGCAGCGATAGGGAGAAAGAACTGAACCTACAGACCCCCGCAGTGCGTCTTTCCGAAGCTCTCTCAAGCAGGGACAACGAACTTCATTCTACCAGTAAGTGGACCTATGGTTTATCCGTATTGGAAAGTATGTTTACGTCTGTATGGACGACTTAGGTACATTCTACTCCCTCCTGAATAGATGGCGGTGAGATAGGCGTCAAATGGAGGTCGTCAGACCAGCTCTCGTGTTTCGTAATGTCTGCCTCGACTTTCTTCAACTTTTGCTTTATGGCGTAGTTGGAATCTGACCCAACGGCGACCCTTAGAGAGGGACACGGATCGGTTGCAAGCTTATTGAAAAGCATGCTAGTTGCTTCGCATGGCTCTCCGACAACCCCGTTTACCCTGAGCCCGCGGATTATGTTTCCCATCAGCGTGGGATCACTGTAGGCAGGGTGGACCGGGAATTCGGGTACGGATTCTGGTTGCAACATCCCAGTCCTGGAGCCACCGAATTGCAGAAGAGTGACCTTTGCGAGTGTTAGACCGTTTCTGATAGAACGCGATTGTACCGACCTTGATGTTCCACTTTGGGTCGAGTTCTGCGGCAAGAGCCTCTGTGGCGCCTTCTAGAGCTGATGGGAAGAAGGGCGGTCATTGGATGGTCTTTTCCGAAAATTCCAGGGACAATACCATGTTTTGAGGCGCTGTAATACCCCATAGAAGCGAATGGGACGATGGCAGCTGTGGAGGAAGCGTTCCATAACCTCCCTCCCTGAGGCTTATTAACCTCACGGAAGAAGCGGACGGTCTCCCTGGAAACATTCATAGCTCCCCAGAAGTTGACATCGAACATCTTCTTTGCCACGTCGTCTGGGGTTCCTTCGATCTCCGCTACCATGTTACTGCCTGCGTTGTTGAAGACGATGTCGATACGACCGAACCTTTCCTCTGCGTATTTGAAGGCGGCAGTGATGTCGTCTTTGTTTGTGACGTCAAGCTTGAGGATGTGGAGTTTTTCGGGGGGATATTTGGCCTTGAGGTCATCCAAGACCGAGGGTTTTCGGAGGGTGGCAATTGCGATGTCCCCGTTGTCAAGGACAGTCTTGGTCATTGCGAGACCAATTCCAGAGGACGAACCAGTGACTACATGCGACAGTCGTCAGTTATGCGAACAACTACGACGCAAGGTATGTTCCTCACTGAACCAAACACGCGGAGGGCTCATAGTGTAGAGGCGGGCAGGTGAGGTGTCCTTGCTCGTGAATGGGAGAAACAAGGGTTCTTCGAAACACACCCTGTGCTCATCTTTAAATCCCCATTCGAATATCCACCGAGCGCATTATTTTTTGAGCGTACAGCTCACGAGCTGCAGCACCCACTCGAGCCCCACTCACTTTGTAACCACTCGAGCACCCACTCACTTTGTAACCACTCCGGCAGTCATCAGTCATCGCCCGACCTGCCGGAACCCTCAGCCGGCAGGTCATCGGTCATCAGAGGGTAGACGCTAAATGCGATTGTGGGCGCCTAATGAAAAATCTGCTAAACTTTCCTCCTTCCTTGCGCGCCAACGGTACCAGGCGGCGAGGAATTGACAGAAAAGAGGCTGTGGACTACTCGGAAGCCCTGGAATAAAAATACAGAAAAGTTCACTGCAGGAGTCGAACCCACGGACGCCGATCTAGGGATATGTCTGACTCCTTGCTTTCAGGCTCTTTCGATGACCTCAATGAGCTATTCGAAAGTCACTTTATTATCCAATTAATGCTTGCCGGCTCGCTGAAGGAGGAAGCCTGCCAGTGGCGGTCATCAGTAGAGCTGCCGGCCCACCGGCGCTTGTCATCCCCTAACCTGCCAAAACTCCGGCAGGTCATCGGTCATCCCCAAGTCTGCCCGGCGCTTGTCATCATCACCTTCGGCAATTGCCGTTGCCGGAGTGGTCGTGCGCCGACAGCTCCTCGGCACGTCCGGGTGACGGTGATCATTGAACTGTACAGTCATCAAGAGAAACATTCCCACGGCCCCCCACCCGATATTCCGACCCACCACACAGCGACCGGACCACCAAGATCCACACGCTGCAACGATGCCAGGCAAAGTCAAGGCCTACGAACTCCAGTCAAAGTGCGCATTTGTTTGTTGAGATATACACCTCTCTGGCTGATTCTCATCACACTGGTGTTGTTCGATTCTATGTGCAGGACCAAGAACGACTTGACCAAACAGTTGGCTGAGCTCAAGCATGATCTTCTGACTCTGCGCGTACAAAAGATCGCCGGCGGATCTGCTGCCAAATTGACCAAGATGTTCGTTTCTCCCTCTCCCCCTCGGACACGCTTGGAAATGGGGAAATGCTGATTTTTGACTTTGTAACAGCAATGCCGTTCGAAAGTCGATCGCTCGGGTGTTGACCGTGACCAACCAAAAGTCTCGTCAAAACCTTCGGGAGCTCTACAAGAAAAAGAAGTACCTCCCTCTTGACCTGCGACCGAAGAAGACGAGGGCTATCCGAAGGCGGTTGACTGCTGTGCGTGTTTCTCACCCCTCGTTTGCTCCTTGCCCGTGACATCTCCTAACGATCTTGTCACTGTGCAGCACGAGAAGAAGCTGAAGACGACAAGGCAACGCAAGAAGGATATTCACTTCCCCACGAGGAAGTACGCCGTGAAAGCAGATTAAATTCACCCGTTTTCTCCCCCCGTTGCTGTGTTTGTCTATGTACCTCCAGGAAGATAATCATCATCCTTCACTGTATGCCGTACACTCGCACTTGATCATGCATATACACAGTATATGAAAAGCAAAAAGGAAAGAATGTCGAATAATAAACAATGCAAATGCGGGATATACATGATGGGTACATACACGGATAACGGGGTATTCAGGATCAGTATTGGAACAATTTCTTGAGAAAATCTGCCGCAGCTTCCTTGACTCCCGCATCGACGTTGGGATTAGAAAGCAGTTCCGTCGCCAGGTCGGATTTCTGCTTGATCTTCTCTCGTTCCCTCGCCCTCTCCAACTCGAGAACCTCCCTCTCCTCTTTCCGTTTCTCCATCTCTCTCCGTAACCGGCTATCTTCCTGTTCCCTCTCGTCCCTCCTCTTCATGAACTCCAGTTTTGCACGACTGTCTTCCGATTGGGACTGCACCATATGGGCGTAACTCGCGATGAGGGTCTGGGTCAGCGCGGTAAGATGCCCCACGGTTTGTTCGATCCCGGTCATCGAGCTTGAACTGGCTACGACCAATTGATTCAATGGTTGCGAAGGAGGCTGAGTTGACTGAGTCGAATGGTACGTCGGCAGCGGGCTAGAATCCAGCATCCCATGATGTATGTGCCTTATCGGTGGTGATGACGGTGGTGGCGGCTGCAGTTGATCGGTGTGGTGGTCGTGATGGGAGGGGGGTTCCGGACTCCTTGGATCGGGGACTTGAACCGAAGGACCCGGATCTGACATGGAAGGAGGAGCAGGAGTTGGCGGTTCGCGCTCTCGTTGTCCGCCATGCCCAGATGATACCACAAGCATAGACCGGTTTGTGTCTGCGTAAAATCTGTTGAACCGTCGCCCGATAGTTGATGCATGAGGCGTGGATGATGGAATAAAAATGGATTGGTTAGCCGATCGTATGGGAAGGAAGGCAGGGCGGATAACAAAGGGAGTGACACGGACCGGTTCTTGAACATTTCATACCACCCATTCTTGACCCAGCTGTCGATGATGCGCGGACTGAGATTGCCGATAGAGCAGCCAGCTGCCCTGGCGGCCTCGAGTCGTTTCTCAAAATGGGTCTGCCGCTCGTTCTGATTGGATGGATCGACCAACCCCGCCTCTAACGGGCCATTGAATTGCTCGAACGTCGTCAATTGCTTGAATGTGTCCAAATTCCGATGGTAACAACTCTTGAGAGCCGTGAACGTCTTCCGGTTATTGAATAGCGCTTGCGCACACTATAGAAGTTGAGGCGAAAGAAAGGCATGTGAGATCTCCGGCATTCAAAAGGGAACAGAATGAGCGGGGATTGGATGGACCGACCGCAACGAACAACGTCAGACGGATACCGGCACGCCCCATCCGCATGTGCCTGAGATGCAATGGAAGGAAGACGGCGCGAGGTGGAAGGAACCAGCTCGCTTATTATGAGGGTGCAAGGGGGCGCAAGAAAACAAGACAACAATCAGAAAGTTATCTAACGCACCTCTCGGAAACAGGTGTTCATCTTTGTTCCAAACTGTTCCCAATGCTCGTCGGAACCGAGAAGCCAGATGAAAAACTTGGTCTTCTCGTCATCAGACCAATGCTTTGCACCTGGGTTATCGACGGCCCCTCCCAGCAAGTCCTCACCGGCCCCACCGCCACTGACGTGATCCTGCGTGTGACCGTGTCCGTACTGACTCCCACGTCGCCTCTTGCCCGACTTGTCATCCCCCGGCATAGCATCGGATTGCTTGCGTTTGCTTGTGCTTCTGGAGGGTGATGTAATGACGTTGGGTGGAGAGGAGGACGGGGGATGATACATCATTGATGATGCTGATGATCCCGGTTGACCCCCACCAGACCCCAAGTCCTGCTGAACTTGTTGGGCAGACGGGCTAGGGTCATTGCTCGTTGACTGCTGCTGTTGCTGCTGGGTCTGCTGGGGTGGGGGTGGTGGGGGAGGTACCGGTGGTTGCTGCTGCTGGCTAGCGAGACCTATGGCTGTTCGTCGTGGATCTTGTGAAGGTGGTGGCTGCTGGGTTTGTTGGGAAGGTAATGCGTAATGCAGGGAACCGGCGACTGGTTGTGGCTGTTGTTGAGCTATATGTGAATGGGAATGCGAGTGGGAGTGGGTAGGGGCGTGATTGTGATTATGATTGGGATGACTATGGCTCGTGTGATTCGAGTGATTGTGGGTAGTGTGTGGTTGAGGTGGGGGATGGCCATAAACATGGTTGTAATCCTTGTCATTTTGAAATCATTGCGATCAGTATATGAATTGGAAAATGACCAAAGTAAAAATGGTGTGATCAGAGGATCAGGAAGGGAGCAGCGAGTCGGTGGTAGTGGGGTGGCCATTTGTCAGGACTACAGTCTTCCCCTCTGCCCACACACAAACTGGCCTTGGCTCGACGAATAGATCACCCCTTCCACATAGGAGGGACAACCATGACGCACGACAGCCGGTCCCAGACCACAAGGGAACGTGTTACCCTTCTGTGAGAAAGAAGCCGGCAACACGCAGGCCGCAAACCGCAGGTGGTTGTGGGTGGTATGGCCTGGGTCGGACGAAAGTGCGTGTGTTTGTTTAGCCGTGCATGCGGTGGAAACCGAACCCCGCCGGGGCGGATTACGGATGTGAATTGGGGATCGAGACCATTGGAGACCCGGGTCGCAGGGGGATGGAAGATGGCGAGGGAGAGCCGGAGATACGGGAAGTGGATGAAGTGGTGGGAGAAGGAAGACGAAAAACGGAATGAATACCCACCGACTGCTGTGGCTGTCTACCCACGACGAGGGTATCAGACAATGTCGTAGCCGCCGTAGCCGACATTTTTCTGTTTATTTTTTTACCCGTCGTATCCGCCTCGCTAAGTGCGGAGTCGGTCAGTCCACAGACCACACACGCGATCTTGGAAACTGAACCTGATGGACGACGAACCTTTCAAACCGACTCTCGGCTAATCCCGGCGCATCGGTTCATTTCGCTTCCACAGATTTCTCACAGTCCCTGAAAGCTTAGAAATAAATAAATGTTTCCGTTTCTCGCCGGGCTGGATAAGATTACAGGAGAGGAGAATTGAGTACAGGTTCTGGTAAGGACTGTGGTCCATATGCATCAATTGTGGTACAGGCGTTTCAAGAAGGCACCAAAGTGCGAAGGGACGATCCATCGGTCTCGGTTCTCTGGCGAACAGACCAGCTTCAGTTTTGGACTTGTAAACTCTGGCAACAACTATAATCCGGAGAACAGAGTTCAAATGATCAACGATCAGTATGGCTGATTTTGGCACGACAGGTTTGATAACCAAAGGGGAGGGGGTCGTAGCGGTATACTCCTAGATCAATAGAACCGAGGACCAGTGGGAGGTGACGAAACGAAGACGAATAAGATCCATATATGATCAAGCGCATGAAGAAGGCGAGAACCGGATCTTCAGGGCGCCGTTCGATGATATCCACGGAACGGCCCTTAGATCCAGTGGTGACAAAAAAGGATCAACAACAAAAGGGGATTGGCTGGACTTACAAAACGCCGATAGAGGTCTATTAGTTCCACAGTAGCCTTCTTGACGAACACCAGGGCGAGACCGCATCCCTGTCTCTGGCCTTCGTGGTGGAAATAGCAATCTTCTTCTGGCTCCAATGGGAATTGACATTCGGTCTCGAGGAAAAGCCCGATCGAATCACATGTCACCCAGCACTCTGGTCGTTCAAGGGACAAGATGTGATGGATCTCCCTAGGGAACACCTACGCGGGATTCAGTTAGGGACGCCGGAGAACGGCATTTTCCTGCGACTCGACTCGCCTTTTCCCGATATGCAACCAAGGTTGGGATCGGGATGTTTCTCACCCACCCCACCGCAGGGTCTACCAAGTAGGGCGAAGGGTTGTCGCCTTTCGCGTGAATTGATCCCTCGCGTACATGCGGTATGACGGCCATCTCCCACTTTTTGAACAACGAAGCCGAGCAACGAGAGGAAGGGTATCTCCGATGGAGAAGAGAAGGGTGAAAACAGGGGGAGGTGCGTGAGGGCAGTCTCCAGTTCCCACAACACAAATATACTGACCAGCTGGTGATATATGATACCCGATGCCATCGCCGGAGTGCCTATTGATGACCATCTTTAGCAGTGCAGACCTCAGGAATGATCCTATGGCCGGCGGCCTCGTTTTCCCGACGTCAGGTTTGCTGATCCTCGCAGCCAAATGGATCTGACCGGAGTCTGCAGCGAGAAAACTGAGTTTTGCAGACTGATGATCGCAGTGATCAACAGCGGTGGTATCGCTCTGGTCGTCATTACAAGCTGATAGGACAGCGCGCTTATCTTCCAGTAGGAACATAAAGGGAGAGGTTTTGACTGCTGCGCCGGGGATGTGTTCGTTTCATGTTACCAAAAGCGAGAAGGGCGAGCGTTTGAGCTTTCCCGGAGTTATCAGTGTGTTGGGAGATGGAACGTTGAACAATAGCCAAGTGCGGATGTAGATCGCAGCACAAGAGCATCCTTTGGAGGGGAATCCTCAGGCACGCCGCTTCATGAGATCAGGAGAGCATTCGGGAGGGATCGTGATTGGAGGAATTCCAATACCTATTTCGGAGGCAGCAGTGGGCCGCTGAAAGGACCGTCTGCGGTCATACAAAGGAGTTCTGTACTTGTGGTACCGGTCAATATGTAATCCACAAGGGCGATCGAACCGAGGAAGAGTTAGAGTCATGGGACGACGGAGAATGGAGATACCAATAAGGGCGGTTCGCTTGAAAGGCTTGAATCGTGCTCAGACGTCCAGCGTCCCGTCCGATCGGTTTGACATCAGCCAAAAACTTGAGCTTACTCGCCTCACCAGTACTTCAAGCTGAGCCTTCTCGAGTGACGATGATCGAGGGTCCTGGGCGCAACACAGGTCAGGATCACTCGGCAAGTTGGGATTATGTGTAATGGTTTGGTTTGATGGTGCGAGAATCGCACCCCTGCAATGCTCACCTTGGATTTCCAAACGGGCGCGCCTTTCCATTGGATTGCTTATATGAGCGAACGCAGGATCACGAACCATCAGTACGGTTTGGTTCTCTAAACGATGGCGTACTAGAATGGGTCTGAAGAGAACACTCCTACTCAACAATCTTCCAGGTCGTGTGCCAGCTTCTGGAAACCCTGGGGAGAATCACACGGTTGCCGAGTTTATGCGTGAGCCGGGAGCGCGTCTCTCTCAGGGGTACAGGGAGGAAGTCTTCATTCAATTTGTACACTCTTGTTCGATTCTTCAAAGTACACAAGAGAGATACAGTCGACAACCCAACACGCCGGAGAGTATAGACGTTCAATCACGCTCGGTCGTGCAGACGATGTTGGATTCCTCAAGAACAAAAACACATTGATTTAAATGGAGGCACGAGTTGAGTGAACGGAGAAACCAAACCTGATAGTTGGTGGTCTTGCCTGTGTTTTCATTTCGAATCGCATAGCGGATGCTGCCGTCTTCGACTTCGAAGACTTCCTTGATTTCTCCCTTGGTATGGGCTACATTGTCATGTGCACCGCCGATGGCCCGGTATTCGACAAAGTCACCGGCCTAATCGAGCCATTCAGACAGAATCCCGCGCCTCGATGTGGACGGGACCAGACGTACCTTGAACTGAGCTTTGGAAATTGGCATCGTAGTGAGAGGTGGTTGGACGGGTGGTAGTTGGTGAGGAAGAAAGGTTCGTCGCAGGAGAGGGTTTATAAACTCGCAGAAAATCATAGGGGCAATTTGACTAGCGGGAGGGGCACTACGACATCATCGGTGACGGAGGGGGAATGGGCATCGCGATCGAGGAGAACAACCGTCGGACACCACAATGGTTCCGCGGGTGGAGGAAATACCAAATTACGGCTCAACGGAAAGGGAAAGGTCACTCGGCGTTTTGGGGAGATGTCCCAGCCATTGTTACAGACATGGTGGCGGACGGAGTATGCATAGACTCCCCGAGCCAAGATCTGAGTGGGTAATCGTCGGACCCGCAAAAAAGTTACGCGTAGTAGAGTAATTCCACAGAGATGTGCGTCGGGGTCAATCCATCCTAGCTCTGGCAGAAAGACTGGATGAGAGAGGGATCAAAACGGCTACCGTGGGCCGAATCCGTCATCGTGAGCGCCGCCGGCTCCCCTTCTCTGTCTCCGTCCATCATGACCACCAACCCGAGTCCTTTTGATGTCAACCAAGAAGTGATTCTCCAAGTAAGGCCCACTCCCTCTCACAACCTACTCATCCAACTTTAACCGTGCATTTATTCTGTGGAATAGGCTGCTCTCGAGAATTCTTTCTCCAGCATCAGCTCGATCCCAGAAACCTCCGCCGGGTCTGTTTCCACCGTTTCGGACACTACGATTACTACCCCTGCGACCACCTCCGAACCCCAACCCGTTTCGGACGCGTCGACGGAACCTGTTCCGGGCGACGCTCACGACAAGTGGAAAGCAGAATATGAATCGAACTTGACAAAGTGGAAACACGAGAGCGCCGCCCAACGAGAGAAGGCGGAGAAAGTTCGGGGCGAATGGGAGACCAAGAGATCCTCCATCGGTCCCACGACCTTCGTTGGCGTCAGCGTTGGGGAGAAGGAATCCGAGTTAGGTGAACACCTGGCAAAGATACAGCGCGGTGCTACAGGAGAGCTTGGAACTGGTTGGGAGGAAGTCAACGAGAATGATAGTACAACTGTCTCCGCTAATGTTACCCCGGTGCGTTTTTTTTTTTCACCCGTCCTCCAGTCCACGCTGAGAGCCTGGCTCTGACGTTTTTATATAGGAACTAATCAATCAAGACCTGTCACCGTCCAACTCTTCTTTGACGACCTTACCCGCAGCGCAGACAGCTACGACTCCTGGACACCGACGTTCTCCATCGAACTCTTCCAATTCAAAATGGGATTCATCCATTCCCAGTTCACTAACCTCATCGTACCCTTCTCTGTCATTCCCTGAGCCACATCCCCAGCAAGATACCCACCAAACCTCATCATCCACCCCCCAACACATGCGCAACCCTCGTTACACTGAAACTCGCACTCATGACCACCAAGGAAACGAACAACCACCGCGTCCCCCAGCATCCACTGCGATTCTTGATTCTTCCCTTTCGACAAAGACGCGGGTCATCGCTCTCCTGGGCTCGCTAACCATCAACCTCTTCTTGCCATTCGTTAATGGCGTGATGATGGGCTTCGGCGAGATCTATGCCGAGAACGTATTGTGGAAGTGGTTTGGATGGACCAAGGACCGGAACAGTCGGATTAATAGGGAAACCGGAAGTGTCGGTAATGTTGGTTTACGAAGGCATTAGATTTATTTCTACGTTCAGGTTGGATTGGACCAAGATCTACAGGAGCCATATCCTTCGCGATTTGGATTTACGACCCACCGCAGACGAACTATCCCCTAACATCTCGTATCTTGGCTTATAACCTCGGGACACCCAATGTGTAGACCGCAGTCGGCGCTTCTCTATTGTAGGCTCAGACTGAAAATTCACCGGAAATTTCCGTTTTTACATCAGTTTTGGGGACCGTGGGACGATGATACCACCTACTTCACAAGACGTCCTGGGGACTTTCATCCGCAGTGTTTACTTCGCCATGCAGAACTCCTCTACTTGGGATGAAATAGTAAGCGGCGAGGACATCCACACCCGTCTACCGTGGATCAGTGCTAGTTACCTCTTGCAGATGACAAGTGGTCCTGCTCGGATAGGGAGAAGGCAAAGTGGAAGGTACTGGCCGCCTTCCTGATTTCCCCCTTGGCGCTGTTAGGTTCGACTGTGTGATGAGTGAGGGGTGGAGAGGAACCCTGATACGGTCGGGTCGGCGGAGGCCAAGCGGACTAGATTCAGAGCCTGCAGTCGGTGAAAAGACGATTAAGCGAAACGTACCTCCAGAGCAGCCAATTGAGCTTTCAATTCCTACAGAGCCTTCGCGGGGTCATGTTTAGCCGCCCCTGGCTTATCAGAAGAGACTTGAGTTTCTTGACGTTGATCCGAGTTTCGTTCACCTTGGTCTGTTTAGTCAATCATTTGAGTTCTTGTAAACTACGATCCTTCGTGGAAAGAGAACATGCGTACGAAAGTTTACTGGGAAGAATTCGCTCGGAGGTGGTCTGAGCGCGAACGCATATCAAGAGGTCCTGCTGGCCACCCGGCAACCACCAACCGACCTTTAACGTTTAACCATGACCACCACCTACGCCCACTACCTTGTCGCCTACCCTCATCCCTCAGTTCCCAAAAATTCGCGCATCGAGATGGTTAAACTAGACTCTGAAGTAAGTGGGAAAATGCTCCGTGAACTACTTAAGAGTATATACAAAGAACACTCCAGCGACCTCGACTCTGCTACCCTCTGGACGGTGAGTCATTCAGCGATGGCTCAATTTTCACCCTGACCAGTATCACAGGTCTCAGAACTCGCTACTGCAAATGTGGAGAGCTCCAACCAGGAAATCTATGAGCGGATCAAGGAGAGAGAAGAACACCCTGAAAATGAGATCAAGCTCTTTCGTTTCATGGCAAATCACTTTCCCAGTGGCCCACAACTGCCATTGGGAAACTGGGTCGACATCGAGTTCGCAACTATTTGATGCGACACCCTTCATGTAATTTCCGGGGACACGAGTCCCGGGTTGTCCTTTTTTTCGTTTACTTCCGTGCATAAAAAACTTTTGCACGGATCAGAATCAAGTGGTAAACAGCAACCAAGTCAACCAGTATGTTTTTGTTTATATCCATTTGCCCTCGCCGAGGGGAGCACCCCGGATGGTCATGGCGGTGGGATCCAGTCAGCCGGAGACCGTGGAAAACAACACAGTGAGACTTGTGTTTCGGATGCGAATTGGTTGATAGATCAGTTCCGGGAACGGAAAAGTGGATAAGTCCCGAGCATACCCTCTTGTTTGCTTGACTGGGATTGCGGGTAAGGTACAGATGGACATGCAGGGTGTGACACATCTGCTAGGATCTGGCAGCCCCAGTCTGATCACAGGTGCTGCTAGGTGATGTCTGACAAGTGACTTTCCACAATTTACTGATGTAGAGCTACAAAATACAGCGGGGGATCGAGAAAGATTGGTAGGTTACAATGCGAGGGAGTACATAGAAACAATTAGTTGAGAAAAATACACCAAAAACCATAATTGCTGTCGAAGATATGGACGTGCCGTAAGGTACTTATTTTGAGAGCAATTTGTGTCGAATAACCGGGGCTGAGTGGCACACCAAGTGTTCCCATAGAATACTGGAACGTGACTGTGGGATTGGGGTATGAATCTCCCTGGGTGACCTCCCAAGGTGCGGTTACTGAGGCATCGGCATCGATGGATGGGAAACTACTGCTCGGCCTCTGGAGGCGGCTCGGGGTTGGCGTGATCGATGGAACCTGCGGGTTCCTCAACCCAGTCGTCACACTCGGGAGTGGTGGAGAGTTCGACGGGGTCACGGGCTCGGACGCTGAAAGGAGAATACTGGAGGGGTGTACCCTCTAGGCGGTTGAAGGTGGACAGATGCATCGGAGATGCGGCTCCCTCTGGAGAGAGAGGAGAGGTGTAACCCGCAGAGAGGACAGGCTCCAACGCATCCAACAGTAAATCCACCTGCTCTGGAACAACGGGACTCGGTGGAGAGCGAATGTCATTTGTAAAGCGAGTCATGCCGGTACACTCACCAGTGGGCCCCGTTTCTGTGTCGTCTGCTTCTAAAGTCACACTTTGCTCACCCAAAATTCCATCGGAAAACTCCGCAGGGGTAGAGATCCCACTAGATCTGCAGCGAGGCACCAGCTCAGGGCTGGCGACGCTAAAGGATGGCATTAACGCCACGGTTGAGTCCAGACCCGCTAGTTCCTTTCCATCAGCAAGCGATGGGTTAGAATGAGCAGTCGGTCTTAGCTCCGCTGGGCCAGAGATGCTTGTGGGAGACACCTCAGACCGAACAGACAAGCCAGGGGACACCGTGTACGCCCATTTATGCATCCCCGATCCTCTCTCCCCTGAATGAGTGTCCCGATTGAACTCTGGAGCTGCATCGTGATCGTAGAAGAGTTCGGACAAAGCGGGGCGAGGTGGGTAGTATTCACCGAGCACGTCTTCGGCTGCGAAAGGGATAGATGAGCGATGGCGAACTTTCCAGGGGTCAAAACAACACACCAAGTATCCCTTCACACAGACAACCATCTAGATGATCATCCCCACAGGTATAGATATCCTTCAACCACGCAAAACGGACATCCTTGGGCCTGATATTATTACTATGGCGAGGATCACTGTCCTTGTGTCCATTTAGCCTGCAAGTTTTGGTACCGGAGTTGATGAGAGACGTCTCCTGTTGGCCAAAGCGGGTCAGAGGGGGAAATGAAGGAGGTAGGATTAACCTACAAAAGAAGAAAACCCCCGATGGTGGATGGGAATAGTTATGGGACACATGGGAGATCCGAGAGGGGCGACATCTGAGAGTGCACAAGGTGAGTCAACCGGCTCTGAAGAGCGATATTAATTGCCTACCGCGTGTATTCGTATCTTCAAATTCGTAGTCCGAAACCAACGTTTGTGCGTCAGAAGGGGGAGTTTGATGAACGGGAAGAGTGTACTCCTCGGGTTCGGAGGTGCAATCCGAATCCTGGGATCCTTCAGGGAGAGGAGTACGATCACTCGAGCCTCGGACCAGAAGGAGGAATATGGAATCGTCGGTTTTGGCAGAGACGCCGCCATCGTCCTTCGCGGGCATGTACCACTCAGATGCTAGAAACAGAAGTCAGTTTTTTGAGAGGCGAGACTCCGCCGAAGTGGCACACCTATAGGGGCATCCAATGACGCGACAACATCGATGGAGAAAGACACGGTGGAAGTGGTTGCAGACAACTCAGTTACCACATGGTTGGACGAGAGTTTGATTTCCGCGTTGAAGAGTGCTTTGCCGTCGGCGTTAGCGATGACGACAGGGAAGCTCCGAGATGTTTCCGGGAAGTCAATGTGGGATCCGCGAGAATGACTATCCGGTTCCGGTCCCGGGAAACCTGCCTCCGATCCTGAATATGAGGGAATACTGGTGACCGTGGGCATGGAGTAGAAAATTTCTCCCGGGGCCTTGCAGTTCACATCGCA
>Ga0307514_10002897_pt1 | contig 17090 bp, 22 predicted proteins | sample 16_EM_MG_FD_203088 | JGI IMG/M metagenome (GOLD analysis project Ga0307514, IMG submission 203088) | Populus trichocarpa ectomycorrhiza microbial communities from riparian zone in the Pacific Northwest, United States - 16_EM | ecosystem: Host-associated > Plants > Roots > Unclassified | place...
CAAGTGGAGGAGTTCTTCTCATCACCAATCTATCCTCACTCTTCTCATTTCTATTCATCCCGGTTATCAGTTCTCTACTCCTCAAGTTATTATTAGTAACTCCCTCACTCACGCTTGCCCTTCTATTCACCTACTTCATTGGGATTGTCCTGTTGAGCTGCCTAACAAAGTTAGAGAATTCATCCAGGAATTAGACGAAGCTCTTCAAGAAGACCTATACAATTTCCTTGATTGTATAGATCACTGGTTCCAACTCTATTGGGAATCCATCACTCCCAACGAATACTACCCACCCACACTCACACCCACTCATCCCCCTCTCCTCCCCATCACACCTGCAAATCCTTTCACTATTCCTCTGGTATACCAACAGTGAGTATCAGGCTTAACAACCTGTTGAATGTGTCTGTGTCAGCCAGTCATGTGATCAGATCATCTGACTGTGGGAATTTTTCTGTAGTATATAGTAGTAGTGATCCCATCAATCATACCTTGCCTTTCTCCCCCATCATGTATCTCAACACAACCCTGACAGGTATTATCCTTTGTCTACAACATTACATTCAAACCGCCCTATCAAGATTACTAAGTAAGTGATCCACTTTGATAGTCTCTAAGTCGTTCAAGTCTCTATCCTGTGGATCAGAGAACATTGTTGATTCCCAAGCCTAGGACACCGCTATCATATTGAGACATAGCACTGAAGTTATAGGGAAAAGAGTGGCCCTGACACACTACATATATATCCCTATAGATCTGTCAACCCCTACCTTCATTGCATCTGACAGGCTTACCCTAACCCAGGTGTAGTGCTTATGAAGCTCTTGATAAATCCCTCTGTAGTCCATCAAGGTTTGCCTGGTTGACAACACCTCACTGAGCCTGTGCTCAGGTTTAGTGCTAAGAGAGGAAGTAAGGAAACTGTTTGTAAGGTATCCTAAACCATGAAGTGTTTATATCCTCTTGCCACTACATCAGATTCAGGTAACTGTAAAAGTCTTCAACATTCATCAGGAAAACCTGGAGTCAGCTTTGTTGCAATTGTGTACAACCAAACTGCTTTGGTGGGACTGTCACATATTCCAAGCACTTCGGAGTGATTCCACCAGTCCTCGGTCCATGGAAGCGCATTGATGCGCTCCCCTGAAGTTTTGTAGGTGCACCATTAAATCAGTCTACGCCCATTCAAATTACGAGCGTTGCCCATACAGTCAAGATACGGTGCCCGTACAATAGTTCAGATAAAGAAAAAAAACCCAGCCCCGATTTTATGCACTTCAATGCACCTGGAACTGACTGTCAATGATGAAAGCGCTTCGAAGCGCTTCCATGAAAGCCACCATCCTTCCAAGCGCTTCAACCTCGTCGAAGTTGACTCGGTATTTTCCTGATGTTACTGGGGGAAGGATACCCCACACATAGCCATCCTTCCAAAATGATGGTAGTAATTGGTAAGGAGCATCATTGCTACATGAAAAACAAGTCACCAAGTTTTACATTATTTTGTTATACTCCCAAGAGCAATCTCCTTCCTTCAAAAACATAAGTCTTTTCATCGGATGTACCCAGATCTGACAAAACCTCATAACCAACCTCCAGTGATGGATCCTCAACCAGCGAGTCAAGCATTACCTCTTGACGAGCTTTGCCTGCTATGGTCAGACCCGCCACCGACAAAACCACGCGTATACGCACCGGAAAGTGAAAGATGAGTTCGGCAATATCCATCCGGGAATTTGTCAATCTCCTGGTATGAACTGCAATCCCACCCGATATCTGTGCAATGGTAATGAACTAAGTCATCCCAAGTCCGTCCCCTATCTGGGCAATCTCCCCAACCAGGGGTTTTCGTACGAGTAGATTCGTCCTCCTCGAGAGCAGATACACACTTCGGAAAGAACCTTGACGCAACACGAGGAGAGGAACGAGAGTATTCGTCTGGGCTTCGGGTCACGAGTGATCGTGGTTGGTCACAGGGATCCACGACGGTCTGGGGGGATTGCGTTGTACTTTTTTGGTGATCCCAAATCCTCTGAGTGTCTATCACAACGGTTGTACCGCAACTAACCGACGACGAGTTGCTCGGGAGGACGCCGCCTTCAAGTTCAATATCCCAGGTTGTAGAAAGATTGTCAAGTATCCCTTCGGCCTGCTCGGGCTGCGACCTTACATCTTCTGTGATTTTCCGAGCGAACCCGAGTGTGTGCTGTCGCTTTCTGGGATAGGCGAGTTCGTTGCAATCGAGACCTCCGCCCGACGGAGTTGAAGGTAGCTGCGGGTCCACTATAGTAGTGATGGGCTCGCCGCGGAACCGAGGTCGCGCTTGTGGTGAGAGATGTCACCGATGGTGATAACGTTGGGCAGAACTGCACTTACCAGTAAGGTCCGGAAGGGATATTCCAACTGTTGCCGAGGATGACCTCCCTTTTCCAAAAACACCCCTATCACCGACCGGTACCTGGAGGTGATCAGCGTCTGAGTTCCAAGGGCATATTGAGATGACTCACCGTCAGCCTCGATGGTCCGACATTTTTTGGGTTAAAACCGTAGAGGAATGAGAGACTGGCGGGAAGTCTTGGTTTTCCGCGATGTCGTTTTTTCCCCCTCTTCGTTGAAGCAGCCTCTGTCGGAGGCTCACTCAAAGAATCAGGGTCAGGGGTTGTACGGGTGTGTCTCTTAAGCCTTAATGGTCGCTTCCTTTCTTCTGCACCTAAAGGATGATCCTTTACCGATCGCTTTTTTCGAATTTCAGTAGATTCTTTGGTCTGTGTAGGGTCTGCCTGGGCTAGAGTGCTTCCTGAGGCTTGGACTTCGAGACAGGTGGACGCAGAGGTGTGTGATTTCGGTCGGATGGCTGCCAGAGGGTTACGAGCAATCAAGACAGGAGTTTGCAGACCGAGAGATTCAGGTAAAGATTCAACAGGACCGAGGATATCTGTGCCATAGAAGGGAACGAAAGGGAGCTGAGCGCAGACGTAAGAGCGGACCTTGTCGATGTCCATCGGTGACCGGAGATCAGGCGTGGGAAACCGGGTGAAGGAACAAATCGTGGCAGGAGGCGCGCCAACCCTTCCCCCATCTCTTGTTCTCTCCTTCCACCTTTTCTGAAACTCAAAAAAATGCTCACCAGATACACCGCTCGCAGTCTTTCTGTCCACGGTCGTTGGTTCTCTTCGTCTGTCGCCCGTCACACCAAGGTTGCTGTCCTCGGTGCGGGTGGAGGAATTGGCCAGCCTCTCTCTCTCTTGCTTAAAGCCGATCCTCTCGTTACTTCCCTGAGTCTGTATGATATCCGTGGCGCTCCAGGAGTCGCTGCCGATGTCAGCCACGTTGACACACCAGGAGAGGTGGATATTCCCCTTCTGTTTCACTGAACCTTTACTGAATGACGTGGTACCAGGTCAACGGTTACCCTGCAGACAAACTCGACGAAGCTCTTGACGGTGTCAAGGTTGTCGTAATCCCCGCTGGCGTTCCTCGAAAGGTCCCACAATCTCTTTCTATGAAGCGTGTTCATTGACTGATGCTGTTTTTCTGCTTTAGCCCGGCGTAAGTTCACATGCTCGCTGTCTCTTGGAAAATGGATTTCTCAATATCTTTCCCCCTTTGTAACAGATGACCCGTGACGACTTGTTCAATGTGCGTTCATCTTTTTTTTAGTAACTTGGACAATTCCTCACAAAGCTTTTCGGTAGACCAATGCATCCATCGTCCGCGACCTTGCTGCGGCGGTCGCCCGCGTCTCCCCAGAAGCTCACGTCCTCGTGATCTCCAACCCTGTTAACTCAACCGTTCCAATTGTTTCTGCAGTTTTCGAAAAGGCCGGCGTTTACGACCCACGACGAATCTTCGGCGTGACGACGCTTGACGTTGTTCGCGCTGCCCGTTTTGTATCCGGTATTGTGGGAACGAACCCGGTTGATACTCCGATCACAGTTATCGGCGGACACAGCGGTGTAACGATCGTGCCTCTCCTCTCACAATCATCCTTCGGAAAAGGCATTTCTGGAGAAGCGTACAACAAGGTCGTGAACCGTATTCAGTATGGTGGCGACGAAGTTGTCAAGGCCAAGGACGGCGCTGGAAGTGCCACCTTATCCATGGCTTACGCTGGTGCCAAGTTTACCAATGCCTTGCTCCGCGGCCTGGCGGGTGAGAAGGGTGTGATCACTCCAACTTTCGTCAGAAGTCCGTTGTTTGCTGGCCAGGGTATTGACTTCTTCTCCTCTAACGTCGAGCTTGGTGTAAGTGCAGAAACTTCGATCCACCGTGACCGCGCTAACGTGGATGTCCTCCCAGCTGAGCGGTGTTGAGAAAATTAATCCCATTGGAGAGTTGACTACGGAGGAAGAGAAGCTGCTGGAAGCGTGCTTGCCTGAACTGAAGAAGAATATCGAGAAGGGCAAGGCCTTTGTCGAATCCTCTCCTTAATTTACCACTATACACGACTTTAAGATATCATTAGAACAAGACTCGAGTGATATAATAAAACATGCCTAGCGGTGCTTGGAGTACCTGCCCTTGACTGTTGTGAAACCATCCTCATCTACCGTAGGGGGTTGAACGTCTGGTGCGCGGTCGAGCCCATGTCCATCTTCATCATCAGTGTCGGACTCCCAATCGCCCTCTTCCTCATCACTATCTTTATCCAACGGTCCAGGAAGACCGGCTTGTACAAGCATGGGTCTGTTGGAAATTGCGCTGACCTGCTGTTCCAAGCGCTGCAGACCGGCAAGATCACCCAGATGGATGTCCTTCCACAGGTTTGTGATGTCTTTTGCAACCGACTCAGTACTCTGGTCCTCTATAACGGTCTCGAACTCGTCGTCCATGATCTGAAGGAGCATCTCTTCGATGTATTCTGCGTCGGGAGGAGTAGATCGTTCTTCAAATGTGTCGACGATGACGGATGCAATCCAAGTCCGCTTCTCGGTCGAATCCGGGCCACCCCAACCATTTTGTACGGCGATCTGCAGTGCTGGCCATAACGCGAGACGAGCAATGACACCTCTAGCGAAGGAGAGAGAGGTGGAGGAAGGAGGGGACGGATTGGACATGTTTTGTGCGTGGTCGATCAAGTTGAAATTGTTTCTTGTTTGATCTCAATCATCGTCCCATCCAAGGTGACCACCACAGCGAAGAGGGATGGTCTCCTCATCGCCTACGGATTCCGAGTCCACAGAGACTAGCAGACCGCCCGCAGTCAGCAGCCTCAAGTCCCACTTTGAACAGATTGCCAGCGCCAATTCTCAATTCCCGTCCAGCAAAAAGCTTACGGTTTCTGGTCTCGGCTTTCCAACCAGTACCAGTGGCCTCTTGACAGTAGACCATGGGTTCAGCCCCCGCCAGAGGACGTCTTCTGATGATCTTCACTCTCGGGCAGACGACCATGATGATGGGCAGCGTCCCGCAGTTCACCTCGGGTCTGTCTCCTCGCCGGAGCTCAGGCCTTCTAAACGGCCCCCCCCTCCCCCTCCAATCCGTTCTTCCAAGCCAGTCTCTCCAAGCGTATCCCCAAGCTTACGTCCCGTTCCGATTCCTTCTCTTCCCAATCCGTCCACCGTTCCCGCAAAGCGTCCCCCTCCCCCAATACCTTCGTCCCCCCTCCCGAAATCAGACTTACCCCTCCCTCACACAGGAAACGTAGCTTTCACACGAGGGAGTTTTTCAAGGTTTGGATGGTTCGAAGCATCGCGCCATGCTATGGCTGATTCGCGTGTGACACATACAGCAGCGATACCCATCTACCTCAACCCATCCACCCACTATCAAAGGCGGTTGACATTACTCATCTGTCGGAGACCACGGACAGCTTGCAGCTCCGGAACGGGGATAACCTCTCTCCCCCTCCGCTTCCTGTCAGAAAAATTGGGAACCCCCTAGCTTCTGACGACAACAAGCCTGTCATTTGGGGTAGTCCCACGGTCCGAATCGATCCTATCCAGGATCCAAAACCCTCTCGCGTTGTACCTCCGCGCCCTCCGCCACGCCCAAAAAATTCGGTCTCTTTATCTCAACTAGTTCCCCCATTCAGCAACCCTCATACCCCACCACCACTACCGGCTAGAAGGGTTGCTTCCTTCGTTTTTGAGGATATCCCCCCTTCGCGCACTCCCGCCTTACGCATCACAGAAAACACAACGTCCCCGGAAGCCATTATAGAAACTTCCCCAACTATCACTGAACGTAAAATATTTGGAAGCCTTCCCCCTCCCCCAAAACGGCAGATTGGTTTGAAGGATGACGTTCCGGAATTCAAGCGCCAGCAACAATTCTCCGATTCTTCAGATGAAGAGGAGGAGGAAGAGTCTAAAACCAGAATTGACCTTCCAGATTCTAGCCGCTCGTCGCGGAAACCCCCCTACGCCGATTTCTATCCCCACTCTGAGACACTCATTTCTGTCCCTCATAACGGAGTTTTTGCTGTGGCCGGTAGCGTCGTAGCGGTCGTTTCGTCCCATGTCGTCAAATTGTTCAACCTTGCCATTTCTGAGTCGCCTCTGTATGCCTTGGACTTGAAGGACATCTCCCCTGATCACCGCTCTAGAAAGCCCACAAGTCTCGCATTCAGAAACTCGCGTGCCCATGGCGAAAAAATCGCTCTGCTCTGGATAGGGACGAAGGACGGTCACGTTTTTGAGGTAGACCTCCGCTCCGCTGTCCTGGTTTCCTCAAAGATGGCCGCTCACGCGCAGGCTGTCACCCACATCTTCTCCACCGGTCATACGATGGTCACAATGGACGATAACGGCAAGGCCCTTGTCTTCACCCCTGACGATTCCCAAGATTTTATATTATCTAGTGCTCAAGCACGGGTGGTGCGAGTCGCCGACAAGCAGGATTTTGTGAAACTCATCGCGGGAAGGCTATGGACATCAGCCCGGGAATCGTCCTCCGGCACTACGACCTCTTCCCGTGGACCGATCGTGCGCGTGTACGATGTTTTCACATTAGGAAGTTCAGGAAGGTCGCTTTTACCAACTGAACACGTCGGGACGGTAACGTGTGGAACCATGCTCCCCTCCAACCCTGGCTATGTTTACCTCGGGCACGAGGGCGGCACTGTCACAATCTGGACGCTAGAGGGGGCACAGGGTGCACCCGAATGTGTTGATGTGGTCAAGGTGTCGACATCTGATATCCTTTGTTTAGCTGGCGTGAATGACAGGCTGTGGGGTGGTTCCAGGGCTGGACACATTTCCGCTTACGACACCTCGCAGAAACCATGGGTGATGACAAACTCCTGGGTCGCTCACAAAGACGTCCCCGTAACGCACCTGTCTGTGGACCCTTGGAGTATAACATCGGTAGGGAAGCTCTGTGCTGTCAGCGTCGGTAGAGATGAGAAGATGAGATTCTGGGATGGCCTATTGGCAGTGAGTTGGATAGGTCAGTACGGTGGTCTATTGGTACTTTGGCAGCCCGCTGAGCTCTCCCTTACCGAAGATTATGAATTAATGACCCGTGAAGACGAATACAGTTCCTACCGTGATCTGAGAACACTCATCGTGTCTTGGAACGTCGACGCCAACAAACCAGACGCACTGATCGGCGATCCGAGCAACATCGACTTTTTGAAGGAGGTTCTCACCAGTGCAAACTCACCGGACATCATTTCCATAGGCTTCCAAGAAGTCGTAGATCTCGAGAACCGGAAAGTGACGGCCAAGTCCGTTCTCCTCGGCAACAAAACAAAGGCGCATGATGGCACGATGTCGCAGAAAGTATCCACTTCTTACAAAAAGTGGTATGACCATCTCGTTCTCTCCGTTCGTCTCGCACATCCTGGCACACCATACCACGTAATCCATTCAGAAAACCTCGTTGGGCTTTTCAGTTGTATTTTCGTCAAGGCATCCGAACGGACCTCAATCAAGGACACGCACCTCAATGTTATAAAACGCGGCATGAGAGGTAATTTCGGGAATAAGGTAAGAATGCCCGCGCCATGCATAAGTCTGATCTTACGTACTCCTAGGGTGCTATCGTCTGTCGACTCATTATTGACGACTCCTCGTTGTGCTTCATCAATTGCCACTTGGCGGCAGGCCAGCATCAGGTTCGCCAGCGGGGCAGGGATGTTGCTGCGATCTTGGAAGAACGCGCCCTGTTTCCAGAACAAAGTAATTTCGATCCATGTGCCTTCGTCAACGGAGGGGACGGAACAATGGTTCTCGACCACGAGATCGTTTTCGTGAGTGTCGATCCACGTTGTGCATTGTTGTTTTCTGAAGGTCGCCCAGTTCAGTGGAGATATGAACTACCGCATCGAAGCTCGCAGGGAAGTTGTCATTGCTTCTATACGTTCCGGGGAACACCAAAACCTTCAAGCCCACGACCAGCTCTTGAAAGAGATGAAGTTCAATCGCGGGTTTCGCCTCCGTTCGTTCCAAGAAGGTCCGATCGGCTTTGTCCCAACATACAAATACGACCCCAGGACAACCGAGTTTGACACGTCCCAAAAGAAACGGATCCCTGCATGGTGCGACCGCATTCTCTGGAGAGTGCTCAGCGACTCGAGAGCCTTACAAACTCAATATCGCCGTTGGGAGGCGAATATATCCGACCACCGACCCATTTCCGCAGTATTCAACTTGAAAGTTAAATCTATAAAGCCGGCTTCAAGGGCTCATGTCGAGAGTGACGTCGAGAAAGAATGGACACGTCTTCAGCAACGACTTTTATCGGATCTCCAAAAGTTTTATGTTGATTGGGGAATTCTGTAGATCACTCAAATTTCCATTCTGACGCTCAGAAGCACTCGCATCCCGCGCCTCGTTTGTATCACACCTACAAGTACACGATTAACGTCACTGTAATCCCGCACGGACTCGCTTAGTTGTTACCTCCTCACTGTATTCTAATCCACCCCATCTTGATCCAAGTTTTCACCCTCGTCGCTGCTCGAGGACTCTGGGGCCCCAGCGGCCCCGCCACCTAGGAAGCGGTTAACTACGTTGCGGAGGATCCTCACTGGGAGCGGCTATTGTGGGGGGTGAGCACAGCCCCAGAAACACGGCCACCGAATACATTTACTTCACGCGCCTCATCATCACTGCTGTCTCCATCTGTGCCCACGACGATGGGAGCTTGGTCGGCAACATCTTGCTCGAAGTCGAGGACCCCCACCTCGCCTTCTAATTGACCTGGCATACCCAAATTGGGATTCGGCGCGCCAATGCCGTTTGCTTCTGCGATCATTAGGTCCTCCAGCGCATCCTCAGGCAATTGGGCTGCCAGCTGCGCAAATTGAATGATACCACCAGGGAATCGCTCAGCAAAATTTGGATGCGCCACAAAAAAGTCCTAGGAATCCATCGGTCTCAGTTTCGGTGAGGTGAAGCCAGCAATACAAACCTGCAATTGCCTGCGGAATACACCATCTGGTATTAGCCTCCCCAAAACGCGTTCTTCTTCCCTGGCACTCAACCTCGGAGGGCGGTATCCTAGAACATCTTCGACACCCTGGAAGAATTCCGCGTTGTATTCGCTAACCTTTAGGTATGGCGGCAGAGGGTCACATGCAAACTGTCTAGAGTTGAGAATTTCTTTTGGAACAAAAGGGAATAAGGACCGGCACGTCTTCTCAAGAACAATGACATGTCGATACACCGAAGTCTGGATTGTCGTTGCGGCTAGAACCGTAGACCGGTCCTCGTTTGTGCTCGTTGGAACTGAAAGCAGGGGAGGAAGAGACTGAATGCACTCCGACAACCAGGAGGAATGACTGCTCCCCTGCCATAGGTCCCCCCATCTTTGGACGTAGAGATGACAAAGGAGCTGTACGGCCGCATCTGTCGGGCCCGAAAGAGAACTTGGAAATGGACATAGTGTCAGGTGGTTGAATTCCACTCAAGGTCATTTGGGCGCCTCACGATGAGTCAACATGCACTTTGAAAGCGGGTTTGGATCGAATCTCCGTAGACAGCGGTATACCCGCCTTGTCTAAGACTAGCGGAAGAAGGGAAGGAAAACGTAGCACCGCAGCCCCAAACGCCTGAATACTCGATGTGTGCTCCTAAAATTTTGGAGGCGTCAGGGGATGGCAAAAGGGTAAGCGGTCCTACTAGCCTGCAATCCCCTAGAATCTTCGTGGACCTTCATTGCAAGCGCTCTGGTATACCACCACCCAGGCAAAACTGTCGGAGTAAGTCTGCCCGCGAGACCGTCTGGATTTGTTTCAAAGAATTCCCAGGTATCCAGTAACCAATCGTGCATTCCTGCCTTTAATGCGAGGCCGTCAAGATGCAGCAAGGATCCATGCGGGTCAGTCCATGGGTCGAGGGAATATAACAACTTGGCAAACTCGAACGCCGTTCGAGTGCAACCCCGTCGGTAGAGGTCACTGTTAACTGTAGGGTTACGACGCGGTAAGGTAAATAGGAATATAAACGCGACCCACACTAGTTGCCGATGAAGTGCCAAAAAGAACGGCCGATTCTCGACACGGTCGAAATCTAACCGATGACATCCACCCGTGAAATTGAACGCTCCCACGAAAGCTCGCTCGTAACTGAATAGGGCTCTGTCGGTGAAGTCGGAGGCGGCGCTGTATTCTGATATGCATTATTAGATGAAAAAGAAGTGACAGAGAACGGGATGTAGCACCTTCTCGATGACTGTACACTTCCGCTAGTTGAAGCAAGGTGTCGGCATGATAGGGTTGTGCACGTAAGAGATGATTGAATCCCTCGGGATCTGTAAACAAAGCATCAGGATAGATTCGGGGACTATCCATCCGACCGCTTACCCCCAGACACGACTGTTTGCATGAAAGCCATGGTAATTGCCCGATACTTCTTTCCGTAGTCTACTGTCCACCACACCTCCTCTGGTCGATCCAACCATCCGTAGCGGAACAGTTTATCCTCGCGTTCATCGGGAGTAAGTTGGCGAATAGACAGCCCTTCGCGTAATTGCGCCGGCCACCAGTTTGGCTTGGGATTCGTCAACGTTGACCTATGGGCCGCGTTCGCCCGCTTTGAGGCCGCACGAGAGGCAGTCTTCGGGGCAACGACAACTTTGGACCCGAAGAATTTACGTATCTCGAGCTCGCCATCGAGGTGTTGTGGGGAGATGCATAACAGGGTCATGAAGCGTTTGTGAGGTGATGGACCTGGGTTCGAAGAACCCCCGGCAACTGGTTGAAGGCCGTGCGAGTCCAGAGATAGCTCGGCCAGAACCTTATCGAAGTCCTCGTCATCACTGAATTGTCCGGTCGCAGTTTTCTGTTTCTTGGGCTTTTTGGAAGCGTTAGATCGGGGTGGATTTTGAACGATTTGGTCGGTCACAGTCTGTTTCTTTTTCTTCTTCCCCTTTCTCGTCCGGTCAGCATTACTCTCGACGAGTGAGAGGGGGAGACCACAGACTTTCTTAGGCTTCGAGAACTTACCGACTTGCTCCTCTTCTTCGAGATCTTCGACCACCAGTGCACCAAACTTTCGGTGTCGTTTAGCCTCCAAATCTTACAATCACCAGCGTAAAACGTACCATCGAAGGTTTGTCCGCACCAGTGAGCGTCTCTTCGTATTCGCTGCCGGGTCCATCGTCAGCAGGGCGCAAGGTGAAAAGTTCCTCCTGTTCTCTAAGCTGTCGCTTATTCGGTCGTGGAGGCATGGTGATGGTCTAGTGCCAACTTCCAGGGCGATCGGCTCGGGTGATTTCCCCGCTCAAGAAACGATAGTAGATGCAGTACATATATCAATGTCAATGGGGTAGACAACAGCCAATTACGCTAGGCTTTGAGTTATACCCAAAAAAAACCCCCGTTCAGTTCTCGTGATTGAACGCTCGTGCCTTCAAGTTCAAGCCGGGGACGACACCATTCTCAACCTTGTCACGGCCAACTTCCTCCACAAGCCACTTTTCGTTCGCCTTGTCATTCAATTTTCCAGTGATCGAGGGGATATCCAGCTGTAGTTCGTTGGTAATGAACAGTCCAACCTCTGGAACAGATTGAGGATGGCCCGCAAGAATGAACACATAGATATCTCACCAGTGTTATCGTGATTACCCCTTATTCTCTCCAGGTTAGCGAAGGCTCGCTTGGTGGCATAGCCGATCAGATTCACATCGACGGCCGAGTGGCCAAGCTGCGCAACTATTAGGCCATTCGGAGAAGGTTACAAGGATATGGTCCACATACAGTTCCCCACCTGGATAGTGCACGACGCTCCATGGACTGACCAAAGTGGATCCCAACGGCGGAGGCGGAGGACTTGAGTTTGTTCGCAACGGCGATCTCGGTGGAACTGTGCATAAAAGCTTCAGCGAACAAGAAAGAGATCTGAGAGTGCCACAAACTTTGCATCTGTAATACCATACTGAGAAAAAGTCTTCAATAGGAAGCCCTGCGGGTCTGATCCATTGTACTTATTCCACAGGCTACCGAGATAGTCGGAAGTATGTTTTGCAGCAGCAACAGCCTCAACATTGTATCTGTTGGCGAGTGGTTACTGGATGTTCATAATCAGGCACTCGAGGCACTTGCTGGTATTCGCCGGTGTTAACGATTCCTCCGAGAGTGAGGCCACCACACTCATGATCAGCTGTACCAAGAAGTATGGTCTCATCTGAAGTGGTATCAAGGTATTCCTTGAGGTAATCAATAACTTGGTTGTACTAGGGGCGCAAAAAAACAGGTTAGGACGGTACCAGGAGTTGGGGAGCAGCCCACCATCAATATCTCATGTAAGTGACCGGCAAGGTCATTTCCGTGACCAGCATGGTCAATTCGCTGGATAAAACTCAGTTTTGCGTTGCTTTCTCTCCACCACTGCTACACACCGAAGCTTCAACCATCTAATATCACATAAGCAGGGTGAACTTTCACATGAAACAAACACCCTTACCAAGAAGAATCCTTTGTTCGAGTTTCGAGTAGCACGCTCCAAAGATCTGATCGCAGTTTTAGTCATCTCTAGCAAACTTGGTTCCTTGGAATTGTCCCTGTCCAACTACAAGGAGGTGTAAGTTGGATAATACGTGTCAGCAAAGTCAAGTGATACTTTCCTCATAACTCATGTGATCGGCGGTAAACACTCCAAGGTAGGGTTTGGTAGCGTGGTTTGCATTACCACCTCGAAGGTTGTCAAACTCGGTGCGGTTTGTGAAGACATGGTAGCCGTTCTTTTCCGCAAGGGCAAATACATTGGTGTTGTCGGTTCGGCTGGAACCTTGCGTAGTGTTCGGAAGGAAGAATCTGGTGCCACCTCCGAGGAGGATATCAACAACTGGCCCGAGCGGAGTTTCGCCAACAAGGTGCTTTGCGATGGTGGACTCATCATCACGGTCATACACGTGGGAGGCGAACGCTGCAGGAGTTGCATGCTGGCCAAAATCTCAATGGGTGTGAAAATTTTCACAAAAAAACATGAACCGACTGTGATCCTGGATGTTACAACAAGACCGGTGTGGTATCCTGCGGCTTTTGCAGCTTCGAGAACAGTACCGCAAGGGTTTCCATCCTCATCAATAGCAATGGCGCCATTATAAGTCTTTGAATGCGGAGTAAGAAACTGATAAGGCTGGGACCTGCGGAATGGGTACCTTTATTGCACAAGAGTAGGCGGTAGCAGATGCCGCAGAGTCGGTGACCCAAGAATCGGAAGATCTTGTTCTGATAGAACCAATTTGGATGGTGTCAGATCCAAGGACTTTGTTCCAACCATTGCGGCCATTGCTCCACTGGTTGAAATTTCTTGCAAAGACTTCAGAAGCGGGACCGAAGCCATCAGGGATGGCCAAAATAAACTGATCGTTGAACGATGGAATGATTATTCGAGACTTGAAGCTTGAGCTTGAAGATTAAAAGGGGACACACATTTTTCAACTTAGCTGGGCCGTGAGGGCCACCTCTCTTGGGTTGACCATTCCAGATCTTCCCCTGAGGTACGTCGGGGGCGCCAAAGTCACGACCACCGTTGTTGATGGCGGGACTGAAAGGCCAAGAAGTCTGGAGAGGTATGACAGGACAGGTCGCGTTCTGAGCAGAGACGAAGCTGACAAGGATGGCAGCAGTGACGACAATAACAAGAGACCGCATTTCTACCTGGATTGGTGGTCGGGGACAAGAATTACACGAGGTGCATCGCAAACGTGTGTGTTGGGAAAAGAGATGCATGATGCATGATGAGCCATCTGTACTAGTTGATGGTGGCGGCATTCACACTGTGAAAAATGTAGCGGCTGAAATTCACTCAAAACCGACTTAAATTACAAATTCAGTCGGAAAACGACTGAATCGGGCTGAAGATTTCAGTCAGTATGGGGCAATGAAAATGCATCCCCAGCTGAAAGGCGACAGAAATCGACTTAATATCAGTCAATTTGGGTGGTTGAATTTCAGTCGCTACGTTTTTCATAGTGTCAGAGATTTACATGCGGCTCGCACGTACGGAGGTGTGATACTACATTTTCAAGTGTAACTACACATCGTATGCGATCCTGGCCGACGTCCACGCGTACCGGTAGTTGTGTTGGTAGAAATTCCGCAATGTTCTCCTGTCAGCAAGTCGTGGAGTCGTTGCGTACGAGCCACCGAGCTGGGTGAACCGTCAGGCGTCATTACCCGCACAGACAGAGTGATGGCTTGGCACTCACTACAACGTAATGCTTCTGATCAAAGAAGATCGCCGTCCCCACGAAGCCATCCCCGTTACAGCAGTTTGCATCGGTATCTGAACACGCAAGTTTGGGGGCGGGCCATTGTGGAGCGATGGCGGCATGACAGCGGTATGACACTTTCCGTATGAGGCCAATTTGTCAGTAGAGATTTCGACATGTCGACACGGCGCAGGAGTTCGTGTCCAACCTCTTCGTATTCATTGACGAGAGTGTCATCGACAGTTGGAATGCTGGACAGTCGGTTGTCGGGGGTCGTTTGGCGTCCTGCTCCCGGTGTTATCCTCAGTTGGTTGGATACTTTCGAGGGTTCTGTAAACACGCCGGGAAGTTCTTGTAACGCTCGCACGAGGATATTGTACGTTCACCCACCTGTTTGCATCTGCAGGGTGTTGCTGCTTGCTATAAACCCTTCAGCTGAATCCTTTCCTGGGAAAAGAGAGCGTTGTCATTCATTCTTCGTAGTATATTTACCACACCTCTAATTCAACCTGTCCCAGTAAATACAAAGGAAAACCAAGGACTGAGGCGAGAGCGTCTGCCGACGAGACCCGCTTGGGTCGAATGGACGAGTATTGAGATGCCCGCTCGTCCATGTTGACATGTTCAGATCTCCATTGACAAATTCACCTGATAAGGAATGTGTCATACCGCTGTCATGTTGGCATCGCTCCGCAGAGGCCTGCCCCCCAAACCTGCGTGTTCAGATACCGATGCAAACTGCTGTAAAAGCCCATGGTGCTGATTGATATTACATACAAGTACAAACGGTACTGATCGCTATTTTACGTGTAATTTTCGGTCGTGTACTGGCTAGTTATTGCTCGTGGATCAATTTGTATATTGTCTGTACATACCTGGCCACGCGTGGGAATGGGTTTGCAGGGGGCTCGGGAGGATGATCGGGCCCGCCCTGGACCACGCCCGCCATCAGGCGGCACAATCGTGGGAAATTCCCGCCGCCCCCACCCTCCCTCCCACGCGCTTCCTCCCATCAATATTATCCGGGAGGATGATTGCCCGTGGAAAATCCCTTCCCAGTCCCCACCCACTCATATTTCGTCCATATATTTGTTTTAGTTTACATAAGCATTATTTTATTGGGCCGTTCGAAAAGCACACACACAAAAAAAAATACAAACAAAATAACATCCCCTACAGAACATCAATCACGGCCAATCCCGCTAAACGCGACGTTGGGCGGATGAATTACGAGCGAGATATGCTCGATTTTCGTCCTGGGTTGAAGCGATCACCCCAGCTCACCGCGCGGATTGATGGGATTGATCGCGACTTCCTTTTCGGGAACAAGCGGCTTTAGAGTTCCCGAAAAGTCGACATTTAACCGTGGGTCGAACCTGGTCCAAGGTCAAACTGCGACGGTAAGTCACACGCCGTTCATCCCTGTGAGGGTCAACTTACGATGGAGTGCCATGCTCTTCAACTCGGCATTCAGAGCAAAGACAAGCTGGGGAAGTGAGAGGCCCTTTCCGGGGTAAGCTTGCGTATCCATGATTGGTGGATCCGCGCAACAGTGGGGAATGAGCACGGCAGGGCCACGAGCTGAATTTCCCACGATAACGTCTCTCCAGATTCTTTGGAAAAGTTTTCGCGGTTATCTACCCATTTGTCGATGGCGAACCCGAGTTTAACATTCCCAAGTTCGTGTGAGCGGTATCTCATCCATTCGGGTCCATGGGTGGAATCGAACGCGAAATACCCATCTCCAATCTCCAGTTATGCCTTACTTTCACCCATTCTATTTGAAGCCTTAAACTCGTGTTTTATACACGATTGATACATCAACCCAGAAAATGAGGATATCAAGGCAAGTCTTGGAAGACCCCCTGAATAACCCATGGGGGGGCCATCAGGAAAAACCTGATCGTGTTTTTCCGAGTCAATGTACAATGTCCCTCGGCTAAGATGATCAAGTACATACAAGGTTGTAAATGAACGTCTTTGACTATAAAGATGATAAAACTGCATTTTTTACATCAAGTTGACGAGAGAACTCGTCGATGTGGCGTGCGACACACTAGAAATGCAAGTCTTTATCGGTTCATGCTCGCACATTTGAGGTATACGGTCACGACTTGTCATTAGTTTAAATAACGCATAGCCGAAACTCGAAACGAGGCTCATACAAACAATAAAAGGGGGCAACGAGGAACAAACAAGCGTTGGTGGAAACTATGATGGAAAGTATACCGTATGCAAGGACGAGTCTATCGACGAGGTGACCGACGCTCTTCCGTTGTCCAAGGAGAACGTGGTCGTGACCTTGGAGAAGTCCTAGAACCATTGTTGGAGACTGAGGCAGGTTCTTCGTCCTCATCGGAGTTGGTGTTGACCGGAGGAGTAGAAATCTGGCTCGGGGACTTGGTCCTTCCGCGCACGAAGACCCGTTGCGCTTCTTCCTTGACCCTGGTCGCATCCAGCCGGACAACAAGCTGCGAGGGCTAGGG